>WNFC01002955.1_pt1 | contig 18331 bp, 16 predicted proteins | sample 5400541 | NCBI WGS metagenome assembly WNFC01 (sample SAMN13153342, study PRJNA577476) | soil metagenome | isolation source: 120 cm saprolite under Douglas fir tree site 2 hole 2 replicate 1 | place: USA:California | collected 2015-04-18 | reverse complement strand
AACGTCGCCGCGATGTACGCCGGCATCCGGCCCGAGCGCGTGGCGCGCTTGATCAACCTGGAAGGTCTTGGACTCACCGGGACTCGAGCGGAGAAGGCGCCGGAGCGCTACGCGCGCTGGCTCGCCGAGCTTCGCGAAAAGCCCGCATTTCGCGACTACGAAAACTTCGAGGCGCTGGCCGAACGCCTGCGCGGCAACAATTCCCGTTTGAGCGCTGAAAAAGCTTCGTTCCTCGCGCGGCACTGGGGCAGGCCGAAGCCCGACGGCCGCGTCGAGCTCGCGAGCGATCCCGCGCACAAGCTCGTCAATCCGGTTCTCTACCGGCTCGAGGAAGCCGAGGCCTGCTGGCGCAAAGTCGCCGCGCCCGTGCTCTGGGTGGTGGGCGCCGAATCGAAAGCACCCGAGATGCTGAAGCTCTCGAGCGCCGATCTCGCCGCGCGCAAGGCGTGTTTCCTGCAATTGACGGAACGCGTGATCGCCGGCGCCGGCCATATGGTCCATCACGATCAACCCGAGCGGCTCGCGGCGGTGATCGAAGAGTTTCTCGGGTAAGATGCCTCATTGAATATCGATCTGCATTGTCACTCCACCGCTTCCGACGGTTTGCTCAAACCCGAGGAGCTCGTCGCGCGGGCCGCGGCAAACGGGGTGGAGATGCTCGCGCTGACCGATCACGACGGCGTGTCGGGGCTCGCCGAGGCGCGCGCCAAGGCCGAATCGGAAGGAGTTCGCTTCGTCGATGGCGTCGAGATTTCGGTGACCTGGGAAGGGACCACGGTTCACATCGTCGGGCTGCAGATCGACCCGGAAACCCCGGTCTTGCGGTCCGGGCTCGAATCGATCCGGGAAGGCCGGGCAAGGCGGGCAGAGAAAATGGGCGATGCGCTCGAAGCCGCCGGTATCCCCGACAGTCTGGCGGGGGCGAAGACTTACGCCGACAACCCGAGCCTCATCAGCCGCTCGCACTTCGCGCGTCACCTGGTGAAGACGGGCCGGGCGCCGGACGTAAAGAGCGTGTTCCAGCGCTACCTCGTGAAAGGCAAACCGGGCTTCGTCCCGCACCAATGGGCCTCTCTAGCGGACGCCGTGAGCTGGATCCGCGCAAGCGGAGGAATCGCCGTCGTCGCGCACCCGGGTCGCTACAATTTTTCCAAGCCCGAGTTGCACGCGTTTCTTGCGCAGTTCAGGGACTGCGGGGGCGCCGGAATCGAGGTCGTGACCGGAAGCCACTCGCCGGAGCAATATCTCGAATTCGCCCGCATCGCGCGCGAATTCGGCCTCGCCGCCTCGCGCGGCTCCGATTATCACGGCAAGGGGGAGAGCAGGGCCGATCTCGGCGCGCTGCCGCAGCTGCCCGGCGATCTTAAACCCGTCTGGCACGACTGGTAGGACGCGCGGGCTGATAAAATGACGCGTTAGAGCGAGCGGGCCGGCCATGGATTTCAATGAGGTCACTAAGATGATCGCGGTTTTCGCCGTGCCGGTCATCTTCGCGATCACTTTGCACGAAGCCGCTCACGGTTATGTCGCCCGCTACTTCGGCGACACGACGGCTTTCATGCTCGGGCGAATCAGCCTCAATCCGGCACGTCACATCGATCTGGTTGGCACCATTTTTCTGCCGGTGGTCATGCTATTCGTATCCGGTGGAAGAATCATGTTCGGATGGGCGAAGCCCGTGCCGGTCAATTTTCATGCCCTGCGACGTCCCAAGCGAGACATGCTTTGGGTGGCTCTTGCCGGCCCGGCGGCAAATCTGGCGATGGCTATCGGCTGGGCTGCCGCTTTCAAGGTAGGAGCGCTGTCAGGGCTCAGACAAAGCGATTTCCTGCTTCAGGTGCCCATTGCGGGTATTGAAGTGAATCTCGTTTTCATGGCGCTGAATCTGTTGCCAATTCTTCCTCTTGATGGGGGTCGGATTGTCTTTTCCCTGCTTCCCGATCCGCTCGCGTTGAGTTTTTCAAGACTCGAACCATTTGGATTGCCGATTCTCCTTGGACTCGTTGTTATCAGCTCATACGGATACAACATTCTTGGCATGTTCCTCGATCCGATAATGTCTGTATCAAAATCGCTTATCACGACGATCTTTCAGCTGTATCCAATCTAAATGTACGAAGAACGCGTGGTCTCCGGCATGCGCCCGACGGGCGCGATGCACCTGGGGCATTTCCACGGCGCACTCAAGAACTGGGTGAAGCTGCAGAGCGAGTATCCTTGCCTCTACTTCGTCGCCGACTGGCACGCGCTCACCACGCACTACGAAACGCCCGAGGTGATCGAAGAGAGCGTCTGGGACATGGTGATCGACTGGCTTGCGGCCGGGATCGACCCCGCGCAGGCGACGCTGTTCATCCAGTCGCGCATTCCGGAGCACGCCGAGCTGCACACGCTGCTTTCGATGATCACGCCGCTCAGCTGGCTCGAGCGGGTACCGAGCTACAAGGACCAGCAGGAAAAACTCATCGACCGGGACCTTTCCACCTACGGCTTTCTCGGCTACCCGCTCTTGCAGGCGGCGGACGTGCTCGTGTACCGCGCAAAGTACGTTCCGGTCGGCGAAGACCAGGTCCCGCACGTCGAGATGATGCGCGAGGTCGCACGACGCTTCAACCACGTCTACGGCCGCGAGCCCGGATTCGAGGAAAAGGCCAAGGCCGCCGCGAAGAAATTGGGTAGCCGCAAGGCAAAGGTGGTGATGGAGCTGCGCACCAGGTACCAGGAACAGGGCGACGCCGAAGCGCTGGCAGCGGCGCGCGCGCTGCTCGACAAGCAGGGAAATCTGTCGGTCGCCGACCGGGAGCGCCTGTTCGGGTTTCTCGAAGGGGGAGGCCGGATGATCCTGGTCGAGCCTGAAGCCTTGTTGACCGAAGCGTCCAAGCTTCCCGGGGTCGACGGGCAGAAGATGTCGAAATCCTACGACAACACGATTTCACTCCGCGAGGACGCGGAATCGCTCAAGAAAAAGATCCGCACCATGCCGACCGACCCGGCCAGAGTGAAGCGCAGCGATCCGGGCGATCCCGACAAGTGCCCGGTCTGGCAGTTCCACCTGGTCTACAGCGATGAAAAGACCCGGCAGTGGGCGAACCAGGGCTGCCGCACCGCCGGCATAGGCTGCCTCGAATGCAAGCAGCCGGTGATCGATGCGGTGCTCGTGGAGCAAGGCCCCATGCGGGAGCGCGCCCAGAAGTATCTCGACGATCCGACCCTGGTTCGCAACATCGTCGCCGACGGGTGCGAAAAGGCGCGCAAGCTCGCGCGGGAGACCATGCGCGAGGTGCGCGGAGCGATGGGGCTCGCCTACACGTGAGCGAGCCGGTGCAGCGCACCTTCCCGCCACCGGTGCCGCCAACTCCCTTGACGGGTGCGCTCGTGGCCAGCGCGCCGAGCGCGCTCGTAGCAAAAGTGCGCGGCGAACCGTTTACCGAGCTGCCGCAGGACCTGTATATCCCGCCCGACGCGCTCGAGGTCTTCTTCGATACCTTCGAGGGGCCGCTCGATCTGCTGCTCTACCTCATCCGCAGGGCGAACCTCGACATCCTCGACATCCCCATGGCGCGGCTCACCGAGCAGTACATCGAGTACGTCGAGGTGATGCGCACGAAGAATCTCGAACTGGCCGCCGAGTACCTGGTCATGGCGGCGATGCTGATGGAAATCAAATCGCGCATGCTCCTTCCGCGCCCGGCGATGCCGGGCGCGGAAGGCGAAGACCCGCGCGCCGAACTGGTGCGGCGCCTGCTCGAGTACGAGAAGATGAAGCTCGCCGGGCAGAGGCTCGACGCGCTGCCGCAGCTCGGGCGGGACTTTTTCCCCGTGGAAATCTGGATCGAACAGACTCTCGCGCAGCGCCTGCCGCAGGTAAACGTCGTGGACCTTCAGGAGGCGTGGCGCGCTCTCCTCGTGCGTGCGAAAATGATGCAGCACCACCGTGTCACCCGCGAGGAGCTTTCGGTGCGCGAGCACATGAGCCTCATCCTGCGCCGGCTGCGGGGCGGCGGCTTCGCCGAGTTCGGCGAACTGTTCGAACCGGGGCGTGGCGTGCCGGTGCTCATCGTCAATTACCTCGCGGTGCTCGAGCTCGTCAGAGAAAGTCTGATCGAGGTCACGCAGTCAGAATCTTTCGCGCCCATCTACGTGAAGCTGGCTCATGCTCAGCCCGAATGAAGTGAAGACCGTGCTCGAGGCGGCTCTGCTCGCCGCGCAGGAGCCGCTTCCGATCTCGGAGCTGCGCAAAATGTTCGACGAGGAGATCCGCGCAGACACGATCCGCAGGCTGCTCGAGGAACTGCGCGAGGCGTGGAAGGACCGCGGCGTCGAGCTCGCGGCGACCGCGAGCGGCTGGCGCTTCCAGACGCGCGCCTCGTACCAGAAATTCCTCGAGCGCATCCATCCCGAAAAAGCGCCCCGCTACTCGCGTGCCGTGCTCGAGACGCTTGCGATCGTCGCCTATCGGCAGCCGGTGACGCGCGGCGACATCGAGGAGGTGCGCGGCGTCACCGTTTCAGCCGAGGTGATGGGGCGCCTGGAAGCGCGCGGCTGGGTGGAAGTGATCGGACACAAGGAGGTGCCGGGCCGGCCGGCTCTGTACGCGACCACCAAGACTTTCCTCGACGACCTGGGCCTGCGCTCATTGCAGGAATTGCCGCCCCTTGAAGACATCGCCAAAACGCTTGACCTCTCACCGACCCCGCCGCCCGATTCGCAGTCCGCGCCCGCTCCGCAGTCCGAGCCCGATTCGCAGGCCGAGCCCGATTCGCAGGCCGCGCCCGACGAGTCAGCGGCCGCGCAGCCCAGCGCGGTCTAGGCCCGCGGCGCCTGCCGAGAAGCTTCACAAGGTTCTCGCACGCTCCGGGTTGGGTTCGCGTCGCGACATGGAAGCTGCGATCGCTTCCGGCAGGCTCGTTGTCAACGGCGCGCGCGCCGCTTTGGGGCAGCGCGTGGGGTCGCGCGATCGCGTCGCGCTCGATGGACACCCGGTCTCGCTGCGGTTCGAAGAGGGTGCGCCGCGCCTGCTGATCTACCACAAGCCGGCCGGCGAGCTCGTCACGACGCGCGATCCGTCAGGCAGGCCGACCGTGTTCGACAATCTGCCGAGAATTCGGGGCGGTCACTGGATCGCGATCGGCCGGCTGGACTTCAATACCGGCGGTCTCCTGCTCTTCACCGACTCCGGCGAGCTAGCCAACCGGCTCATGCATCCGAGCAACGAGATCGAGCGCGAGTACGCGGTGCGGGTGCGGGGCGAGCTCTCGCGCGAACAACTCCGCAGACTCGCTCAGGGGGTCGCTCTCGACGACGGCCCAGCCAAGTTCGACAGCATCTCCTCAGGCGGGGGCAGCGGATCGAACCGCTGGTACCAGGTCGTGCTGCGCGAAGGGCGCAACCGTGAGGTCAGGCGCATGTTCGAGTCGCTCGGGATCACCGTGAGCCGCCTGATGCGCGTTCGCTTCGGGCCAATCCGGTTGCCGCCTCATCTGCGTCGAGGCCAATGGCACGAGCTCGAGCCCAAAGAGGCTGCGTGGCTGTTGGAGGCGGCTCCGGGCAAGACTTTCCGTTGTTCCGGGTGAAGTTTCTTGCTATACTTTCCCCGTTTCTGAGATGGGCTTTCGAGCCCATTTTTTATTTATGCCTAGGAGTTGCGCGTGGTCGTGAACGCGCTGGAGCCCTTGCTCGAGCACACCGTGGGTGAGCTTGGGTACCGATTGGCTGATTTCGAATATATCAATAACGGTAGGATGTTACGCGTGTTTATTGAGAAGACACATGAGCTTGGGCGGAGTCAGGCCGGGGTGACCCTTGCCGACTGCGAGTCCGTGAGCCGGCAGCTGCAGCGGGTACTCGAAGTCGAGGGGATCGAGTACGACCGGCTGGAAGTTTCCTCACCGGGCCTGGACCGGAGGTTGAAAAAGGCGGCGGATTTTGCCCGCTTTGCCGGGTGTGAGGCACGGGTGCGCCTGCGCCACCCGGTCAACGGCCGCAGGAATTTCACTGGCACCGTGCGCGCCGTGGAAGGCGACCGGGTCGAATTCGACTACGACAGCGGCCGGCTCGCGTTCGACCTCGCCGACCTCGACCGCGCGCGCCTGGTGCCCAAGCCATGATGCCGGAAGGGTACATGAGCCGCGAACTGCTGCTGCAGGCGGACGCGCTCGCCCGGGAGAAGAACGTCCACAAGGACGTGGTGTTCGGCGCCCTGGAGATGGCGATCGCTTCCGCGACGAAGAAGCGCTTCAACGAGGACGTCGACGTGCGCGTCGCGATCGACCGCAATACCGGGGACTTCGAGTCCTTTCGCCGCTGGCAGGTGGTGGCCGATGAAGCGGTGGAGAATCCGTCCCAGCAGATCGCGTTCTCGGAAGCGCAGAAGCAGTACCCGGACATCCAGCTCGGGGACTATATCGAGGAGACGCTCGAGCCGATCGATTTCGGCCGCATCGGCGCGCAGACCGCGAAACAGGTCATCCTCCAAAGGATCCGCGACGCCGAGCGCGAGCAGCTGCTGAACGATTTTCTCGCCCGCGGCGAAAAGCTCATCAACGGAGCGATCAAGCGCGTCGAGCGCGGCAACGCGATCATCGAGGTCGGGCGCGTCGAGGCGGTGCTGCCGCGCGACCAGATGATCCCCAAGGAGAATTTGCGGGTGGGCGACCGCGTGCGCGCCTTCGTCATGCGCATCGACCGCAATGTGCGCGGGCCGCAGCTGGTTCTGTCGCGCACTGCGCCCGAATTCATCATGGAGCTGTTCCGGCTCGAAGTCCCTGAAATCGAGGAAGGACTGCTCGAGATCAAGTCGGCCGCGCGCGACCCGGGCATTCGCGCGAAGATTGCCGTGCATTCCCGGGACAAGCGTATCGACCCGATCGGCACGTGCGTTGGCATGCGCGGGGCGAGGGTGCAGGCGGTGACGCAGGAACTCGCGGGCGAGCGTGTGGACATCGTGCTGTGGTCGGAGGACCCGGCCCAGTTCGTGATCGGCGCGCTCGCGCCGGCCGAGGTGTCATCGATCCTTGTCGACGAGGACAAGCACAGCATGGACGTGGTGGTGGACGAGGAGAATCTCGCGATTGCAATCGGACGAAGCGGCCAGAATGTGCGTCTCGCCTCCGAGCTGACAGGCTGGACGATCAATCTCATGACCGAGGCGGAGTCGACCAAGAAGAACGAGGAAGAAGCTTCGTCGGTCAGAAAGATTTTCATGGAGCGGCTCGACGTCGACGAGGAAGTTGCGAACACGCTCATCCAGGAAGGCTTCTCGACCCTTGAGGAAGTCGCTTACGTGCCGATCAACGAGATGATGGAGATCGAGGGTTTCGATGAGGCCACGGTGAGCGAGCTGCGCAACCGCGCTCGCGACGCACTCCTGGTGCAGGCCATCGCGAGCGAGGAGCAGGCGGAAAACCTCGATCCGGCTCTGCTCGGCCTCGAGGGTATGGACAAGGACCTGGCGACGAAGCTCGCCAGATCGGGGGTGAAGACTCGCGACGACTTGGCCGATCTCGCCACCGACGACCTCGTCGAGATGGCAGGAGTCGATGCCGAGCGTGCCAAGAGCCTGATCATGAAGGCTCGTGAACACTGGTTTGCCCAGGAGTAAGGCCGGCCCATGGCCCAGACGAGCGTTGCCCAATTCGCCGGCGAGCTGAGAGTGCCGCCGTCGGTGCTGCTCGAGCAGTTGCGGGCCGCAGGCGTGCACAAGCAGATGGCCGAAGACGTTCTTTCGGAGCAGGACAAGACCCGGCTCCTGGAATACCTGCGCAAGTCGCACGGCTCATCGGAACCCAAGAACAAGATCACCCTGACGCGCAAGCAGACCTCCGAGATCATCAAGAAGTCGGATGCGAGCGGCAAAGCGCGCACCATCCAGGTCGAAGTCAAGAAGAAGCGCATCTTCGTCAAGCGCGACGCGGAGCCGGGCGCGCCCGCGGAAGTGCCGGGTCTTTCCGGGGGCGCGGTCGATTCGCGCGAAGCGGAGCTCCGCGAAGAGGAACAGCGCCGGAACGAGGAGTTGGCGACGCGGCAGGCCGCGGACTTGGCCGAGAAACAGGAGCGCGAGCGCAAGCTCGCCGAGGGCAAGCCGAGCGAGGTGAAGACGCAGGCGCCGGCTCCCGCCTCCGACACGACGCTGCACAAGCCGAAGGTTGCACCGGGAGCGGAAAAGAAGGGTGCGAAGAAGGCGAAGGAAATCAAGGTCTGGAAGGACGAAGGCGTCAAGCGCCGCACGATCAAGACGCGCGGAGACGTGCAGGGGGCCTCCGGTTGGCACAACCCCAAGGGCAGACACAAAACCGCGGTCGCACCGGTCGCTGAAGGCGTACAGCAGTTCAGCGCGCCCGCCGAGCCGGTCGTGCGCGAAGTCATGGTGCCGGAGACCATTTCCGTCGGTGATCTCGCCCACAAGATGTCGGTCAAGGCCGCCGAAGTCATCAAGGTGCTGATGAAACTGGGCAACATGGTGACGATCAATCAGGTGCTGGACCAGGAAACCGCGATGATCGTCGTGACCGAAATGGGCCACGTGGCCAAGGCGGCGAAACTCGACGATCCGGAATCGCTGCTCGCCGACGCGCCCGAACACCACGAGGCCGAGTTGAAGCCGCGGGCGCCCGTGGTCACTGTGATGGGGCACGTCGACCACGGGAAAACGTCGCTGCTCGATTACATTCGCCGCACGAAGGTCGCCTCGGGGGAAGCGGGGGGCATCACGCAGCACATCGGCGCCTACCATGTCCAGACGCCGCGCGGCATGGTCACGTTCCTCGACACGCCCGGCCACGAAGCCTTTACGGCGATGCGCGCACGCGGTGCAAAGGTGACCGACATCGTCGTGCTGGTGGTGGCGGCGGACGACGGCGTGATGCCGCAGACGATCGAGGCGATCCATCACGCCAGGGCGGCCGAGGTCCCGATCGTGGTGGCGATCAACAAGATCGACAAGCACGAGGCGAACCAGGAAAAGGTCAAGCAGGAGCTCGTGGCGCAGGCCGTGGTGCCCGAGGAATACGGCGGGGATTCGCCGTTCGTTCCGGTGTCGGCGAAAACCGGCGCCGGCATCGATACGCTGCTGGAACAGGTGTTGCTGCAGGCCGAAGTGCTCGAGCTGAAAGCTCCGGTGGACACGCTGGCCAAGGGCCTCGTGATCGAGGCCCGGCTGGACAAGGGCCGCGGACCGGTGGCCACGGTGCTGGTTCAATCCGGAACGCTCCGGCGCGGCGACATCGTGCTCGCAGGGAGCAGCTTCGGCCGGGTTCGCGCCATGCTCGACGAGAGCGGAAGTCCGGTTCAGGAGGCCGGTCCCTCGATTCCGGTCGAGATCCAGGGCCTGTCGGACGTGCCAGCGGCTGGCGAGGACGTCATGGCGCTCGGCGACGAGCGCAAAGCGCGCGAGATCGCGCTGTTCCGCCAGGGCAAGTTCCGTGACGTGAAGCTCGCGAAGAAGCAGGCCGCCAAACTGGAAAACATCTTCGAGCAGATGGGCGAGGGCGAGGTGAGGGTGCTCGCGCTTCTCATTAAGGCCGACGTGCAGGGTTCCCAGGAAGCGCTGGTGCACGCGCTCACGCGGCTTTCAACCGACGAGGTCAAGGTCAATGTGGTGCACAGCGCCGTGGGCGCGATCACCGAGTCCGACGTGAATCTGGCGCTCGCCTCCAAGGCGGTGATCATCGGCTTCAATACCCGCGCCGATACGGTTGCGCGCAAGGCGGCCGAGGCCTCGGGCGTGGACGTGCGCTACTACAACATCATCTACGACGCCGTCGACGAAGTGAAGGCGGCGCTCTCGGGCATGCTGGCGCCGGAGAAAAAAGAAAACATACTCGGTCTGGTCGACGTGCGCCAGGTTTTCAAGATCTCCAAGGTCGGGGCCGTCGCTGGATGCATGGTGCTCGAGGGTCTTGTGCGTCGCAACGCGATGGTGCGTGTGCTACGCGACAACGTGGTCGTCCATACGGGTGAGATCGATTCCCTCAAGCGCTTCAAGGATGACGTGCGCGAGGTGAAAGCCGGTTTCGAGTGCGGCATGTCCGTGAAAAACTTCAACGACCTCAAGGTCGGCGACCAGTTCGAAATCTACGAAGTCCAGGAAGTGGCGCGGACACTTTGACGTTCGCGCCGTCCCGGGGAGCGCCCGGCGCAACGAGGGATCTTCACTCCTGATCCGGGCTGAACGGGACGACTGATGGCCAACCAGCAACGCCTGCGCCGCGTCGCCGATCAGATTCAGCGCGAGCTGTCGGAATTGTTGCGCGCCGAACTCAAAGACCCGCGCGTCGGCATGATCACCCTCACCGGGGTCGAGGTCTCCCCCGACCTTGCCTATGCCAGGGTCTTCTTCACGACTTTGGCCGATGCGGAATCCTTGACGACGATCGAGGCGGGTCTCGATCGCGCGGCGGGATTCCTGCGAGCCCAGCTCGGAAAGCGCCTGAGACTCCGCGTCACCCCGGAAATACGCTTCATGCACGACGCTTCGGTGGAGCGAGGCGTGCGTCTCTCGCAGCTGATCGACGCTGCGGTCACCGGAAAGAAAGCGGATTGAGCTCCCGTGGGAAATGCGAGCGCGGCAGTCAGCGGAGTGCTGCTCATCGACAAACCGGTCGGACCGAGCTCGAACGCCGTGTTGCAAAGAGCGAAGCGCCTCCTCGGCGCGAGGCGCGCCGGCCACACCGGAACGCTCGACCCCCTTGCAAGCGGCTTGCTCGTCATTGCGCTGGGCGAGGCGACCAAGTTTTCCGGCGGGATACTCGGTGCGGACAAGAGCTATCGCGCGCAGTTGAAGCTCGGCGAGCGCACCGAGACCGGCGATGCCGAGGGTCCGGTGGTTTCGCGCGCCGAAGTCAAAGTGACCCGCAACGGGCTGCTCGCCGCATTGGAGCGCTATCGAGGCGAGATCGAGCAGCTGCCGCCTCGATACGCTGCGATCAAGCATCGAGGCCGGCCCTTGTACGCTTACGCCCGCCGCGGTGAGCACGTTCCACGCGCCGCGCGGCGCGTCGCGATCCGTCGACTCGAGCTGGAGAAGTTCGAAGAGGATACGGTCGGCTTGTTCGTCGAGTGCAGCAAGGGCACCTACATTCGAGTCCTTGCCGAGGATATCGGCGCGGAGCTAGGCTGCGGCGCACATCTCGCGGCGCTGGAGCGCACCGCTGTGGGCCCGTTCGCGTTGGGACAGTCGATGACGCTGGAAGCGCTCGAGGCGATTTCGCCTGCGGAACGGCGCGAGCGGCTCCTGCCCCTGGAATCCTTGCTCCAATCCTGGCCGCGCCTGACGCTCGACCCCCCCCTTGCGGCGAAGTTCCTGCAGGGGAGGACGATATCAGTCGATTCGGCAAGTGGCGGCATCGCCGTCTTCGGCGAGGACGCGAAGTTCCTGGGCACGGGGCAAGTGGACGCAAACGGGACCTTGCAACCGAAGCGGCTGCTCGTGCTGTCTTGAAACGTGTTTCCAACTCAAAACTGCTTGTAGAAGGCGCTGATTTCAAGTTAAAATGCCGGCCTTTCGCGAAGAGATCAGAGCTAGAGCATGCGGGTCAGCGTTACTGAAAAGGCGCAAATCGTCCGGCAGCACCAGCGCGCAGCAGGCGATACGGGTTCCCCGGAAGTGCAGATCGCCTTGCTCACAGCCCGGATAAACGGGCTGACCGACCACTTCAAGACGCACGTCAAGGATCACCATTCGCGGCGCGGATTGCTGAAGATGGTGAACCAGCGTCGCAAGATACTCGATTACCTCAAGCGAAAGAACAACGGGAAATATCACGAGCTGATCGAGCAACTTGGCCTGCGAAAGTAACCCCTACGACGCCCATGGGATCCCGATGGGCGTTTTGATTTCCAGATGCGGCCCTGCGCCGCTGCGCCGGCACCGGCCCCACCAGAATGACCGGGACCCGCGTCCGAGTTCCGTCAACCGATCGAGAAAACCATGCGGCTAACCCCCATCAAGAAGACGTTCACCTACGGCGCGCGCCAAGTGACGCTGGAAACCGGCGAAATGGCGCGCCAGGCGCACGGAGCGGTCGTGGTGAACATGGACGACACCGTCGTGCTCTGCACGGTGGTTGGAGCGAGGCAGGCCAAGGCAGGCCAGGACTTCCTGCCGCTCACCTGCGATTACGTCGAGAAGACCTACGCCGCTGGCAAGATTCCGGGCGGCTTCTTCAAGCGCGAAGGCAGGCCTTCGGAAAAGGAGACACTGACCTCCCGGCTGATCGACCGGCCCATCCGTCCGTTGTTTCCGGACGGGTTTTACAATGAAGTGCAGGTGGTTGCGCAGGTGCTTTCGTGCAATCCCGAAGTCGATCCCGACATTCCGGCATTGATCGGAGTCTCGGCGGCGCTGACTATTTCCGGCATTCCGTTCAACGGCCCGATCGGGGCCGCCCGCGTGGGCCGCATCAACGGCGAATACGTGCTCAACCCCACGGCGACACAACTCAAGGAAAGCCAGCTCAACCTCGTGGTAGCGGGCACCGAGCACGCCGTGCTGATGGTGGAATCGGAGGCGCAGGAGCTTGCCGAGGACGTCATGCTCGGCTCGGTTGTCTTCGGTCACGAGCAAATGAAGGCGGCAATCCAGGCGATTCACGAATTGGCTGACGAAGCCGCAAAGCCCGCGTGGGACTGGAAACCGGCGGAGAAGGATCAGACGCTCGTAAGCCGCATCAAGGAGCTGGCCGAAAGCGAGCTGCGGGCTGCGTTCGCGTTGCGCCAGAAACAGGCGCGTTCCGAGGCGATAGACGGTATCTGGAAGCGCGTATTCGAAGAGGTCGGCGTGGGCAAGGAAGGCGGGCCCGACGCGAACGTGGTGAAGGAAATATGCTTCGAGCTCGAATCGCGAATCGTCCGCAACCAGATCCTGGACGGCGAGGCGCGAATCGACGGCCGCGACACCCGCACGGTTCGGCCGATCGGTGTTCGCGTGGGCGTGCTGCCCCGAACGCACGGCTCGGCACTCTTTACGCGTGGCGAAACGCAAGCACTGGTGGTGGCAACGCTCGGGACCGGGCGCGATGAGCAAATCATCGATGCGTTGATGGGCGAGTACAAGGAGCGCTTCATGCTCCATTACAACATGCCGCCTTACGCCACCGGCGAGACAGGTCGCATGGGCTCGCCCAAGCGTCGCGAAATAGGCCACGGACGGTTGGCGAAACGTGCGCTCGTGGCGGTTTTGCCGGCAGCCGAGGAATTCGCGTATTCGATGCGCGTCGTGTCCGAGATTACCGAGTCGAACGGCTCGTCCTCCATGGCCTCGGTTTGCGGCGCAAGCCTCGCGCTCATGGACGCGGGCGTGCCGATGAAGGCCCACGTCGCGGGCATCGCCATGGGGCTCATCAAGGAAGGTAAGCGCTTCTCCGTTCTCACCGATATTCTGGGCGACGAGGACCACCTCGGCGACATGGACTTCAAGGTGGCGGGAACCGAGCGCGGCTTGACTGCACTGCAGATGGACATCAAGATCGAGGGTATTACCAAGGAGATCATGCAGGTCGCGCTCGCGCAGGCGCGCGAAGGACGCATGCACATCCTCGGCGTCATGAAGGAGGCGCTGGAGGGATCGCGCGCCGAGATTTCGACCTACGCCCCGCGTATCATCAAGATCAAGATCAATCCCGAGAAGATCCGCGACGTGATCGGCAAGGGTGGAGTGGTGATTCGCGGGCTGCAGGAGGAGACCGGAACCACGATCGAAATCTCCGACGACGGCACAGTCTCGATCGCCTGCGTCAACTCCGAGGGCGGCTTGGCCGCAAAGAAACGCATCGAGGATATCACCGCAGACGTCGAAGTGGGCAGGGTCTACGATGGCACGGTGCTGAAGCTGCTCGATTTCGGCGCGATCGTGCAACTTCTGCCCGGCAAGGACGGACTTCTGCACATTTCGCAGATCAGCCAGGAGCGCGTCAACAACGTATCCGACTACCTCAAAGAGGGCCAGCGGGTAAAGGTCAAGGTGCTCGAGGCCGACGAGAAGGGCCGGGTGCGCCTCAGCATGAAAGCGGTCAAAGAGGCCGCCGCGGCACAGTCCTGAAAATCCATCGCAAGCTGAAAAGGGCGCCGAAGGCGCCCTTTTTGTTTGCTCGGGGCCCGGATCTATTTTGCGACCTGCTTCTCCCTCAGCTCGTCGAGCGTCTTGCAGTCGATACACAATGTCGCGGTAGGCCGGGCCTCAAGCCTCTTCAGGCCGATCTCGATACCGCAGTTCTCGCAATAGCCGTAGTCGTCCTTGTCGATGCGCGCGATGGTTTCGTCGATCTTCTTGATGAGCTTGCGCTCGCGATCGCGGTTGCGCAGCTCTAGGGCAATGTCCGATTCCTGGCTGGCGCGATCGTTGGGATCGGCAAACACTGTCGCGTCGTCTTGCATCGCATGGACGGTCCGGTCGATGTCTTGCGAGAGCTCCAGCTTCAGCGCTTCGAGGACCCTCTTGAAATGCTCACGCTGTCTGAGATTCATGTACTCCTCGCCCTTTTTCGGCAGGTAAGGCGGGAAGGCTTTGTGCAGCAGCTCCAAGTTACAATCTCCGCGTCGTGAGCGAGAGACAATTTGATACCAGAAATCAACAGGGCGGGCAAGCGAATTTCGCCCGGTATTGCTGAGCTCTCCGCGTTGACCACGTCGGGTACGCAGGCGTAAGATGCCACACCCGCGGGGTGTAGCGCAGTCTGGTAGCGCGCTTGCTTTGGGAGCAAGATGTCGGGAGTTCAAATCTCTCCACCCCGACCAGATTTTGCGGCAGCCGCCGCCGAGACGGCTGTGCCTTAGCCGTGCCCGTAGCTCAAACTGGATAGAGCACCAGCCTTCTAAGCTGGGGGTTGTGGGTTCGACTCCCGCCGGGCGCGCCACTTCCGTTGATTTTCCGAACGCGGAAACAACCCCTGCAAATGAAAGGAAGCTTGCGATGATCGAAGTCCATACTTGGCCCACGCCCAATGGGCACAAGATCCACATCATGCTCGAGGAAACCGGGCTCGAGTACGAGGTTCGGCCGGTGAACATCCGCATCGGCGAGCAGTTCAAACCGGAGTTCCTGAGAATCAGCCCGAACAACAAGATCCCCGCGATCGTGGACCGCAACGGGCCGGACGGAAAACCGATCGCGGTCTTCGAGTCGGGAGCGATTCTCGTTTATCTGGCGGGAAAAACGGGGAAGCTGCTGTCCCGCGACGTTCGCGGAAAGTACGTCGCGCTGCAATGGCTGATGTTCCAGATGGGTTCGGTCGGCCCGATGATGGGGCAGGCCGGGCATTTCAGGAGCAACGCCGTGCCCGAACGCATCGAGTACGCAATCAACCGTTACACGAACGAGGTCAGGCGCTTGCACGCCGTGATGGAGAAGCGGCTATCGGAGGCGACGTACTTCGCCGGCTCGGAGTATTCCATCGCCGATATCGCGATTTTTCCGTGGCTTCGCGCGAGCGAGCGAAATGGAATCGACTGGGCGGAGTTCCCCAAGGTCAAGAAGTGGTTCGACGGAATCGACGCGCGCCCAGCCGTGCAGCGCGCGCTGAAGGTGCTCGCAGACGTCCAGACTACGCCTCCCGGACAGTACGATCCGAAAGCACGCGAGATCCTGTTCGGAGCGACGCAATATCAGCGTCATTGAGGGGAAATCCGGCGAGCTGATAATGAAGGGAGAGATTATCTTGAGCACGCGTCTGCGCCGTTCTCTGTTTGTCACCGGGCTGGGGCTTTGCTTGCATGCGCCGTCGATTGCCCAGGACCGGACTCCTCCGGTGCCCGCTACGTCAGCCGTCGCGGCGTCACTAAAAGCGATCAATGGCCGTAACCTGCTCAAGCACATCAAGGTCCTGGCCTCGGATGAATTCGAGGGGCGCTCGCCCGGCACCAACGGAGAAACCTTGACCGTCGCCTACGTAAAACAGCAATTCACCCGGCTTGGGCTGGCGAGCGGCAGTCCCGACGGCAGTTATGTGCAGCAGGTGCCGATGATGGGCGTGACTTCCACGCCGAAGCTTGCATTCAGTGTAGGCGGCAAAGCGACGCCGCTCAATTTCCCTGGCGATTTTGTAGCATTCTCACCGCACGCCGAGCGCGACATCAGGATCCATGACTCAGAGCTTGTCTTCGTCGGTTATGGCGTCGTCGCGCCGGAGTTTGGCTGGGACGACTACAAAGGTGCCGATCTGCGCGGCAAGACGCTGGTGATGTTGATTAACGATCCTCCGGTCCCAGACCCCAACAATTCGGCCAAACTCGATCCGGCCATGTTCAAAGGCGAGGGCATGACCTATTACGGCCGCTGGACTTACAAATATGAAATGGCGGCGAAACTTGGCGCCGTGGCCGCTATCATCGTGCATGAAACCAAACCGGCCGCGTATCCGTATGAAGTCGTCGTCAACAGTTGGGCGCGCGAAAATTTCATCCTGAAAACCGATGGTCCGAACGCGAGCTTCCCCGCCGTTCCCGCCTGGATACATCTGGACCGCGCCAGAGACCTGTTCCGTGCCGCCGGACTGGACTTCGAGACGCTCAAAAACTCAGCCTTGTCGAGAGAATTCAAACCGGTCAGCCTCGGGGTAACGGCGACATTCCAAGTGCAAAACACGTTGCGTGAAATCGCTTCGAACAACGTAGTGGCAAAGATCGAGGGCTCCGATCCGGAGCTAAAAAACGAGTGTGTTGTTTACTCTGCGCACTGGGATCATTTCGGCGTCAACGACAAATTGCCGGGCACGCGGACTCAACAGATATTCCACGGCGCATCGGACAATGCGTCGGGGGTGGCGACCTTGCTTGAGTTGGCCAAGGCGTACAAGGCGCTGCCGGCAGCGCCGAAGCGCACCATTGTGTTTATCGCCACGACTGGCGAAGAGCAGGGATTGCTGGGCGCGCAATACTACGTGCACCATCCGCTCTACCCGCTGTATCGAACGCTGGTCAACATCAACATCGATGGGATAAACACATGGGGACGTACCAAAGACGTGGAAATCATCGGCTTCGGTCATTCGAGCGTGGACGATATCGTAGAGAAATTTGCGGCGATGCAAGGACGCAGCGTGCGCCCCGAAACGCGACCTGAACTCGGCTCTTTCTACCGGGCGGATCAGTTTGAATTTGCGAAAGTAGGGGTGCCGGTGGTTTACGTCAAGGGCGGTAAAGACTATATCGGCAAGCCAGAGAGCTACGCCCGCGACAGGGTTGACGAGTATATTGCGCAGCGCTACCACAAAGTGACCGACACGGTTCGTAGTGACTGGAATCTCGAAGGCGCCGTAGAAGATACGCGGCTGCTGTTCATGGTTGGCTACGATGTCGCGCAGGGCTCAGAAATTCCTCAATGGAAAGCAGGGTCTGAGTTCAAGCGAAGCGATAAGCGATAGGAAAGCTACACCGGCGGAATGGGCGGCCACCCGAAAGGCCTGACGACGCTTTTCTTCACCGAGCTCTGGGAGCGGTTCAGCTACTACGGAATGCGGGCGATCCTCACGCTGTTCATGGTCGCCAAAGTGGCAGATGGGGGACTCGGACTCGACGTCGCCACGGCGGCCGCGATCTACGGCTTCTACACCGCCGCGGTTTTCTTCATGGGTATTCCGGGAGGCTGGATCGCCGACAGGCTCCTGGGCCAGCGCAATGCCGTGCTCTACGGCGGAATCCTCATTGCGATGGGGCACTACACCCTGGCCATCGATTCCAGGCCAACTTTCTACGCCGGACTCGTGTTGATCGTGCTCGGTACGGGCCTTCTCAAACCCAACATCAGTGCGATCGTCGGCCAGCTGTATTCCGCAGACGACAAGCGGCGCGATGCGGGTTTCTCGATCTTCTACATGGGGATCAACATGGGCGCCTTCTTCTCGCCCTTGGTCTGTGGAACCCTGGCTGAGCGGGTCGGCTGGCACTGGGGATTCGGCGCGGCGGGAGTGGGGATGACACTGGGCCTCGTCCAATATGTGCTCGGTGGTTCACGTCTCGGAAACGCCGGCATTCTGAGAGAGAAGCCGAAGGACGCGGGTCGCCTTTGGGGCAAGCTCACGCTCGGGGTGCTTGCGCTTGTCGCAGTGTTTTACTTCCTCTGGGACTATCGGGACTACGTGTTGCTGGCTGGATCTATCGGTGTTTTCTGGTCGTTGCTGCGCCAGGGAAGGGATCCCGTCGAGAGGAAGCGCATCTGGGCGATCATCGCTTTCTTTGTGTTCGCCATGCTGTTCTGGGCGGGTTTCGAGCAGGCGGGATCGAGTCTCACCTTGTTTGCCAAGGACTTCACCGAGAACTCCTTTTTCGGCTGGCAGTTTCCGGCGAGCTACTACCAATCCGTCAACCCGCTCGGAATTCTTGTTCTGGCCCCGCTCTTTGC
>WNFC01005621.1_pt1 | contig 18333 bp, 20 predicted proteins | sample 5400541 | NCBI WGS metagenome assembly WNFC01 (sample SAMN13153342, study PRJNA577476) | soil metagenome | isolation source: 120 cm saprolite under Douglas fir tree site 2 hole 2 replicate 1 | place: USA:California | collected 2015-04-18 | reverse complement strand
CTCGAACTCCGCTTGTAATTTGGTGATAGAATCAATTTTCACGTCCACATCTATTGAAGGAAAGATGAGCGAGTAGAAGGGTATCGTGAAGCAAAGGTCCCAAGACTTGCCGCTAGCTTTACACTGGTGAATGAGCTTTGAAACGTTGGATTCGTCCATTGGTTATTGAAGGGATAGCGATGGGTGTGCGATGGCAAGAAGCATAAGGAGGCCTGGTTACCACGAGTTAAAGATGGCTTGGGTTGTGTCTCGGCTACGAATGTGGTCTGAGGCTAAATTCACTTGTAATGAAATGTTCGAGCATGGGCGCGTCAGACCGCGTCCGAGTCGACGTAATCACAATCATTTTTTACTCTCTTGACTGTACTGTACTCTATCCACAATTCCACACAACTATATGCAGTCATTTGTCGGAATGACCAAGCGACCTATCAGGCTGGATATGATCCCGAATACGCTGTTTCTACGGAGCGCCCATGATTCTCGTTTTAGAAGCATTGCCATCATAACGGGGCGATCGCGAAAAGCTTACAAGAACTCTGAGCTCAGGAAATTGGCCCTCCACCTTTCTATCCCACACCAAGACAGGTGGTGTGTCCTCGTCTATTGCGAGCCATATCCGAAAGCGTCCAGCGGTATCCTCCGAGCTCAAAGGCATAATTGTAATGCTCTTGAGTGCTGGTGGCGGGAATGTCAAAAACAATTCGGTGGACGTCCATGTCGCCCGATGAAGCCTTGCGTATACCACCCCTTTATTTCTTACGTCTTAGATTTTCATCTTTTGACTCACCAACGGCACTGAGCGATGATGACATACATATTAGCCATCGGGCAGTGAAGTGGCTTGTACGGGCGCTCACTCTATCACAAAATTCTATGATAATGCTACGAGGTGCACCGGGGGTGGGAGCAACAAAAGTAGAAGGATCCATCGGGTTGTCCTTCATTGGGATATTTGTAGAAGGGGCGCAATCCGTACAGATACCCGAGGATGCCATGGTTCCAGATGGCGTGGCGGCCGTAGTTCAAAGCGTGAAGGGCAATCAAATCACGCGGCACGTGACTCTGTTTGTTGACGCGTTGTTTGGCCAATTCGCGTCTTGTCCCTACCGTCGGCCTTGATATGGCCAGTCCACAGTCGGTTTTTCCATCAATTTAGTTCTCGGCTACTCGTTAACCCCCACATTAGTCGAGGTGCGCCTCTCACCAACCTCTACAGCTCGCTTCGATACCATTCGCAACGCCGTCCATCAATACATCTCCAAATCTTTTGAAACAATTGCACTTCCCTCAAAGCTGGTTGGCTGGGAGGATGTTCCTGTGCTTGCCTCATCTGTGGAACAGATCACGGCCTGCGAGTCATCCTCTCCGACATCATATCTTCCCGTAGCACAGGCTTCCCTCCAGATACACGTCTATCAACCGACAGATGGTGATACTGTGGACGGATTCTCTACTGGATCAAGTAGCGATGGCGAAGAAATCATGGCTGCCAGTGTATGCGAGCTGCCCAGCAGGCAGTGGGAAGGCCTGTGGGACAGTCTGATCTTCCCGGACGACACAAAAACGAAGCTCCTGGACTACATATATGCAACTGTACTATTTAGCGATGCAAACGTCGACTGTAAGTCTCGACTCACGGCTCCCTATGTGCTTACACCATATGCCCATAGTCAACATCGTATCCTGGAATCGCGTTGTACTCTTGCATGGCCCTCCTGGAACAGGAAAAACTTCACTCTGCCGAGCTCTCGCACAAAAGCTCTCCGTACGGCTATCGCATCTGTGCGTGCGCCCATCGTGCTGCTCGCCGCTTATTCCGTCGCTGATTGTTCATAGCTACCCGCACTCTCGTCTACTCGAAATTAACTCCCATTCACTTTTCTCGCGGTGGTTCTCCGAGTCGGGGAAACTGGTGCAGAAGTTATTCGGAAGTGTCATGGAACTTGTCGAGGACGAGGATACTTTTGTCGTGGTTCTCATAGGTACCCTTTTTTCTTGCATTGTGGCCATCGTCGTATCTTCTAACTGTGCTGACACGTACAGACGAAGTCGAGTCATTGACTGCTGCGCGAGCAGGTGCGATGGCCGGCACTGAACCTACAGATGCATTACGAGTACGTTCTCACCATTTTAATAGTTGACATCCCAATCGTGAGCATCGATCCAGGTCGTAAACGCCCTGCTTACTCAACTCGACAAGCTCCGACATAAGAAAAATGTTTTAGTCGTGTCCACAAGCAATCTTGCGAAGGCGATTGGTCAGTAAAAGAACCTCGTAATAGCTTGATCGCACATGCTCAGTTTCCTAATAGATTCCGCCTTCGTCGACCGTGCGGACGTTGTGCAATACATAGACCTTCCACCGCCTGAAGCCATCTACGTCATCTTACGCAGCTGCCTCCTCGAGCTCATCACAAAGGGTGTGGTTTCCCCCGCTGTACGTTACCCATTTGTGTTATTACTAGAGAACGTTCCCTCAAACAACACATAGGACGTCCCATCGTTGGAAGAAGCACGGTACTTCGAACGCACGACAGTCACCATCGACCCCAGTGTAGCGTCACAGAGGCCACGGCAAATCGCACTTCATCTCTTCCGGCTTGCACAGAAATGCAGGGTAAGCCATCCGTGTAGTATCGTCAACCGCATGGAGTTGTGTCATGCAATTTGAGTAGGATCAGAATATGTCTGGACGTTCGCTCCGCCGCTTGCCAGTCCTTGCCCATGCACGGTATATCAGTCTCGGTTATACGTCCCCCGCCCTCGCAGCAACAGATCCTGTGCATAAAACCATAAATGGCCTTGGGGCATCCAACGCACCTGGCCCAAGCGGGCTTGGAACACAAGTCGAGGTGTGGCTCAATGCAATGGAGAAAGTCGTGGAAGGTCAAGCGGGAGAGCTCAAGCGTTTCGAGCAATGAAGCCAATGGCGAGATTACTTGGGCTGTTCTCGTGCTACCGCCTGTACACGTACACGCACACGCTACGATTATAATATCACACGAAGGTTAATGTTCCTGAACCACGACGCCCCTGCTCGAGCTAGCGTGAGAATGGCCTTATGACCTGCAGATGCCGATATCTAAAGGACATCGAGGGTATGTACATGTAATCTAGCAAGCATAACGTCAGCCCATTAGGACAATGTCACGGAGCGTAATCCCTCACGAAATGCCAACTCCTTGAAAGGAGCCAAGTGATTAAGGGTCATGATTGGCGTACTTTCTGGCCCTAACTTCGTCCGGGGTCAGAAAGTTGGCGGTGTTCTTCCAAAAAAATTTAGTGACAAGTAACCGCGCTCGGTCGTCAGTCAACCAGATGTTCTTCCCCGACCACACCCGTCTTCCCAGCCGTTCTTTGATCCGGTGGACGGTCCGCCCGAGGACGGCCTCGGCGTACAAGCTTAGCTTCTCGAGCTGCTGGATATCACGTTGCAAAAGGGATATGTGCATGTTGATATCAAAGACGCGGGGCGGAGGAGTGGAACGCCAATAGTCAGAATCGGGGTCTAGGTCGAAGATGGAGGCCCCGGTAGGCTCAACAGATGACGCGGTCGACGGTGTGGGTGGTGGATTGGAGCTAGAAATAGAGCTTGGGGTAGGCGCCGCCGTTGAGCTCCCAGCGGGTGGAACGGCCGTCTCAATGGGCGAAGAAGCAGATGACGTTGAGTCGGAAGCTCCTTGCGACACGTCGCCATCAGAAGAGGAAGGCATCGACGAGAGAATGTCGTTGGCCGTGCTGGAACACGCGTGGACTGCCTCTGGCACACTCCCGGACTCCGAGCATACACCAGATACATCATCGCCTAGTGTCACGCTTTGACCATATCGTTTCACCCTGCTGTAGGTATACCAGGCCAGGTCTTTGCGTTTGCGACGTAGAGTGCGATTGATCATCCTCAGCACCCAATGCATGAGCTCCACACGCTTTTCACGGTTACTAAGTCCAAAGACAGAAAGAAGCATGTTTCTATTCACCGCTACGAGCGGAGGTGCGATCTTGTCGAGCGGAAGGGTACACAAATCACGCTTGAGGCGTCGATCTTCGTCTCTGTCCAGACGCATCGCGTAAACAAGATAGTGTCGGGCAAAGACCGCATGACCAGCTATTGACGCATGCTTGATGAGGTATCGGAAGGTGGTAGAGTTCGGTGGTGCGGACGGAAGGGGATATATAGGTTCTGGAATGGAAGGGGAGTTGATGGAGTCATCGTCTTCGTCTTCGTCGAAGAGCGATGTCGGTGATTGACCAGAATCCGGAAGTGGCTGGGTAAGCACCTCAAATGCCTGTACCATCTTCGTGATTCGGCCAGCACGACCCAACATATCAACTATAACATTGAGCCCAGGTGTCGATAGTGGGTGCAGCGGGAACGACGGCGGGTCCAGCACCTCTGAGGTTTCCGCTTTTGAGCCTGACTGCCGTTCTATAACTTCTAATGGTAAGCGGTCAGGATACGCTAGGTCGATGCCATAGCTAAACTTCATGAGCTCATCGAAACCCTTCTCGTCGACGGTTTCGCGCAGGATACGAATCGCGAGGTCCATGTTGGCAGACGAAAACGGTATATTTCTTGCGCGCATGTCTCGAATAAGGTCTCTGGCCATCTTCGTCATATCCCCAATTAAGGTCAGATGTCGTTCTTCGGGCCAGGGGAGACTCAGCCTGTGTGCCAACGCTTGTAGACACAAGTGGTATGTTTTTACGCTTGGCTGTACGCCCGCAAACGCCATTTCCTGGAGAACTCGTCTGGAGCCGAAATAATGACCGACGGCAGCAAATTGCTCCAAAACGAAGTGATAATCGTCCAACTCGGCTTGCCACCCGGCGGAACGTATGTTTTTCATGACAGTCTGGAGCCGGTTCTCATACGCGTGCGGGGCGTGTGGGGAGTATCGAGCGCGACGCTCTCGCGCGCTAGCTGCACGTATGACGCGGGCTGGAGGTACGCACTTCCTGAGGACGAGTTGGTGGACCTCGAGCGGGAGTCTCTCGAGGCCTATGTAATTGAGCAAATCGATATAATGGCCCCAGGGCCGCGAAGGATTTGAGCTCTCCCTTTCGAGGCTGCTCAGGAGGTCCCGTGTCTTTGCTGCCACCAAGGACTCTGTCGGAGAGGGAGAGGGTGCGGGTGCGGATGTGCTCGCGGATTCATCGAAGGCGAGAGTTGCGGTAATGGCGCGGGATGACGAAGGGACACGATGAGAAGGCGAACGTAGAACGGAGGCGGCCAACTGCGTGAGTTTAAGGCTATGGATGAAGCGCGGTGACATGAAGTCGGGGTTGGTGAAGCAGAGCTGGAGCTGAGCCGCCCGACGTTGCCCGTGCTCTCGACATTTTCGGGCTGCGCCGTCACGTGTACAGTCAGCCGCCGCCTCAGGAAGTCGAAGTCCTCAGGAGTCCACGCCGCTCAGCGTTTGAGGACTGGCTGCCATCTCACTTGCTACCTATCACTAGCACCTACACCATTACTGATCCGAATGATTTCCATTGATAACGAGGACATGTATCCCTCTCCTTGCGCCCCCGGCGTGGTCCAGGGCTCCCTCTACGTGAAGATCTTCAGCGCCAATCCTTATCCTCGTCGAAAAAGTCAACATGTTATCTCCTAATTTCATGGCACCCCGGGCACCAATACGATCAATACTGGGAGATTTATCGCCGTCTTGGTCTCATCATACTTGATCGTCCATGAGGACTCTGTCCAACCTTCATGTAGCTGCGCTCGGTGGATATAATATCAAGCTATGAAGCATCGATAACCGGGCGGGTTTTCGCACTCCCGGCTAGGGGCTACCTACCAGAGGAGGACAGACAGGAGGTTTGGCACACACCAACACGTGTGATATTCCCCCCGCGTGGTCCCCTGGCGTACTGTAGTTATTCGGTGCAAAAATACCTCCTACAGGCACTGCTGATGTGTAAAAAGCGATTATGGTGGTCCCTCTAGGCCTGCGATATTCAGCCACTGGACTATTCTCGGCTCTGATCGACCGCGTGTGTAGGACAACCTCCACTGCCTAGGCACCTGTTCTATCCACCCTCCAGGGCCGATGGTGGATGAAATTTTTGACCATGTTGCGCAATGCCATGCATGTACGTACACTGGATGACCCCTCTTCATTCCCGGTTTGCCTGTGTTGGGCAGAGTGCTCCAAGGATCTGTCACGCTCAATCAACTACCCATACAGCTCGCGCCGCTGCTTGATGGGACCCTATCATTTCGGCGGTTGTGAGTCGTTCCCACAGGTCCTTCTCCCTGATAAGTTTGCGGCGGTATTCGAGTCCTGAGCCCATCATCCGGGACCCCCTCAAAGGTTGTTTGACCCATGGGATTATGATTTGCCGCTGGCCTTATACCGTCCACGCCGCATTCTTTCATAAGAAGCCCATTCGTGACCGTGCCAACGCTTTCCTATTCGACGCAGGGCGATGGTGTTCAGGCGGTAAACCGTTTGAAGCTGGCCGAGAGATTAGCAAAGCCAATTTGACGGACAAGTGTTTTACATGAATTACAGCAGTTCGGCAGAAGTACGGTCTTTTCCTTTAATGAAAACCCTTTGGAGTGCCCGGTGCCCCCTGCCTGGCCAATCACCGATCGCTCGTAGCAAGGACGGCGAAGACAAATCGTATTCGCAAGGCCCGTTACATTCAAAGACGTGGTGAGTCAACGACAAGACGGGCTGTGCGTCCGATATCGGCGTATCACCAGCGTGGATGCCGTTTCATGTGCACTATGGTGGTGTTACTTTTCCATATGTGGTGTGCGCCTTTCCCCCACCTCCGAGTCGCACCTGGGTCCATCGAACCAGCGAATGCATCGGGGTTTACGGACCACTACAGAATCGAGGACGATTATGTACGGGACGAGCATCCTGGCCTTTCTCCACACCTGAGGCAAGGTATCGCAGGACACCAACAAAATGGCCCCAGTTTCATAACTCAGTGCCTACGGTGTACGGCCCTACTCACCTCAGTCGCCTCGCGGACTCGATAGGCCCCAGAATAAACATACTACCAGTATCCTGGCGAAGGGATCTGATGGGTGGTCTGGTCCTGCCTTATTCGACAAGGTTTGAAATTTGCCAGCGCATAGCCTTGCTTGGTAGGGGTTCACAGGGTCCCCTCTCAAAGAGACGCCCACACTCGGCACTCTCGGAGCAGACCGTGACAGCGGTAGCTCCCTGTGCGCAGATGAACGCCCCTAGTCGTCAGAGGGCTAGCTCACTCCACACCATTGACCATCACCCAAGTGTGATTGACAGGAAGTGGCATGAAATCCCAGGAGCTACTATTAGTCAAGCGGATTCGGTTGACTCTTGTCCGCGGAGACGCTTGTTTCTCAATACAATACCATCATGCTCATCATGATCCATGATTCGCTCCACATGGTGGCACAATTGCTACCCACCCACACAAAAAACGAGTCCGATGATAGCACCCGTGTACATGGGACGCCGCCTGTCCACAAACACGCAATTCAAACCCCGTGTATCTACAGTCCACAGGAAAGTGATGTTTTGGGGGGCTCGGGGTGCCCGTAATCCCCATATGGACGAACATCGGGTCCGACTGCGAAGGAGATGCCGAGACGAGGCCTCGACACACGTACTAAGCAATAGCCTAGTAAGTTCCTTCGAAGGCGATAAGAACCTGGAGCTGGGGTTCTCCGAGTGGTGGCGTTCATCTGGAGATCTGGTGGATGATAAGTACAGTATGCCATGGGTGGAAGGGAATTACCGCCGAGGGAGATGAGGTGGGCGCAATGAAATGTCCAAATTGCTACCGTTTCCCAGGAGAGCCTGGAGAAAGTGTTCCCTTAAGAGGTATGTTCTGTTCATGTGGTTCTGATGGATATTCAACTAGGGGCACGCATTGGCTTTACGTTAGACGGACGAGGAATGAGACGAAAATAACGCTCTAGCCCCATCTGAAGTGCCATAGTCCCGACTATTCAACTGGCAAAACTAGCGCGAAGACAGCAAGGCGTGGTGACTGTTCGAAACTTCTCACGCATCGCCGCATGCCGTGACAAGGAGCGCCACGACGTGGAACCCCAAGGCGTGGCTTCGGCGGGAGAACGGACTGCCCTTGCGCGGCGGATCTAGGACGTACACAATACACGGAAGAAACGATATGAGCATTCATATCTATCTTTCGTAAAGCTGCACACCGGCCGACGAATCGGCAAACCGCGCGCAACAGGGCTACCAGCATAGCCCGATATCAAATGACTTCATATGCGGCGGAGATTCGGGGTCCGTTTGGGAACAGGTTCAAAACACTGCCCTTGAGACGACATAGCGTTAAACCAGAGAAGCGGGCGGGGTTGGACTCGGGGTTGCGAAACTCAATTACTGAAGCACGGATATCCTGGAAACAATAAATTAACATCTGTTGGTATAGCGTATAGCAGAATTGACGCCTCGTTTGACGATTCGTTATGGTCTATACAGTCCGCACGGCAAATGCGATACAAATACATATCAACGAATCCTGCCGTGGCGTTCGTAAGCCGACGGGGGAAGGCCAAAAGATACACGTACTACTTACGGTTACTAGTATCTCTCGTACAACTGCATCCGAATCTTCCCAATGACATGACATATCAGCTCTGGGAGAACGGCCTGGTTCAGGGCGAAGTGACATATCAGTCACGTGACTTGTACTCACCGACCACCTTGGCCAACGTTCTCGTTAACTTGCGTTAGCACAATATATTTGCTTCGGGGATGGGTGTCAAAGGGGGTGCCATTGATCAAAAGATAACTGCCACCCACAATCCTCTCGGCTCAATCTCTGTGGATTGTTCAGTTCCCCGGGCCTCGGGCGGTCGTTGATACGAGCGCACCTAACATCCTTTCCTTCACACGATCTCCAATCTCCTTCATCAGCGCACGCCCTCTTTCCTTTTCTCTAAACTCCGTCCAAGCGACATTCTGGAGCGTGGAAGCGAGGAGTTTTTTGATATATGTCTTCAATTGGTCCACGTCAAATTTTGTGGGCCGAGGAGATGTAGCGCCGGAGCGGGGGCTAGTGGGTGATCTGATGCCAGACAATGATGAGCTTGCCATGATGAAAAAAAGATGACCGAATCCAAATCAAACGGGACGGAGCTCAGACCAACAACGTGGGGTTACCAAAGTCGTGTGTGTTGTGTGTGGTCGGCCGTCGGCCATGGGGAACTTGTTGTGTTCTATTTGTGACGCTTGAAGTGTCCACGTCTCATCGTTACCAGTTGATTCCGTTGTCCTGCATTCCCACCGTCCTCTTGAAGCGTAATGTCTGCTATTTCTTTTCCGGGGCAACCCTCTTCATCATCACCACATGATGACCTGTACCCAATGCCATTTGATTCGGCGTCCGCAAGTGGGTTCCAAATGAACCCTCTCTCCGCTCATCCTCCACGAACACCTCGGACTTCCGTGACGATGCCTTTCAGTTCCCAAGTGAGCGCTGGGAATGAGGAGACGGAGGAACCCCCAAATGAGCTCGAAGTGGATTCGGATGAGGAGGAGGAAGATAGTCAGGAGAAGAGTGCAGCTAAGAATCAGGTCCGCGGTCAAGAAATTTGGCAGGAGTTACTCGAGACTAGTGGGGGGAGGGATAAGGCTTTCGTACTCCACTTTACCTCTCCAGAAACTACTCGTACTGATTGTCTTTGGCATCGATGATATACAGAAAATAATACAATATTCTATGAAGGTCTACTTGCTATTCCACCATGCCGTCTCACGACGTTTGCCAGTACGAGGAGCCAGGAAGAGTGCGTTTGAAGTAGGATTGTTACGGCGTCTGGAATCCACCGTCTCTGGGCTTTCGATGACACGGTGCGTACCTGTCGTGCGTGGCTCGGACTAAGTTTACGTTTAGGCTGCCCGACATAGGAAGTGCCTTATCATGTTCAATTGGTTGACGCCTTTGACGTCCATCCTTGCCGAACATCACGCCTCGCCAGTCTTTAAGGCAGGCAGTGCAAAGACCGCACCATCGTCCCGGAAACCTCTACTGCACACGTTTTTGCATGCGCCACCCCCCGTGCTACTCGAGCTCGTGCAGGCGGTTGCCGACGACGTGTCCACGTGTTCTAGGCTAGGACTGTTGGGAAGGCGAACGGGCGACCGCGCTGGGCGCTTCGCCGACTGGTGCTGGTTTGCGAGCACGCTGGTCGATTTGGTGGAGAACAGCGTGGAGCTAGGCGTTATTAATAACTCGCTGCGTGCCGGTGAGTTTGACAGCGCTACGTTCTGGTTTGGCGGAAGTGCTCACATAAATCGGTAAACAGTGGAGTCGCGTCTGTACGCCGAGTCGATGTCAGGCGCCACAGCGAAATCGACACCTCGCAATACCAAGATCGACGATAGAGAATTGAAGCTGTTACAAAAGCAGGCCTACTGGCTTCAGGTTCAGCGGACCAAGTTGGTCATGGATCTGATATTCGTATGTGAGTAACGTGACGTGCGGTCGAACCTTCACTGGGTTGATGCGACGTCCCAAATTAGCCTACGATGTGTTCAGGTGGCAGCGAGGAAGAGAAGCAATCAAGGCGCTCACTGGCCTGGCCTCGGCGCTTCTCAGGTACTCATTACGCACTGCGACTTCTGCCGCACGTTTTCTGACACGCCCCATTTAGCTCGTCTAAGCTGTACGATCGTCATAGGAACTCGCTCATCAAGGCGAGGGTATTAAACTTCTGATTCCTCTAACCTGCTTCCCTTGTGCCTTTGCCCTGCTTGATCTCTGTAGATTTTCTTTTCGGTTACGTTGGGTTGTTTTTAACCGATACCATTGAAGTTTGGGCCTGGGTCTGAGACCCGATATCCCTTTGTGCTAGATATTCAAGGCTCCTATACGTTGGACGTCCTTCTTGACTCGCCGTCTCTCAGCTACAGCCAGATAATTGACCACCGTAAAAGAATTAGGAACCATAGATAATCTAACAATCTGATGAGTAGTGTGGCATAGACCTAGCCCAATTCTTTTTTATTATTATCCACCCTTAAGCCACCTAGACCAGTTTGTTGCATTCGTGGAGTCCTTAGTAGCGATTGCGGGTGTGGATGTGCTTCCTCTCTCAAGTACGAGAGCATCGATCTCCCGCTCCAGCTCCTCGATGCGAGCGCGCGCCTCGTCAAGGTATTTTTCATGTGACAGACGAGTCTGCAGCAGCTGTAGACCCTAGAAGATCCCAAATTGTAAAAGTCAGGCTTTGATCGGGTTCGGAAAAACAGTCGCAAAGTGGATAAAGCTCACGCACCATATAAACAGCGGACCCAAGGAGCGCCACGGGTATCATGGCCGGGACCAGATCAGAATAAAACTGCGCATGGCGACTTGGCCGCGTAGGATGCCCACTATCGCCATGTAGGCAACGGTGCGTCGTGGATGATTGGTGCCCGCGAGTAGACCGCGTGGTAGTTGCTCTCCACAAGCGCAGCATACGTCGTGACTGACAACGAATCGAGAGCCAAGACGTGTCCGGAGCGTATTTGAAGGAGACAGACGGATTTCTCCTTGGAAACCGAGGAATATGCGGGACGAACCCAAGACGGGTCGATGTACGCACAGCCGAGGTGTACACAAGTGTGGGGTGGGGGAACCCCTAGTCGGTTAGCCGGTGCCGGGTTGAGATGAGGAGGCGGTGAGCGACGAGACGAGAGGGCAGTCATCCCATTAAAGCGCACCTGGCGCTTACCAGCCAGTACAGTACACACGCCCCTCGCTCTATGCCCGTCCCTCCCTGTCAGAAATCCCAAATTTGCTAGCTCGACATCCGGCCAGCGATCATAATTGCCACCGAGCAGCCCCCTCCTTAATCTTTACAGCATTCCCTGCTCATCCCTTGACATCGATCAGTCCTTATTTGCTCTCCGCAGCTTGACACATCACATCGCCACCGTCCACTCGTTACCCTGTCCCCACCCATCAACACAGCCAGCCAAGCTGCGGAAAACCCTCTTGATTCCCTCTCGACCGTTCACTACGCCATGACATCCAGAAGTTTCGGCTCATCGCCTCGATTGTACCGCCACCAGGAAGAAGGGTCCCTCTCTTTGCAGCCGCTTCCTCGGAGTATACCTATCAGGCCACACGAACCGACCCATTCCTCCCACCAACGATCCCCCTCTCCTTCTCGATTCCCCAGGTTTGAAGAGAGCACATTGAGCGAGAAGTCTAGATCTGATGGTGTCGACCAGGCGTCACCTACGAAAGCAGAGACGAGCACAACCCGGGCACCCGTACCCGACTCTCTGTCCTTCCATCACCAGTCGTGCCCGTCGTCGGCGCCATCCCTTAGACACTTAACATCCCACCAGGGATGTGCCACTCCAGACTACTTACTGTCACAGATACCGGATACCGCGTCTTCTCATCTCGCTCTGCCATTACCCTCGTTACATTCCGGTTACCTTCATCCCCCGCGCAAGATTAGGCTTTGGTCTATCGTCAAGCCGTGGTTACCTGTGCTTGCGTATTTATCGACGTCCATCGGGTTCTTGATTGCGATTGCGTTCTGGAAAACGCAAGTCTTTGAAGGTGCGCACTATAATCCTGTAATCCCCGCCTTAGATGCTATCTCCGTTCATCTACCGTTCATCTATTCCGTGTGGATTTGTACTGTCGCCTTGCTTACGTTCATCTGTCTCCGTCTGTAGGTTTGGACAACCTGTCCCGCTGGCTCAAGGCTGACAAAAATTTTGGCTATGGCGTTCTCTTTTTCCTCATCTTCCTAACTACGTTTCGTAAGTGTCTTTCTCGGCCCAATATCCGAAATGAATGACACCGAGCACCCACACGCAGCCCCTCTACCCCTCTATTCGACCTTCATTGTCTTATCGGGGTACACATTCGGCGCCTGGGCCGGCGCCGTTCTTTCATACTGGGCCGCACTCACCGGCGCATTCGTCGTATTCGTGCTCTCACGTTACCTTTTCCGTGAGTTGATCACGCGCTGGCTCTCAAGCGCGACTTCTGTCAAACGAGTGGTTCGCGCCATCGAGAAGCGACCACAATTACTTTTCCTGATCCGCTTAGCTCCATATCCATACAACGTCATGAACTGTATCCTCGGTGCATCTCCGACCCTTACGTTGCGTACATACCTTGTATGCACGGCTCTGTCACTGTTCAAGGTCATCGTCCACACAACCATCGGTGCTTCCATTCACTCCTTTGCACGTTATCATGTGCAGCCCAAACCGTCGTCCCACGATATTGCCTCCGATGGAGGGCAAGCCTTATCTCAATCGGACGGAGATGCGGGTGCAGAAGAAGAGAATCCCATAGATTTCTACGTCAAGATTGCTGGCGCGACTCTCGTCATCGGCGTCTTCATCTACATATCCGTTGTGGCGCGGAAAGCAATCAACGACGAACTTGGCGACGACGACTTGCCGACACATACCGACGAGGAAGCGGTATCATTCTTATCACCAGGCGGGATCGCGCGTCACTCTGAGGATGAACGGGATCCATACGTCAACGCGAGAACGAGAGAGCCGATGTCGGAGACGCCATTCTACACGCCCATCGCACCTACTTCCGCCGACGGCGATGCCGCTACCGCGGTCCCTCGCATGCGACCATCACCACCCGGACACTCCCGGATGGGCGGGGATGGCGGCAGGAATGGTGCAACACGGGATGTGCGGCGGCAACCGAGAGAGGAAGGCGGTGCGCTGCCTTGAGAGAGACAGAGAGAGACGGACGCTTGCTTTCTTTTTTCCTATTTGTGATTTCCTTCGATATACTCAGCTAGCCCTCCCCTCCCGACGGGCTCGCGCGGACTCTTTTAATCGCTGTCGTCCCTTTTAACGTTATTCTGGTCCTGTACTTACTGGCATCTGCACACGTGAGCAGACATGTACTCAACTAACCGTGATAGTCCGGCTGGGAAGCACTGCCCGCGGAAATCCGTTGAACGGATGTCTCTGACGAACGAACGAACGAACGCCACAGATATAGAGTGTGTACATATCGTACTGTATACAAATACACGAGGCGTCGATTTAAAATTAAAAAAATTCCATGGACGGAAAAAGCCAAATAACACAAACGCGCGCCCCACCCGTTTTCCGTGCTAACCGGTTTTGGGGACCCCGTTTACAGTCCATCCATTTGCATATTCCGTTTTTACTTTGCCCATCTTTACCACCGTACGATTTTGTGTTTTACAGCGACCAAAAAGAAACGGGACTTTTTGTGTGAAAAAAATCTAGAATGCTCTCTCTATCTCACGCGGCCGCCATTTCCTGGCAACCGCCTTTTTTGTTTTTCCTGTTTGTTTGTCTGTCTGTCTGTCTGTCCTGACCTGTCTATCAGTCAGTCGACTCAGTCTGTTGTCTGCCTATCAGTCTGTGTCTCTCTCACCCCTTTCTCCATATGCACACCCACATGCACACTCTCACACCCATGCGTCCCAAAAAGGACCGATGGGAGCGCCGCCATATGGTCCACAGGTGTCCATTTTTGAACTCAAAACGCGTGGTGAAAAAAAAAACCCTATCTTTGTCTGTGCACGCATGCCACACATGCCCCGTTCAGTTTAGTTCATCAAAAACGGTAATCTTGCGCCGTGCGTCCGGCGGATAGATAGATAGATAGATGAAATGAACGGACGGGACTGACGGACGGACCGACTTGGAGTTTGGTGGGGGGTGAGGGGATTTAATCAATTAGGTCACGGCACATTTTTGTCCCTAAACCCCACCCACAACCAAAAACAAACCAAATGTGAGATCTAGTGAGATTTTTGGAAACAAACGGGGACGGAGCGGCGGGAGTGGGAAGTTTTGTCGCCAGTGGGTGGGTTGGTTGTGGGTGGGCCCAGATTCCAGAAAGAAAAAAAAAACTCTGCACGCGATTTGCCCAAACTGAGAACAACGACCACATTAATGACGAGCGGCTAACGCACGCTATGCGCATGCGTCCATACTGCCAGTTGCGTGCGTTCAATGCGTGCTTGCACGTGTACGTGTGTACGTTGTCTGCATATGTACCATATACGTGCGTATGCCAACAGAGAAAGAGGAAAAAAAAAAGGGGGGGGGGGCGGGGGGGAGGCCCCGAAAGGGGCGGATTTCGTGTGTGGGAGGAGTTATGATTTATGGGTCGGAGTAATAATGTCTTGGAGGCGCCGAAGAAAAGAAAAACAAAATCGACGAATCGCAAAGACAGAGAGAGACAGACACACAGAGGAGATAGGGAAATATAAAATAAAAACAAACAAGGAGTACCCAATGTATCGAGTTGTACCTACTCGTTTCGTTTTCGGGATATCCGTCGGGGACAGTTGCAAAACTTGGGAGGGGTTGGATGGGTGCGGTGCACCGCGCGCGGGGTGTCCGCTTTCGGGTGTGCGAGGACCGATCAGACGTTCTGTTCGATCTTTCTGCCGCGGAGGACCGGCGCCTGTTGGGGGCCGGAAACTGCGCGGGACCAATCAGATGCTTATCTGATGTTGATGGCCTTTTTCAACAACAGCCAGCTGCGGCCTCCGTGTATGCGCCATGTGTCCGTTTCCTCGGCCAACTCCGTGATTGAGACCCCGGAGACTGCTTCGATCATCGTCGCACGATCGGCACCGCGGCCAAAGAGTCTAAGCGCGGCTGGCTGACTCGCCCGATTAGCGTCCGTAAAGTTGCTGCTGTTACCAGTCATGCGAGACGGAACTTTCCGCCAGAACGGCTCATCCGATCGGCGATGGACGTTCTGAAAAATTGTATTGCCCAGCACTTCATCAGTCCATGGAAAAGAAAGAAAAAAAATATCTGAGAATGAAAGAAAGAGGGGATAGCGAGAAAGCATTTCTGGGTTGGTATACGGCATCTTCGAGGTATCGAGCGCGGAATGCCAAGGACCGCGAGGCAATCGGGAGGGCTACAGCAGACAAAACATGATGGGGGACACAAAAGCAACGTGCAAGAAATCATATCAAAGCATGAGACGGCGAGATTTTAATATAATAACTCTTCGACACAAAAAGGACTGTGACATGTGAAAACGAGGGAAAGAAGGTATCAACACATGGCACATTATACAGACCCCGTTTCCGCGGCGTAAACGTTTTCGGGTTTGCCTTCGTATTGCGTGATGTGCTCATTCATCGCGACATAACCAAGATCGGGCGAGTCTGGTCATTCGGAACTCGAGTCAGCATTTGGAACTCGTCAAGAAAGGGGAGTTAGCACGGAAGGAGGACCATCTACAAAGGGTAACGTGAGGCCAACTCGGACGGAAGGGACTCACAGCGGTGGACGCCCGTTTCATCAAAATTGTCCGTCACCGGCGGGGTGTGCGCCTGTGAGGACGACGTTTGAGAGGCTGCCGACAGTGAACTTGCAGATGTCGAAGGTCGCACTGACCGACTATTCCAATCATCCATCGTCTGATCCAACGATGCAGCTGCACCACCAGTCCCTACGCCGCCTAATTGCCCAGCCGAGTACGCAAAGTCAGGTTGATGTTGACTTGAGCCATAATGGCTGTAGGTGTCGACCGTGGGTAGCTGGATCATGCTGCGAGAGCGATGTAGTGCATGATCCTCCCCATTGCCAGGTTGCGGCGAGGATGACGGCCGATTGTCTATGTGTTGATCATATGGAGTTGGATACGGATTCACCGCTTGACTGTGTCGTCGCTGGCGACGCACGCTTAGTGACTGAGCATAACTAGACTTGGAAGAAGGTGGACGAGACGAAGTTGGTGTGATCGGACGGTGGTGACCAGAGCCAGGGCGAGAATAATCATTAGGATAATGATGATTGTCATCATAAGGAAGGGACGACATTGACGAAACAGAGTAACCTGTAGCTGGTCGACTGTCAGGAGAGAGTGACGATGCGCTATGCTGCATTGAAACAGAAGAGAGCGATGACGGGTAAGAGGTATTGATAGTGGGACGCGTGGGAGGATACGTAGAGCCATTAGATGGAGGGTTCAGCAGAGAGGTCAAACTGCCAGAATGACTTGAGCTGCTGCCACTGCTGATTGGAGAAAAGGACCAGCTGCTTTGCTCTGGATAAGGATAAGGCGAAGAAGGAACCATCACCTCGCGATTGGACGGGTAGTGGAGAGGGTTGAAAGTATTGTGATCCTCTGCAGGAGAGACGGGATGTAAGGCGTGAGACGACGCATACATGCCACCATGCGACAGAGGTGGATCGGAAGGCACAGTGAGCGGAGGGAGAGGACGATTGTAGGTATTCCCCCACTGGCCAGCAGCCCCGGTCTGTGCCATGGGCTGATACGAACCTGGAGCAGAAAAGCCACGAGCGCGTCCACCTTTTGGCGATGATGTCAAGCCCAGAGAGGAGGGTATCGTAAGAGGGACAGTACCAAGACCGGAAGCTGAGCGTGGAGGAGGAATAGCAGGGTTTTGGTCGGTATCTGGGCGCTTCCTTGGCTTAGGGAGGCGCGGTGGGACTCTGCGTTTGAAATTAGCGACGACTTCGGGGGGAGAGTGGCGATTGAGTGTCGGGTGAGCTAAAGTTTAGGAACGAATTTCTTTGTGAGCAACGGATGGCACTTGAGGTGAAAAGGCAACTAACACCAAGTAGACGCGTCAGGGTCATCAATGGCTGGGTCGACGTTACGAAGATTGACTTTGCGCATGAAACCATAAATCTAAACAAGGTAGGTAATGAGGACGAAGAGCAGGACTTGCGAAGATGAGAATCCGCTGACGTTTAGTTGCCGGGAGAAGCTCGCGAATCTCGATTGACGGTAGATGCTTGGGAGGACGTGAAGTGCCAGTTGTTCTGGTCGTTCAACGATGATGTGTTCGCCTGCTGGGTCCCACCGAATCATGTGGTGGTTTTCTGGGCGCTCGAGAAGACTTTGGCGGAGAAGGGAGGAGCAAGGTGAGCGCGACCAAGGGTTGGTAAAGCGGGACTGGGTGGGCACTTACGCATACAGTTTTGTCAGGAAGGTGGCTTGGGGCTTGGTGTCCGTTTTTGTCATGTTGTTCTGCTGTTGTTGTTGCTGTTGTTGTTGCTGTTGCTGCTGTTGACCCTGCTGGTGTTGGGCGTGGTGCTGTTGTTGAAGCTGTGGAGAGTGGGCAGCTGAATCCGATTTTGGTGGCGAATTGTGGTTCGCGGTATCATCCGGGGAGGAATGGGAAGAGGCGAGGAGGCGGGGAGGGTATACGACGGCGGGGGAGGAGAGATGGTATTGCTGTTGAGGTTGGGAGTCCTGAGGACGGTGGTGATAGTTGGACTGAGGTTGATATGAATTTGTTGGGGACTGATTGGGATAAAGGTCGGCCATGGGCTGGTCGAACTGAGCAGGACGTAGGGACGGAATGGTTGCGAAGACTGGATTGTACGAAGA
>WNFC01002954.1_pt1 | contig 18333 bp, 12 predicted proteins | sample 5400541 | NCBI WGS metagenome assembly WNFC01 (sample SAMN13153342, study PRJNA577476) | soil metagenome | isolation source: 120 cm saprolite under Douglas fir tree site 2 hole 2 replicate 1 | place: USA:California | collected 2015-04-18 | reverse complement strand
GAAGACTGCGCGCGGTACCAACGTGTAACGATGGACCGTCTGCGACGCCAGGAGGGAGGAGTACTACATTGTCCGTCAACCCAAACGTCTTCAGTCGCTCGATATCACTGAGCGCGTGGACGATAAGGCGTGTGCTCGCTCCCAGTGCGTCTGCGATCTCGCGCAAGGAAACGAATGAGCCGTCCCTCGGCTCGTCAATGGTTTTGTGCAATGTCAAATAGGTATCTATCCCCGCAGCATGTAGGGAACTTAAGGTGTTGGCCAAACTGTTCAGATCCATCAACGCAAAATGGAAGTTGAAAAAAGCAGCATCAAAATTATTTTGAAGTATGTAATTGCGTACGTCGTCGAGCGTGCCGTTGTGGTTGCTCCATAACCGGACCATGTTCGGCGGGTCTGGTCGGGTGGGTTGCTGATTGTTTCCAATAATCGTGATCTCGAAGATATCCCTGTCAAAAAATTCGAGCAGCTGTTCACTATGGGTCGCCAGTCCGCAGACGACGTTGTAAGTGGAGACCCAGGCAAGACGGATCTTTCTCGTCATTATAGGCCTCTTGTCGAGGTAAGTTACGAAGTTGTCGATTCTCTCGGCTACCTCCCGCCAATGGAGGCGCTGGGCGACGCTCTGCGCGCGTCGGGCACGCAGGGCGGTCGGAGTATCGGGCGCGCGGCCATCCTGGTGCACCGCTTTCATTGCTTCGATCAGGTGCGGCACTGAGGCGCGGACCCACAAGGAGTCGGCAACCTCGAGGTGGCTGGTCGAGAACTCGAACCTGTAGTCGACCAGCACGGAGTTGTCGGCATCACAGTACTCGAGGTGGCCGCCAAAGTCCGTAACGATGACCGGGATGCCGCGCGCCATTGCTTCCGCGGCAGGAAAATTAAACGCCTCTCCGCGGGTTGGCAATACCGCCGCATCGGCGGTGTCGTAGACAAGTTCCATCTGCCACTGGTCGAGCTCTTCGGCAATGACCTGAATAGCGGGGGCGGAGCCGCCGTCGGCGATCCGCTCCACCCAGCTGCCAACAACATTCTGCTCGTTATCGAAGGTCTTGATCACGAGCAGCACCGGGTCGGAGCTCGAGAAGGCGAGACAATAGGCGGTGACCAGCTCCTCGATGCCCTTGCGCGGCAGCCCCGAAGAAATATGCAGGAAGGTGAAAGGTGTAGATGCGGTCACCGGCCCGCGCTGGGACCGCCGATCAGCTATACGCTCGGCCGGCAGTACGTCAATCCCATGGCCGATGACGGCGATCGGGAGCCGCACCCCGCTATTGCGGAGGACACGTTTGACGAATTGCGAGGCGACCAGAACCCCGTCAAGATGAAGGTTCATCAGCCCGGCAAGTGATGGCGGGATCGCGCTTTCCTCCCAAGGAAAGTGATAGAGGCGCAGATCGCCGAGCATGCCGTTGGGCCGATGGGGGTACATGTGGCGAATGGTGACAATGCGCTCGCCAGTCACCGGGGGCGGCCGCACCAAATCCTTGAATAGCTGGGGAAGGCGGTTCGCCGCCTCGATATCAACCGACCAATGCTCGACTCCTTCGGCGGGCTCGATGTAAGCGACCCGGTCTCTTCTCTGGTCGAGCGCCAGGGCAATCTGGCGATTGTTGTACGCAAGGCTGTAAGAAGTCTCGAAAGGCCCTTCGAGGACGTAGTGGATTTTTTCCAACGGCTCGCTGGCATGAATAGGAGGCGTTTCGAAACTGCCCTGTCCGTCACCCGCTTCCCGGCGGTCGGTAGTCGCTTTCGAGCGCCAGCGAGAAGCGCGGCCAAGTTTTGGAGGCTCGTGGAAGGCTCCGATCCCCTCCAGCCAACGTTGGAGCTCACTTTCGATATGTTCACGCCCATACCAGCGCACCCGCTGACGCTGCTTGCGGATTAGATCGCTCCGAAACGAGCGGTCCTCATGCAGGCGGCGGAGATGGCCGAGGATGGTATTTGGGGCCTTGTCGTGAATCAGAATACCGGCGTCCCCCATCGCATCGGGAATGCCGCCCGCAGCATAGGCGATCACCGGCAGATCGAGCGCCATCGCTTCGATCAGCGGGACGCCGAACCCCTCGTGCTCGCTCAGCGACACATAAGCATTGGCGGCCCGATAGTGACCCATCAACTCGTCATCGGAAATCGAGTCGGTCATGACGACGCAATCGGCAAGCTCGTGGTCCCGGATGTATCGGTCGATCTGCCCTTTATATTCCCGGCCGTGCTCGGAATGACCTACCAGCACAAGCTCCACCGGCGTATTGTGGATCGACCGCACCTCGTTGACGAACTCGACGAGTTGATGCTGACATTTGTGCGGGCTTATTCGACCGACAAAAAGAATGCGAAACACCGCGGACCGGTCATAGTAGGGCGCTTTACGGTGCGGAGCATACCTTACCCCCGGGAAATCCTTGAGAAATGGAATGACGGTAACGTTTTCGTAACCCCGCTGCCGCAACTGGCGAGCACTGTACGATGACATCGCAATGCTTGACTCGATGCATTCCCGAAATTTTGTAATCTGGTGGAAGGCTTCAAGAGAATACTTCACAGCCAGTTGGTCTTTTCTCAATAATTTGGGTGGCGTGATACTGTGGTAAACGAGAGCCTTTCGGCAGCGTAGCGCCGCCAACTGGTCGTAAAGGGTATGAAACCAGCCATGATGGATCAGTAGCAAATCGTCTGCGCCAGGGCGGAGCTCGCTCAGATGCCTTATCCTGGAAGAGAGATCCGGATCGACAGCAGCGGCAAAAACCTCGGATTTGAAGCCGAAATTGGTCAGGAGCTCCTGTACCAGAAGCATCGCATTGGTAGTGGCGTCGCCGACCCTCGTACCCTCATTATATTGATGCACGCTGATCTGACGCGGGGTCATAGAGTCGCCTACCCCATACCAACTGACTTCGACCATTGTGAAACGGCACAACTACACGGAGCGGAATCTAACAGCGTCGGAGCGATACCCCGAAGAATTTAAATGTCCCTTGGAAGGGGTGGCCCGAAGCATAGATGCGAAATTCGAACACAGACTCCGGCGCGTTGTTATGGAAACGCAGCACCACCTTCTCATTGCGCAGCACCTTGTTACCCTCAAGACCGACAACCCGCACTGAGGCTATCGGGATCATGTCCTGACCTACATCAAACGTAATCGGGGATGCAAGCTCCTCGCCGCCCAGCCCAATTGCTTTAATGTGAAATGTGGCCTCATGTTCTCCTGTGGGGAGGCGGACGTACGGCCCCCAAACCAAGCAATCATCGCTAACGGAAAAATCCGTCACCAGGACAAAGGGGTGTGGTCGTTCAACGTGCGGCCGCGAGGAGAAGTCTGCTGCAGAGTATAGGTCGCCATCGATGGTCCAGCATGGCGTCTGGATTTTCTCCAGGACGAGCTCGATCTCTTGGCACCCGACGGTGCCTTGCCGTGGTAGGATCGAGTAATCGAACCCGAAGTCGTTATCAATTAGATGCCGTATCCGATAAGAGTTGGGTTCGAGTACTTCCTCAATTTCCCGTAGCAGACTGGCTGGCGTATAGAAGCGTTTATGATCAGGGTTCCACCGTGAAGGAATTTCGTGGCGTCGCTCGTATAAGTACTGATGCGGCACGACGATTACGAGATGTCCGCCGCGCTTGATAATCCTAAACCACTCTTGGATCACACGCTTGTAGTCGCTTATATGCTCAAGGCAATGGCTTGTGTAAACTGCGTCCTGAGATTCGTCAGGGAAAGGCAGAGTCGCACCATCGTACCCTGGATAATCAAGATCTATACCAATCGCGTGGGGTAAAATTGGCACGATGCCCTCAGCGTAACCTTTATATCCTATTTCCAGTATTGCACTTCCCGACAGATACTTCTCAAAGAACCCACTTGCGATCTTCAACGCATAACTCTTCCGCGACTCCCATCCCACCGGTCTTTCCGGGTCTAACGGAGTATCGGCAATCCCCGCACTGTGCACTGCCATCTGCGTGCCCTCTACTGCCTCGTCCCGCCCTCGAACCGCATCGTCAGAGGCACATGGCGATATGATCCCGATGATCCCGTTGGGACCTGGAAATCCGGCAAGATCGCGCCTCCCGGACCACGACGCTGCCGCGCTGAGGGTCACCCAGCGACTTTCCACTGCTGCCACCAGTGTCGACGTTCCGGCTCCGCCACCGAGCGTTGATCGGAATGCACAGCATATAGCATTCCGGCGTGTGGGTTGCTTGGCATCGTGCGGTCAAAAATAACAAAATTATCTTCAATAAGTGGCCCGACAATATCTCTTTGTGACTTCTCGGAAGACCACCATTTATGCCATTCTATCATTAGGACGCGGATATATTTTAATAATCCTGCTGCAGCCAAGGACTCGATAATCGCGAATTCCGACCCTTCGCAATCAATTTTCACGATGACCTCCAAGTTTTTAGATTTTGCACGACTGATAAGTTCCTTAAAAATTTCCGTGGCATTCCGCACAGTGATTATCTCGGTGTCGCCGGTCTGCCGTCCTCTGATCGAAGTTCCTATCGTGCTATCTTCATTACTTAATACAGATAATTCTTGGTTTATGCTGCTTAGACCTGTGTTGTAGGGCGTGATTTTCCTTGACAGCTTGGGGTTCAAGCTAAAATTCTCAAGAGATCGTGTGAAAGGATTCCGAAACGGCTCGAAACCATGCACCTCGATCACACGCGGGTTCCTTGCCATATACAAAGACGTTAAGCCAACATTCATTCCAACATCAATCGCGAGGACATTCGCCTCGAGATCGCAGTTATATTCATTGATAATAAATATTTCTGTTATAAGTTGGAAGTCGTCCGGTGATCTCACATAAAATGATACTTCCGCGAACCTGGCGATTGTCCCTTGCGTGGTTATCTGTAACTCACCTCCGTTTTCATATATTTGACGGAAATGTTGAAAATTATTGCGAAAGAACTCATCGCTAACGCCCAAGTCCGGTGTGAGGACTGGGCAATATCCTTTAGCTGGGATTGGTGAGGCAACCATCCCCGTAGAAACTCTCAGGCGTGAATTGCCAATGCTGTAAACGCGAAACTCTAGCTCCCTCGCTTCCGGCAATTCAAAGTGGAGAACCACTCGTCCGTCGTTCTGGAGAAGACGGTCAATGAATAAATTCGTCCTTTCCAAAACGTTCGTGCCGTATGACGACGCAACATCTGCAAAGCCGCATATGGTATTACCAGCATAGTCACTATCAGGCATCACACAAAATGTTACCGAATAGATGCCTGGTTGGTACAATTCATAGGGACCGTAAAGGGCGATACCTTCTTGGTCTTTCTCTGTTTGAATGAATGTTTCGCCGTTGACGGTTATTGGCGAACCGATTTGGTGATGCAACACGGCGATCCCCGATAGAGTTGACCGGCTTGGATTGTTTATAGCCGACATCCCCCTGGGATGGGAGGCTAACGAGTGAGGATTAACTGGCTGTTGTTTCCAAGAAGGTTGTTCATATCGTCAATCATGGTGTTGAGGACGGCGCCGCAGAATTTGTCCGAATAGAGCGATAGTTCGATTCCACCCCCGGCAAGGCCGAAGCGCAGCGGCGCGCCCGAGCGCGTCACGGTGCGAAGATCGGGTGGCAAGGCATAAGTCGCTTTTCGACGGGAACTAAATTGAGGCGTCCGCGGCGCTCTCGCCCCGCCGCGCAAAAGGCCCCGCTTGCGACCCCCATTTTCGCATTGCTCGTCCCCTTATATCAGCGTCGGTTATCACTTGTCCAGCACCGGTGGTTTTCATGATACGGTAATCTCCACCCTTCTCGCTGAATGCGAAATTGACAAAATTACTCTGCTGTGGTATTGGCATGTGATGCAGATTCGGCCCTGAGCGAGGTGCGATCTTGGTTTTGCAAAAAAATCGTCGAGAGGCGGCTGGGCTTATGCTGATGGGCAAGCGTCTTGATTTATCTCAATTTGTTCCCAACAGGCCGGTTAGGCTACGATGGACAGAAGGCCGTGGATTGGATGAGAGGAGACCCACCCACGCCTGAATCGCTCCTGAATAATCAGGTCGAGCGCACCGCAGAGGGCCACTTCGCAAGGGGGCCAATCCGACAACCCCGCCGGCAAGCCACCAGGGTGCTGTCGAGACGCTGCTCGATGGGTGAAGCCGAGGCTCTGGACCAGAAGGCTGTGGCAATCGCTCCAGACAGTGACCCGACGGCGATGCGGCTTGGCATCTACCGCATCAACGCGCTGCAAGGGGCCCATGCATCTCGATCTGCTGCCGATCGTTGACCCGGCCGATATCCCAGCCGCGATGGCCGTGATCACCGCGGCGTTTGCCGACGGCGCCATCATCCGGGCGGGCCGAGGTCGCCTCGGGGCAGGCGTTTCAATCTTGGGGCGAAATCTTGCTGCAGATTCGCTGCAGGTGCGTGGCTGTCGATCGCCGATACAACCGTTTGGTGGGTTCGGCAGTATCCAGCGGGTATGTATCGACCGGGCAGGCCGGCCTCGATCGATGCCAGAATATTGTCGAGGATGGTCTCGGCAGCGGCGAGGCGATTAAGGTTTTCTGCCGTTCCCGCTCACTAATTTCTTCGGGACGCTTTTCTCTTTCGCGAGCTTGGTGTAAGCAAATTTGTCCATTGGTTGCGGCGACGAGGGCTGTTATGCAAGTTGCGGAAACCGAGATTGCCGACATCAAGCTGGTCAAACCCGTCCGCCACGTCGATTCCCGCGGGTTCTTTTCTGAAGTATTCAAGGAGAACGTGCTTCAGGGACATGGAATTTACACCCATTTTGTCCAGGACAACCATTCTTTGTCGTCGAGTAAGGGGGTGGTTCGCGGCCTCCACTTCCAGATTCCGCCGTTTGCCCAGGCCAAGCTGCTGCGCGTGACCGCGGGCTCGATCCTCGATGTCGCGGTCGATATTCGCTGGGGCTCCCCCAGTTTCGGCCGGCATGTCGCGGCGGTGCTGAGCGCCTCGGAGGGCAACCAGATCTTCATACCCGAAGGGTTTGCTCACGGTTATTGCACGCTCGAACCCGATACCGAGGTGATTTATAAAGTGAGCGACTATTATTCGCCTGAGCACGATCGCGGCCTGCTGTGGAGCGACCCCGCTCTCGGCATCGCCTGGCCGGTATCGGGTGATGAAGCGCTGATCTCGGAGAGGGATCGGCAGCATCCGGTTCTGTCCCGCCTGCCGCGGTCTTTCCGGTATGGGCCGGCGGCGGCACCTGTGGCCGCACTCGGCGGGTGATCGGTGTGCAATGAAAGGCATCATCCTCGCCGGCGGTTCCGGCACGCGGCTCTATCCGGTCACCTTGGCGGTCAGCAAGCAGCTTCTGCCGGTGTACGACAAGCCGATGATCTATTACCCGCTGACGACGCTGATGCTGGCGGGTATCCGCGACATCCTTGTCATTACGACGCCGGCCGATCGCCCGCGGTTCGAGGCGCTGCTCGGTGACGGCAGCCAATGGGGGCTGTCGCTCGCCTATGCCGAGCAGCCCCGGCCCGACGGGCTCGCGCAGGCGTTTCTGATCGGCCGGGATTTCGTCGGCGGCGACCGCGTCGCCCTGGTGCTCGGCGACAACCTCTTCTACGGCGACGGCCTGTCGACAATCCTGCAGCGGGCGGCGCGGCCGCGCCCCGGAGCCATCGTCTTCGGTTATCAGGTCCGCAGCCCCGAAGCCTATGGCGTGGTCGAGTTCGATGCCGCCGGCAAGGCAGTCGCGATCGAGGAGAAGCCGCGTCAGGCGCGTTCGCATTGGGCGGTGACGGGGCTCTATTTTTACGATGAGACAGTTGTCCAGATCGCGGCCGGGCTCAGACCCTCGGCGCGCGGCGAGCTCGAGATCACCGATCTCAACAATGTCTATCTCGAGCGGGGGCTCTTAACGGTCGAGCGGCTGGGGCGCGGCTACGCCTGGTTCGATACCGGCACCCACGAATCTCTGCTCGAGGCGGCCGAATTCGTGCGCACGATCGAGATGCGCCAGGGCCTCAAGATCGCCTGCGTCGAAGAAGTCGCCTACCACATGGGCTATATCGACCGCGAGCGCCTCCGGGCACTGGCCCGGCATCTGGGCAAGGGTGAATACGCGCGATACCTCGATCAGGTGCCCGAACACGAGGGGTGATCGTCGAGCCCGGCGAACGGTGCCGACGCAACGAATATGAATTCCCCTTGACCGGGGATTTCACTCCGGCACGCCCTCGACGCGAAAGATCTCCTCGAGTTGCGGGCTCATCGGCAGGTCGAGCCGCTCGCCGGTCGGCAGGCGTTGCTGAAACCATTTGTTGTAGAGCTGCACCAGCTCGCGGCTCTGGGCAAGGCGGCTGAAGGTGCGGTCGACGATCGCGGCTAAATCGGGATCGTCCTTGCGGTACATCAGCCCATAGGGGTCATAGGACAGGTAATCGCCGACGACGTGGTATTGGTCGCCCGACTTGGCCGTCGCCACAAGGCCGTAGAGCAGCACGTCGTCGGTAGCGAATGCGTCGGCTTTGCCTTCCTTCAGCATGGCAAAGGATTCCGCGTGATCCTTGCCGATCACGAGCTTGATGCCGAGACGCTGCTTGTCGGAAATTGCTCGCACCGCCGCTTCGTTGGTGGTACCCGCGGTCACGGCGACCGTCTTGTCTCGCAGATCGCTATAGGAAGCGATCGCGGAGGCGCGCCGCACGAGGAGCTTGGTGCCGGCGATGAAGAAAATCGGCGAGAAGGCTACCTCCTTCTTGCGCTCGAAATTGGCGGTCGTCGAGCCGCATTCGAGATCGACCGCGCCAGAACGTACCGCGGGAATCCGGGTTTCCGCCGTCACCTTCTTGTATTTGACCGCGATCTCGACCGCCTTGAGCTCACTCGAAAGTTCGTCGACCACGGCCTTGCACAGATCGATCGAATAGCCGATCGGGTCGCCGACATTGTTGACGTAGGAGAATGGGATCGAGCTCTCGCGGTAGCCGAGCGTCAGCGCGCTGCTGTCCTTGATCTTCTTCAGGGTCCCGGTCAGTTCCTGCGACTCTGCGCCGGGATTTGCAAGCAGCAACGCAATCATCGCAATCAGAACGACAGCCAGCAAAGAGCGCGGCATCACGCCGCTCGCGCCTCCGCCGGCATGCCGATCGATTCCACCGTCTCGCCCTCCCAACGACCGATGACTGCGGTCGCCAGGCTGTTGCCGATCACGTTGGTCGCGGTGCGGCCCATATCGAGGAACTGGTCGATGCCGATGATCAGCAGCAGCCCCGCTTCGGGCAGGTTGAAGCTCACCAAAGTCGCGGCGATGACGACGAGCGAGGCGCGCGGCACCCCGGCCATGCCTTTGCTCGTCAGCATCAGCACCAGCAGCATCGTGATCTGTTGAGGAACCGACAACGGGATGTTGTAGGCCTGCGAGATGAAGATCGTCGCAAAGGTGCAGTACATCATCGAGCCGTCGAGGTTGAAGGAATAGCCCATCGGCAATACGAAGCTGATGATCTTCTTGCTGACCGGCAGCTTTTCGAGCTGCGCCATCGTCACCGGGTACGCGGCCTCGCTGCTCGCCGTGCTGAAGCCCAACAGGAACGGCTCGCGGATCAGGGAGATCAACCGAAACACGTCTCGGCCGAGAAAGAGCAGCCCGGCACCGATCAGCACGAGCCACAAGACGCCGAGGCTCAGATAAAATTCAACCAGATACTTGCCATAGGTCGCGAGTATCCCGATCCCTTGCGTCGTCACCGTCGCCGCCATCGCTGCGAAAACCGCTATTGGCGCGAGGGCCATAATGTAGCCGGTGATCGTCAGGATGATGTGTGATGTCTCGTCGATGATCTTGACGACGCCTTCCGCCCTCTCGCCGAGCGCCGCCGCCGCGACGCCAAAGAACAGCGAGAAGACGACGATTTGCAGGATCTCGTTGTTGGCCATCGCCTCGACTGCACTCTTCGGCACGAGGTGGGTGACGAAATCCTTCAAAGATAGCGATGCCGCGTTGAGGTTGGTCGCGGCGCTGACATCGGGCAGAGGCAGGTTGAGGTTGTCGCCGGGGCGCAGGATGTTGACCATGATGAGGCCGAGCAACAGCGAAACGAGCGAGGCGCTGACGAACCACAGCATCGCCTTGCCGCCAATGCGGCCGACCGATTTGGTGTCGCCCATATGGGCGACACCGACCACCAAGGTCGTGAAGACGAGCGGGGCGATGATCATCTTGATCAGTCGAAGAAAGATGTCGGTAAAGAGTGAGATGTAGCCGGCGATCGTCTTCGCCGTCTGCGGATCGGGCCAGAGCTCGTGGCAGGCATAGCCGACGGCGATGCCGAGCATCATCCCGATAAAGATGATCAACGTCAGTCGTTGCGAGCGCATGGCTCCTCCCCCTTCGGCGGCCGCTCACAGGATGCGTTATCGCACCGGGTAAGAAAACGGTCATGTCCGACGCGGTACTCCTGGCGCGACGCTAACGCCGTGGCCGCAAGCGGAAGAGGGGAGCGTGGTCGGGCTGGGTGGTGACGATCCCGACCGGCATCACCGGTTTGTCGTCGGCGCGCTCGATTTCGAATGCCTTGAGCATCGCGGCGAGCACCAAGGTGGCTTCGGTCAGCGCGAACTGGGCGCCGATGCAGACGCGCGGACCGACGCCGAAGGGCAGATAGGCGAAGCGGTCGGGCATCGGCGCACCGGGCAGGAACCGCGCCGGGTCGAACACTTCCGGTTGTGTCCACAGCCGGCGGTGCCGGTGCAGCACCCAGGGTGCGATAAACACGATCGCACCGGCCGGCACCGCGATGCCGCCGGCATCATCGGCATTCCGCGCCTGCCGCACGATCGTGTATGCGGGTGGATAGAGGCGCAGCGCCTCGTGCACGACCGCGCGGGTGTAGACGAGCCTGGGCAAGGTTTCGGCCGCATCCCCGGGGCCGAGATCGAGCCTTGCAACCTCGGCAGCCAGTCGTTCCTGGACCGCCGGCGCCGCGGCAATCAGACAGAGCGACCAGAACAGTGCAACCCCGGTCGTCTCGTGCCCGGCGGCGATCATGGTTGCCACCTGGTCGACGAGACCATCGGCAGAGAATAGAGCGCCGCTGACGGGGTCGCGGGCCGTCGACAACAGATCAAAGAGGTCGCGCGGCCCCGCCTCCGAGGCCTTTCCCCGGCGCTCGGCGACAATGCGACCGATCAGATCGACCCAGCGCCGCCGCACCCGCTTCCGCAAAAGATCACGCGGGCTCGGGATCGCCACCGGCAGCAGGAAGTCGAGCAGAGTGGGGCGGCCGAGACCCGCGGAATAGCGGATCATCAGATCGCGCAATTCGGGCCGGTAGCGCTCCATCGCCAGGGAAAACATCGACGTTCCGGCAATCTCCAAGGCAAGCGATTGCATCGCCGCGAGAAGATCGACCTCCTCCCCGCTGGAGGCCATGAGCCTAGTGACGGCAGCCTCGACGGCGCGAGCGACGTGAGATGCCAAGAGCGGCATCGTGCGCGGGGCAAAGGCCGGGGCCACGGTTCGGCGCTGATGCTTCCAGTCCTCGCCCTGGCTGAGCAACAGACCGTTGCCGAGCAGCGGGCGCAGCATCCGTATCGTGGCGGGTGTGCGGCGATAATTTTCGGGTTTCTCGACCAGGATATGGTGAATCCCCTGGGGCCGATTGAGAATGATCTGCTGGCGGCCGAAAAAGCTGCGGAAGACCACCTCATCCTCAAAGGCCTGCGGTGGAAAGGCCAAGAGCGCGTTCTCGCGCAAGGCCTTGGCGATGACCCGCCCCGAAAGGGCGCCAGCCGGCGGCTGAGGGGTCGAGGGAGCAAGCGCCTGTGCTTCGGTCACTTGGCTTATCCCGTGCTGACGATCCGATATGGCAAAGATCGGCATCCCGGCGCCGCGTTCCAACGCCGGGTCATGTCGAATAGGCGCCTTGTCCCGGCTTCCGGAAGAGCGGCAGCGCCAGCATCGACAAGGCGACCAATCCGCCGATTACGAGCCAGGCATCGTTGAACGCGGCAACCAGCCCGGCGCGCTCGACTAAGGGCGCCACAAGGGCGCGTGTCGCCTCGTCGACCGTGCCGATCGGGACGCCGGTGAAGTGCTCGGTCGGCAGCCCGACCAGGCGCGCCGCCGCCGCATCGCCCGCCTGAAGCCGAGCGACGATGGCCTCGGCATAGACGGGGGTTCGCTGGTCAAGCACCGTGTCGATCAATGCCAGGCCGATCGCACCGCCGAGGTTGCGCATCAGGTTGAAGAGGCCGCTGGCATTCGGAACGAAAAATGGGTCAAAGCCGCCGAGTGCGAGCGAAGTGGTCGGAAGGAGACACAGCATAACCGCGGCGCCACGCACGATCTGCTGCCAGAACAATCCCCAGAAGTCCGTCTCAAAGGTCATGAAGCCGTTGCCGATGAAGCCGACCGCGAGCAGCGCGTAACCAGCGGCGGTCAGTAGCCGCGTGTCGGCGCGCCGTTCGAGTGCCGTGGCGAGCGGCGCCATCACGAGCTGTGCGACGCCGGTCACCACCATGATTTCGCCGATCGTCAGCGCGTCGTAATGCCGGATCACACCGAGGAACACCGGCAACAAATAGGTGGCCCCGTAAAGCCCGATGCCGAGAACGAAGCTGAACCAGCACCCGGCCGCAAAGTTGCGGTCGCGGAACGCCGACAGATCGATCAGCGGTATCGGCCGGCGCGACGAGCGCCGGATCACGCTACCACCGCATGCAATGCAAAGGGCCGCCAGCGCCAGCATCTCCACACTCGCCCAGCCGCGCTGGGGAGCCTCCTTGAGAACCAGCTGCAGGCTTGCAAGAAAGACCGCGAGCAGCGGCAATGCGACGAGATCGACCGAGCCGAAAGCGCGCCGGTCGGGGCGATCGACGTCCACGGTCCAGGCGACGAGGAGAGCCACGACGACCCCCGGCGGCACGTTGATCAGGAACAGCCAGTGCCAGGAATAGCGGTCGGTGATGAAGCCGCCGACGCTCGGCCCGAGGGTCGGCGCGAGCATTGCCAGGAGCCCCGCGACGAGCGTCGCCCGCCCCCGCCCAGGCCACTGGAACATCAGGAACACCGCCGAGAAGACGAGCGGGATCAGTGCCCCGCCGCAGAAGCCTTGCACCACCCGCCAGGGAACCAGCGACCAGAAGCTGGTTGAGCCGGCGCAGCCGAGGCTGGCGCCGGTGAAGCCGCAGATCGAGGCCAGAAAGGCGCCGCGCGTCGACATCACCCGGCTCAGCCAGCCGGTCAGCGGGATCGCCACGATCTCGGCCATCAGATAGGCCGTCTGAACCCAGCTCAATTGATCGAGCGCGATCCCGAGACCGGTCTGGATCTCGGGCAGCGAGCTCGCCACGATCTGCGTGTCGAGGATCGCCAGGAACATCCCAAACGCCATGGCGACGAACCCGATCCACGTCTTGACGCCGACGGTACCGGCCGGTGTCGGGAGCACCGTCACGCCCGCACCCTCACCACGGTCGTCCGGGGGGCGGGGCCTTCGGATGTCCCGATCTCGACGTAGCCTCCGCGCGGTTTATAGCGAGCACCACACAACCCACGATCCCCTTGGCCGGGCTCGGCCCGGCCATCCACGCCTTTTTCCGTTTGACGGAGCGCTTGACAAGACGTGGGTGGCCGGAACAAGTCCGGCCACGGGGCACCAAAGGTTGTGCAGCCGTCTGTAGCACTTTCGCATAGCTGCCGCAAAAAGCCGAACCGGACAGCCGTGGGTTTGTCCCGGCCACCGGGAGCGGGAATAACTGGAGCGCCTCCAGAAACTGCAGGAGGACATCGGGACCGACCGCCACGGAATCTCACAGCCCCCGCCGTGGCGCGAGAACGCTCTCCTCGATCCGGATGCGCCGAGCGATCAGTACCAGGTTGAGGGCCGAAAACGCCGTCGCGATCGCGACCGCCCCGAAAACGAGCGGGAGCACGGCGATCTCCGCGATCACCAGCAGGTAATTCGGGTGCCGAATGTGACGGAACGGGCCGGTTCGCACGAGGGGTGCGCCGGGTAGGGTCACGATCCGCGTCGTCCAGTAGCCCCCCAAGCTGAGAATAACCCAGAGCCGGCCAAACTGGAGCAATGCAAAGAGGCCGAGCAAAGGCCAGACGGGCGCAGCGGAAGCGGGCACGAAGACGGCGAGGCTCGCCAGCCATCCGACATGCAGCAGTACAAAGAGCGGATAGCCTTCGGAATCCACCTCCACGGCGCCCAGCTGGAGCAGCCGGACGGTATTGCGGTGTGCCCTGGCGAGTTCGAGAACGCGCTGCAGCAAGACCAGCGCGAGCGTCCAGTGGAATACCGTCACCGGTTGTCGAGCACCAGAAAGCCTGCCGTGAAGCCGGGCCCGAGCGCATTCATCAGGGCGCGCTCCCAGCGCTCCCCGGTAGCCCGCGCCTCGGCGAGCATGCGCTCGAGCACAAACATCACAGTGGTCGCCGACATGTTGCCGTAATCGCGCAGCACCCCCCACGCCTCGATCAGGCCGCCTTGCTCGAGGCCGAAGGCGCGCTCGATTGCTGCGACCACCTTGGCACCGCCAGGGTGGCAGACGAAGCGGTCGATGTCGCCGAGCGCTAATCGGTGGCGGGCGAGAAACTCCGACGCCACGTCGCGAAGCTGTGTCGCGACAAGCTGGGGAATATCACGGGAAAAGATCGCGCTTAGGCCGTCATCGGCGATCTCCCAGCCCATCACGTCGAGACTGCCGGGCCAGGTGTGCTCGCCCGCCGCAACGATAGCGGGTCCCTCGCCGTCGGTCGACAGCAGCGCGCCCGCCGCGCCGTCGCCGAACAGCGCCGTCGCGACGATGTTGCTCTTCGACCAATCGTCGCGACGGAAGGAGAGCGCGCACAGTTCGACGGTGAGAAACAGCACCGTTTCACCCGGAGCCACAGCCGCCTGGCTCGCGGCGCGCGCCAGGCCGATGACGCCGCCGGCGCAGCCGAGCCCGAAGATCGGCAGCCGTCTCACCGTGGGCCGCAGCCCCATCCGTTCGATCAGCAGGGCATCGAGGCTGGGCGTGGCGATTCCGGTGGTCGAGACGACGACAATGCTGTCGATCTCGCCCTTGTCGCGGCCGGTGCGGTCGAGCAGCTGCCGGGTCGCCGTTTCGAGCAGATCGAGCGCGGAGGCCAGATAGATGCGATTGCGCTCAGCCCAGCCATGCGCCCGGTCGTACCATTCGATCGGCACGCAGGAGTAACGCGTGTGAATTCCGGTGTTGGTGAATACCGGCAGCAGACGCTCGAGGTTTTGCGAGCGCCCGAACAAGCGCTTGACCCGCTCCACTACGTCCTCCTGGTCGAGGGGGTAGGGCGGGACCGCGGTGGCGACGGCGAGGAGACGCGGGTCAGCGTGCATCGAGGGACCGGATATCGGCGGGGCAAACGCGCTTTCCGAGATTATGCCATAGATGAGCGCCGCGCCGCGTTATTCCTGCGCAACCCCTCCGCCGGCACGTAAATTCGCTGTCTAGCAGCGGGAAAAATTCTTGGACCCAGCGGTGGCGTTGTGTATCCTATTAGGAAAAATTCTGCTAAGATTAATCAATTGAGGATTGGGAGACCGGCCATGCGACGGGGTCCGGTGATCGGCAAGTTCCTGCGAGCAGGCTTGGCGTGCTGCATTTTTCCGACAATCATCGGCTGCAACACCGTCAATCAAATAGTCGGCAATTCCGTTTCAGTCGGCCTTCCGGAGAATCAAGAAGCTCTGGAGGCTCAGATCTACCAGCGCTACTTCACTCCCGAAAAAATCGACCAATGCGTCGCTCTACCGAGAAATTCGGCACAGCGGCAAAGCTGCCGCGATCAAATTACATATGCCAGAATCCGCTATATCGACATTAACTATCAGCAGTTTCGACGTCAGGTGTTTCTTGAGATCAACGGCAGCAATGTCGCGGCGGACATCACGGTGCTCGGGTTGGGAGCAGCGGGAGCCTTGGTCGGAACAGCAACCACGAAGGCGATCCTGGCCGCGATCTCGGCGGGCATCGTCGGCGCCAAGAGCGTTATCAGCAAGGATCTGCTGTATAATTCGGCAATTCAAACACTGATCTTGAAGATGGATGCCGACCGAACGGCGGTACGTCAGCACATCGTCAACAATCTGCAATATAATGAGCTGGCCTATCCATTCGAAGCAGCGGAGCTCGATACCGGCGACTATTTCCGTGTCGGAACGCTCAGCGACGCGCTGATCACGCTCCAAGGCGATGCGGCGAACAGCGATACGGCGAGCTCGAAGCTGATCAACATCCCGGTCTCGTCTACGCCGGGATGGTCGCCGCCGGCCGCGTTGCCACCTCCCGCAGAGGCGCCCGCCCCGTTGGCGCCCGGCCCCGCCACCGGCGCGGCCGTGTCCCCAGTGACGCCACCGCCGCCGCCTCCCCCTCCGCCGCAGACGCTGCCACCACCCGTGCCGCCGCGGCCGCCGCCATCGACCGCCTTTACGCCGCCCACTCCGGCTCGATCGGAGCTGTTCCGCGCCTTGCTGTCAGACGATCAGGGCAATCGCCGATTCGATCCCGCTCGCCGGGCGCTGATGCGTCAATGTTGGAAGGAACTGATCAATCCGCCGCCTGACAACGAAACCACTTGGCTGCTGACGGCAACCGATCCGACGTTGCGGGCGATTGCCAGCTGCATCAACGATAAGGCTGGACGTGCATCGTCCCGTCCATCTACCCCACCCACGACGCCATCGACCGCCTTTACCCCGACGACTCCGGCTCGCTCCGAGCTGTTTCGCGCCTTGCTGTCGGACGATCAGGGCAGCCGCCGTTTCGATCCCGCCCGCCGGGCACTGATGCGTCGATGTTGGAGGGAATTGATCAATCCGCCGCCTGACAACGAAGCCGCTTGGCTGTTGACGGCTACCGATCCGACCTTGCAGACGGTTGCCGACTGCATCAACAAAAAAGCCGGAGGCACGCGCTGAAAGGTGTTGCCCGGAGCGACCCGGATACGCGGATAGACAGCGATCTTGAACAGTCGGCCGATGACGCGTAGCCTGCTCTGAGCAGGTGCCCGCGAAGAAATCAGGAGAAAGCCGGGCGTCTGGACTTGGCCAATGAGGGCCCGCGCAATGATTAGTCGCGTCTTCACCGATGTTCCGCCCGGCGCGTTGCAGATGATGGCGAACACCATAGCCGACGACAACGGGACTTTCACCCAGGAGCCCCAGGACGACGGCAACTTCACCCTGTACGCCGAGTTCCCGGGCGACCCACCGCCCGAGCAACCGTCCGCACAAGGCGCCTCGGCATTTCCTTGGATGGCCATTGCTCGGGGCGAAGTCGGCGTTGAGGAGGGGCGCAGCGACCCCCGGATCAGAGAGTATTTCGCTTCGACGAGCTTAGGTCCGCAGCCGAGTTCGGTCGCGTGGTGCTCTGCCTTCGTCAATTTCTGCGTGAAGAGCAGCGGCCTTACCGCGACCAATTCAGCCTGGGCGCGCTCCTGGCTCAACTGGGGACAGAGTTCGGAAAGCCTCGTTCCGGGTTGCATTGTCGTTCTCTCGCGCGGCAGCCCGGCATTGGGGCATGTCGGGTTCTATGTCGGCGACGAAGGGCAGGACTCGATCCGGCTGCTCGGCGGCAATCAGAGCAACTCGGTCAAGATCTCCAGCTACCCCAAGGCGAACATCGTGGGCCGGCGGATCGCGAGTTCGGCACCCCAGACCGTCGCCCCGCCGGCCGCAACCGCCGAACCCGGCGGCGGCTTTAACCTCGAGGGGATCCTTCCCCTGCGCCGGGCCATGGCCAAGCAAATCGCAGACGCCTTTGCGGCTGCCGGATTCGGCAAAGTCCAGCAGGCGGCGGCCGTGGCCAACGCGCTCGCCGAATCGGGACTCGACCCGAGGGAAAGAACGACGACTTCCCGGGAAGACAGCGTCGGTTTGTTCCAGCTCAACATGAAGAGCGGCCGCGGCGAGGGCCACAGCCCCGAGAAGCTGATGGATCCTGACGCGAATATCGCAATCGTCATCAGCGACGTGAAGGACATCTCCGCCTTTCGCGAGGCGACCTCGCTGCGGGCGGCGGTCGAGGCGTTTGTCAGGTTTTTCGAGGTCCCCGCCGATATCCCCGAGGAAACGGCAAAGCGCCTGGAATTCGCACAGCGCCTGATGGCCTAAGAAATCGCACACTCAAGGGAACCGCTGCCGTCGCAGTCAATGCCTCGCTGCCTTTTGCACGCGGAGACCTACGCATCGAGGGTGTGCTCGCGCTCCCATTCGGTCAGGTGGCGCGCGTAGTCGTGCCACTGGGCCATACGCAGCTTGACATAGGAATCGACAAAGGCGGCGCCGAGCGCCTCGCGCAGCTCGGCCGAGCTGGCGAAGGCGCGCAGCGCGTCGAGCAGGTTGAGTGG
>WNFC01002952.1_pt1 | contig 18335 bp, 18 predicted proteins | sample 5400541 | NCBI WGS metagenome assembly WNFC01 (sample SAMN13153342, study PRJNA577476) | soil metagenome | isolation source: 120 cm saprolite under Douglas fir tree site 2 hole 2 replicate 1 | place: USA:California | collected 2015-04-18 | reverse complement strand
CAAGCCGGACAGTCAGCTCACCGGTATCATTTCGCTCATCAGTCACCCTGCCGTCATACCAGAAACACACGCAGATGTCTAGCCAGGGTAATCAGTGCAGGTCAGCTGCCATGACCCACTACTTTGACCCCCGCCCTGCTCCGCGATGGTGCTGATCGGGTGCTGGACGGTGCCCGTACTGCTGAACGTCCCGTCCTTGGGGTTGCCTGCTTTCGTGTTGTAGCCGAGGCCGGCCACAATCTCACCATCTTGGTTCAAGCAGCCGTAGTCGGTCGAGGTCACGCAGTTCTTTGCGATTCCGGGGAAGTCCAGGTTGTTGCCGCCGAAGGTCAAGGTGACAAGGCTCGTCTTGAAGGGCTCGCCGGACGTCCCGAGCGTGCCGAGTTGCGGTCCCTCCCCTTGGTGACCTTTGTCGCCGTGGACCTGGCCATAGGCGGTGAAGGCGTCTTGGACTAGGCCGCCGCTGCAGGCGACGAAGTGGAGGGTCATGTCCAGGGCCGCGAGCATGCGTTCGACGACATGCGCGTAGGCCGTGTCCGCCCGGTGACAGGTATTCCCTACAGCCCCGTTAAGGTGATCAGTGTTCGCTGGATTGCCGTTGGGGTCCTGATACAACCACCAATCAGATCCCGCCACATGTGGGAAATGGGTCCCTTCTCCGGAGCTGTACGAGTCGCCCATAGCCGTGTACTGAGAGCTGACCGTGGCGGTCCCAGGGAAGCTCGACACGCCAGTTTGCGGATCGGTGATCGTGATAGTGACTGGGGGTGCGTCTTTTTAAAGGGTGTGATCTTGCGCCGACGTGATCGTGAATGGGCTGCAACGCGGAGGGTCTGCAATTTCCAGGATATACCGGGCGTCACTGAAGGTGATCGGCGCTGTTCAGCCGTAGTGACGGCGGGCTGCTGGGGGCGGGTCCGGGATGGTGCCCGGTTGCCGGGTCCGCCGGTTTGCGGGCCGGTTCCGGGATCGTGGAGGGAAATGACCCCTCGGCAGGTGGAGGACCGGCGATGGAGCTGGCGGTTTCGGTGACTGTGACGCTGATCGGCGAGGACGGGAGCCAGTGCCCGGCGGGCGGGGAACTGGCGGCGGCGCTGGCGGCCCCGGCGGAGCAGTTCGCCTCGATGCTCACCTGGACTGCGCAGGAGGCCGGCGCCCTGGATCACGGGGACCGGGAGACCGTGATCGCCGAGTCGGGGCGGGAGCTGCAGCGGCGGCTGCTGGAGGCCACGTTCGCCATCGACGCCGGTTGCGAGGAGCGCATGGAGCAGGTCACCAGCGCTGCGGGGATCCGGCACGGCACCGTCGAGAAAGGCCATGACCGGGGCGTGGTGAGCATCTTCGGGCCGGTCCGCGCATCGCGGCTGGCCTACCGCAACCGCCGCGAGCCGAACCTGTACCCCGCTGACGCCCGGTGGGTGCTGCCCGACGACCCCTACTCGCTGGGGATGCGTGCCCTGGCCGCCTATCACCTGGCCGGCGGCGGGTACGGGCAGGCCCAGGATGTCATCGAGGCCCGCACCGGGGAGAAGATCGGCCGGGCGCAGCTGGGCGGCCTGGCCGAGGACATGGCCGCCTGGGCGGACGACTTCTACGAGCAGCGAGCCCGCAGTGCCGTCGCCGGCCTGACGGCCGGCGACGTGATCATGATGCAGGCCGACGGCAAGGGCATCGCGATGCGCCCCGAGCACCGCCCCGGCGCCGTCAGGCAGTCCGATGCTGCTCATCCTGGAATCAAGAAGATGGCCGAGATCGTCGCCGTGGCCAGCTTCACCCCCGCCGTCCGCGAGCCCGAGGACATCGCCGCCCCGCAGGCCCGGCGCAAGCAGCATCCCGGCCCCGTCGCACGCGGCAAATGGGTATCCGCCTCGATCACCGAAGACATCCCCGCGATGATCGGGAAAGCATTCGATGAAGCCGACCGGCGTGACGAGCTGCGGCTGAACCAGCGGGTGTTCCTCGTCGACGGGAATAAGCAGCAGATCACCGCCATCGGCGACCACGCCAGGGCCCGCGGCCTGAAAGTGCCGGTGCTCATCGACTTCATCCACGTCAGCGAGTACATCGGCAAAGCCGCCGCCGCGCTGCACCCCGGCGACCCGCAAGCCGCACGCGAATGGGCCGACGGGCAGCGGCTGCGGGTGCTGCACGGCCGCGCCAAAGCAGTCGCCGCCACCCTGGCGTCCGTCGCCGCCAGGACCCGCGCCAAGCCCGCCACCCGCCACCTGGACCTCACCGACGTCGACCGGGCAGTCACCTACCTGACGAACAACCACACGTACATGCACTATGACAAGGCCCTCGCCGCCGGCTGGCCGATCGCCACCGGAGTGATCGAGGGAGCATGCAGGTTCGTCATCGAAGACCGCTTCGGAATTACCGGAGCGAGGTGGTCCCCCGACGGCGCCGAAGTCATCCTCAAGCTCCGCGCCGTCGTCGTCAACGGCGACCTCGACGACTACATGAACTACTACAAAACCCGCTACCGCAACGACATTCACCTAGCCCGCTACGACCCGGACAGCATCGCCGGCCTCGGACTCACCGCATGACCGAAACATCCAGGAATAACACACCCCTCAGAAAGACGCACCCGTGACTGGTACTTTCCCCGGAGTCCAGTAGGTGTGCTCACCTGTGACGTCCAGCTCGGAGGGGTCGGTAGCCGAGCGCGCAAGAGTGGCCGATGTAACTGCACCGTCACCCCAGGCGATGGTAGCCGTCTCCTGGTTGACATTGCCGATCCCGCCATTCGGATGCAGCCTGGCGATGATGCCGCCGAAGTCGGTCCCGAACGTGGGCGTGAAGCTGAACACCGATCCGCCGAAGTTCGTTGCTGAGGAGATGGTGACGGATTGGCCGACCGGGACCGTGACTCTCCAGCTCAGTCCCGCCCCCGTGTCCTGGTTGGTGCCGCAGTCACACCTGTCCGGGAGCGGCTGGTTGCTCCCGATAGCGGACCACAAGGACCCGAAGTATGTTTCGAGGTAGCTGCTTCCCGGCGTGTGCGGGATCCACTGCTCGAGCCGATTGGTCGACGCGTCGCTGCACGCGATCGCGCCTGAGGCTGAATCGTAGGATCCCTGGCTGAAGTCGGAACCGGCGAGATAGCAGTCGCCAGCACGGTAGAGAATTACGTCCTGCGGAGCACCGCTCGTATTGGCGATTAAAACATCCGTATGATATTGCGTCTCGCCGGCGACATAGGTGTCGGTCTGGCTCAGGCTGAGCCCTGTGCTCCCGGCTGTGACGTCCGTGACGACCTTGTAAGGGTCGGCCGCCGTTCCGCTACCGGTCACGCCGCTCTGACTTACCGGAGTGAACGGAGTATAGGCTCCCAGGCCGCCGGTAGCCGTGTAGTTGTGGCTGGCGAAATCTGGCGCATAGAGCTGGCCGCCGACCGAGAGCATCGTGCCGCAGTCGGCAGGGTCTTCGTCAGGGCCGTAGAACTCAAAGCTGGTGTCCCCGGCGAACGCGACCTGGCAGCTCAAGTCAGTCCCGGTTCCAATGGACGTTAGAGGTCCTGCCGATGTTATGTCTTGATGCGGGAAATCGACAGTGGCGGCCCCAGACCGGATCTGCTCTGCCCTGTTACCTTTCGGGCCCCCAGTATACTTGCCCGATGCGGCGGTTGCTGGCGCAGTCAGCGCTAATGCGAGGACAAGAGCCGTGCCGGCGCCGACGGCCAAGACGCAGACCTTTCGTCGCTGGGCAATAGGACCCATCGAGCTCACCTCCACGGCGGGGCAACCGGGGCTCCAGTTGGCCAGCGGCCCGGTGACTAGCCAATAAAGCGCATGGAAGGCTGACTTGTCAACCACGCCCTAGCCTGGACCACCCAATTTCTGCCATCCTGAGAGGAATTCGCCCCAAATAACGATGCGACGTCCGCGGCAACATCGTCTCGGCGAGCCCAGAGACCCTGAGGTGCCCACGGTTCTCGGAGTCGGGTTGTGGATGACCAAATTACCCAGTGACTAAGCAGGACAGGGTATCCAGACATTACCGCCAGAATACTACCGTAAGGTACTCGATCTCGTTGCTGCCGGCAGGCCCAGGTCCTGATACGCATCGAGAACATAGTCCTTGCCTGCGCCAGCTTGGCACCGGAGGAGTCGCCGCCGGAAGCCGGGCTGGCCTGTACCTGACCGGCTTCCTGGCGGCACCGCCGCGCCTTCTGCCTGGCACACTGACCTAACCGATCACCCCAGCTCGCTCAGCGAGGCGGGCGACGCCGTGCGGGAGGTGTGGCTGCGGCTCAGCCGGGTCGGCGCCAGCGGCGCCTCATGACCGTGGGTGTTAGCTGGCGATGGATACATGCCGGTGCACGGTGGCCGGGTCGCCGAGCAGGGCGAGCATGCAGGCGGCCAGGTCTTCGCGGGAGATCGTGAATCCGTGTGGCAGGTTGCGGTCGATCGCGGTGCGGTAGGTTCCCGTGGCGGCTTTGCCGGTCAGCGAGGGCGGCCGGAAGATCGTCCAGTCCAGGTTGCTTTCCCGGATTTCGTTCTCGCCGCGGCGCATGTCGGCGCAGACATGGCGGAGGAACGTGCGCCGTGCCAGGGGCTTGAGCAGGTAGCGCAGGTAGGGGCTTTCGCCTTCGTCGGCGACGACGGAGCCGCTGACCTGCAGGAGCCGGCGGGTTCCGGTTTTGTGCATGGCCTGGATGATGCTGCGCGCGCTGTCCTGGATGATGGTGGTGGGGCCGGTACCGCGCGGGCCTACCGCGGAGATGACGGCGTCCGCGCCTGCTATGGCCGGGGTGATCGAGGCGGGGTCCATGACGTCGGCGGTGACGGTCCGCAGCCGCGGGTGGGCCGGAACGGCCAGGCGGGCGGGGTCGCGGACGACCGCCGTGACCTCATGGCCGGCCGCGAGCGCCTGACCGGTGAGGCAGGTTCCGGTGGCGCCTGTCGCGCCGAGGATCGTGAGTTTCATCGTGTTTCGCCTTTCCGGGGTTCAGATTGCCGCCGTGCCCCAGCGCGGGGTGCGGGCGCAAGGGCTTATGAGGTGCCGGGCTGGCGGCGGCCGGGTGGCTGCCGCGGGCGACCTGCGCGGCGGGCGCTTGCGAGCCATGAGAAGTGATCCCTCCGGCCTTGCCGTCCGGTACATTGATTCCGTAATTCATACGATACGGAGATCATATCATATGGAATCGATACCATCAGCCGATCCCGGCGCGACACCGCACCGCCGACGGCTGAACCGGACGATCAAGGAGTCACTGCGGGACCTGGGCGCCCAGCTGTCGCTGCTCAACCACAGCGTCGGCGCACGCCTCGACCTCAAGGCCACCGACCTGGAGTGCCTCGACCTCATCACCCGGTACGGCCCGCTCAGCCCGAGCGCCCTGGCCCGGCGCGCCGGGCTGCACCCCGCCACCATGACCGGCATCCTGGACCGGCTCGAACGCGGCGGCTGGATCGACCGCGGCCGCGACCCCTCCGACCGCCGCGGCGTCGTCGTCCAGGCGGCCCGCGGCCGCGGAGCGGAGGTCCTCCGCCTCTACCTCGCCGACTCGGGCATGAACACCGCGATGGACCAGATCTGCGCAGAGTATCAAGACAACGATCTCCAGCTCCTCGACGGCTTCCTGCGCCGCACAGCCGACGCCGCCCGAACCGCCGCCGAAAAGCTCACCGCAAGCTGAGCCCGCGGACCGGGACCGCCAGGTCCGCACGCACCATCCCTGGCCAGATGCCCCGGACCGACCTCGCCGGAACTGCCACCATCCCCGCGCGGACACCGGACCCGCCCCGGCCCGGCCGCACCCCCGCTTCCCGTTCACGCTCCGGGGCAGGCCTTCATGCCTCGCAGCCGCCTGGTCACCGCCATCCCGGGCGGGCAGCGCCGCCGCATGACCGTCCAACCGATGAAACCTCACACCAGGTAACGTCGAGAATGATCACTACTCTGGCGCCGTCGTTTATTAAATAGGTGATCAGGCCGGCGGCGCCGAACTCTGCGCGCCTGACGTACGGGTCGCCGGTGGGGAAGGTCCGGAGCGGGTCGTCAGGGTAATCGGTGACTTCTGCCGTCGCCTGTATGAGGCTGTCGAACGCCGGCCCGGGAAGTCCGTGCATCTGCTTTAGCGCCCGGCTGCTCAATTCGGCCCGGTAGGTCACTAACGCCGGCCCCTGACCGCGGCGACTCGCCCAGCCCAGTCAGGGATCGCCTCGGTGACCGGCACCGTCGGGGAGGTTCCAGCGCATGCGGCTGCGAGTTCCTCGTAGTAGCCCGGCTGGCTGGCTGCGACGACGGTCAGGCTCCACAAGTGCAGGAGGCGGCGCAGCTGCTCGTAGCCGGCCGGGTCGTGGGCAGCGTCCACGGCCGCGTGGTACTGGCGGAGGAACTCCGCACGCTCCCGCTCGGGGAGGTCCCGCAGGATCACTAGCGGATCGGAGGGATCCTCCGTCGGCTGCGCGGTCATGCGACGCAGTTTACGCTCCCGTGCCCTGCGTAGCATGCCTGCCGCGCCCACTACCAGCCCGGAACCTGGCAGCGACAGTCCAGATAGGCCGCGACAATCCGTCCGCCAGGACCGCGTCGCGAGCCCGCCATCCCCGCCCAAGGCGGAAACCGAAGATAATGGCGCTTCGGCTGCCGACGATGGGCCGTTCCCGGCCGGAACACAACAATACCTGGACCGCAGACGCGCGATATCCGACCGATCTGCGCGAACGCCGGCTCGATGCCGATAAAAACAAGGGCCGTCCCGACCTGGGTATTCTGTAGGCCCCGGAGCCGGTGAGACAGGATTGCTGGTCTGCTTCCTGGGGTCCGCGGGACCGTGCGGGAGACCATTGGACCTCAAATGCATGCTGGATGTGACTTAGGACTTGATCTTGATGGGCTGTTAAGCATCCGCGCATCGCAGTCACCGACCAGCCCCCGGGACTGCCCGTTCAAGCTGTGAGCCTGGCGGCCGGAAAGCGTCGCCAGGTCCGGCCATCCCGGCACGATGGGGGTCTGGCGGGATCACCGGGTGCTGCTGAGATCCTTCACGCTGAGGCCGCCAAGCTGGACGTCGAAGATGAAATGAGGGGCTGGCTCGTCGTTGCAGTAGGCGATGGTCTGTGACATCGTGCCGATCCCGACGAAGGTCGTGCGGTCGGGAATGACCGGGTGACGTCCGGTGCCGTTGTCGGCCACCTGCCACCACGCCCCCATGCCCAGCTGCGTCGGGTCGCTGGAATCGGTGATCGGGCCCCCGACCCAAGCGCGGTTACCGCTGACGGACATACATGTCACCGGGCCACTGAAGGTGGTTTCTTGTCCCGCTTGCCAGTAGTCGTAACGCCACTGGCCGCGCACGGTGCCGTCAGCGAGTTTGATTGCGTGATAGGCGAGCGGGTCCTGCTGCACGGTGACACCGAAAACGCTGGGTCCGAGCAGCACATAGGTCTGGCCGTCAACTTGCGCTGCGACGGAGCTGCCATGACCTGCCGGCGCGGCCGCCGCCGAAGCCGCGCCGCTGACAGCCATGATCGCGGCAGCGCAGAGCGCCGCCGCCCATCTCAATCTCGACATTAGGACTCCTCGGCTCGACATCTGATCTGGCGGCTCTCATAATGAGCCTCTGGCCAGCTATCGTCTTGCACAGGTCAAGCGGCGTAGTACGAAAGCAACCGCCGCCTAGCGCTGGAGGTGGTAATGGCCGCGGGACACGTCCCCGTCACCCTCGGCAGCAGCGGATCCCGCTGCGTTGACGTGGATGGTTTCCTGGTCACCTGGGTGCGGTTTCCTCCCCTGGTCAAGTTGCCGCTGCATACGCATGAGCGCGCCACGGTCGCGGTGATTCTTAACGGGTCGTTTGACGGTCTGATGCGTCATGCCAGCCATCCCTGCCCGGCATCGACTCTTCTCACCGAGCCGCCCGGCGAACTGCACGGCAACCTGTTCGAGCGGGCAGGCGCTGACGTCTTGACGGTCCAGCCGGACCCGGATCGGCGTGACCTCCTCGAACCGTTCGCCGAGATGCTCGGCGAGGTCAACCAGATGCGCGATCTAGGCGTGGCCTCGGTGGCCAACCGGGCCGCGACAGAGCTGCGCATGCCCGACAGCATCACGCCGTTCGCGGTGGAAGGGCTGGTTCTGGAATTGCTCGCCCTGGCCGCCCGGCGGCATAACACCGATGCCATCGGCGCTGAGCGCCGGTCTCCCCGCTGGCTTGGCGAGGCCAGGGCGCTGCTGCACGACCGGTACCGCGAGAATCTGCGACTCGCCGATGTGGCCGGTGCGGTCGGCGTGCATCCCGTGCACCTGGCCCGGGTCTTCCGCCTCAGGTACGGAACACCGCTCGGCACCTACGTGCGTGGGTTGCGCCTCATCTGGGCTGCCGGGCGGTTGACCGACTCCAACGACGCAATCGCGCAGATCGCCCTCGAGGCAGGCTTCTTTGACCAGAGTCACTTCACCCGGACGTTCAAACGGCACTTCGGTCTGACACCACAGGCCTACCGCCGGGCCGCCCGGCAGTAAGGCCGAAAGACACCTGCCCGCGGGGACAATCTCGATTGAGGTGTTGTGTGCGGGATCTGTGGTGTTGGCCGGATCACTGGATGCGTCACGGCGGCAGCCTGAGTCACTGGCCCTGCAGGTCCGCGTGCTGAACGCGGTCACCGCGGCAGCCGGGCGGACGGTGAGCTTCGTGTCCTTCACCGTGCCGCAGGACCAGCGCGAGGAGAGCTATTTCGCACCGCTGGCCGAGCTGGCCGCGGATCCGGGCACCGAGCTCAATTTCGCGCTCGTGCCGTATCACCCTGCGGATCAGGCGCCGGGAACCACCAACGATCAGGTGCGGCTCATCGACGCCGCCCTGGCGGACAGCCCGGGCGGCGCGCGCGACTGGGGCATCTGCACTGAATGCGGCATGGGCCGCGCGGGCCGGGAAGAGATTGCGGGACTGCTGGACCTGCACCGCGAGATCGTCGGTGCTGGCTAAGCGTTCGCGCACCCGGGCCGCGGTCATTTGCTGCCAGCGCCAACGTGTGCTCCCGGCTAGCGCGCCTGCCGGATCCCTGCTAGCGGCAATGCGCTGCGCGGGCCCCGCCGCCATGCTGGAGCCGATGGTCTGGGTCCTCGCCGACGGCGGGGCGGCCGCAGCAGGAAAGGAACCGTTATGGCAGGGGCGAACGGCAGCGATGCCCACGCGGCGGTGGCGGTGATCGGCACCGGGATCATGGGGTCAGCGATGACGCGCAACCTGGTTGCCGCAGGCCTGAACACGCGGGTGTGGGACAAGTCGCCGTCGGCGACCGCTCCGCTGGCCGATGCGGGTGCGGTGGTCGCGTCGTCAGCGCGAAATGCGGTCCGGGGCGCGGGCGTGGTGATCACGATGCTGCCCACCGCCGATGTCGTTGATTCGGTGATTTTCGACGGCGGTGTGGCCGACGCGTTCGCCGACGGATGTGTATGGGCGCAGATGGGCACGATCGGCGTTGAGGCGACCCTGGGCATCAGGGACCGGCTGGCCGTGGACCGGCCCGGCGCCATGTTCGTGGATGCCCCGGTGTCGGGCAGCAAGGGACCGGCCGAACAGGGTCAGCTACTGATCCTGGCGTCGGGCCCCGCCGTGGCGGCTGAGGCGCTGCGCCCGGTGTTCGGCGTCATCGGCCGCAAGACCGTGTGGCTGGGTAAGGCCGGCCAGGGCAGCCAGGTGAAGCTGGTCGTCAACGCCTACCTGTCCATTCTCGTCGAGGGCGTGGCCGAGACCATGGAGCTTGCTGATCGTCTGGGTATTGGCCACCGGCAGCTCGCCGAGGTCATCGAGGGCGGCCCGCTTGACGCGCCGATCGCCGACGCCAAGTTCCACAAGATGGATCGGCGCGACTTCGCGGCGGAGTTCCCGCTCGAGTGGGCGCTGAAGGACGTGGATCTTGCGATCGGCGCCGCGGGTGGCGATGCGCCGCCGATGCTGGCCGCGCTCTCTGCCCAGTGGCATAACGCCGTGGCCGCCGGGCACGGCCGCCAGGACATCAGCGCCGCGCGCCTGGCCCTGGCCAGTCCGAGCCGCCCACGCTAGAAAACTCACGCGCCGCCGACCGAGCCAAAGGGAAAGCCGCGATGAGCAGCATGACGTCGGCTAAACAGCCGACGGCGGGCTCGCGGCAGCCGTTAGGGACATTGATGCCGAACGGCTGCCGCGTCGCGCCATGGACTTGACGGTGACGTCTCGACGGGCTTCGAGCCTCTCACAGCCCTCCCAGCCGGGCATGCAATGGGTGCGGTGGCGAGCTCCGCGCGCGTCGTGATCGCCGCGTACTGACCCTGCGGATGCTCGCCCAGATGAGTCTCCACCGCGCTTGCCGAGGCGCTGTTACCTTCGCCGCGGAAACCTCGATCTCCGCCAGCTCGCCATGGAGCTTCCGGACCTCGTGCTCTCCCCAGATCGGCGAACTGAATCGGTGATGCGTGATCGCCGTCACCATGAGGAATCGGGCCTGAGCTGCGTCGAAGCCCTGGTAGATCCAGTCGGTGTGCTCCATGTCGGCCTCCAGGTCAGCCAGGAATGCTTATAGGCGAGTGCGGCTCACCGGGCGGTGCTGCCGGTCATCATCGCCCGCGGGAAGGTCGAGGTCGCGTTCGATGTCTTGCAGGCTGTGCAGCGTCGTCGTGGAGTCCCACCGTGACCCGGGGCTGGCCCTCAGCCACGGTGGGGGTTCATGGGCGCCGTCTATCACCCACGATCGCCCAGCAGCATGGCTGCGTCTTCACGGCAGACGGCCAATCCCACTACCGGCTAGCAGGAATTCGGGCACTGAAGCCAGCATGGGCCTCCCGCAGGCGGTTCCGTGCAACCTTGCCGGTTGGGCCCAGCGGTAGCTCCCGGACCAGGCAGAACGCGCTTGGCCGCTTAGGGCGGGGCAATGCCGCTTCGCACGTCGCACGCAACGCGTCCTCCATCTCGCGCCACCGCCCCGGCCCGGCCGGAACAACATAGGCGACCGGGCGCTCTCCTAGCACCTCATCATGAGCCCCGACCACCGCGGCGGACCGGACGCCGGGCTGGGTGAGCAGGAAGTCCTCGATTTCCCTCGGGTAGATCTTCTCGCCCCCGCGGTTGATCACGTCATCGGACCGGCCGGCCAGGAACAGGTAACCGTCCTGGTCGAGGTGGCCGAGGTCGCCGGTGTCGAGCCAGCCCTCGGGGTCGATGGCGCCGGCCGGGCCGCTCTGCGCGTATTCCCTGATGACGCCCCGGCCCCGGATCTGCACCCGGCCCACCGTGAGGGCCTGGCAGGGCACGTACTGCCCGGCGCCTAGCTGGGCTACCCGGACCTCGGTGCCGACCGGCAGACCCACCGAGCCGGCCTTGCGCGGGCCGTCCAGCGGGTTGGAGGTGATCATGCTGGCCGCCTCCGTCATCCCGTAGGTCTCGATGACGGGAAGGCCGGACGCCTCCTCGAACCGCCCGAGCGCGGACGGCGGCAGCGGAGCGGAGGCCGAACGGACGAAGCGGACGCGTCCGGCGGGCGGGACCGCGGGAGGGTCCATGGCCAGCACGGCGATGATCGCGGGAACCGCGTTGATCCACGTGATCCGCCGCTCTTCGATCAGCGCCCAGAATCCCCGGCGGCTGAACTTGCGGTCCAGCACCAGGCACGCACCCGCGGCGAGAGTGGCGAGCAATCCGACCACCTCGGCGTTGACGTGGAACAGCGGGAGACAGCAGTAGCCGCGGTCCGCCGGGGTCAGCCGGTGATGGCCGGCCACGCCGGCGGCGACATGGCACAGCTGATCCTCGCGCAGCAAGATGCCCTTGGGCACTCCGGTGGTTCCGCTCGTGCACAGGAAGATCCCGCCGGCCCGGGACAGGCCGGCCGGCACGATCGCCCGCTCGGCGGCCGGGGCGGCGGGGTCCAGCGGGACTACCACCCGGCCGGCGCCGAGGATGCTGACCAGGGCGGTGGCGTAGCTGAGCGGGTCCGGCAGGCGGACGGCTACGTGTCCCCCGGGCGGTATCCCGGCGCGGTCCAGGCAGTCTGCCCAGACCCGGGTGGAGCGCCGCAGCCCGGCATAGGTCAACCTCCCGGTTCCCGCGGCGTCCTCAAGGTATGGCGCGCCGCCCTGGCGTGCCGCAGCCTGTTCGATCCATTCCGCTATCACTGTCGCGCTCCGTTCTGGTCGCTAGTGACGCCCGCCAAAGTGGCGGGTTCCGGGTCAGGGAAGTCCGGGGAGCCCGCCGTGGCGGCCTGGCCGGTGGGGTCCTGGTCTTTGAGGGCCTGCTGCGACGAGGCCCGTTCGGGATAAATCTGCTCGGCGGCCCGGTGCCGCGGTATCAGCGTTGACCACGGCTGCTGCCTGCGCCCGGTGAGCGGGACCGCCAGCGGTGTCCTGGCCAGCACGCTGGTCAGCGTGATGCCGCAGGCGAAGACGATCGCCACGGTCAGCAGGCAGAGCAGGGGCCAGGGCACCCTCGAGCTGAGCCGCCCCCAGCCGAGCCAGGCCAGCGCGGTGATGAACAGCATCTGCGATAGGTAGATGCCGTAGGCGTTATCCGAGCCCGAACGCACCACGGCTTTCGTCCGGCGTGATCGCCAGGGCCGCACCAGGGCGACGCCGGCCAGGTACCCGCACGTGATCGCGCCGACGTTGAACGGGATGACGCTCGGCTGGAACGGGTCATCGCCCGATCCCAGCACGGTCACCCCGTGCTCAGCCAGGAAGTAGATACTCTCGGCGGCCAGGGCCGCGACCACCGTCAGCGCTACTATCAGCCGCGCATGCCCGCACACCCATGCGTGCACCTCTTTGAGGTGAAAGGCGACGACACCGCCGCCGATCAGGTAGAGCAGGTAGCTGAGCGCGTCCTGCTGACCGTAGGTGCGCATCAGCGGCGGCAGGATCTGCATGTTCATCAGGATCTCGATCGTCACCTGGGCCAGCGCGGCGGCGGCGATGACGAGGCCGTGGTGCCCCTTGGTCCGCCGCAGCAGCATCAGCACGAGCGGGAACACCAGATAGAACTGCATGATCACGAGCAGGAAGTACAGCTGGTAGTACCCGGTGTAGGCCATGGCGGCGAGGTGCTTGAGCGCCACGGTCAGGCTGGCGTAGTGCGATGTCGGCAGCAGGTACAGGAAGTAGATGACCGTCCAGCACAGGTAGGGAATAACGACCGCGAGGAACCGGCGCCAGTAAAAGTGCCGCAGCCCGGCCCGGCCCAGGTCGGCATAGGCGTACGTCAGCATGCACGCGGAGATGAAGAAGAACCCTTCGCGTGACACGTGCAGCAGCAGCAGCGCGGCGCCCGAGCCCACGCTGGCCGCCGCCGGCGCGAAATACAGGATCGAGTGCGTGCTGATGACGCCCGCCTGCTTGATCGGGCGCATGGCGTCGACCTGGCCGAGGCGGCGACCCGCCATCAGTACATCATCCGCGGATCACGGTAATGCTTGAACTCCAGGAGATTGCCGGACGGGTCGAGCAGCACGAAGGTGCGATGCTCCTCCGCCATGGCCTCGAACCGGGTCGAGACGTCATGGAAGAACGGGATCTTGCGGATGACCGCGCATTTATGCAACGCCTCGAAGTCCGCCGCCTCGCGGAACGTGACGCCGAAGTGCCGTGGGTAAAGACTGGGCGGTTTCTGTTTGGGGACCGCGGTATCGGTGAGGTGGCAGACCAGCTGATCGCCGAAGAAATCCAGCGTTATCCGGTCCGGATAACGGCGGGCGAGCTTGCAGCCGAGCCTGCTCACGTAGAAGTGCTGGGCCGCATCGAGGTCGTGCACGGGAATGGCCAGGTGAAAAACATCACCGGTGGTCCGCATCGGTTCCTCTCACTCAAACGCGGTCAGCGTGTCGGCCCGCAGCCCGAGGCGCAGGGTCTCCAGTGCGATGACTGAATGCACCGGGACGTTGCCGAGATTGGTGTCCGGCCCGATCCTGGTGATGAAATACGTCTGCAGGGAGGTGGTGGGTGCCTCGAAGAGCAGGCTTTCCTGGCTGATTCCCGACGCCAGTACGTCCTCGATCAACTCGGACCGAAGCGCGCCGTCCGGCCGGCAGATGCCGGACTTCCCGCTCTCCCTGGCCTCCAGGGTGACCAGCGACGCCCCGGCCCCGAGGTCCTCGCTGATGTACTCGATCCACATGCTCGGCGGTAGCTGCTCAGAGCGGACCGGATCCTTGAACCCCACCTCCGATACGACGGTGAAGTCATCGGCGAGCTTGCGTATATAGCTCGCCTTTTCCGAGTTGGACATCGAGATCGTCCCGTTCGATACCTCGACGTGCCGGCAGGAGTGCAGCTGGCAGAACCTCCTGAAATCGTCGAACCGGCCTTGCAGCACGTATTTCTCGAAGAGCGTCCCGCCGAAGTAGAACCCGATGTCTGTGGTGCTCAGGACCTTGATCTTCGCGCGCAGGTCGCTGCTGACCACCGCGGTACCCCAGCCGAACTTGACAAAATCGATGTACTCTGCCGCGGATGACACCAGGTCGGTGAAATACCACAGCGGGATCCCGCCGTCGATGACCATCGTGAGTCCGGTGTCGCGGGGCTTTTCGGCCCGGCGTGGCAGGTGCAGTGCGGTCTGATTCATCGGTTTTCCCCTTCTGCTGGATTCATGACGTGATCAAAGGCTGCGGCCCGATTGTGAAAGACTGCTGAAAATTGGCCGGCCTGCAGGAACCTTGCAGGAACTTCTCAGCCTGGACTGATTCGATAAGACATGAATTCCGAACGTGCGGCTGTCTCGCTGGGTCCCGCATCAAGCGGGGAACGGCTGCTGGTCGTGGACGACGATCCCGACGTCCGGGACTCTCTTGAGCGGGCGCTGCGCTGCGCCGGGTACGCGGTGACCACGGCCGTGCACGGCGCGGACGCACTGGATTCGGCGGCGCGATCACCGGTGGACTTGATCGTCCTGGATGTCCTGATGCCCATGGTGGATGGGTTCGACGCGTGCCGGAGGCTCCGCGAAAGAGGCGACGCGACCCCGATTCTCCTCCTCACCGCCCGGGACGCCATCGACGACCGGGTGACCGGGCTGGAGGCGGGCGCGGACGACTACCTGGTCAAGCCGTTCGCCCTGCGCGAGCTGATGGCCAGGGTCCGGGCCCTGCTGCGGCGGTCCCAGTCACGTCGCGACGTGCTCGGCTACGCCGACCTGACCCTCGACGTCACGACCAGGACGGTGGCCCGCGGCGGCCAGGTGATCACGCTGACCAGGATCGAGTTCGGCCTCCTCGAACTGCTGCTGCGCAACGCCGAGCAGGTGCTCAGCTACGACGTGATCCTGGAGCGGGTATGGGGCTACGGCGAGGCTCCCGCCTCCAATGCCCTCCAGGTCTTCGTGGGCTTCCTGCGGCGCAAGCTCGAGGACGGCGGGCGCCAGCGGCTCGTGCACAACGTGCGCGGCGTCGGCTACGTCATCCGGGCGGCTCCATGACCAGGCCATACTGGCGCTGGCCGCGGGGCCCGCTCATGCTGCGGACCCGGTTCACCTTCGCCGTGGCAGGAGCGGTCGCCGCGGTCACGTTGGTGATCACCGCCGTGGCCTTCATGGTGGTCCGCTCTGACCTGCAGAATCAGGTCAGGCAGGAGCTGAGGGCGCAGGGCGCCACCGTGCACCGGCTGGCCCAGCGCTACCACGGGCACATCCCGGCCGGATGGGTTCCGCCGCATTCGAGCCGGTTCGGTGCGTCCAGTCCGTACACGCAGGTGGTGACCGCCCACGGTGCCATCTGGGCAGCAGCGGGAACCCCCGGGCTGCTGCCGGCGGACGCCGCCGCGATTCAGGTCGCCGCCGGGCAGCGCGGCTCTTACTACAGCGAAACCACGCTGGACGGAGTCCGCGCCATGGTACTCACCACGCCGCTCGCGCCCGGCCTGGCCTTGCAGGTGGCCGCGCCGCTCAACACGGTGGATACAGAGGTGGCCAGCGTCGGGGAGACCCTGGCCATGCTGAGCGCCACCGGAATCGCCCTGGCGGCGCTGGCCGGCTGGGGCGTGGCGCGGGCCGGCCTGGCGCCGGTAGGCCGCCTGGCCGCCGTCGCGGAGCAGGTGACCGCGACGGGGAACCCAGCCAGCCGGGTCGAGGTCGATCGCGCTGACGAACTCGGGCGGCTGGCTACATCATTCAATACGATGCTTCACGCGCTGCAGCGGTCGCTGGCCGCCCAGCGGCAGCTGGTCAGTGACGCCAGCCACGAGCTGCGTACTCCGCTGACGAGCCTGCGCATCAACGTCGAGCTGCTGGCCGGTGATGCCGGCCTGTCCGAGTCAGAACGCCAGGAGGTGCTGGACCGGGTCGTCGCCCAGGTCGCGGAGCTCGGCCAGCTCGTGGCCAACGTCACCGAGCTAGCCCGGGGCGAGTCGGTAACCAGCGCGCTCGGCGACGTCAGGCTCGATGAGGTGGTGGCAGCAGGCCTGGAGGGCGCCCGGCGGGACTGGCCGCAGACCCCCTTCACGGCCGATCTCGAGCCGTGCGTAGTGGCCGGCAGCGCCGAACGGCTGCAGATGGCCGTGCGTAACCTGCTGGACAACGCGGCCAAGTTCGGCCCCCCGGGCGCCCCGGTGAAGGTACGGCTGCTCGCCGGCGAGCTCACCGTGCGCGACCGCGGGCCTGGTATCGCGCCCGCCGACCTGCCACATGTCTTCGACCGCTTCTACCGGGCGCCGTCGGCCCGGGGAGTGCCCGGCTCGGGCCTCGGCCTCTCCATCGTCCGCCAGGTGGCGGTAAGCCACGGCGGGACGGTCCAGGCCGAGTCCGCGCCCGGCCGGGGAACCCTGATCCGGCTCCGCCTGCCGTGCAGGACGGCGCCGTTACCGCGGCACTGCCCCAGAGTCGCAGATAAATGCGCCCGCCGCCGCAACGCGCTGCCGTGGCGCGGGAAGTACGCCGTGCTCGCGCAGGATCCCCGCCACCGTGCGGGCGATCCATGCGCTGCCGTGTGCCGTGGGGTGCAGTCCGTCATGCGAGCGCGGGAACGTCCATCCGGCCGCCAGCGGATCCATGATGATCACGTTGGGGTCCGCGGCCCGGCCGGCCGTCACGATCGCATGGTCGGTCCGGTAGGCGGCTGAGCGTGAGCGTCCGGCGAAGACGGTGAGGAGCGCGATGCGCGCCCGCGGCGCCTCAGCGTGGATCAAGGCAATGGCCTGCTCTACCCGCCGCTGCTCAAGCCGCAGCGGGACCCCGATATCGTTATGGCCGGCCTGCACGATGACAAGCGCGGGCGCTAGTGCGCGAAGGTCAACCCGCGCGATCTCGGCGGCGACCGGCCCCTGGCGGTCGGCGCCGGCTCGCACGTAGCCCGCACCCGGGACCCCGTATATGACGGCGTCCCAGTGGAGCATGCGGGCCAGGAGGACGGCCCATGACTTGCCCGGATTACCGGGCCCGACCCCGGCGGTGAACGAGGCGCCGACGACCGCGAGTGCGGGCACGCGGTACCCGTCGTGGCGCTGCGCGCGCTCGAGCTTCTGCTCGCAGGCGGCCACGGGCCCGGCGACGTGCCCGCGGGGATGCCCTGATCCTCGTGCCGGCCCGGGAAGGCGGAGGGCCAGGGAATAGGTGGATCCGGGACGCGGCGTAGCCCAGGGTGCCCGGACCGCTCCGTGCGCCGAGGTAGCCGGGAGCAGCGCGAGACAGCCGACTGCGGCGGCAGCGATCACTATGGAATATCGCCGGAGCACGGCCCAGTCTCGGCTCTGCCAGAGATCGTGTCAAACGAACCTTCGGCCGGCAGCTCGGATAGGGCCGGCCGTGGTCATGGCCACGAGCCCGTCTCCGCCTGCGCGGAAAGGCTGGATCACCAGCAATAGTTGCAGCTAGCCGGAAGCGGGCCAGTTCGGCTGGCGGGGGCTCTGAATGGCCGCTGGCAGCGATGACAGCTGCACGGCTCGTACGCAATGGTTGATGTGTCACAGGAACTTAAGCCGAGGGGCGAGAGAAAGCGGTCCGCGCGGTATATGCGGGGGCTATTCCGCGTCTTGGTCACGCCGCATCGGCGTCCCGGAGCAAGGAGGAAAGCGTAGGGCGGACGTTGTCATGGGCCAAGGTTGCTGGCTCGGAATGGGCAGCAACCAGCCGGAAATGATCGGGACGTTCCCTTCGCTGTTCCGCGCGGTTTGGTGTCGGCGCGGGGATAGACCGTCACATCCATAAGGGCCTTCAGCGTTTTCTCATGACCAGCGATGAGGCCTCGCTGCGCCGCCTGCGGGTGGAGCGGGTCGACCTGTACCAGATGGGTGCATATTTCTGAGAGGTGTGCTATTTCAGGATGTTCCGGTCATGCGGTGAGGCCGAGGCTGGGGATGCTGGCCGGGTCGTAGCGGGTCAGGTGGATGTCGTTGCGGTAGCGTGTCTTGTAGTAGCTCATGTAGTC
>WNFC01003074.1_pt1 | contig 18336 bp, 9 predicted proteins | sample 5400541 | NCBI WGS metagenome assembly WNFC01 (sample SAMN13153342, study PRJNA577476) | soil metagenome | isolation source: 120 cm saprolite under Douglas fir tree site 2 hole 2 replicate 1 | place: USA:California | collected 2015-04-18 | reverse complement strand
GCCGCTGCGTTTCCCTATACATGAGTGCAGCGGGATTGATCCTAGGGTGCGCAGCTTAAGAAAGGATTGATCTTTCATTAAAAACTCTTATTTCCGGATTGTTTTTCGTGGCCGTCAAGAAAAAAGCCCCAGCGAAGGCCGGGGCAGTGATTCAGACAATAGATTTTTCACCGTTGCGTGGGTGTTGAGAGCGCAGAATCTTAAGACTCTGACCTCATGAAACTCAGGGTTTCGGTGTCGGTTGTGCCTCTGGCGCAGATGCGGTCGGAGCGGTTCTGGGATGTAACTCCATTGGATGAGGCGTCATGGCTCGGGTGGGTGGAATCTTGGCCACAGGGAATAGATTCAAATTTGTATGGACGTTATCCATCACGGCCTTGATTGTGTTTTCCACGTTTTTCTCATGCAGGTCACGCAGAATTTCGCCGCGCAACTGATCCACAGTAGGAACGCCACGCGAACGCAACCTGTAAATGGTTAATCCAGCGGGTTCAGATTCAACCTTGGTGACTTCTCCTGCTTTTAGAACGAACAGCTCGGCTTCGATCATGGGCGGAAATGATCCGCGGCGCCGCGATCCCATGTCCGTGTTCGGAGGAGCCGGGAGCCCCAGGGTCTTATAGGCATCGGTCTGAAGAAGCGTCATGTCTTCGCCATTCACGGCGCGCTCACGGACCTGTTCGGCTAATTCTCTGGTTTTTTTAGCGACTTCAGCGGCCGATCCTGTGATCTTACGAGCGGCTACGGGAACGATAACGCGCTCAACCTTTATTGTTTCGAACTTATTGGTGTTCTGTTTGTAATATGCCTCAATATCTTCCTGAGACGGATTGCCGAATTTGCCTTCGAGATAGCGCCGGTAGGCTTCACCCAGCGTGCGCACGTGCACGATCTTCATCAATTCCATGAACTGAGGGTCTTTGTCAATGCCGGCTTTCTCGGCAGCATCGGCAAGTGCCAGAAGCTGCACATAACTCTCGGCGAAGCTGCGATGCGCTGCCGATGCCGCGGACGGGGCGTTGACGCCTACGGCCGTAACCATAGATAGAAACTGGTCCCGTGTAATCTGAGTAACGCAGGGAGCAGGCTTGGTGGAACCATCACCCAGTCCGGAGCAAACGCCTTGAATCTCAAGCACAACTGTATCCGGCCCTACGCGTTCAGGGTGAAACGTTGGCTGTTGGATGCCGGCAGGAGGATTGGGAGCGCTGGATGGCGGTATCACAGGCGCCGTCTGGGCCAGAGCAGAGGCGCACGTCAACATAGCGGTCAGGAATACACGAAGCATGGAAGAAACCTTCCTCACTGAAATATGCAAGAAATGTAGGAGTGGGGGATTGAGCTATGATAACAACATCTGTTATTTTTGGGACACTTTTTTCAAATCCAGGCCCTGGAATCCATTCAGATACGCTCTTTCGTACCTGTCTGGTGGGCGAATCGAGATTGCATCTCATGCGTATTGTTCTCGTATTTTTGCTTTTTTGTCATTTTGCAGTCGCCCAGCAAAGCGTGAGGACCATATTTCTGGTCCGGCATGCGGAAAAAACCTCTGGATCGGCAGATCCCGGGCTCAGTCCTGCTGGAGTGAAACGGGCGGATTGCCTGGCCAATGCATTGAAAGACGCAGGCATCAAAAACATCTATGTGACCGAAGCCAAGCGCACGCAGCAAACCGCTGATCCGCTGGCGAAAAGGTTAAACATCAAGCCCACCATGATGAAGGCGGCAGATTCCGCCAATCTGGTCCGCAACTTCTTATATGCGGGGAACGGTAACACGCTGGTGGTCGGGCACGGTGATACGTTACCGGTGATTGTGGCGCGCATCAAAGCCGGAACGGTCGCGCCGATCGGTGAAAATGAATATGACCGTCTGATCATGTTTTCCACCATCGAGGGCTCGCCCACGCCGATTGTGACAATGCATTATTGCGAAGCCAGCGGACCTGCCGCTCCCTCCACAAAGCCGATGGCGCCCGGCAAAGCTCCGGCCAAAAAACATTAGACTCAGGCGCAAGAGAAACCTATTGGCGTCCGTGATTGATTCGCGGGCGCCATTTTGTTTCTGAACGCCCAGGATTAGAGTTTTTAATCTACCCTCAATGACTCTCTAATCGTAAGAACTCTATTATGAGTGAACAAGATTTACGTCTGCGTGTGCTGGGCGAAGATCCGGCTCGTGGGCGAGTGGACGATTGTGTCCGCAAAACTTCCGGTATCAAATCACAGTCGAGCGTTCTCAGCTTTTTTGCAGTACGGATGAAGCCTTGTCCTAAAAGAAATGTACCCCGGGGCACAGCCCATGGGGACGGGAAGGCTCAACATGAAACGCTCTACCTGTTCTGCGGTTGCCGAGCAACGCCGCGGGAGCAGCAACTTTGCAACCCGCGTCTGTCTTTGCTTGACAGTACTTTTGGTGCTCGGAGCAGTCTCCGCGAGCGCTCAATCCTCTGCGGTTCCTCCGACTAGTGCGGTCCAGATCCTTGGCATTAGCCCGACGACCCCGTCACCTTCTAATCCCCCGACAGCACCTGTGGGTGGAATCATCCTTTACGGCAGCCAGATCAGCCCTATCACCAACCAGCCCGTTCGTCACCTCTGGGTGGGCGATACAAACTTCGGCATGTGCCGCGTCGATCCGGATATCGATACGGCAGTGGCGCAGATGGCAGCCGCTCCGGCGGGTAGCCCTTCTCCATTTTCTATAACGATTACCACCTGCCCATTCAAGTTAAACGGTCTCTCAGTGACTGGCGGCCCCATGGCGTTCGATCCCAACACCAACAAGGTGTATCTCACGGACGAGCAGACCAATGCAGAAGCGATTCTCCGCATTGGTTATCTGCCTACCGGAGATAACGGACAGGGCTCACTGGATCTGACCACGCTGTTCTCCATGACTGGCAATATCACCGGCAGCCGTCTTCAGGGCGGAACCACCGGATGCCCGTTTCCGCAGGACAGCACCACGGGTGCAACCTCCATTCCCCTGGGCCGTCCGAATGCGGCGGCGCTGGGTCCGGATGGCAACCTTTATGTCGGCTTTAAGAAGACAGGCGGAATTATCCGTATCAACAATCCCGCCACCGCTGACACCACCGGCTTCGGCACTTGCGATGACTTTGTTCAGCTAGTAGCAGCAACCCCGACCCGCGCAGGCGGCAACGGCATGGCATTTATTGGTAATGATCTCTGGGGCGCGGATCCGGGTGGTCCGTTTGTCATCAGGAATGTGGCCACAACCTGCCAGGCTTTGAGCCAGATCGCTCCACAGGCACCAACCTGCGCCGGAGTGAGGCCGGCCAACAATACATTTGCCGCGCTTGCGCCAACTCAGGTGTACAGCGACCAAACGTATCCGTACCTGAACGGCAATAACCTTTATTTCGGTAATGCCACCGACGATATGTGGGTCGGCAACATTTCCGGCGGCGGCACGATCGTGAAGAATCCTTTTGAGCCCGCTGGCGCATTTGTGTTGAATGCCAATCCCGTGGTGAATGTGAACGGCGTGGCTGCTGATATGACAGATCCCGCCAACGTGGTCATGTATTCCGGTGACGATCCTTCAGGCGCTGCCCTGCTTGGTCAAGGACGCTGGTGGATGGTAAACCAGAATCCTGCCCCTAAGGCAGACAAACCAACTCAGGTCACTGTGGTACGTGCTTCCGCTGTTAACAACACGGTCACAGTTAGCTGGAGCCCGGCACAAACTGCTCAAGCGGTGACTTCGTATACCGTGCACGCTTCCACGGTCCCCGCGGGCGTGGTTGTTCCTGATCAAACCGTTCTCCCCGCACTGGGTGGAACCTTCCCACCGAACTTCCTTGTGATCCCCGGACTCCCAAATGGCGCTTACGCATTCCGCGTAATTGCCAACAACGCTCAGGGAAACAACGGACTTTCTCCCACGACCAGCAACACCGTCACTCTGCCGACGATTCCCACTCCACTGATCCCGACGAACATTGTTGCGACGGCTGGAGATACGGTGGCGTTTGTTAATTTTGTCGCGCCGCCGAATGCTGCCTCACAGGGCATCACCGGGTACCAGATCACCTCGCGACCAGCAGGTGGTGTGAGCCCCGTTCTGGCTGCAACCGCTACCACCGGCACGGTCACTGGTTTGACGGACGGCACCACTTATACCTTTACCGTTCACGCGATTAACGGTGGCGGCATTGGCATGGAATCAACGCCGTCAAACGCGGTGACTCCGACGGCCCAGCCCAGCGTGACCGTCAAGTTGACCGGTCCGATCGCTGAAACCACAGTGCCAGTGCAGGCTACCTTCACGGCAACCCTGACTAACAACACAGCGACTGACGTGACGGCAACCACACTTACTTTCGTTCTGTCGCAAGCTGTTCCGGACGGAGCAAACATTGTGACTGCCCTTACGGGCCAGGGAACATGCTCAGCGGGTGGTGCTGGAGTGACGACAGTCAGCTGCAGCATCGGCACGCTGACAGCGGGTACCTCAGTGAACGTAAATATCATTGTCCAGATCGTCGCAAATGCCGTAACTGGCACGGCGACTTTCAGTGCAACCGATATCGCGCTCAATCCCGTGACTGGCACTTCCTCCTTCAGCATCGCAACTCCGACTGCCCCGCCGCAAGGTGGTCCCGGACCGACGGTGGCTGTTTTGGTGTCCGGTACCTCTGCGAAGCCGCAGATGAACAGGGCAACATCAACAACCCACACCTTCTCGGCCTCGAACACTACGTCAACGGTGGTGGATAACGTGACCTTCACGATCTCCGAACCCGCTCAGTTCATCATTGGAGCGGTAACGGCGATCTCCAGCCAGCCAGCGCTTGGTACGGTTACGTGCGCTGCGCCTGCTCCAGGCGTGTTAAACGGCATCGCCGTAAATAACATCGTCTGCAGCATCCCGCACCTGGGTGGCAACTTGAAGGGCGGCACGCCGCTGACGGCGCCGCAATCCATCACAATGACGGTGAATATAACAGCCCCGAATACCGCGAGCACGTCAACGGTACAAGGAGTGGTTGCCTTCAACGGAGTCGATGGAGTCAACCCCGTCGCCTCGTTCACTCAAATTGTGAAATAACTCAACTCTCAATCCGCCGGGACGCAGCACGCGTCCTGGCGGTTGAATTTCAAAGAATCACTCTTCAATCTTGATCTTCTGGTGATGTGAAAGTTCGCCTGAGGAGCAGGTATGCCGCCGTGTGTGCCTGCTTTTTTTCGGGAATATTCGGATAGTTAGTTTATGAATGCAGAGTAGCCCAGGAATTTGTTTTTTTGAAAGTCTTACTAGCTAAAAAAAATACTTTCGTATTTCTCTGCTTTCAACCCTCTAACAAAAGCTACTAGTCAGTTACACGGCAAAACAATTGAATAAGTTCCTTCCGGCAATTGCTGAAACCCAGTCTGAACACGTCAGTCGAGACAGTGTTTACGGATGAAGTACCTGCAAACATTTGCACGATAGATCTTGTTAGCCCAGATTGACAAGATCGGAAGGACGCCCCTTGAACTCCACTCGCAAATACCAGTCTGCCGCACGCATTCCATCATTTGTGGCAACATTTTGCTTGATTGCTATGATCGCCGTATGTGCTGTCGCCCCAGCCAGCGGCCAGACCACCATCACGCCTACAACATCTACCCTGCAATTTGCAGGCACGCCTGATCCAGTAAATCCGGTCACAGCTCCAACGGGCGGTATCATTCTTTATGGCACGGCCATCAGTCCAGTCACGAATCGGCCGGTACGCCATCTTTGGGTGGCTGATTCCTTCTTTGGCATCTGCCGCGTTGATCCGGACCTTGATTCTCCCGGGCCGTATGAAGTCAATACTGATATCTGTCCTTTGAACGTGTTGCCCCAAGTCAAAGGCGGCGCCATGGCGCTGGATTCCACTAACAACAAACTCTACTTTGTGGATAATCAGGCCAAAATTGGCAAAGGCGTATTCCGCATTGACTATCATCCTGAAGTGGACACCGGCAATGGCTCGCTCGATGTGCAGAGTGTCTTCTCCATGGCCGGCGCACCTGCCGGAAGTCTCTTCACCGGCGGACAAACCGGTTGCGCGCTGCCCGGCTTAACCGGCATTCCTAACTCGGTCACTCTCGATCCGCAGGGTAACGTTTGGGTGGGCATCGGCAAGACTCCTTCGATCTTGCGCTTCAACACTCCTGCCAATGCAACATCCACAAATTTCGGCACCTGCGGCCAGTTTGTGCAGATTGCCGCCACCGGTTTCGGACAACATTTCACTACCGGCCTCGCATTTATAGGCCACGATCTGTGGGCCTCTACGCTGGAAATTGTTTTCGTTATCAAAAATGCTGACACCATTTGTCTGGTTGGACAGAATCCGGCTTGCGGGTCAGCCAACGGGACCGCCCAACTCGCGCTGCCCACTATTGTTGGCGCAAGCGCCATGGCCGGCGATCAGGTTTATCCTTCCACCAACGGCAACAACCTTTACTTTGGACTTGGGAATGCCGTGTCGTGGGCTGGCAACATCACTGGCGGCACAGCCGGACAGACACTTGCCTCTACTTACGTTGCAACAACCGGCGGATTGTCCAATATCGGCGCGGTTGCGGTTGACAGCACTGATCCAGCAAACCTGGTGATTTACGCCGGTGATGACCCGAGCGCGCTGGCTACGGTGGGTGCAGGCAGAATCTTCCAGACCACGCAGACCTCGGCCACTCTCGACGTTCCAGGCGCGCCGCTGGATGTTGTCGCCTCCATCGCCAACGGACAGGGAACTGTCAGTTGGAGTCCCGCGCAGGTTGCGCAACCTGTCACCAGCTACACCGTTCACAATAGCTTTGCGTCGAACGGCTTGCCGCTGGGTGACATTCTTGTTTCACCAACTGGTGCAGGTTTTCCAGCCACCTCAACCGCCCTCGCCGGAATTGCACCCAGCACGGTGTACCAGTTCCAGGTCACGGCCAACAATGCACAGGGTTCCAGCGCAGCTTCAGCGCCAAGCAATCTGGCTCCCACAATTCCGATTCCTGATCCGCCAACCGGCGTTCAGGGCATCGCCGGGGACACGCAGGCATTCGTAAGCTGGAACGCACCGTTGAATAACGGTGGTGCTCCGATCGTCAGCTACACCGTGACAGCTTTGGTCAACAAGCTGCCAACACCAATCAAGGTCACGGTTCCTGCCCCAACCAGCGGCACGGCAGTTAGCGCCGTTGTCTCCGGATTGAATAACAACACTGCGTACACGTTCACCGTGCACGCAAGCAATACGCAGGCGAACAGCCAGGAGTCGTTATCCTCTGCGTCGATCACCCCCACCGTCAATAACCTTCCCACCATGAAAGTGCTGGTAACTGGGCCGATCTCGGTCAGCCCTGTGCCGGCGATTGTCACCTACACAGTGACGGTCACCAACACCTCGCAATTTGCTGTGAATGGCATTCAGGTCAATCACACTCTTGCGACCACAGACGGCGCATTCATCATCGCGTCTGATCCGCAACAGGGCGTGTGCACAGCTGCCGGCAGCGGAGTTACAAACGTGATCTGCTCAGTCGGCAACATGGCGCCTGGTGTAGTCGTGAACATTGATGTAGTGGTACAGATGCAGAAAGCGCAAATCACCTTGTCGTCACGCGTGACCGGCTTCGATTCAGTTGGTGACTCGCTGGTGTTCAAGCTTGAGCATCGAACGACTACGCCTCCGGGAACGCCGCCTCCTCCGGGAACACAGAGCATCTCTGTTCCGGTGAACGGACAGGCAACACCGGCCACGCTTAATCCGTTGCAGTCTGGCATACTTACGTTCTCCGCCAGCGACAACACCGGCACTGTTGCCAACAACGTGGAATTCACCATCATCATCGACAGCGGATTGACGATTACTTCCGTTAAGCCAACACCCAGTAGCGGAGCCAATGCGGCCACGTGCAATCCGCCGGTTCCAGGGCTCGGTAATACGAACGTGATCACCTGCAACATCGCCAACCTGGGTGGTCCAAAAACCAGCAATCCCACTACAACTCTTGCCGTCGTTGTTGGAGTGACTGCACCCAATCGCTCCGGCCTTACCTTCCTGCCTAGCGCAACCGTGAACTTTGACGGCATCAACAGCGCGAACGGTACGGCAACGCTGAACGTGAAGGTGCACTAAACAGCAATTTCCCAGCCAAGCTTCTCTGCGCAGCAGGCAAACGGCGAGTCCAGATATCAAAGGACTCGCCGTTTTTGCGTTTGGCGATGTCTGAAGATTACCGCGCACCCGATCTTGGCCATCTACGGTCTTTATGTCTTTCCGTACGTCGCCAGCGCCTTTTCACGGCGCGCCTCATACGCTTTGAGATGTGTAAATGCCACCGCCAGGTGCGCCAGTCTCTCCTTTGGTATGTTGCTTTCCGCACCGCGGCGCAACATGTCACCCACAATGTGGTCAGCTTCAATCGCAGCATTGCGCTCTATATCGCGCAACATGGATGCGGTCAGCGAAGATCCTGGCGTGGTCAATGTTGTTTGCGCGCGCTTGATGCTGGCCTCACGCAGAGAATGGCCTTCCGCCTCGGCCACTGACCGGCATTCATCCAGCAGTCCCATCAAGAATTCCTTTCCTCCGGGTGCAGCCAGAATGTCTCCGACAGACGCACGCATCAGACAAGTGCCACCCGCTGCGCTGGCGATAAACGCCCACTTCTCCCACATCTCAAGCACTATTTCCGTGGACGGACGTGCATTGCAGCGTGCACCGCTGAACTCCTCCGCAATGGCGCGAACACGGTCAGAGATCGCACCCGAGCGCTCCCCAAAAGAGAGATCATGGGCTTCATTGAGGTGAACAATCTCATGCTGATCATTCACCGTCACTGCAATAAAGCACTGGCCGCCCAGAACTCGTTCCTTCCCGAATCGCTCGTCAAGCAGATCAAGGTGTCGCATTCCATTCAGCAGCGGCAAGATTGCCGTGTTGGCTCCCACGGCCGGTGCAAATGAGGCCATCGCGCTTTCCAGATCGTAAGCTTTGCAACTGAGCAGGATAAGATCAAATTTGCTACGGAGATTTTCGGCAAGGACTGTCGGAGGCGAGGCGAGGGAGACGTCTCCCATGCGGCTGCGGATGATCAACCCTGAAGCCGCCAGCTGCGCTGCGCGGCCGGGCCGTACCAGAAAAGTTACGTCACGTTTCTGTTCCAGAAGTCTGCCACCAAAATATCCACCCACCGCTCCAGCGCCTACAACCAGGATCTTCATACAACAAATTTACTCCATCGGGAAAGTCACACCGTAGTTTGATTCAAGGCAGGGTGCTTGCGACTCGCCAGGATTTTGTTCAAAAAGCTTTGATCTGCCCGTTCACTTGAAAAACTTTGCTACCCGCCCGGCCGCCATGTGACCGCTGTCACATCCCCATGGAACGCACAGGTTGTACTTTCTTCTCGACCGCAGGAGTCACATGAGTATTGTGAGTTCGGATGAATCGCGGTCGAAGCGGTCGAAGACAAGGAGAGATTCATGAGTGCTATCACGATAGAGACAAACACAATCGCGGCAGCGCCCGCAGTCATTCCACCGCCGCCGATCTCCATGGAGACAGCTTCTACGTTGCGGCTTGTGAAGGCGATTCCCGTTGCGCCTGAGCTGGAAGAAATCACATTCTTTGACGACCATCCGCTGGTACCGGTGGTCGTGATTGGTGCCATCTCCATGGCCGTATCCGTTATAGCCGTAGGCTCTATTGTTTTCTGGCTGGCAATTCGCTACTCCGGTGTGCTGGCGCCGTAGATAGAGCTCTATCGCAGGAGATCCACCGCAGGGACGACGTACTCTTGATTTAAGTACATTCGTTTCAGATTACCAAGGTCATCAGGCTCATCCAACATGGTGCACGAAAGGCCAATCTCGCGTGATACATTCCCATTTAAGCCCAGGGGAAAGCGATGATTGCCACTTTGTTAGCCAAGCTTCCTACCATCCTGGTTCTGGCCGTTCTGGTTGGAATCTTCGTTGCCCTGCGGCGGCACGTTCGCTCTCCCAGATTGACACTGTGGATCGCGGCATGGGGCCTGATCTTCGTCCACTTTGTGGCGGGAATCTTTGAGCCGGCTACGGCTGACGATCCGCCCATGATCTTTGTCATGGCCTGGGGTTCACTACAACTCTCTGCTGTGTTTTTTGTCGCGTCTCTTACCTCATTCTTTGAGAACAAGGCGATGACTCGCAGCCTGATCGTGCTGGTCGGGCTGCCGGTAACAATCTACACAGCCGCGCTCGGTTACGGATGCGAATGGCGATCGATCTATATCGCATGCCTGGCAATGGCCTTCCTCGCACCGCCAATCTACCTGCGGGCCAATCGCACACACACCACGCGCTCGGGGTTCTGGATACCTATGCTGGGCCTGGTTGGCGCGTATGCCATGTTCAAAGCATGGCATCATCAATTTGACTTCGGCTTTCTTGCGCTCCTTACCGCGGGCTTCAGCATGCCCGCATTCCTTTATTGGCGCCGCTATCGCCGCTGGTCGCCCGGTGTTCTTACCAGCGCCGGCGGATTCGCGTTGTGGGGCGCCGTTTTTCCTGTGAGTACTCTGATCGCAAGCTGGGCGCCCAATTTAAAGATCAATCCGGAACTGTGGAATACGCCCAAGTTCTTTGTGGCATTTGGCATGATCCTCACGCTGCTGGAAGAGAAATCTCAGGTGCTGGAAGCATCCAATGAGCGTGAACGCCAGGTGAATGACCAGATGCAGCGTTTCGCCGGCATTACTTCGCGCCTCCTCTCAGGCATTGACGTGAGCACACTCTGCCATGAGGTCGCTGAAGCCATCCGCGAAACCAGTACGTTTCAACGCGTGGGCATTGTCCTCAGCCAGGACGGAAAGGCGCTCTCCCTCGCCGGTCATGCCGGCATGGACCCAGGCGAAATCGCCCTCATTGAACAGAACTGCGCCACACGCTGGCGGCTGGACCACGTGAAGGAGATCTTCAACAAAGGCATGCGTCTAGGCGAAAATTCACGGCTGATAAGGGCACGCTATCTCAGCCAATACGATCTTTCTGTCAGCTCACGGCAAGCTCCTGTTGATTCCGGCTGGGAAAAAGGTGATCGCGTTTTCATTCCGTTGCAGTCCCTGCGCGGGATTTATGTAGGCTGCATTTCACTCGACGATCCGCGGGACATCTCTCGCATCAACGGCGAAGAGCTGACCAAGATTGAATTGCTGGCCGGTGACCTGGCTGTTACCGTGGACAACTCTTCACTTCACAAGCAGCTCTTGCGATCAGAAAAGCTGGCGGCGATCGGCCAATTGGTGGCTGGCGTGGCGCATGAGTTGAATAATCCCCTTGCTTCCGTTGTCGGATATTCTGAGCTTCTAACCGATGAGATTTCTTCCGGCCCCAGCCGCAACAAGCTCGACAAGATCATTCGTGAAGCGCAGCGCATGCGCAGAATCATTGAGAATCTGCTGCGTTTTGCCCGTCAGAATAATCTGGCGAAGAAGTCAACCAATGTGGCGGTCCTGCTTCAGGAAGTCCTGTCATTGCGGGAATACCACCTGCGCAACCAGGGAATACAACTTGACGTGCAGATTGATCCGGCACTGCCTCCTGTGGCACTGGATGAAGACCAGTTCAAGCAGATACTGCTGAACCTGCTCAACAATTCCATTGACGCGCTGGAAGACGTGCGCGAGAGAAGGATAAGCGTCAGCGCCAAATGCCGCGATGCGCGTGTGGTGATGCTGTTTGATGACAATGGATCAGGCTTCAGTAATCCTGAACGTGTGTTTGATCCTTTCTATACCACCAAGCCGGTGGGTAAGGGAACCGGACTTGGCCTGAGCATCTGCTACGGCATCGCCAAGGAACACGGCGGTGAGATCCACGCGGTGAATCTGGAAGACGGCGGCGCCCGCATTGTTCTGGAGTTGCCGGCATGGTTCGGTGACGTAGTGGGTGAAGGCGAAGCTGTCTCCATTCAGGCAAGCTAGTCCCACAAGGCTTGGATTCAGGTTTCAATTACCCGATTACCAACTTACCCGATTTCCCAATCTGTGTGCCCTATCCCTCCCGCTCTATCCCAAGGTTTAAAGGAGTTAGCTAAAATCATCCCAAGGGATGCTCTTCAAACAAGTCTTCACCCAAATCATTTGGCGGAATCAGCGTTTATCTGCGTTCATCAGCGGCAACAGGTATTCTCTGGTCGCGAAAAACGTACGCTGACGGCGATAGGTGCGTTTTGCGCGCCCACCGTCTGCCAACGCGAAATGATTACTGCTTAGACAACAGCCGGACCGCACCACAGGCTGTTCATAGCCAGAAATTATTTTTTCAAAGAACTTGCGCTTCCACCCCTGGGGGCTACCGTACTATGACCCATGTCGGCTCCGTTTTCAACAAATCTAAAGTTTGTTCTCATCCAGAGGCCCGGCGTTCTATCACAATCTAATTAGAGTCGTCATCCCGACGTCCCTTAAGCGAACGCGCGCTTTCATCGGCGCGTGAACCGGGGTCCCCGGCGCGCGCTTCGTGCGCGGGGTTGCAGTAGGACGGAGGGACCTTGTGTTTCGACGCCTGGACTAAATGCAATCTCAGGCTGCTCCCATCCAACCGTCCAAAGTGCCGCTTCAACTTGCCGCCATCCGGTAAACTGTCAGCCAGATGAATGAAGCCGCAACCAACCCACTCGCCGAATCGCAAAGGCGTCTCGCCGAGCGTGAAAAAACCGTCACCCTGTTGCAACGGCGGCATCGTTCCATTGGCAATACTAGGCTCGCGGTTTTTGTGGTGTTCGTTGTGCTTTGCGGGTTTTACGTCCGTTCAAGTTCATTTTCGCCCTGGTGGCTGGTTGCCACTATCGCTGTCTTCGTGGCGCTGGCTTTGATTCATCAAAGGACATTGCGAGCGACGAACAAGGCTGAACGTGCCGCTGAGATGTATCGGCGAAGTGTGGCGCGAATGGAAGATCGCTGGAGCGGCTCCGGAGAAACGGGCTCCAGCTTCCGCCAGGCAGACCATCTTTATTCAGACGACCTGAACATTCTGGGTGATGGCAGCTTGTTTCAACTGCTCTGTGTTGCGCGCTCACGCATAGGCCAGGAATGTCTGGCTGGCTGGCTGCTGCATCAGGCTGAGTTGCCAACCATCGCTCAACGCCAGACTGCGGTTGCCGAGCTGGCACGAGAAGTAGATTTCCGGGAAAGCCTGGCCACGGCTGGTGAACAAGACCGCATCTCCGCCGATCATGGCAAGCTGAAGAAGTGGGCACAGGCCGAAATAGTTCTCAACAATCGGGGCTGGTGGCCGGCGGCCGCTCTTCTCGGTTTGTTGGCCACGGCCTTGTTTATCTATGCCATTGTCACCTTCTTTCTGACAGGTTCCGCTTTCTGGAGTCCCTTCGTCCTTATTCTGGTGGTGAACGGACTCCTCATGCTTCGCTGGCGCCACGGACTGGAAGCCATCTTTCGTGGACTCGACAGCGCTTGCCACAATCTGGAAGCGATCGCGGACCTGGTGCGGATTATTGAGCACCAGGAGTTTCAATCGCCGTTGCTCAAGGACCTGCAAAGCCGGTTCAGCGACGGCAATGTCATCGCATCTGAAGGCATTGCAAAGCTGGGCTCGCTATGCGAATTGGAAAACTCGCGTCATAACATCGTTTTGCGTGCGCTTGACTTGCCGCTGCTTTACTCGCTTCAGGTCGGCTTCGCGCTACAACGCTGGCGCCGCAAATACATGAGGCACGTTATCTCATGGACTGAGGCTCTCGGTCAGATTGAGGCCCTGCTGTCATTGGCGACGTTCGCCTATGAACATCCGGAAGATACTTTTCCTGAATTCAATGATTCCGCTGACGGTCTGAGTCTGGAAGCTGAGTCTCTGGGCCATCCGTTGATCGCCAACGCTGTTTGCGTGCGTAATGACGTACGCTTGGGCGGCGATCAACAGATCGTAATGATCAGCGGCTCTAATATGTCTGGTAAAAGCACGTTGCTGCGCGCCATCGGCACCAATGTGGTGCTCGCAATGGCCGGAGCAACCGTACGCGCCCGGCGGCTCACGCTCTCCGCCGTTACTGTGGGCGCTTCCATTAACATCTCAGACTCCCTGCAAAAGGGAGTTTCGCATTTTTATGCCGAGATCAGCCGCATTCGTGCCGTAGTAGACCTCGCCAGCCAGGGCCCGCTGCTTTTTCTCTTCGATGAAATTCTGCAGGGAACAAACTCGCATGATCGCCGCGTGGGCGCTGAAGGCATTGTGCGCACTCTGATAACCAGGAATGCCATCGGGCTGATTACGACCCACGATCTCAGTTTGACCGAATTGATTAAAACTTTCCCGCAGCAGATCACGAACGTGCATTTCCAGGAAAAACTGGAAGCAGGGAAACTCTCCTTTGATTACAAACTGCGTCCTGGCGTGGTGACAACCAGCAACGGCATTGAGTTAATGAGGTCCATTGGACTTGAAGTGTAATTTCCGGCAAATCTCCTTCGTAGAGATGCCCGTCTCCTTTCCTGCCGTAAATAATCCAAATCCTCCGCTGATTCCGCTGTCTACTTGCAGTTTTGGAAAAGTTCTAATGTTAGTGGCTGAACGTTCTCAGATTCCTCCCACGAGACACCGCGGGTGACGGTTCTGGCATAAAAATAATGCCACTCAGCACCTTTCAGGGAATCGGCTACAAATAAAGGACTTGTACTCTTAGTATTTACGGCCATGTACTTTGGTGCTCATCAGGACGCCCTTTGGGTACCAAAGACCGTGGTCGGCTCAAAATATTAGGACACGTACTGACGGCCTCGATTTTCCCTATTTTTGGACCGGATTTCCCCCTACTTCCATGCTCACATCTTAATGTTTTAATCTTTGTAAACTATTGAAATGTATATGGTTAGTTTGGTTACCATTGTTCTATGACCTTAATTAAAACATTTAATACACCACTAATGTACTTCTAACCCCCAGCCCCCAGAATCTTTCATGCAGGGGTCACTCCGGCTGAACTGTGGTCGAGCGCAGCGGATCGGGGGACTTACTTGCAGTCGGGCACCAGCCACAGTGACGACGTAGGGCAAAACCTTTAGGAGAAAAACGATGAAACCGTCTTCCGGGACCAGGGCTTTTCTGCGCCTTTGTGCGCTGGTAGTAGCAACCGTTGCTGCACTCGGGTACTACGGCCATGTGCGAGCCCAAAGTGGAGTTGGTTCGATTGTAGTTCCGCTTCGGCCTCTAGCCCCACTGTCCAGTGTGCCCATCCCCGCAGTATTCGGCCTTGAAGGAATCGTCTTAGACAAAGCTGCCGCTGTTCAGTTGGGCAAGGCTTTGTTCTGGGACATGCAAGCGGGAAGCGACGATATTCAGGCTTGCGCAAGCTGCCACTTCAATGCCGGCGCAGACAGCCGCGGCACCAATGACGTAAACCCCGGCCAGGCCGGTGGTGACAACTCTTTTCAAATCGGCGTTCCTTTCAACGGCAAGTCAGGGACCAACTATCACTACAATCCTGGTACTTCAGCCGCTGGCTTCGGCGGCTACCATGATGGTGATTTTCCTTTTCGCAAACTCGCGGACGTAAACGATCGTTTCAGCGTGATTGCTGATTCCAACGACGTCTCGGGTTCGCAGGGCGTCTTCTCAACCAAGATTCAATCTGTCGTTGTGGGCACGATCGGCAGCGGCGGCACAATCGTAACCGGCAACGGCGGCAATGCTTCCGCAAACGCCAGCGACAATGATGCCGGCCAGGGCGATGACGATGCCGGCATGACGCGTGGGCCCCGCAGCGTCAACAATCCGAACGTGAACCGTTCAGCCTCAGGAAATAAAGGCCAGGGCGGCACCAAGACCTCCAACTCAGGCTCTTCCGCTCAGGTTGGAACTTCCACCGGCAGCATCACCAGCGTTGAGAACACAATTTCAACGCCTGATCCGGTCTTCTCTTACCCGGATCCTTCGAATCCGAATGCAGTCATCAACACGCGCAAGACGACGGGCCGCAACACTCCCAGCGTTGTAAACGCGGTGTTCAACTATCGCAATTTCTGGGATGGACGCGCGCAGAACGAGTGCAACGGCGCGAATCCTTTCGGGCAGCGCGACAAGAACTCTCACCTGGTTGTGGTCAGGGATGACGGCACGCTCTCCAACGTTCTGGTCAGCATGAAGAACTCGGCCTTGTGCTCACAAGCACTGGGTCCGATTCTCAGCAGCACTGAGATGTCGGCTGATGGTCGCGACTTCAAGCAGGTTGGACACAAGTTGCTGGCCCGCAAGCCGCTGGCGAAGCAGATGGTCGATACCACGGACAGCGTCCTGGGATTGCTCTCGAACTCGCCCAGCACCGGCATCAACACCACCTACGCAGCCATGATCCAGAAGGCGTTCCTGCCGGAATGGTACTCATTCGCGAAACACGTTTGCTTCAATGCGGACGGCAGCACGGCAGCCACCGTTGATCCGGCCGCAGCTTCCTGCCCCGCCGGCACAACCGAATACTCGCAGATGGAAATCAACTTCTCGCTGTTCTGGGGAGTTGCCATCCAGATGTATGAGAGCACTCTGATCGCTGACCAGACTCCCATGGACAAGTATCTGGAACAGCAGCAGAGCTACACGCTGATCGGTGACAACAAAACCAACCAGTACACAATCCAGTTGAAGCCTGGCGTAACTCCTTACACTGTCTCCGTCGTCGGTCTGAACCCGACGCTCGATGCCAGCGATCAGGACATCTACTCGTTCGACAACGGCCAGGGATTCGTCGGCGGCGTCGGCGTTAACCAGGGCTCTATCAATTACGCGACCGGCTTGCTCACCATTTTCTTCAGTGACTCGCCAGTCTCGCAGGTCCCAATCCAGATCAACTACTCAGTTGGCCCAACGCCAATGACTCAGAGCCAGTTGCGCGGCCTGGTGCTCTTCCAGACCAAAGGACAGTGCATTGTCTGCCACGGTGGACCAGAGCTTTCCAACGCGTCAGTGGGCACGGTAACCAACACTCCTATCGAGCGCATGATCATGGAAGACGATAGCGCTCGCGTGTATGACACGGGCTACTATCACATCGGCATCCGGCCTTCGGCTGAAGATGCTGGTCTTGCCGGTAATGACGGTGTTGCTGGTCTGCCGCTTTCCAACGCGGAATACCTCAGGCAGCACGTCTGCAACGGTGGCTTTGAAACCGTCATCGTCCCGGGACGGCGTGGAGACGGTATCGCACCGGCCCCATTGAATTGCTCTGACGAAGTGGCGCGCGGCGGCTTCTTCAAGGCTCCTCAGCTGCGGAACGTTGCGCTGACGGCTCCTTACTTCCACAACGGCGGCCAGCTCACCCTGGAGCAGGTGGTGGAGTATTACAACCGCGGCGGTGACTTCAACACCGTGGCTGAAGTGAAGAACATGGATCCCGATATCGAGATCCTTGGTCTCACCCTCCAGGACAGGCAAGACCTGGTGGACTTCCTTCGCAACGGGTTGACTGATCCACGCACGGTGAAGCAGTCCGCTCCGTTTGATCACCCACAGTTGATTGTTGCCAACGGGCATCCCGCGGGCAACGCCTATCCGGTCCAGGCTGATCCGCAGCACCCCGGACAGGCGACCAATCAGTTCATGGAAATTCCGGCGGTCGGTTCGAATGGCGGCAAGCCTCTTGCCACCTTCCTCGACAACCTGGTGGGGGTGAAAAATGCCAGACCCAACTAAGTTGCCGGCGACCGAACGCACGTGCCTGTGGAGTTCCAACGGGCACCAGCAAGACACAAACACAGCAGCACCAGCAGGGCAAAGCTGCACTAGCAAACCGCAGTACGACGGGAGGAGCTTCAAAATGAGGGGATTTGAGCAAGTACGCAAAAATATGAAAGTGGCAGGGATAATGCTCCTGCTGCTGCTGGTGTCGGCGATGGGTTCCAGTTTGTCTGCCCAGGAAATCGCTACACCTCTTCCGTGGCCTACGCCGGCTGCGGTTCCACCACCGTCGGCCATTGTGCCGGCGTCACAAACAGTTCCGGTTGCGTTTGATGTCACGGGAATGCTGCAGTACGCATCGCTGGATCCCAACCCTGGTCTCTGCGTGTTCAATCCGAGCCCATCCCCGGCAAATCCCCCCTTGCCGGCCCAGTGCAAGACGACTGGCGGATGGCTTGAGGTTGGCGATGTTGTCATCAAGGTCCCGGCGAACGTCGTGGTGGTTTTTCCTAACACACTTCTGACCTGGGAAGAAGCCTTTGAGCTAAACCCATTCATCAACGGGGCTGCTCCTGAAACCGGATTGGCCATGGCCGATATCGCACCGTTGCCTGGCAACTACATCGTTCACGTGCAGGGCAACATGGTTAACGGCCAGTACATTGCCGG
>WNFC01002950.1_pt1 | contig 18343 bp, 13 predicted proteins | sample 5400541 | NCBI WGS metagenome assembly WNFC01 (sample SAMN13153342, study PRJNA577476) | soil metagenome | isolation source: 120 cm saprolite under Douglas fir tree site 2 hole 2 replicate 1 | place: USA:California | collected 2015-04-18 | reverse complement strand
TGTCATCGTCGAGGTCACGCCTCGGTGGCGGGCAGGGTTGAAGGGTGACGGGACTGACTGGTCCACCGCCACGCTGCAGCAGACCATTGAGCGCCGCTGGATCAAGGTGCGCGGCTGGTTGCTGTTCGATGCCGAGCACAAAGCGCAGGCCGAGAACACGAACCCGGGCGGCACCAAGAACTGGCGAGCGACGGCTTGGGAGATCCATCCGATCACATCGATCGTGGTGGTATCTCAACCGTAGCGGTCGTTGGCCGGCGTCCACCTCACCGGAAGTGCGGAGGACAAGGCGTCGGCCGCTGACCTCAGAGCCAGGGCACAATGCCCAAGAATCTCGTCATTTGCTGTGACGGCACCGGCAATCAGTTTGGCGCCCAGAATTCCAACGTCGTGAAGCTCTACCAGGCCCTGGTTCAGGATGCGGCGCAGATCGCCTACTACCACCCCGGCGTCGGGACGATCGGCGCGCGGAGCGCCCTTACCCGCATCGGGAAGTGGTGGACGCGCGTGATCGGACTAGCCTTCGGCTACGGCATCTCTGATAACGTGGCAGATGCCTACCAGTTCCTCATGAGAGAATTTACGGCGGGCGATCGCGTGTACGTGTTTGGGTTCAGCCGCGGGGCGTATACTGCGCGCGCGTTGTGCGGCATGCTCCACGCGGTTGGACTATTAACGCCGGGCAACGAAGCCTTGATCCCGTATGCGATCCGCCTGATCAAGCGCGAGCCGATCGACCTCCCGTTGATGAAGGACTTCAAGGACACGTTCTCTCGCCCGTGCAAGCCGCACTTCGTGGGGGTGTGGGACACGGTCAGCTCGGTGGGATGGGTCTACGACGCCGTTCATTTTCCGTTCAGCAGGGCGACGAAGAACCCCGATCTCAACATCGTTCGCCATGCCGTTTCTATAGACGAGCGGCGAGCGTTCTTTCGCCAGAACTCGTTTGGTGCGTCCGCTGACGATCACCAGGACCTTCAGGAGGTCTGGTTTGCGGGGGTGCATTCCGATGTCGGCGGCAGCTACCCGGAGCCAGAGAGTCAGCTCTCGCAGATTCCCTTGCGGTGGATACTGTGTGAGGCGGAACCGGCCGGCCTCAAGATCGACCCGCAGGCGAAAGCGGATATTCTCGGGGGCGCGTCGCCCAACGTAGCACCCGACCCTACCACCAAGAACCAGCACGAGTCGCTGCGCGGTTGGTGGTGGATCGCAGAGTTCTGGCCGAAGGTTGTGCACGTGCCCACTGCCGACGGCAAGTGGCGCAAGGCCATTCGGGTAAACTGCGGCAGGCGCCGGTTGATTCCGCCGAGCCCGCTTGTCCATGAGTCGGTCGAGCAGCGCCTGCAAGACGCCGCCCTTGGGTATGCCCCACCCAACCTGCCCGCGCAACACCGTGGCGTGGCGGATCGGTGTACAGGTCGTTGATGCCGCGCCAGGCCGCTCGCTTCGTTGCAACGGTGACGCACTATTTGATTGAAGGAAACAGACGGAGTATCGGAAACCAGTGCGACATGTGGCGTCAAAGTACTCATCTCCAACCCCCTCACCGGCTGCGAGACGAACACCCAATAAATCCGCGAGTCGAACGAAGCTAACCCCACGGGCTCAAGGAAAACGACGAGCGCCTCCCGAGGCGCTCGAGCAGGCGGTACTCGAAAGCCGGGAGTAACACGATCCTGCGGCTGCGACCGCGCTCACCGCGAGGATGCCGTAGTAGAGGTGCCGGCGCTGCACCAGTTGTGTCCGGTCCGAAGGAGGTCAGCCAACGTATCGTATGCCCGTGGGCACCGCTGTGACATTTTGAGAATTACTGCCGTCGACCGACGCTTGAGCGAACGAGATCCACGCTGGGCAACGCTCTCGCTGCGCATCTCTTGCGGTCTTGCGACAGGGCGCCCCCCAGGCCGGTGCTGGTGATGCTCACTGCTTTATCGAGGTGGACGGCACTGATCTGCGCATTTGTCTACTTCAAGTACAGGTCGGCCACGTTTGCTGTTGCAGGCGCCATGCTCCTCGTGACGGCGATCGTCTATGTAGCCGTCCGATACGGCTACAGATGTTGACGACTGCTTCTCTGAAACGCGAGTGAGGTGTGTGCGCCCCCTTATAGCGCCCGCGCATTCCCGCGCGGGCACTGGTGGTCCGAAAGCCTCCGGAGCAGACCACGCGGAATGCCCCGCTGTCCCAAAACCGCCCCACGATGCCGCAAAAACGCCCTTGTGCGCCTCCGTGCTGGACGGCAACGTTGGCGATTGGCCCACGCAGCGCGACCCGGTTCCCCGTGGCGCCCTGCCAACCCATCGCGAGGGGCGGCCCATGCATCCGACGGTCGCGAAGTGGTTACCTATGTCACGAGCCCAGCTGAATGGTCTCTACAGGAGATCAACCGCCGGCAACCCCCCCCACGGCGATACCACCGGCACGGCGATCGTTTCCGGAACGGCGCGGACCGAGGCCCTGGCCGTCTTCGCGAGACTCTGCGCCTGGCAGGGGGAAGGGTTCGATCTCTTCGCCGGGCCCGACAAGGGGATCCTGCTCAACAAGGTCACGCCGTTCAGCTGGACCTCCATCGTCGCCAAAGTCTACAAGGGTCCCAGCTGGCTGGACGGCGCTGAGACCATCGTCATCGATTATTCGTCTACGTCATTCGTCGCGCGGAAGATCCGGGACGAAATCCGCGAGGTGGAGCCCGGCGTGTATCTGGGCTTGGTGTGGTGGGGGAAGCAGCGATCGATCGACTTCGCCCTGGTGCGGAATTAGCGGAGGGTGCCATGAACAAAAAGCAGTGGCTGATCGGCGTCCCCCTGCTCGCTGCGTTCGCGGGGGGCGGGTACGCTGTGTGGCGCGACTCCGTGCTGAAACCCTGTCTGCAGCTGGTGGCGGGAGGGTTCCGACCGATCGCGGACAACCGGACCAAGCGCTTCCTCGGCAAGGTCCAGGCGGCGACCGCCCAGTGCCGCGGCGGCGATCTCGCACTGGCGCGCCGGGCCGCACCCTGGATCGATTGGCCCAACTACTGGGGGACGGGAGACTCGACCTCAAAGTCGCGCTGGTTCCTCCCGTTACCGGGGCACGTGAGCCGAAGTAGCCGCGGCGTGGACGGGGCGCTGCTCGATCTCGAGTACCAGCGGATTGAGCTGATCAAGTTCAATCTGTTCGACAACCACACGTTCGAGCATTACGTGAAGGGGCGCGGCGACTCGGCGGGGCGCACCCTCAAGGTCTGGGACGAGATGCGCTTGCCGCGTGATCATCCCAACTATCAAGACGTCGGTGGTGACAAAGCCCAGCTGTGTCGCGGCGACCTCATCCGTTTCAGGACGCTCACAGGCATCTGCAACGACATCAGGAACCCGGCGATGGGGTCGACCAACGAGCTGTTCGCCCGCAACGTCCAGTTCGAGGCGACGTTCCCCGATCTGAGCCCGCAGCAGCTCGCGCGCAACCGTCACGGCGACCGGTTGGGGCTCCTGAAGCCCGATCCGCAAGTCATCAGTCGGAAGCTGTTCACTCGCCAGTCGGCGAACGATAGCAGCTGCAACAACGGCTATGGACTGCCAGACCACTCGCCAAAGGCGAACTGCGATTACAAGAAGGCGCCGTTCTTCAACGTCCTGGCCGCCTTCTGGATTCAGTTCATGACCCACGACTGGTTCTCGCACCTCGAGGAGGGTCACAATCGACCCGAGAAGATGGCCGTGGGATGCCGCAGCCAGCTCAGCGGCAACGTGGAGCAGCCGCTCGCACCTGCAGACGTTAAGCACCTCGGCTGCCGTCCCGGCGATCAGATCGACCGGGCTTACATCGCTCAGGAAGGACCGCCGCCCACGTTCACTCAGGGAGGGCAGGAGTACTTGGCCCGGGCCTACAAGACGACGCGCAACACGGTCACCGCGTGGTGGGACGCCTCTCAGATCTACGGCTACGATTCGCTCTCGCTCCGGCGGGTGAAGCGTGATCCGGCCGACCCGGCCAAGCTCTTAATGGTGCGAAGGGGGAGTCGGAGCGGAGAAGGCGAGAAATACGGCTACCTGCCGGTCTTCCAAGCCGGTGATCCCATCAACCCCGCCTGGAAAGATCAGGAGGCCACGGCGTTTCCTGACAACTGGACCATCGGGCTCAGCTTCTTCCACAATCTGTTTGTGCGTGAGCACAACATCTTCGTTGACACGTTCAGGGAACGGGCCGCCCGGACGCCGGACGACGACTCGGGGCTCCGGAATCCCACCGACCCGACGCGTGTCATCCGCTATCGCGACGTGAGCCCGGAAGAGCTGTTTCAGATCGCTCGGCTCGTTGTGGCTGCGGAAATCGCCAAGATCCACACGGTGGAGTGGACCCCGCAGTTGCTGTACAACGAGGCCCTGTACAACGCGATGAACGCCAACTGGCACGGCCTCATCCGCGGCGACAATGTCGTCTCCCGGGCGCTCGAGACGGTCGTGGTCGACGGTCTGGCTAAATCGAAGGATCCGACCGACGCTACCCAGTGGTACTCCGTGTTCGCATCAGGTCCCGGGATTTTCGGGCTGGGCAGCAAGCGCTACGAGTCGGGCTTCCTGGGATCGCTCTTCAAGAAGGACGTGTGGGACTTGAGCAACCCGGACCACGTCAACGGTGGCGTCAACCATTTCGGGTCGCCGTTCACCTTTCCGGAAGAGTTCATCACAGTCTATCGCTTGCATCCGCTGGTGCCTGATCTGCTCGAGTACCGCGAGTGGGATCTGAACCCCAACGTCATCCGCAAGAAGATCCCCGTGGTGGAGACCTTCCGCGGAAAGGCCACGCCCTTCATGATGGATGGCGGGCTGGCTAATTGGGCGCTCACCCTGGGCCGTCAGCGCCTAGGCATGCTCACGCTCCAGAATCACCCTCGCTTCCTCCAGAACCTCAAGATGCCGCGATTGCAGTCGCCGACCAATCAGATCGACGTCGCGGCGCTCGATATCATCCGCGATCGGGAGCGGGGTGTTCCGCGGTTCAACGAGTTTCGTCGGCAGTACGGTCTCACACAGCTGACGACTTTCGATGATTTCGTGGACCAACGGCTCCCCGAGGGCGCGCCGGCGCGAGCGGAGCAGATGCGGCGCGCCGCGCTATTGCGAGAGGTGTACGGCCAGCACCGGTGCGACGCCTCGAAGGTAATCACGTACGCCCAGGTCAACCCTGACAGTTCGAAGATCAACGACTGCCTCGGCCATCCGGACGGGTCGATGGTGGACAATGTCGAAGATCTCGATACCGTGGTCGGCTGGTTGGCGGAGACGACGCGCCCCCACGGGTTTGCGATCTCGGAGACGCAAGTGCAGGTGTTCATTCTCAACGCGTCGCGGCGCTTGTTCAGCGATCGCTTCTTCACGTCCAGTTTTCGGCCCGAATTCTATTCGCGCCTTGGCATCCAATGGGTAACGAATAACGGGCCGGATGGTCGGGTGATGGAGCAGGGGAAACCCAACGGCCACGTGGAAGAGGTGTCCCCCCTGAAGCGAATCCTGTTGCGGGCCATCCCCGAGCTGAAACCGGAGCTCGAAGGAGTCGTCAATGCGTTCGACCCGTGGGCCAGAGACCGTGGCAGCTACTACTCGTTACAGTGGACGCCCCGGCCGGGCGCGAGCGCGGACGAGAGCTTCAAGCAGCCTTAGCCGCGTCGGGACGGCGCAGGCGTCCTGAACACCGGCCCCAGCCCCGGCAGCGTCTCCGTCCGCGTCTGTCCGACGGCACGAATCAGCGACGTGCTCGGTCTCGTCGTCGGCATGGTCCGAGCGTTCGTCCGTGACGGTCGGCGCTTCGATGCCGGCGCAATCGTGCGAGCCTGGGTCGGGGCGATGGCCACCCGATATCACTCCGACAACCTGATCCTCAACCTCGGGTTCAAGAAGGTATTGCTCGTCAGCGACCGCCGACTCTCCGAGGGTATCCTCGAGGGAGCGCCGAGCGAAGCGCGCTTCGTCGAGGGCCGGCTCAAGAAGGAGAGCATGTCCTTCCTGGCGCCCCAGGCCCTCACGATCACACATGGAGAACGGTGGAGCAGGCTGCGCGCGTTCAACGAGTACGTGCTTGATGGCGTGAGGTCGCGCGCCTATCAGCAGGAGTTTCTCGATCGGGTGCGTGACGCCTTCGGCCGCCCCATCACGTCCATCGGACAGCTGCGTCACGCGATGGGTGATACCATGCTGGGCGTCGTGTTCGGTAAAGGCGTCGCACCGGAACGCCTGGCGAACGACATCCAGGTGCTGTTCGGCGTCGTGCAGAGCCCGATCAAGCGGAAGCTCTTCGGGTTTCGCTATGCGGGGCGACGCAGGCGGTTCTATCGGGCGCTCCGACAATGCTGGGATGCCGGCGGTAGCGCCGCTAGCCCAAGCCTGTTGCGGAGGGCGCGCGAGCGGACGTGGGAGGAGAACGGTGAAATCCTGATCCAGCAGGTACCGCACTGGATGTTTACGTTCACAGGCTCGGGCACGGACCTGCTCGCCCGGAGTCTGGCGCTCATCACATCCAGAGCGGACACGTACGAGACAGTGAAAAGGGAGATCCATCAGGCCGGCTCGCTTAGCGATGCGGAGGCCATCGGCCGGTTGCGCTACGTCGAGGCCTGCCTGCTCGAGACCGGTCGCCTCTTCCCCCCCGTTCAGCTCACGTTCCACCGTGCGCTGCGAGATCAGCGCGTGGCGGGGTCCGACGTCCCTGCCGGTGTCGAGATCGTGCAATACCTGCCGCTGCTCAACCGGGGCCCGCAAGTCGATCCGAGCGCGGACGGGTTCCGTCCCGATTCGTGGCTAGACGGATCAGGGGGGTATTCCGATCTGTTTCTGCGCGGCGCGCGCGCCTGCCCAGGACGGGACTTGATCCTGTTCGTGTGCAAAAGCGCGATCGCGCTGCAGATTGGCGTGTACGGCGTGGCGGGTGGCGCGCCCCCGCTGCGGGACGACCCGCTGCCGTTCTCGTTCCCGCGCGACGCATCCGAGTCCCTGAAGGTCGTCTAGAGAGGCGCGACGCGGAACCCAACAGCGACAGGGAGGGATATGGCGCTCGATGCAGGTCAGCTTCTGAGGATGAGCCAGCAAGCTTTGGACGACCTTTTCAAGGCAAAGCTGGCCGGTCCGATTCCGGATGGACAAGCAAAAGGGACCGCGATCGTCGCCCCGGGAACCGCCTTCAGCCCGGAAATCGCCGAGTTTATCAGTTTCTTTGCCTGGCAGGGCAAGACCTTTGACAGCAAGCGAGGCGTGCTGACGAACCGGATTCTTCCTCTGGGGTTGAACGCGATCGTCGCCGAGGTTTACAAGGACGCAAGCTGGCTGGACGGGAAAGAGTGCATCGTTCTCGACTACTCGAAGACCTCGCTCGTCGCTCACTGGATTCGGGATGAAATCCGGCTGGTCGATCCAAATGTCTATCTGGGCAAGGTCTATTGGGAGCGAAAACGCCTGATCGATTTCTGTCTTGAGTTCGCATCCGCTTAGCCCGCGGCGCCGCCCAGGTCCCGCTGGCGAACCGATCTGATGACACCCCAGTCGAGCTTCATGGTCGCCGCTCCGCTTCACAAGGACACGTTGGGCGACGTGCGCGACTTGCTGGGCACGATGAATTTCCAACCGGGAGTCGTCAACCCGCACAATGCACTCGTGCCGTTCGCCGAGTTTGGCCACCTCCATTTCGCGCGCTTCCTGGTGTTAGAGGACAGGACGCTTGGCGATCTCGCCGCCGCGTATAATATCCAACGGCCTTATCCGCCCGCGTATCTGGTGTTTCTCGGCGACTTCGATGGCGACTACGACGAATTTGTCCAGGACTTGGCGGCGGCCGCGGGAGAGGGGTTGCGGCGCGTCTTTTCGTTTTGCGAAGGATTCCAACCGCATACCGATGTTGCGGCTTGGATGAAGGCACAGGAACACCGCCCTTCGACCTACTATTGCAACTGGGCGGGCCGAACGGTCGCGCAGTGTCGCGAAGAAGCGCGGTTGCGTCAATTGCTCGAAACGCACCTGCGGAGTACACCGGAGCTAGGCGATCGTCCTGCGCGGGAGGTTTACCAGGAGTTGGTCAAGTTCGCGCGCGAGAATGTGAGTCTGACGCCACCCCGGGCCACTCCCTTGGCGCGGAGGTTGCGGCATGCTTTGGACGTCTTGGCTCTTGGGGCGCTGATTGTGGGCGGGGTGGTTACTCTGCCATTGACGATCATTCCGCTCATCGTGTTGGCGCTGAAACTTCGGACACTGGAAACAAGCGACGCTGAGATTGCGCCACCTCCCGATTCGGACTGGCTGCGGCACATTTCCGCGATCGAAGACCACGATGTCACCAATCAGTTCAGCGCGATCGGCAGCGTGAAACCCGGCGCGTTCCGGCGCAGGCTGCTGACATCGATCCTCTGGATCGTCAATTTGACGACGCACGTAATTTATACGAGGGGACGTCTGGCGCGTGTTCACACGATTCACTTCGCTCGCTGGGTGTTTCTGGACGACAAGACGCGGCTGTTCTTCGCCAGTAACTACGACGGCAGCCTGGAAAGCTACATGGACGACTTTATCAATAAGGTGGCCTTTGGACTGAACGCAGTCTTCAGTAACGGGATCGGCTATCCGAGGACCGATTGGCTGGTTTTGGAAGGTGCAAAGAACGAGCAACTCTTCAAGTACTTCCTCCGCCGGCACGAGGTGGCGACCGAGGTGTGGTACAACGCTCACGCGGGGTTGACGGCCTTCGATCTCGAGCGCAACAGCCGCATCCGCCAGGGGATGGAGGAATCGAATCTGACGGATGACCAGATCGAAGAGTGGTTGAGGCTGCTATGAACAACCCGGTGAACTTCAGCGACATTCAGGGGTTGGCGGCCTTCGGTTACTCCAAATTGACTCAGGCCTGTTACTTCCTGGGGCAGATCCGGGATGCTCAAGCTGCGGGCCAGTGGTGCATGGCCGCTCCGATTTCGAGCGCCGAGTACAAACAGTCCCCGCCGGACACGGCTCTGCAGATCGGATTGAGCGCAAGCGGACTGCGCGCGCTTGGGGTTCCGGAGAGCATTGTGAACTGCTTTTCTCCGGAGTTTGTCTCTGGCGTCGCCGGGGAGGCCAACAGGTCGCGCCGGTTGGGCGACGTCGGGGCCAACGATCCGGCGAGGTGGTCCTGGGGTGGCCCGAATCGCGTCCCCCACGTTGTCGTCATGCTGTTTGCAAGACAGAACCTCGATGACTTCGCGCGGCGGGTGCAGGACGGACTCTGGAATCGGGCGTTCGGCAACGTGATTCGCCTTGACACCTCGAACATGGGCGGCAGGGAGCCGTTCGGTTTTCGCGACAGCATCAGCCAGCCAGAGATCGACTGGAAGCAAGAGCTACCCGCGACGGGGGACCGAATCGATTATGGCAACAGGGTCGCGATCGGCGAGCTTCTGTTGGGTTACGTCAACGAGTACGGTAAGTACACGGATCGCCCGTTGGTAGATGCGGCGGGCGATCCTGCCGACGACTTGCCGGCGGCCGAAAACGTGGCCGGCAAGAAGGACGTGGGCCGCAATGGCACGTATCTGGTTCTGCGGCAGCTTGAACAGGACGTAAGCGGATTCTGGCGATTTCTGGACAACCAAGCGCGGGGTGACGCGGGCGAGCGAGATGAACTCGGCGCAGCGATGGTGGGGCGCACACGAAACGGCGACCCGCGCGCCACGTTGTCCGCACGGGCGATTCCCGGTATCCACGACGACTCTGGCGAGTCGCAGAACAGATTCACTTTCGAGGGAGATCCCAAGGGGATCCTGTGCCCGGTCGGCGCGCACATACGCCGGGCGAATCCGCGCAACGCTGACCTGTGCGGACAGCCAAGGGGCCTTGTGGCGCGACTCGGCAAGAAGCTCGGAATCCCGCGTGCAGACTTCGGCGAGGACCTGATCGCTTCGACGCGATTCCATCGGATTCTGCGGCGAGGCCGCGAGTACGGCCCCTGGCTCGCGCCAGAGGATGCGCTGAAGCCCGCTCCTGCGGACGATCCTCCGCGGGGACTCCAGTTCGCGTGCCTGAATGCGAACATTGCGCGTCAATTCGAGTTCGTGCAAAGCGCGTGGCTGATGAGTACAAGGTTCAATGGGCTGACGGGCGAGGTGGACCCGTTGCTGGGAAATTGCGCTGGCAACTTTTCGATTCCGAGCCCAGGCGGATTGAGGCGTTTGATTACGGAAATGCCGCAGTTCATTACGGTGCGGGGCGGAGCGTATTTCTTCCTGCCGGGTTTGAGTGCGGTTCGGTTCTTAGTGCGTGCCGCGATTGCGGGATCCGGTGCGCCTGGATGAGAGAGTCATGAAAGCAAACCCTGATCAACCCATACCAAAAGCCAATACCGGCTCGGCTTTTTTGGACTGGCTGGCTGATGCATCGACCGCGCTGCTGCATATGGAACGCCGGTTTGATCCGTTTTTTCGTCCGGCGTTCGATGCGGTGCTTCGCGATCCGATCGCGAGCGTGGTCACGGCCTTGATCAATCGGAAGCGCCCGAACGACAGCTTGAAAGTCGCTGAGGAACAACCGATGCCGGATGAAGAGGCGTACCTCGATTCAATAATCGCAAGCTTCGAAAGGCAGATGCGCTTACTCTGGAAGCCTGGACAGTTCGAGCGAGGGGGAAATACGAAGACGCACGGCATCGTGCGCGGGGAGTTCATCGTTCACGACGATCTCCCTGCGGAGCTGCGCCACGGCATCTATGCGCAGCCGCGCACGTACCGGGCATGGGTCCGGTTCTCCGGGCCGGGCCCGTACATTACGCCGGATATCGATGATGTTGGCTTCATGAGTATCAGCGTCAAGCTGATGGGCGTGCCCGGGCCGAAGTTGATGGACGATGAGAGGTTCACGCAAGACATGTTCGGTGTTTCCACGCCGACTTTCGTTACGCCCGATACCGAAGCCAACGCGCAGTTGCAGATAGAAAGCCTGAAGAACACGCAAATATACTATTTCCTCAACTTCTATCGGCCACACGTGCTGGACTTCATTATGCAGGGGCTGTGGATCAAGACTCAGAGCAGCCCGTTTGAAGCTCCCTATTTTAGCTGCGTTCCGTATCTCCTGGGAGAGGGCCAGGCGATGCAGTACTCGGTGTGGCCGCGATCGACGCGCCGCACGTCGATACCACGGCTCCCTCTGCGCCCTCCCGATGACTATCTCCGCGATGCGATGGTCGCTGTACTTGCGAAGGAAGATGTTGAATTCGACATTCGCTTGCAAAGGCAAACGGATCCGCACCTTATGCCCATTGAGAACAATGCCGTGCTGTGGCCTGAAAAGCTTTCGCCGCGCGTATCGGTGGCCACGTTGCGCTTACCTCGGCAGAAATTCAATTCCCCGGCACAGTTGGATTTCGCCAAATTGCTCTCGTACAATCCGTGGCACTGCATTCCCGAGCATCGCCCCCTGGGCAACCAGAGCCGTGCTCGGCGCCGAATGTACGACACCCTTTCAAAGCTGCGGCATACCATGAATCACGTACCCCTTTACGAACCGACAGGAGATGAGGTCTTTGAGTAGCGCACGTTCCGCACCCTCAATGCCGAAGTTGCCCACAAGTTTCACGACGAGGATGCAGGGGCGCCACTTTAGCGTGAGTCCCGGTGAGGGTCGGAAATGAAGCGGGTGAGCCTCCTCCGTAGTTCGCTCGATCAACTAGGCTTCACGGCCCCTGAGCAGGCCGGCGACGAGGCGCCCCTCCCCCTGTGCGTGATCCTCGAAGAAGAGTATCGCGAGCTATACCCTCAAGCGGCACCCCGCCTCTCCTGGTTACTCGCACCGGGGCAGGTCCGGGACCTGAGAGGGCTCGCGAGCAAGCTCGTCAACGCCGACCAGCCGATCGCGGGATGGCTGCTCGGCCACTTATCTGCGGACACGGCCAAGTTGTTGAAGCGCTTCGTTGAAGGTGGCGCGGGGGAGATCGCAGCCGAAGTGCTCGGGGCCCTCATCGCGGGCCTCAACGTCCTGCTTGAGACCGGGTCGCTCGGGGCACACCACGCCTTTGCGAAGCTCCCGCTGAACCCGTTGACAAAGGACCTGCTTGAGCGGCGGCCCCAGGGAGACACCAAGGTCTACCTCAACCGTCTGTTGCTTGAAGCCGCTTACCCTGAAGAGATCGCACCGATTCACCAGCGCCGCCTGGCGGCGTTCTACGAGGCAACGCGCGCCCATCGGACGTCCGCTCTGTGCATTTCTGGCGGTGGCATCCGCAGCGCGACCTTCGGGCTGGGCCTGCTACAGGGCCTGGCACGCTACGGTCTGCTCGGTGAGTTCGATTACCTGTCGACGGTGTCTGGAGGCGGTTACATCGGCAGCTGGTTCACCGCCTGGGTACACCGGCGCGGAAGCCAAGCTGTGCTCGAGGGACTGCGCAGCAGCGTAGCGGAATGCCCGCCCCGCTCCGGTGCTCCACCGAACGATCCTATCGAGCCTGAGCCGGTCCCCATTCGACAGCTCCGCGCCTACAGCAACTATCTGTCGCCCCGGCTGGGATTGTTGTCGGCGGACACGTGGACGCTCGTCGCGATCTACTTGCGCAATCTGTTTCTAAATTGGCTCGTCATTGTGCCGCTCCTGGCGGGCGTGCTGTTGCTGCCCATCCTGGGAGTGGCCGCCGTCCGGGCGCGTCCCGTGGTGTCGATCGTGCCGTGGCGTTCGGTAGTGCCGTGGGCCTTAGCGGCCGGGTTCATGCTGGGCGTCTTGGCCGTGCGCTACGTCCACGCGCACTGGCCGAGCGCCCTAGCGTCACCCGCCTCCGACGCGCACGCGCGCGAGGGCGGAGACCAACGGGAGTTCCTGGAGCGTTGCTTCCTCCCGCTCGTGGGCGCGACTGTTATCCTGACCACGACGTGGGCCTGGATCGCAACCCCGGGGACGGCACCGCTGCTCGGGTCATTCGCGGGGACGGTGTTCGGCGTGCCGCTGTCCGGAAGTGCGCCGTTCGGCTTCATGGCGTTCGGGGCGCTGCTCCACGGCCTCGGATGGTCGCTGGCACAGCGCCGACCCACTCGCTTGCTGCCGCTGCAGGCCGGGTCTGTGCTCATCACAGGAGCCATCGCCGGCTGGTTCGCGTATCGCGCGGCTACGGACCCGTTCGGCGACCTCGCGGGGGACGAGGCCCCCGTAGCCGAGTTGTACGTCGTCTTCGCGGCGCCCATGTTTCTGGTCTTCGTAGGCGCGGCAGGCAGCCTATACGTCGGGCTAACGAGCCGCTGGGGCAGCGACGAGGATCGGGAGTGGGCGGCCCGGTTTGCGGCCTGGCTCCTGATCGCGGCGGTCGGATGGAGCGTGGCGAGCATGCTAGTCATATTCGGGCCGCCACTGCTGCTCGACTTGGGCCCTCAAGCTCGCGGCGTGGCGGGCTCGCTTGGCGGCATCGCGGGGCTTGTGACCCTGCTGGGCGGATACAGTCAGAAGACGCGCGCCACTGGCGACACCGCGGCGACCACGCGACTGCCGGTCCGTCTGTTGCTTCCGCTGGCAGCGCCGGTCTTCGCGGCTTTCCTGATCGTCTTGCTCGCCCTGGCGGACCTCGAACTCGTGCGCCGCTTCGCTCCGCCCGCGGACGCCTCGTGTCGGCTCGCTCCGTTGGTCTACGATCCGACCGATCGGCTCCAGATCGTGCACTGCGCGGGGTATGCCTGGGTGGCGGTGCTGACGAGCGGCCTGGTGTTGGCGGGCGTGGTCCTCGGGTTCTTCATCAACACGAACCGATTCTCGTTGCACGCGATGTACCGTGATCGCTTGATCCGGGCGTATCTCGGCGCCTCTCGGACGACCCGGCACCCGAATCGGTTCACCGGATTCGATCCCACGGACAACATCCCGATGCATGACCTGTGGCCGAACCGGCCGCCCAGCGCGTCGCGTCGGGCACCGGAGCCGACTGCCCACGACGAGCCACCACAGGATCAGGCGTCACAGGATAAGCCACTGCACGTGATCAACATCGCCCTCAACCTGGTGGCCGGTCAGAATCTCGCGTGGCAGCAACGAAAAGCCGAGTCCTTCACTGTGACGCCGTTGCATGCGGGGTCGCACCGTCTGGGCTATCGCCGCACACGCTACCCGTCACCCTCGGTGTGCTACGGTGGACGGTGGGACGGCATCTCCCTCGGCACGGCGGTGACGATCTCGGGCGCCGCCGCGAGCCCGAACATGGGCTACCACTCCTCACCAGTGGTTGGCTTCTTGATGACCTTGTTCAACGTGCGCTTGGGGTGGTGGCTCGGGAACCCCGGCGTGGCGGGGAACGAGACCTTCCAACTCGCCTTCCCCGTGTCTGCCATCCGACCGATCGTCGACGAGGCGTTCGGCTTGACGGACGACACGAACAAGTACGTGTACCTCTCCGACGGGGGGCACTTTGACAATCTGGGCCTGTACGAAGCGGTCTTGAGGCGCTGTGGCCTGGTGCTCGTCAGCGACGCGGGATCCGACCCTGAGTGTGCCTTTGGGGACCTCGGCAACGCGATTCGAAAGGTGCGGATCGACTTGGGCGTGCCCATCGAATTCAGCGCGCCGCTATCGATCTACCACAGGTCCGAGCACCGCGTTGGCAAGTACGGCGCCATCGGCACCATCCGGTATTCGTGCGTGGACGGCACGCCTGAGGATCGCGATGGTGTGCTGGTGTATGTGAAACCAGCGTTCTACGGGAATGAGCCCCGGGACATCTACAACTACGCGCAGACGAGCGCGGCGTTCCCCCACGAGAGCACCGCAGATCAGTTCTTTAGCGAGGCGCAATTCGAGAGTTACCGAGCGCTCGGCTACTACATCGCGAGTCAAGTGTTCGGTTCGGGCCCTCGAGCAACAACCGCCACGCTCGTGCAACGAGCCCAGGGCTACCTGCAGGCCCCAGCAAGCGGCGCCCCGCCTTGAGTGCCGGGGCGCGCTGCCGGGGTGGGGGCGCTATTGCCCCGGTTCCACGGGCGCGGCTGGCGCACGGGGGACTTTGCGCTGGCGCGGCACAAGCTCGTGGGAGACGCCGCCCCACTCCCGCCGAGTTCGATGGAGCGGCTCTGGTCCGGGTGGCAGGTCGAGTAGCCAGGTTGGTGAGCGCGTGCGTGACGAACGTGATGCTTCTCTCAGCAGCAGGAGCGAATGGCGAGCAAGGCGGCACTGCGTCTCATCCTTCGACGCTCACTCATCAAACTAATGGCGACCATAACCCCGGTTCTTTCGGCGATGATTTGCGACGGGATGGGGTGGTTTGACGACGTTGACTACAAGCGCATGGTACTAGCGTTTGACCAGATCTACTACTTGCTCCCGAAACACCTAGCTCAGTTCCACGATCAAGGCGGAGCAACGCGTAACCTGTTCTTTCCCCGCGGCGCCACTTGTGTTCGGGAGGGTCCGGTAGTACGTGTACCGGCGCAGAGCTGAAAATCCGCGTGTCGGCAGTTCGATTCTGCCGCTGGCCATTTCGCAATCGGTCAGCGAATCACCGGTCTAGCTCAAGCAGGTACCGGATCGCCGCTGCTGAAAGGTCGATGACGAGACGCGCATCTAGTTCCCTGATGGTTGGGGGCGTCACGCCTCCATGCCGCACACCAGGGGGAGAGCTCACGCCTCTCCCGCGCATGCCTCGCCCAGGCGGCTGACTCGATCCCGGGCGTGATCCTCTTGGGCCGCCTCTCGCTCTACGGGCAGGGTGCGGAGCGGCTGCACGAGGAGCTCGTTCCCCTCGCGGCGCGCTGGATCGAGCCGTCCGAACGCAAGGGGCCGCTTCGTGCGTACGCTCACACTAGCGCTGGTTGGCGAAGTTGATCACCGGGCACCGAACAAGGATCGGGGTGACTTCGAGCGTTCCAAGCCCGGCCGCGACCGCCGCCAGGATATCGTCGTTTTTGCTCGACTCGACTGCGCGCTGGCTGCTCTGGTTGAAGGAGAAAACCGGGCATCCAGCGTTTGGCTTTTTGGTGGAGGTGGGACATGGCCGTGGATACGACGCTCGACGTGACCGTCACTTGGCACGAGCCGGGTGCTGACGAGGACTGGGACGTAGCGCGAACCCTCTACGCGCACCTCGACCCCGACACGGGCGAGATTATGTACCTCGGGAAGGCCGACTACTGCTCGGCGCGCGTTTGCGACTTCCGCTCGCTACTACAAGCGCGCGGCCCACGAACAGCACCCCTGCCCGAGCGCGCTGGACGCACACAACGGAGGGGCGCCACTTGCCAGACGGTTCCTTGAAGACCGAAACCTATCTGGAACAGGTCCGGCAGACTGGCTGCTACCTAGGGAAGTTCTTCGGGCACGATCCGTCCAACGGCACGGTGTTCGGCACCCTTCTGGGTGCCACCACACTCACCTGGAGCGCCGTGACCGGCGGCGCGAGCTACAACGTCGGGTTCGACCGTCTCGACTGCTGGGAGAAGGAGGTGGTGCGCAGACGCCGGCCATAGCGGAAGCCATGCCGAGAAGGCAGCGTCACTGATGTTCCGATACCCGTACGGGGTACGGGCTGTCCGCCTGAGCGCCGTTGCCGAGCTGACCGCTATCGTTTCTTCCCCAGCAATAGGCGGCCCCACGAGAGATGACACCGCAAGCGTGTCCAACGCCGACACTCAGTGACGAGAAGGCGTGGCCTCCCGATACCGGCACAGGGATTGTCCGGGGAGTGAAGGTGCTGTCCCCAAGCTGGCCTCGGTCGTTTGCTCCCCAGCAGTATGCGACGCCGCTTGGAGTAAGGCCGCACGTATGAGTGCTGCCAGCGCCCACGGACGAGAATTTCGTGCTCGTGGACACGCGTATCGGGCTTCTGCTGCACGGGTAAGACACGGGGCCAGAGCCGAGATCGACGACACATGTCTCGCTCGTAGGCGCGCCGAGTTCCCCACTGGCGTTCTTGCCCCAGCAATATGCGTCTCCGGAAGCCGTGACGGCGCAGGTGTGATCACCACCTGCGCTCACTCCCCCGAGACTCACCACTGAGGTGATGGGTATGGCACTGACGCTGCATGGGAACGACAGACCTGCCACCGTGCACGTTCCGAGCGGTTTACTACCCACCCCCAGTTGCCCAAATGCATTCCACCCCCAGCAATCGACCGACCCGGTGACGTCCACGCCGCAGGCGTGCGCCCCCGAGGCACTCGCGGTCAGGGAGAGGAATTGCGGATAGGCATAGGTTCCCCCAACAATCCCGAAAGTCACCTCTACTGGCGTAAGCTTGCAGAAGGCGGCGCCGCACGGGCCACCCGCACCGGGTACGGAGTTGTCGCCAACCTGGCCGACCTGGTCTATTCCCCAACAGAATCCATATTTCTGGTCGGAAATCGCACAGGTGAAGCCCGCACCCGCGGCGGCGGACAGGAATGTCTGCCCGGAGGCGACCGGCACCGGTATGAATACATTGAGCCTCGTACCCGTACCTAGGGCACCGGACCCATTGTTTCCCCAACAATACAAGACGCCTGCTGAGACAGCACCGCAGGTGTGAGCGTCACCAGCTGTCGCGTAGCTGAAGCTCACGCCACTGGGCGCAAAAACCCGAACCGGGATGAGAGACCCAGCGCTCGACCCGTTGCCGATCTGGCCGGAAGTCCCTGTGCCCCAGCAGTAGGCCGTTCCGCCGATCGTTAGCGCGCAAGAATGGGATCCGCCCGCGGTCACTGACACCCAGCGCTCCATGACCGTGATCGTGTCCTGGAACTCACTCCGCGCCAATCCACTACTCTCCGCGACAGCGACCGACACGACGACACGCCCCGGCGCCGACGCCTTCGCGACGGCGCGGAGCTGTACGGTGAGCGAGTCTTTTCGACTCGCATCCTTCGACGGCGACACGGCCGCCACCTGCAGCACGGCAACATCGCTCGATTGCCATACGGTTCGCAGCCCGGTGACACCAGTCCCCGGTGCATTCCGAAGCGTGACCGTGAGTCCCAATGTATCGCTGTCCCGCACGAACATTTCGCGTGGCCAACTCGCGGCTATCGTCACCGGCATCGGCGGTTCACTTGGGAATTCTTGGCACGCGAGCGCGAAGGCCTCGAGGACAGCGGCGAACTGGAGCAGCTGCTTCATAATCCGAAACGAATGCCCCCGCCGATGAAAAGGTCTGCTAGCTTCGGCGCGTTGAGCGGCGTTGTGAAGCTCCAATAGCCTGCTGTGAACTCAACGATCGTCCGTGGCAATGCGACCGTCTCGACGCTCATTCCTCCGCCAATGCCCAGGCCGTCCCCAACGACCCGACTCCAGAACGGGACGTACGCAGCGCCGCCAGCCGTGGCCACGTAGTAGCCCCCGAGGTCAAAGCGGCCTTCGACCTGACCAAGACCAGCTTCCAGGTATGGGTGCAGTGCGAATCTTCCCTTCTTGAGATGGAG
>WNFC01010740.1_pt1 | contig 18352 bp, 20 predicted proteins | sample 5400541 | NCBI WGS metagenome assembly WNFC01 (sample SAMN13153342, study PRJNA577476) | soil metagenome | isolation source: 120 cm saprolite under Douglas fir tree site 2 hole 2 replicate 1 | place: USA:California | collected 2015-04-18 | reverse complement strand
CGGCCCGTGAGATGCTGATCCAGGCGGCGGCCAGCGAGTGGAAGGTGCCGCCGACCGAATGCAGCGCCGCGAACAGCATCATCACCCACAAACCGTCGGGGCGCACGACGAGCTTCGGCAAGGTCGCCGAGGCGGCGGCCAAGCTCGACCCGCCGAAGGAGATCAAGCTCAAGGACGTCAAGGATTGGAAGATTGCCGGCCAGCCGCTCAAGCGGCTCGACACCCGCGACAAGCTGACCGGCAAGCAGATCTATGGCATCGACCTCAAGCTGCCCGGCATGCTCACCGCCGCGATCAGGGATTGCCCCGTCAATGGCGGCAAGGTGAAGAGCTTCGATGCCAGCAAGGTGCAGGCGATGCGCGGGGTCAAGCGCGTCGTCCCGGTCGGCGACAGCGCGGTCGCCGTCGTCGCCGATAATTTCTGGAATGCCAAGACTGCGGTGGCGGCGCTGCCGATCGTCTGGGACGAGGGCGACAACGTCAAGGTATCAAGCGAGACGATCGCCGAGATGCTGAAGGAAGGGCTCGACGCCGAGCAGGCCTATATCGGCAACAAGGCCGGCGATGCCAAGGCCGCGATCGCCAGCGCGGCGAAAACCGTCGAGGCGGTCTACAGCTACCCCTATCAGAACCACGCGACGATGGAGCCGATGAACGCGACGGCGCTCTATACGCCGGAGAAATGCGAGGTCTGGGGGCCGACGCAGAACGGCGAGGCGGCGCTCGCCACGGTGGCCGAGACGTCCGGCCTGCCGATCGACAAATGCGATGTCCACAAGGTCATGGTCGGCGGCGGCTTCGGTCGGCGCGGCCGCAGCGACTATGTCCGTCAGGCTGTCCTCATCGCCATGCAGATGCCGGGCACGCCGGTCAAGCTGCTGTGGTCGCGCGAGGAAGACATGACGCATTGCGCCTACCACCCGATCACGCAATGCAAGCTGACCGGCGGCTTCGACGATGCCGGCAATCTCGTCGGGCTGCACATGCGCATCTCGGGCCAATCGATTCTCGCCTCGCTGGCGCCGCAGAATCTGCAGAACGGCATGGACCCGGTCACTTTCCAGGGCCTCAATCCCGGCGGGGCGGAGGGCGTGTTCGGCTACAACATCCCGAACCTGCTGATCGACCACGCTATGCGCAACACCCACATCCTGGCCGGGTTCTGGCGTGGGGTGAACATCAACCACAACGCCATCTACGTCGAATGCTTCATCGACGAGCTCGCCCAGGCTGCCGGGCAGGATCCGCTCGAGTTCCGCCGCAAGCTCTTGAAGCCGAAGCACCTCGCCGTGCTCAACGCGGTGGCCGAGAAGGCCGGCTACGGCAAGGCGCCGGCGGGCGTCTATCACGGGCTCTCCCAGATCATGGCCTTCGGCAGCTACGTCGCGGCCTGTGCCGAGGTCTCGGTCAGCAAGGAGGGGCGCCTCAAGATCCACCGCATCGTCGCCGCCACCGATCCCGGCACCGCCGTCAACCCGGCGCAGATCGAGCGCCAGGTCGCCGGCTCCTTCGTCTACGGCCTGTCGGCGATGCTCTACGGCGAATGCACGGTCAAGGACGGCGCGATCGAGCAGACCAATTTCGACAGCTACAACGTCATGCGCATGGACGAGATGCCGAAAGTCGAGGCGATATTGATGCCGTCCGGCGGCTTTTGGGGCGGCGTCGGCGAGCCGACCATCGGCGTGGCGGCGCCGGCGGTGATCAATGCCGTCTTCGCGGCGACCGGCAAGCGCATCCGCTCGTTCCCGCTGATGAACCACGATCTCGCCGGGGCGTGATCGGTCCGGCTTGACCGGGCGGCGCCCGCCGCGACGCCGCCCGCGCAGCGAGAGGAGCGCCATGCGATTTCCCCGCCTCGTCATTGCGGCGATCATCCTGTTGTCGCCGCCCGCCGCGGTCGCGGCGCCGGCAGCGCCGCCAGGCGCCGCTTCGTGCTCGGGCTGCCACGCGTCGGGCGCCGGCGTCGCGACCACCGTGCCGCGTCTCGCCGGCCGCGCTCCCGCCGACATCGTCGCCGCGATGCAGGACTATCGCGCCGGCAAGCGCCCGGCGACTGTCATGGACCGCATCGCCAAGGGCTTCAGCGACGACGAGACCAAGGCGATCGCCGCCTGGCTGGCGGCGCAGCAGCAATGAGCGGGGCTCGGATCATGAGCGGCAGCCGGACCAGCCGACGCGAATTCCTCAAGCAGGCCGCTTCCGGCGCCTCGGCGGCGCTGCTGCCGCTGCCCGCTTTCGCGCAGGGCGCCGGCGGCCGGGTCGTCGTCATCGGCGGCGGCTTCGCCGGCGCGACCTGCGCTCGTACGCTCAAGCGGATCGAGCCGCGCCTCGCCGTGACGTTGGTCGAGGCCAACGCCACCTTCATCGCCTGCCCGTTCAGCAACGGCGTCATCGCCGGCTTGCGCGAGCTCGACGCGCAGCGTTTCAGCTATGACGGGCCGGCGCGAGACGGCGTGGCGCTATCCTTCGTTCCGGCCGTCGCGGTCGATCCGCCATCGCATGCGGTGACGCTGGCGAACGGCACGGTGCTGCAATACGACCGGCTGGTGCTGGCGCCGGGGATCGATCTCAACTGGAGCGGCCTGCCCGGCTATGACGAGGCGGCCGCCGCGCGCATGCCGCATGCCTGGAAGGCGGGCGAGCAGACCTTGCTGCTGCGCCGCCAGCTCGAGGCGATGGCGGATGGTGGGCTCGTCGTCATCGCGGCGCCGGCCAATCCGTTCCGCTGCCCGCCCGGCCCCTACGAGCGGGCGAGCCTGATCGCCTATTACCTCAAGATGAGGAAGCCGAAATCCAAGCTCATCATCCTCGACGCCAAGGATGCCTTCTCGAAGCAGCGGCTGTTCCAGAACGCCTGGGCGGCGCTTTATCCCGGTCTCCTCGAATGGGTGCCGCTCTCCTCCGGCGGCAAGGTCAATGCGGTGGATGCAGCGACGCTGACGCTGACCACCGATTTCGCCACGCACAAGGCCGACGTCGCCAACGTCATCCCGCCGCAGAAGGCGGCCGGCATCGCCGCGCTCGCCGGCGTCGCCGACCGCACCGGCTGGTGCCCGATCGACCCGGTGAGCTTCGCCTCGACCCTGCAGCCCGACATCCATGTCATCGGCGACGCGGCGATCGCCGGCGCCATGCCGAAATCGGCCTTCGCGGCGAATGCGCAGGCGAAGATCTGCGCCGAAGCGGTGGCGACGCTGCTCGCCGGCGGCGCGCCCGCCGAGCCCAAGCTGATCAACACCTGCTATAGTCTGGTCGCGCCCGATTACGGCATCTCGATCGCCGGTGTCTATCATCCGGTGAAGGGCCAGCTGGTCGACGTCGAGGGCGCCGGCGGCGTCAGCCCGCTCGAGGCGCCGGCGGCGTTTCGCGCCGAGGAAGCGGATTTCGCCAATGGCTGGTTCAACACGATCACCGCGGAAGTCTTCGGTTGAGCGCATCCTCGCCGGCACGATCATGCTCGCCGCGATGAGCGCCACGGCCGCGGCGCTGCCGCCCTATGCGATCGTCGGCGACGCCATTCCCGCCGCGCTGAGCGAGGCGGAAGGCGATCCGGCGCGCGGCCGCGCCATCATCGTCAACCGCCAGCTCGGGCTGTGCCTGCTCTGCCATAGCGGGCCGTTCCCCGAGGAGAAGTTCCAGGGCACGCTGGCGCCCAACCTGGCGGGGGCGGGATCGCGCTGGTCGGCGGGGCAGCTGCGCCTGCGCATCGTCGATGCCAGTCGCCTCAATCCCGACACCATCATGCCGCCTTATTATCGCACCGAAGGGCTGACGCGCGTCGCCCCCGCTTTCGCCGGCAAGCCGGTGCTGAGCGCCGAGCAGATCGAGGATGTCGTCGCCTTTCTGGTAACATTGCGCGACGAGAGCACCGTGAGATGAGTGAATTTCGCAGCACACGACGCCAATTCCTCGCCGGCTCGGCGCGGCTCGCCGCCGGCGCCGGGCTGGTCTCGATCGTCGTCGTCGAGCCCGGCCGCGCCACGCCGGAAGCGCTGCAGGGAGCGATAGCGGAAATCATCGGCGAGGCGCCGCTGCGCCAGGGTCGGGTGACGCTCGATCTGCCCTCGCTGGTCGAGAACGGCAATGCCGTGCCGCTCACCGTCACGGTGGAGAGCCCGATGAGCGAAGCCGATCACGTAACGGCGATCCACGTCTTCAACGAGAAGAATCCGCAGCCTTATGTGCTGACCGCTCGCCTCGGCCCGCGCGCCGGCCGGGCGCGCATCGCGACCCGCATCAAGCTGGCGGACGCGCAGCGCGTCGTCGCCATCGCCGCGATGAGCGACGGCTCGTTCTGGAGCGCCAGCGCCGATGTCATCGTCACCATCGCGGCCTGCGTCGAGGGCCTCCAGTGACGGCGCGCATCCTGATCAACGTTCCGGCCAAGGCCCGGCGCGGCGAGATCATCGAGATCAAGACGCTGATCGCGCATCCCATGGAATCGGGCTTCCGCGTCGGCTTCAACGGCGCGCTCATTCCGCGCGACATCATCACGCGCTTCGTCTGCACCTATAACGGCGAGGAGGTGTTCCATGCCGAGCTCTCCCCCGCCATCGCCGCCAATCCCTTCATCGCCTTCTCGACCATCGCCACCGAGAGCGGCACGATCGCCTTCAGCTGGAGCGGCGATAACGGCTTCTCGGCGGCCGAGTTCGCCACCATCACGGTCGAATGACCGCAGCGCCGCCGCGGCGCCGGGCGCTCGCCGGCCTCGCTTTTGCGGCGCTCGCCGCCGTTGCGGCGGCCGCGGCCGAGATACCGGTGGCGGAGCGGCGCTCGGGCTACGCCTTCATGGGCAGCGAGATCCAGGCGATGCAGGATGACGACACCGCCAATCCCGGCATGCTCTTCGTGCTCGACGGCGAGGCCGCATGGAACCGCAAGGCGGGTGCCGCCAATCTCGCCTGTGCCGATTGCCATGGTGACGCGCGGGTCAGCATGAGCGGCGTCGCCGCCCGCTACCCCGCTTTCGACGAATCGCGCGGTCGCCCGGTCGATCTCGAGCAGCGCATCGAAATGTGCCGCGGCGAGCGGCAGCAAGCGCCGCCGCTGCAATTCGAGAGCCAGGAGCTTCTCGCCCTCACCGCCTATGTGGCGCGGCAATCGCGCGGCCAGCCGATCGCCATCGCCGATGACCAGCGCACGCGCAAATTCATCGATGCCGGACGAGAGATCTTCCAGCGCCGCCAGGGCCAGCTCAACCTCTCCTGCGCCGCCTGTCACGACGACAATTGGGGGCAGAAGCTGGCGGGCGCGCCGGTGCCGCAGGCGCATCCCACCGGCTATCCGCTCTACCGGCTCGAATGGCAGTCCCTCGGCTCGCTGCAGCGCCGGCTGCGCGCCTGCATGAGCGGCATGCGGGCCGAGCCCTACGCCTATGGCGGTCCGTCCGTAGAGCATGATCGGTTCAGCTTGCCTATTGCACGTCATTGCGAGGAGCGCAGCGACGAAGCAATCCATCATCGTCGAAGATCCGCTGGATTGCTTCGCTTCGCTCGCAATGACGGACGGATGACCGGGTTGCACGCCCGCCGGCCCCGCGCGATAGTGCGCGATCGGGCGATAAACCAACCGGGAGACGATCATGCTGACGGCGGCGGAACTCGCGCATTATCACGAATCCGGCTTCGTCGTTCCCGATTTCCGCCTGCCGGCGGAGACGATCGCCGCGATCCGCCGCGATCATGACCGCCTCGTCACCGCCCATCCGGAATTCGCCGATTACTGCCCGACCGTGCTGGCCTACGATCTCAGCTTTCTCAACTACGCGCGCATTCCCGCCATCGTCGACATGGTGGAGCAGATCCTCGGCCCCGATTTCGCCCTGTGGAACTCGAGCTTCTTCGCCAAGCCGGCGCTGACCGGCCGCAAGACGCCGTGGCACCAGGACGGCGAATACTGGCCGGTGCGCCCGATCGCCACCGCGACGGTGTGGATTGCGGTCGACGATTCGACGCCGGAGAATGGCTGCCTCCAGGTGATCAAGGGCTCGCACAAGAGTTCGAGGCGCGCGACGCCGTCGACATCGTGCTCAAATCCGGCGAGATCTCGCTGCACGACGTCTTCCTCGTGCATGGCTCCGAGCCGAACCGCTCGCCGAAGCCGCGCCGCGGCATGACCCTGCGCTTCATGCCGACCACCTCGGTCTTCGACCGCGCCCTCGCCCGCGAGCAGCGCATCGCCAAGAACACGATCGGCCATGAGGATCGCACACTCTTCCTGATGCGCGGCCAGGATCGCTCGGGTAGGAACGATTTCCGGCTGCGGTTGTGACCCCTGCCTTGTGAGGGGACCTGCAGTCAGCTGAAGAATGCGACCGCTGCCGTCGCCAACAAGTTCTCTAGCGCATGAAGCCCCAGCGGCACCATGAGGGAGCCGGTGCGCATCCGCGCGGCGCCGAGCAGTAACCCGAAGCAGAACATGACCGCAATTCCGGTCACACCGTATTGAGTATGCAGCGCCGCCCATAGACCGGTCGTCACGAGAACTGCACCGATCGGCCCGAGGAAGCTCGAAGCGAAACCCGTCAGGAGAAAGCCGCGAAAGAACATTTCCTCGAAGAGAGGAACGGCAACGACCAGAGCCAGCCACAGCATCCAATTGGGCTGGGCGTTCGCGTAGACCGTCGACGTGAAATCGTTGTCGCTCGGCAGATCGAGCCAGATCAGGATTGACTCGGTGGCGACGGTGGCGACGACGAACAGGCCGGTCCATTTCAGCATGGTCACCAAAGCGACCGGCTTGAGGCAGAGATACTCCCGTACGATCGCGTCCTTCTTGAGCCGGACGATCGCGATGATCGACCCGCAACAGACGATCGTCGTGAGGACGTTAGCGAGAGGAAAGGAATAAGCTTTGGTGGCCCCCGAGATCATCGACTGCGCGAGGTTGCGATCGGCGGGGTTGGCGGGAAACCATTCGGCGGCAGCGAGAATGGTGCCGGTCTGTACGACGATAAAAATCGCGGCGACCAGGAGCGCCCACGCCACCGTCGCCCAGAATCCCCATCGGGCGGCCTGCGGCGAGCGGTTGTCGCTGCCCGGCGAGACGCCCTCGTCCGATGTCGCGCTCGGCTCCGTCATCGCCCCTAATCCGGCCATCGGCGGTGCAGCCACAGCCACATTTCCGGCCGCTGGCGCAGCCAGCTTTCGATCTCTTGGTTCACCGCAGTCATGATCGCCAGCGTGTCGGCCTGGCGGTCCCCGGTGCGGATGATCTCGATTGGCGGCGACATGACGATACGGAACCGCGCGCCCTTCAGCCGCTCGACGCGCGCCGGCATGATGGCGCAATCGAAGCGCAGGGCGAGCTGTGCCACTGCCGGCGCGGTCATCGCATCGCGTCCGAAGAAGGGCACCGGAATGCCGTCATTCATCTTCTGATCGACCAGCATGGCGAGATGACGGCCCTCGCGCAGCGCGGCGATCGAGCGGCGCGCCGCGACCGTGCCCTTGGGAATGAGCTCGCTGCCGACGCTGCCGCGATAGGAGGCGATCAACCGGTCGATCCACGGATTATTGGCGGCGCGGTAGATCTCGGCGACGTCGAGGCCGCGCTGCGTCGCCGCCATCGTCGCGATCTCCCAATTGCCGTAATGCGCCGAGATGAAGATGGCGGATCTTCCCGATTCGAGCACCGGCTCGACGATGTCGTCGCCGACGAATTCGATCCGGCCGTCCTTGCCGTAGACCTGGAACTCGCCGAGATGCGGATACTCGGCGACGACGCGGCCGAGATTGTCCCACATCGCACGGATGATCCGCCGCGCCTCGCCGTCGTCGAGAGCGGGCAGGGCGCGCCGCAGATTGAGACGTGCCCGCTTGCTGACGCCGAGGCGCGGGCCGACAAGGCGGCCGAGAAAGCCGCCGAGCGCGGAGGCGGCGTCGAGCGGCAGCCGGCGGAAGAGGCCGAACATGATGGCGGCGCCGATCGCCTCGAGGCGATGGGCGAGACTGCGCGGCAGCTTGAACCGCTTGACGCGCGCGCTTGTCGCTTCAGTCATAGGCGGGCGGCGACGGCAACTTGGTTGCCAGCAGCGCCGTCAACTGATCGGGCTCACGCCATTCTACGGCGATTTCGAGGACGCGGATCGCGCCCCGCAAGGCCTCGGGCAGGCGGACCCAGTCTTTCGCGGTAGTCACCGCCACGGCACCTTGCGCCTCGGCAGCGCCGGTCAGCTGCGTGATTTCAACGTCGCGATAGCGATGGTGGTCGGGAAAATCGTGCCGCGCGACGATCCTGGCGCCGAGCCCGGCAAGCGTCGCGTAGAATTTTGCCGGACGGCCGATGCCGGCGAAGGCGAGAACCTTGCGCCCGGCAAGATCTTCGGCGCCGCGCGGCGCGAGCGTCGCATGGAGCACCGGAAGCCGCCCGGCGACCGCCGCCTCGGCGCGGCGCTCGTCGGCGCCGATGATGGCGACCGCGTCGGCGCGGGCGAGCCCGACCTCGATCGGCTCGCGCAGCGGCCCGGCCGGCATCACCTGGCGGTTGCCGAAGCCGTAGGCGCCGTCGACGACGACGAAGGAAAGATCCTTTGCCAGCGAGGGATTCTGGAAGCCGTCGTCGAGCAGCACAAGATCGGCGCCGGCGGCGACCGCCGCCTTGGCGCCGGCAACGCGATCGCGCGCGATCCAGCATGGCGCGGTGCGCGCCAGCAACAGCGGCTCGTCACCGACATCGGCGGCACGGTGTCCGGCGGGATCGACCGCGACAGGCCCGGCGAGCCGGCCACCATAGCCGCGCGACACGATATGCGGATGGCGACCCTGCCGGCGCAGCAACTCGGCCAGGCTGAGCACGATCGGCGTTTTGCCGGCGCCGCCGGCGACGAGATTGCCGATGCAGAGGACGGGAACCGGCGCGCGGAAGGGCGAGGCGAACATGGTGCGCGCCGCGGCGCCGACAGCGTAGAGCGTGGCGAGCGGCGCGAGGAGGGTCGGGACGAGACCTGGCTGCGCCCAGAACTCAGGCGCGCGCACGGCCATCCGAGTAGTCATCGTGAAACGCAAGCGCCGCCCCGACATCGCCGGCGGTCGGCGCGATCGCATCGAGCAGCGGCGCGAGGCGGGCGAGGACGGCGTCGAGCACGCCATTTTCGTGCGAAGCTATCGCGCGGGCGGCCTTGCCGCGGCGCTGCCGCTCCGCCGGATCGGCGAGCAGGCGGTCCAGCACGGCGGCGAGCTCCGCGGCATCGGCGACCGTCACGGCGGCACCGGCGGCTGCGAGCTCGCGCGCGGCGGCGGCGCAGTTGCTCATGTCGCGCCCGTGCACGATGGCGCAGCCGAGGAGAGCCGCCTCGAGCGGATTGTGGCCGCCGACCGGAACCAGGGAGCCGCCGATGAAGGCAATGTCGGCAAGGCGATAGAAAAGCCCCATCTCGCCAAGCGTGTCGGCGAGATAGACGGCTACCTCCGGGGTGATCGCCTCGCCCTGCGAGCGGCGGGCGACGACGAGCCCGCTGCGCTTCAGCGCCTGGGCGATCTCGCCGGCGCGGACGGGATGGCGCGGCGCAATGATGGTGAGGAGCCCGGGATGGCGCGCCGCGAGCAGGTGGTGAGCCGCGGCGGCGGCGTCCTCCTCGCCGGGGTGGGTGCTGGCGGCGAGCCAGCGCGGCCGGACGGCGATCTCGGCCTCGAGCCGTGCCAGCTCGTGCGCATCGGCGTGCAGCACCGCCGCCGCCGATTTGAGATCGCCGACGGTGCCGGCGCCGCGCGCGCCGAGCGCAGCGAGCCGAGCCGCCTGATCGGCGTCCTGCGCCAGGCAGACGGCAAAGCCGCCGAGCAGTGACGCGATCAGCCCGGGAAGACGCCGCCACCGCTCGTACGAGCGCCGCGACATGCGGCCGTTGAGGAGTATGGTCGGGATGCCGCGCGCCTGGGTCGCCGCGACGAGGTTCGGCCACAGCTCGGATTCGACCCAGATCGCGAGGTCGGGCCGCCAATGGTCGAGAAAGCGCCGGACGTAGAGCGGCCGGTCGACGGGAACGAATTGATGGCGCGCCCACGCCGAGGGCAGGCGGCTCTCGAGCAACCGCGCCGAGGTCACGGTTCCGGTGGTGACGAGAATATTGAGTGTCGGGCGGTCGCGGCGCAGCCGATCGATCAGCGAGAGCAATGAAACTGCCTCGCCGACGCTCGCCGCGTGCAGCCAGGCGAGCGGCCCCGCCAGCCGCGCAGCGTCGGTACGGCCGAACCTTTCGCGGAACCGCCTGCCATCCTCCTTGCCGCGCGCCCGCCTTACGGCGAGGTAGAGCGGAATGAGCGGCCCGAGGAACGCGGTGAGACCGCGATAGACGGCGAGCGCGGTCATCGACCGCTCGCGCCTCGCACCTGCTCCCCTGCAACCCTCTCCCTCCGGGAGAGGGCAGGGTGAGGGTTTTCGTCCGAGACTCGATCGCCGGCGTCAGCAGCGCTGCGAGAGCCCTCACCCCGACCCTCTCCCGGAGGGAGAGGGCGGACTGAAGGGAAGGAGAGCGCCTCATGTCCCATCCGCCGGTCGGCCTCGCGGCCGAGCGCGTTGAGGGCGTCCTCGACGCGCTGGCGATATCCCTCCAGCGCCGCCTCGTCGGCATCCTCGGAAACCGAGATCGGCTCGCCCCAGAGATGGAGGCCGGTGGTGAAGGGAAGAGCGAGGTGGAAGCGGTCCCAGGTCGCCATCAGCCGGCGCCGCCGCGTCGCATAGGCGAGCGGAATGATCGGCACCTGCGCCAGTCGTGCGGCGGCGACGATGCCGAGGCTAGCCCGCTCCGCCGGACCGCGCGGTCCGTCCGGGGTGATGCCGACGCAGGCGCCATCCTTCAGCATCTTGACCATCGCGCGCAACGCCGCGAGCCCGCCGCGCGAGCTCGAACCGGCGATCGAGGCGATGCCGAAATGGCCGACTGCGTCGGCGATGATGCGCCCGTCGCGATGACCGGAAATCAGCATGTGGATGGCAACCTCTCGTGGCCAGGCCATCGGCATCATCAGCAGCCTGCCGTGCCAGAAGGCGAGGATGAAGGGCCGTTTCTCACGGTGGAAGCGCTGCGCGACCTCACCACCCTCGATGGTCCAGCGGCTCGTCGCATGGACCAAGCGGATATAGAGCGCGATGCCGGCGCAGAGCAGGCGCCGCAATACATCCGACCTGACAAATCGCCGGCTCAAGCGCCGCATGTTAGGCACGCGCCCGATTGCTCGTCGGCGCCGCCGCCTCGCGCGACTCCTCGGCAAATTGCAGCGCATAGAGCCGCGCGTAGAGCCCACCTTCCGCCAGCAGCTCAGCGTGACTGCCGGCCTCGGCGACCCGGCCTTGGTCGATGACATAGATGAGGTCGGCATCGACGATGGTGGAAAGCCGATGCGCGATGACCAGCGTCGTACGCCCGCGCATCAAAACCTTGAGCGCCGCCTGGACCTGACGTTCCGATTCGGTATCGAGTGCCGATGTCGCCTCGTCGAGCAGCAGGATCGGCGCGTTCTTCAGCATCGCGCGGGCGATGGCGAGACGCTGGCGCTGTCCGCCCGAGAGCTTGATGCCGTGCTCGCCGACGATGGTGTCGTAACCCTGTGGCAGCACTGCGATGAACTCGTCGGCGGCGGCGGATTTCGCAGCGGCGACGATCTCCTCCTCGCCGGCGCCGAAGCGGCCATAGGAGATGTTCGCGCGTACGGTGTCGTCGAACAGGGTGATCTCCTGGCTGACCAGCGCGACGGCACCGCGCAGCGAGGCGAGCGTCACCTTGCGGACATCCTGTCCGTCGATGGCGATGCGCCCGGCGCCGACGTCGTAGAAGCGCGGAATGAGATTGAGAATGGTGGACTTGCCGGCGCCGGAGGGGCCGACCAGGGCGACAGTCTTGCCGGCCGGCACCACGAGATCGGCGCCGGCGAGCGCAGGTGTCGCCCCGTCATAGCTGAAGGAGACGCCGCTGAAGCGGATCTCGCCGCCGCGCACGGCGAGCGGCTTGGCGCCGGGCCGATCCTTGATCGCCGGCTCGATATCGAGAACGGCGAATACACGCTGCGCGGCTGCAAGACCTTCCTGCAGATTGGCGTTGAGCCCGGCCAGGCTCTTCATCGGCTGATAGGCAAGCAGCAGGGCGGTGACGAACGAGAAGAACGCACCGGGGGTGCGCGTGCCGTCGATCACCTGGTGGCCGCCATAGAGGATGACGATGGCGACGGCGACGCCGCCCAGCGTCTCCATCAGCGGCGAGGCGGCCGAGCGCGTCCGAGTCGCGCGGTTGATCAGCTTGACGATGCGGCCGATCAGCCGTTCGGCACGCTTGGCCTCGTAATCCTCCATGCCATAGGCCTTGACGTGGCGGGCGCCCTGGAACGTCTGGTCGAGCAGCGTGGTGAACTGGCCGAGTTCGATCTGGGTGTTGGCGGAGACCCGGCGCATCTTGCGGCCGATGCTGACGAGTGGCCGGAAGGCGAGCGGAAAGACGACGAAGGAGGCAAGCGCCAGCACCCAGTCCTGGTAGAACATCAGGACGACGAGGAAGACGACGGTGAGCGCATCCTTGCCGATACCCGCGAGGATGTTCGCCGCGGCGCCGCGCAGGAGATTGGCGTCGTTGGTGAAGCGCGAGATCAGGCTGCCCGTCGAATTGGCGTGGAAGAAGGCGAGATCGGCCCGCATCAGCCGGGCGAAGAGGCTGGTCTGGACATCGGCGATGACGTGCTGGCCGACCATCGTCATCAGCACCGACTGGGCGTAGGTGGCCAGCCCTTTGACGAAAGCGAGGACGAGGACGCCGGCGGCGACGAGCCAGAGCAGCGATCCGTCTCGCGCGATGAAGATGCGATCGAGCATCGGCTGCATCAGCCAGGCGTTGGCGGCGGTGGTTCCGGCGACGACGACCATGGCGGCAAGCGCCAGCGCGATGTGGCCGAGATAGGGCCGCAGGAAGACACCGGTGAGCCGGCGCACTAAGGCAATAGTGCCGACGGTCGCGGCGCCCTCGGCGTTGCCGAGCGTCTCCGTTCGCGGCCGCTGTACGACGGTCTCGTGCCTCTCGGCTGCGGCGGACAGTTTGGCGGTCATCTGCGGGTCGCCCGGACGACGCTCAGGGGCCAAAGGCGATGCGGCCTGCTGATCGATGATCTGGATCTCGGCCCCCACACATTCCTCTCAGCGGACACTATCATATCGCATGACGCGCGGCCAATATCCCCGCCACAACCGGTGGTCGAGCTAAGCATTGGGATATGCCCTGGCCGAGGCGCCGTAGGGTTAACGGTAGAGCCGGGCCAAATGCAAGGATTGCGTATCCCGGGTCGCCGGGCGATAAAACGAACGGGACAGGGGACGGCGGTGAAACCACAGCGCCAACCAGCCGATCGACCGCTTCGGGCGCGCCGCCTGCTGGTGATCTACAACCCAGTGGCCGGTCGCCGTTCGGTGCGCCGCCTTCACCGCATCCTGGCGCATTGCCGGCGGCTCGGCGCCGTCGTCGTCCTCCGCGAGACGACGGCGCGGGGCGACGCCGAGACCTTCGCCCGCGAGGCCTGCGAGGGCGCCTTTGACGCGGTAGTCGCGGCCGGCGGCGACGGCACCATCAACGAGGTCGTCAACGGGCTCGGCGACGCCGATCTGCCGCTCGCCATCCTGCCGCTCGGCACCGGCAACGTGCTCGCGAACGAGATCGGCCTGCCGCGCAATGCCGCCCGGCTTGCCGCCCTCGCCGCCCTCGGTGAAGCGCGTCCGGTATGGACAGCTGCGGTCGGCGCGCGGCGTTTCCTGATGATGGCCGGAATCGGTTTCGACGCTGCCGTGGTCGCCGGCATCGACGAGGGGCTGAAACGCCGCATCGGCAAGCTCGCTTTCGTCAAGGAGATCCTCGCCCAGCTCTGGCAGCATCGTGATGGGGACTACCGGGTGCGCTGCGATGGCATTGACTATCGGCCGGCCTCGGCGGTCATCGCCAAGGGACGGTTCTATGCCGGCCGCTTCGTCCTCGCCCCGGCGGCGCGACTCGACGACCCGGCGCTCCATCTCGTCCTCTTCATGCGCAGCGGCCGCGTCGCGGTGCTGCGCTATCTCATCGCCATGCTGCTTGGGCGCGTACACAGGCTGCCTGATGTACGCATCCTGCGAACTTCGGATCTCAGCTTGAGCGGGCCGGCAGGGGCCCTCGTCGAGGCCGATGGCGACATCGTTGCAACGCTGCCGGCGAAGATTGCGCTGGCCGATCGACCGCTCCGCCTCATTCAGCCCGGATCGACCGACAGGCGATCCTATTTCGGGCCGTCACCGCCGCCGCGCTGGCGCAGGGCGGCGGCAATGGCCTGGCGCGTCGCCTCGGGCTGGGCCGCTACGGCGCCGCACAGCGCCGCGAACTCGCGCCGCAACCCGTAGAGCTGATCGAGCAGCGAGAGGACGACCGGCACGGCCTCGTCGCCGAGCGCCAGATCCTGGCGGATCTCGATGATGAGGCGAACGCGCGCGACGTCGACCTCGTGAAAGAGCCAGTTGCCGGGCTCGCCTTCCGGCCGTACCCAGCCGCTGTCTATCCAGCGCCCGAGCTCGGTCGCATCGACCGCGCGCACCTCGCGCAAGAGTGCCTCGAGGGCGATCATGACCACGCCGCCCCGCGGCGGGGATCGAACGGACGGCGCGGCGCCCATTTCTCGAGAAAGGCGGCAAGCTCGGGATCCGCCTTTTGCTCGCCAAGAACGATCTTCAAGGTCACGTACTGATCGCCGGGGCTGCCGCTTGCCGGTGCGATGCCGCGGCCCTTGAGGCGCAGCACGGTGCCGCTATCGGCGCCCTTCGGCACTCTCATGCTGACCGTGCCGCTGATGGTCGGCACTGTGATCTTGGCGCCGAGCACCGCCTCGGCGATGGTCACCGGCAGCTCGACGTGGATATCGTTGCCGACGCTGCGGAAGAGTGGATGCGGCGCGACATGGACCTCGATCAGCGCGTCGCCCGGTGGCCCGCCGCCGATTCCCGGCTCGCCCTGGCCCTTCAGCCGCAGAATCTGGCCGTCGGCAAAGCCGGCGGGGATCGTCACGTCGAGGCTGCGGCCGGGAGCGAAGGTCAGGCGCTTCTTGGCGCCGAGCGCCGCCTCGAGAAAGTCGATGGTGAGGCTGAAGGCGCGGTCGGCGCCGCGCAGCCGGATGGTGGCGCCGCCCTGGCCGCCGCGCCGGCCGAAGAGATCGGCAAAGATGTCGCCGAGATCCTCTTCGGAGAGCCCGCTCTCCTGCTGATATTTGGCACCCTGCGCGCCCTCGGCATAGCGCCGATAGGCGGCATGCTCGGGCCGCTCGGCGCCGGCGGCGTCGATCTCGCCGCGATCGAAGCGCGCGCGTTTCTCGGGATCGGAGAGGAGATCATAGGCGGCGCTGATCGTCTTGAACTGCGCCTCCGCCTCCCTCTTGCCTGGGTTGAGGTCGGGGTGATGCTGTTTGGCGAGCTTGCGATAGGCGCGCCGGATTTCTTCCTGGCTCGCCTCGCGCTTGACGCCGAGGATCGTATAGGGGTCGTCGCTGGCCATCGGACTCGGTTCCTCAGCGCTTCGCTTGCGGCGCTTGGTCGACGCGCAGTTGAACGTTGCGGTCGGTACCGCCGCGCTCGACCGTCAGCGCGATCTGGTTGTTGACCGGGGCGAAGCCGAGTCGGTTGCGCAGCTGGCTGGCGCCGCGCACGGGTGTGCCGTCGACCGCGACGATGATATCGCCCGGCCGCAGCCCGGCGCGGTCCGCCGACGAGCTCGCTTCGACGCCGCTGATCACCGCGCCCTCGCTGTGTCGGGCGCCGAGCGAGGCGGCGAGCTCGGGCGTCAGATCCTGAATGGTGACGCCGATGCGACCGCGCTTGACCCCGCCAGTGCGGACGATCTGCTCCATGGCGTTGCGGGCCATGTTGATCGGCACTGCGAAGCCGATGCCGATATTGCCGCCGCCGGGCGCCAGGATGGCGGTGTTGATGCCGACGAGACGGCCCCTCAGATCGACCAGCGGACCGCCCGAATTGCCGGGATTGATCGAGGCGTCGGTCTGGTGCCCGAGGTCACGGTTTGGCCGAGCCCGAAAGGATTGCCGATGGCGACGACGAAATCGCCGACCTGCAGACGGTCGCTGTCGCCGAACGGCACCGCCGTAAGATGGTTGCCCGTGATCTTCAGAACGGCGATGTCGGTCCCTTCGTCGCGGCCGACCAGCTTTGCCGCGAAGTGCCGGTTGTCCTTGGTCGTCACCTCGATCGACTCGGCGTTCTCGACGACATGGTTGTTGGTCAGCACATAACCCTGGGCGGCGTCAACGATGACGCCGGAACCGGTCGCCAGGGTGCGCCGCTCGCGCTGCTCCGGCAGGTTGAAGAACCGCCGGAAGAAGGGATCCTTGAGCAGCGGGTTGTCCGCCACGGCGGCCTCGCGGCCGCGCACCGCGATATTGACGACGCCGGGCGTCACCTCGTTGAGCATCGGCGCCAGGCTGGGCACCCCGGACACTTCCGGGATCGCGCCGAGCGCAGGTCCCGCGAGCGACACCGCGACGACGAGCCAGAGGGCGGTCAGGGTCTTGGTCATCGCAATACGGTTTCTCTCGCTCACGGGGACCGCCCGAATGTCCGGCGGGGTGTCACAGGGTCACCCGCCCCCTCCCTTCGAACGGGGAAGGGGCGGGTGGGGGAGTCGGGCGCACCAAACGTTCGATTACGCCGCCTTGTTCTCGTCGCCCTCGCTGATTTGCCGCGGTGCCGACGTCGCCTGGCTCTCGATCCGGATCGAACGCGGTTTCATCGCTTCCGGCACCTCGCGGACGAGATCGATCGAAAGCAGTCCGTTGACCAGGCTGGCGCCGGTCACGGTGATGAAATCGGCAAGATCGAAACGGCGCTCGAAGGCGCGTGCTGCCAGGCCGTGATGCAGGTACTGGGCGTCCTCCTCGCCTTGCTTGCGACCGGCGACGATGAGCGAGTTCGCCTGCTGGGTAATCGACAGATCACCTTCGCCGAAGCCGGCCACCGCCATGGTGATGCGGTAGGAATCCTCGCCCAGCTTTTCGATGTTGTAGGGCGGATAGGAACTTTCACCGCTGTCGAACCGCACAGCATCCTCGAAGAGCTGCATCATGCGGTCGAAGCCGATCGTCGAACGGGAGAGCGGAGTAAGATCGAAACTTCTCATAGCCATATCCTCCATTGAGCAACATGGATCACGAGATTTGCGGCTTCCGCCGCTACGCGGCGTGTACCGCTTGCCGAGCCCGTCACGGCGCCCGGCAGCGGTGATTTGGGGAGCGTTCGGCGATACGTCAAGGTGTACGTCGCGGCCGGGCGCGGACGGGCCCCTCCGATGGCGCTAAACGAGTCCGGCGATGGCCGCCGAGCCGCGTCGCGCGACGAATTCTAACGCTTCTTGCCGACCAGCTTCGTCCGCGCCGGTGCGTATCTCACGCGCTGTTGCGGCGGGCCTGCGCTCATCTCATGCGGCGGCCGGGGCGGTGCCGAAGCAGGATCGAAGGCGACATTGATCTCGAGCACCGAGGCGTCGTTCTGCCGCGCGAAATTGACCCGCAGAAGCTCCTCCTTGATGGTGACGTACTTGCCGATCACCGCCAGCAGATCGCGCTGCAGCGCGGGAAGGAAGCTTGGCGCATCGCGGCCGGCGCGCTCATGCGCCAGGACGATCTGCAGACGCTCCTTGGCGATACCGGCGGTCGCGGCGGGCCGGCGGAAGAAGAAATCGAGAATGCTCATCACGCCCTGCCGAAGATGCTGCGGAAAAGGCTGCGGCGCTGCGGCCGCACGAAACGCAGCTCGCGCATCTCGCCGAGCAGGCGGGCAACGGCGTCGTCGTAGGCGCGTCCAGCCGGGCTCTCGGTGTCGAAGATGACCGGCGTTCCGGTATTGGAGGCGCGCAGGACGGTTTCCGATTCGGGGATGATACCAAGCAGCGGCACGGCAAGGATCTCCTTGACGTCCTCGACCGTCAGCATCTCGCCGCGGGCGACGCGGTCGGCCGAGTAGCGGGTCAGCAGGAGGTGCTCGGCGACCGGCGCTTCGCCGCGCTCTGCGCGCCGCGATTTCGAGGCCAGCAGCCCGATGATGCGATCGGAATCACGCACCGAGGAGACTTCCGGATTGGTGACGATGATCGCCGCGTCGGCGAAGTAGAGCGCCGTCAGCGCGCCGTGCTCGATGCCGGCCGGGCTGTCGCAGATGATGTAGTCGAAACTCTGCTTCAGCTCGTCAATGACCTTGCCGACCCCGTCGCGCTTCAAGGCGTCCTTGTCGCGTGTCTGCGAAGTCGGGAAGACATAGAGGGTGTCGATCCGCTTGTCGCGGATCAGCGCCTGGTTAAGCTTGGCATCGCCATTGATGACGTTGATGAAGTCGAAGACGACGCGCCGCTCGC
>WNFC01012846.1_pt1 | contig 18353 bp, 17 predicted proteins | sample 5400541 | NCBI WGS metagenome assembly WNFC01 (sample SAMN13153342, study PRJNA577476) | soil metagenome | isolation source: 120 cm saprolite under Douglas fir tree site 2 hole 2 replicate 1 | place: USA:California | collected 2015-04-18 | reverse complement strand
GTTTGACCTGGGTCTGCACCGCCAGGTTGTCACGGGAGGACGTGATCTGCTGCGCGGCCGAGTTGATCCGGGACTGGCCGCTGATCGCATCCATGTTCTCCTTGGTCTTGTCGCTGGCCAGCTGGGCCTGCTCCTGGCTGCACTGCGCGCCGTTCGGGCAGTCAGCGTTCACCTTGGCCTGGTCGCTGGCGACGGTCGCGGCGTCGGCCTGGTTGGTGGCATTGACCGACGCCACCGTGTCGTTGTAGCTCTGCTGGGAGTTGTTGACTTGATGCTGCAGTTGCGCGACCTGCGCCGCGGTTAGCGGCGACTGCGTCGCCTGGAGATTGGCCTGGGCGGACGCGAGCGACGCCTGAGCGGAAGCGAGCGCGGCCTGCTGGGTCGTCGAGTCGATCCGCGCCAGCACCTGGCCCGCGGTCACCTTGTCGCCGACTTTGACATCGACTTCCGTCAGGACACCGGTTTGTTTGAAGCTGACGTTCATCCGGCCGGCCGGCAACAGGGAGCCGGTGCCACTGACAACAGAGGTAACGGTCCCGCGGTCGGCGGTCGAGGTCCGGATTGCGACCGCGGCTGGGGTAGCGAAGACGGTGTCGCGCGCGATCAGGCCGACGAGCACCACGCCGACCAGAGCCAGCCCGATGACCCAGGCTCGCGTCCCGCTGAGCCACGGGTTGCGCCGCAGCTGTGGTAACGGCTTAAGGGTGGGTGCTTGGCGCATGGTGGCCTCCCGCTGTTGTTCGAACGGTCATGGCGCTACGGCGTCGACGATGGCCGGGGCTGGAAGTTGCCCAGGGTCACTCCTACCGAGATGTGCTGACCATTTCGGATCACGGACAGCGTGACGCGGTCGCCGACCGTCTTGGTGTCAAGGTATTGGGTGAGCTCATCGACCGTGGCGATCGCATGGCCGTCGATGGCGGTGATGATGTCGTCGCTCGCATCCGCCTGGCCGGTGCCGTGGAGCCCCGCTGCCGCTGCCGGTCCGCCGGGGGCGGCGTCGATCACCAGCACGCCGGAGGTCACACCGGTGATGCCGAGCTGGCTGGCGGTCGATGCTGTCAGCGTTTGCGCCGTGATGCCGAGCGCGGGATGCTGGATCGCGACGCCCTTCTCGAGCGACGGGAGCAGGGTCTCGGCGCGGTTGATCGGAATCGCGAAGCCGACGCCCACGTTGCCTTCGACCGGGCTCTGGATCGAGTCATTGATGCCGATCAGCTGGCCACGAGCGTCCAGCAGCGCACCACCCGAGTTACCGGGGTTGATCGGCGCATCGGTCTGAATCATTCCCGTCAGCGCACGGCCGGTTGGTGCGGTGCTGGAGCGGTTTAGACCAGAAATGATGCCCGCGGTGAAGCTTCCCTGCAGACCGAACGGCGATCCGATGGCGAGCGCGGCATCACCCACCTGCAACGCATCGGAGTTTCCGGCAGTCAGCGGATGCAGCTGGTCCGAGGCCGAGACTTGGACGACGGCCAGGTCGGCACTCTGGTCGACGCCCTTGACCTGGGCCGTCGCGGTATGCCCGTCGCTGAAGGTCACCTGGACCTGCGACGCGCTGTCCACCACGTGGGCGTTGGTCAGGATATCGCCTTGCTTGTCGACCACGATGCCGGAACCTTCCGCTTGCGAGAACGAGCGCGCGCCACCGCCAGAGACCGAGGTCGTGATGGTGACGACGCCGTCCTTGGTTTGCTGGTAGATGGCGGCGAATGACCCCGGGGAGGGTGCCGGCGCGGCGACACCCGCCGCGACCGTGGCGTTGCTCGAACTCGGGCTGGCGGCCGGGCGGTGGCTCGCGATGAGCGCGCCGACCGCGCCCCCACCGATGCTGCCGGCGACCAGCCCGGCGGCGAGCATGGCCACTGCCATGCTGCGCGCCGGACGGTGGGGAAAGGGGGGAGCGGGCGGAACGGGCTGAACGGGCACGGCGGGCTCCGGGGCGATCGGCGTTTCGATGAAGTCCGGCGTGAACGGATCCCGCATAGTCAGGGCTAATGGTGCGCGGGAGCGATGAGCCGCCTATGAAAGCTAGCTAAGACTTCGCTAAGACTTTAGATCCGCCGGGAATTCGACCGTAAAGACGGCGCCGCCCTGGGGGTTGTTTGCCGCGTAGGCGTTCCCGCCGTGCTCCCGCGCGATCCAGCGAGCGATCGCCAGGCCGAGCCCCGTCCCCTCGCCCGAGCGGGCCGCGTCTGACTGGTAGAAACGCTCAAAAATTCGCTCGAGATCATCGCTGGGGATCCCCGGTCCGTCGTCGGCGACGGCCAGGCGTACCGCCCGGTTGCCGTTCGCGAGCCGCAGCTCGATGCGGCCGTCCTCCCGTGTGTGTTTGAAGGCGTTGTCGACCAGGATCCAGAGCAGCTGCTTGATGGCATCGCTGTTTCCCTGCATCGGAGCCGGCACGCCATCCAACAGCTCGATGCGCCGCGAAGGCTGTAGGATCTGGGCCTGCCGTGAGACCTCCTGAATAATCGGCAGCAGATCAATCAGGGTCTTATCGAGGTGATAACCGGCATCAGCCCGAGCCAGTGTGAGCAAGTCCTGCACCATCCGGCTCATGCGCTCGCTTTCACCGGCGATATCGTTGAGCGCGGCGACCCGATCGTCCGCCGCGATGTCATCTCTCTTCAAGAGCAGACCAACATTTCCACGAATGGTGGTGAGAGGCGTGCGAAGCTCGTGCGATGCATCGGCGACAAAACGTCGCTGGGCCACCAGGGCTGACTGGAGCCGATGGTAGGCGTCTTCGAGCTGGCGCAGCATCTGGTTGAAACTCTTCTGCAGCCGTCCCACCTCATCGTCGGGCGCGCTCTCCGGTAAGCGTCGACTGAGGTCCTGCGTGCGGCCAATATCCTCGGCGGTGCTCGCCATCGCATCGAGTGGTCGTAGCGCTCGGCCCGCGACGAACCAGCTCGCAGCTCCCGCGGCGATGAGGCTCAGCAATCCGCCCGCAACCAGAAATAGGCGGAGCCCACTGAGCTGGCTCTCGATGCCGGACAGCGACTCCCCGACCACGAGGTACCCGGCCGGGCCGTTGGGTGATGCGAGTTGCCGCACGTAGACCCGCGTCACTGGGCCGTTTTCGGCCCGCGCGTTGGTGATCGTGCCGTGATCAAACGGTGCGGACTGCAGTAGGTTGGCCGGCCAGATTGGATCGGCACCTTGCACCTTGCCGCGCGAGTAAACCTGGTCCGGACTGGTAAGAATGATTTCCTCGAAGATCTCCGAGCTCTTGGCGATATCGATCGTCAGCGAAAACGGACTGGGGCGGAACCCGCGCGGCGATTCCAGCTGCCGCAGGATGTCCGTGGCGCGAGCCTGTAAGGCTTGATCTTGCTGATAAACCAGGCTCCGTTCGACGAGAACGTAGACGAGCGAACTGAAGATCATCACGGCTAGCGCGACGACCCCGGCCCCGAAGAGCGCGATCCGTGCCCTGATCGGGAGCCGATGCCGGAAAGTCGTCTGCTGCTCGACCCACCCAGAGAGGCGACCGAGTGCGGAGCTCATTCCTCCTTCAGGATGTACCCAACCCCGCGCACGGTTTGCAGCAGGCGCGGCCGCCCGCCTTGCTCGAGCTTCTGCCGAACGTAGCCGACGTAGACGTCCACCACGTTGCTGCTCGCCCCGAAATCAAAGCCCCAAACGGCATCGAGCAACTGCTCCCGACGGAGCACCTGTCCGGGATTGCGCATGAAGTGCTGGAGCAAGTCGAACTCCTTTGCGGTCGTTGGGATCAACTCGTCGGCGCGGCGCACCTCGCGCGTGGCCAGGTCCATCACGACGTCGGCATAGCGAAGCGTTCGACGCGCCCGCGGCGCGCGCCGGCGAAGCAGCGCCCGCACCCGGGCGAGCAATTCCTCGTAGGCAAAGGGCTTGACCAGGTAGTCATCGGCGCCGCTGTCCAGGCCCTTGACGCGGTCGGCGGTGCCATCCTTGGCGGTAAGCAGCAGGATCGGCACATCACCTTCGGCACGGAGTCGCCGCGTCACCTCGAGGCCGTCGATGCCCGGCATCATGATGTCGAGGATGGCGAGGTCGGGCATGCGCTCGCGGGCGCGAGTCAACGCGATCTGACCATCGGGGGCGACCTCGACCTGGTACCCCTCGTAGATCAAGGCGCGACGTAGGGCGGCCGCGATCTTGGCATCGTCATCCACCACGAGGACGTGCGGCTGGTCGGACATGCTCGCCACCATCTAAGCACGCTCACATGAGATTAATCTAAGAACAAGTTGAGGCGTGGCGGCGCGCTCAGTGGCCGGCGAACAGCGTCACGAACAGGGTGATCGCGGCAACCGCCATGGAGACGGTTGCGATCCCGGTCAGCGCGAGGCTGACCTTGCCACTGACGTAGCGCTTCATCACCTTGCGGTCCGCGCCGAGGACGACGATCAGCAGCAGCAGCGGCGGCGCCACGACGCCGTTGATGACCGCCGCGATGAAGAGTGCACGGATTGGATCGAGGTGGACGAAATTCATGACCACCCCGGCCACCGTGGCCAGTGTCAGGACGAGATAGAAGGTCGGCCGATTCTGCGGCTTGCTGGCGAGGCTGCCTCCGAAGCCGAAGAACTCCTTGACGGCATAGGTGGCGGAGCCGGTCAGGATCGGAATGGCGAGCAGGCCGGCGCCGATCAGCCCAACCGAGAAGACGATGAACGCCAATGGTCCGGCCAAAGGCGCCAGCGCGGCCGCGGCCTGGTCAGCGGTCTGCACCTCCGTCTTGCCATGCGCGTGCAGCACCGCTGCTGAGGTGAGAATGATGAAGTACATCACCAGGTTCGAAAAGGCCATGCCGATCACGACATCCGTTCTGGCGGCGCGGAGCTCGGCGCGCCGCAGCCCGCGGCGGCCGGCCTGCGGGTTGGTGGCGCCGGCCGCGGTCAACTCGTCCACCTCGGACGATGCCTGCCAGAAGAAAAGGTAGGGGGAGATGGTGGTGCCGAGGACCGCCACCAGGGCCATGATGAAATCCTTGGAGAACTCGACGTGTGGAATGAAGGTTGCCTTGAGCACCTCGAGCAGCGGGGGATGCGCGAAGAAGGCCGTGATCACGTAAGCGAACAGCGCCAGCGTCAACCATTTGAAAATCTTGAAAATCGTGGCGTAGTTGGCGAAGATCTGCATGACGATGATCAGCAGCGCGACCGGAACAACCAACCACAGGGCACGCAAAGCGCCGCGAGACAACATCGACCCGGCCGCCGCCACGGCGCCGAGGTCGGCGCCCACGTTGAAGGTGTTGGCCACGAGCAGCCCGACGATGGCGATGCCGACCAGCCAGCGCGGGAATTTGCGCCGGAGACTGGCTCCCAGCCCCACCCCGGTTTCGAGCGCGATCCGGGCGCACAGCTCCTGGACCGCGCTCATCAGGGGAAAGGTGAAGAGGGCCAGCCAGAGCAGGCCGTAGCCGAACTGGCTTCCGACCTGGGAGTAGGTCCCGATTCCGCTGGGATCGTCGTCGCTGGCGCCGGTGATCAGCCCCGGGCCGAGCATCTGCAGGAAGCCAAAGACCCCCTTGCCTTTGGCATCGTCGATGGTGGTCCGGCCGCCAGCCGGACTGCCGCCAGCGGCGAGATCCGACCGCTGGTGGCTCTCCGCGGCGTCGCCGGCCGGTTGGGCCCCCGGCTTGACGACCGAGAGGATGGGGTCGGGGGGCGGTTGACTCTGGTCAGACTCGGCCATGGCACGTTATATTATGACTATCACTAAGCACGTGCATAGGTACGTGCCGAGCATACTGAATTCGGCCATAACCTGGCGGGCTGGCGGCGCGTTGTAACAACGAGCTGCAGGGTCTGGTCAGCTGACAACGTCACTGATAGGATGAAACCGAAATGTCACAAGGAGTAATCAAGATTGCGCTGGCAATGGCATTTGCGGCGCTTTTGCCGTCATGTTTCGGCGCCCAGGTGAATACCGCCCGCTCCGGAGGAGCGGTGGTGCTGGCCTACAACTTCCCCCGGCCGACGCCGACCGGAACCCCCGAGCCACAGCCGTCGCTAACGGTTGGCCAGGTGGCGGCCAGCCAGGGCGCAGTCGAGGTGCGCGGCTTCCACGAGCCGGGCGACTGGGCTCATCGCAACTATTGCGGGGCCGGCGCGACCCAGGTCCTGCTGTCGGCCTGGATGTCGGATGTTCCCGATATCGAAACGGTGGCCAAGGCCTCAAAGCTGAACCCCAATCGCGGTGAGTTCGGCGCCGATGCGACCAGCGCGAACAACCAGTACATCAACCCGGTCGTAATCCCGGCGCTGGGGCAGCCGCGCTACCAAGCCGAACACATCACCACGCTTGACGAGGTCAAGACCAGAATCGCGCACGACATCGTCGACCAGCAAGCGATCATGACCTTTGGCCACGGCGTACCGGTGATGGTGCAGACCATGACGACCCGACTTCCAGACGATCTCGGTCGCGGCGCTCTGGGTCGCGATGCAGGCCTACATCAAAGAGTTTCCGGCCGACCCGATGAACGTCATCAGCTAGGGCGAACCCGGGCGTCCGCATAATGAGGCCATGGCCCAGGCCCACGACCGCCTCAGCGACGCCCTCTCGATGGAGGCACTGGTCCGCCACCAGCTGATCCTGCTGGGCGAGGACCCCGCGCGCGAGGGCCTCCGCGACACGCCCGAACGCGTCAAGGAGAGCCTCGAGTTCCTGACGCGTGGCTATCGGATGACGGTCGAGGACGTCTTCGGCGACGCCACCTTCGCCGAGGCCTACAAGGACATGGTCGTGGTCAAGGACATCGAGATGTATTCGCTGTGCGAGCATCACCTGCTGCCCTTCTTCGGCCGGGTCCATATCGGCTACATCCCGAAGGGCCGGCTGGTCGGACTCAGCAAGCTGCCGCGCCTGGTCGAGCTGTATAGCCGCCGTCTCCAGATGCAGGAGCGGATGACCCGGCAGATTGCGGAATGCCTGCAGAAATACCTGGAGCCGGTCGGGGTCGGCGTCGTCGTCGAGGCCGATCACCTCTGCATGAAGATGCGCGGCGTCGAAAAGCAGAACAGCCGCGTCTTCACCAGCTGCGTGCTGGGCATCTTCCAAACCGATCCCAAGACGCGGGCTGAGTTCATGGGCCTGATCAAGGGCGCCCCCAACCCGTAAAGGGCAGGCTGGATCCGTGAGCGCCCAGCTCATGGTTGGGACATCGGGGTTCGCCTATTCCTCCTGGCGCGGCAGTTTCTATCCCCGGCGCCTCAAGCCGGCGGAGATGCTGGGCTTTTACGCGCAACGGCTGGCGACAGTCGAGGTGAACACAACGTTCTATCGGACGCAGCCCGAGGAGGTCGTCGCCGGGTGGGTCCAAGCCGTGCCTGCCGAATTCCGATTCTCCGTCAAGGCCCACCGGCGCATCACCCACAACCGGCGCATGCCCAATCTCGAGGAAGCGATTCGAGTACTGGCCGCCGAGGCCAACGGCTTCGGCGAGCTCTTGGGTCCCGTCCTCTTCCAGTTCCCTCCAACCGCCCCCTTCGACGAGGGCCGGATCGAGCGGATCGCGGCCTTGCTTCCGAGCCACTGGCGGGTCGCCTTCCAGTTCCGCCACCGGTCCTGGCACACGCCGCAGGTCGCCGACTTGCTCGAGCGCATGGGCGCCGCCCTCGTGCACGGCGACGGAGAGGCGGAGCCGGGGCCACTGGGCCGGGGCGCCTTTCTCTATTTCCGACTGCGCCGGGACAGCTACTCGCCGCAGCGACTCACCGTCTGGGCGCGCCGGATTGCCGGCTACCTTACGGGCGGCCGTGACGTCTTCGTTTACTTCAAGCACGAGAAGCTGGGGCCGCTCTACGCGCAGCAGCTCGCGCAACGGATCCGAACATCTTTTCGTCCTCCGGTCCACGCGGCGCTATAATCGCGGTCAAATGGCCCGGTCTATGTGGCGGGGCGCAATCAGCTTCGGGATGGTGGCGATCCCGGTCCGGATGTACCTCGCCACCGAGGCGCATAGCGCCGTTTCATTCCGACAGCTCTGCCCCCACTGCCAGTTGCCCATCAAGCAGCAGCGACACTGCCCGACCGACGATCATGTCGTCGCCTTCAACGACGTGCTCAAGGGCTACGAGGTCAGCAAGAACCAGTTCGTCCTCATCGACGAGGAGGACCTGGACAAGCTGCCGCTCAAAACCACCCGCACCATCGACATCGTCGAGTTCGTCGAGCGGAACGAGGTGCCGCTTGGCCTTTACATCAAGTCCGCTTATTACCTGGAGCCCGAGGAGGTCGGCGTCAAGCCGTTCTACCTTTTGAAACGAGCCCTCGAGGATACGAACAAGGTGGCCGTCGCGAAGATCGCGCTTCGCGACCGCGAGCATCTCTCACTCATCCAGGTCGAGGGCAACACGCTCCTCTGCAACACACTGAACTGGCCCGACGAAATCCGGTCGACGGAAGAGCTGAACCTGCCGCAGAACGTGAAGATCAGCGACAAGGAAGTGAGCATGGCGACGTCGTTGATCGACAACCTGACGGACACCTTCCAGCCGGAGCGCTACACCGATGACTACAGGGCGGCCTTCCAGCAGATCGTCGATCAGAAGATGAAGGGCCTGAAGATCACGGCGCCGGCGGCGACGCAGGAGCCCAAGGTCATGGACCTGATGGCGGCGCTGCGCGCGTCGGTCGAGGCGACCAAACAGGGAAAGAAGAACGACCTGCCCTTCGAGGCGGCGGTCCCAGATCGGCTGAGGCCGATGCTGCCGATGCCCGCGGCGGAGCCCTTCGACTCGCACGAATACGCCTTCGAGGTTGCCTGGCAGGGTATCCGCGCGCTCGCGCGTATCGACCGAGGCCAGGTGCGGCTGTGGGGCCGCGACCTGCGCGACCTCACCGGTCGCTATCCCGAAGTCCAGGCGCTGGCAGCCATCGCGCCGGCCGAAACGATCGTCGACGGCGAGCTGATCGTGGCCGACGGTGAGGGACGTCCCGATAGCGTGGCCATCGAGAAGCGCCAGCAGGCGGCCAATCCTGAGGCGGTGGCGCGCGCCGTCGCCGCGCAGCCCGTGACGTACGTGGTCTACGACCTGCTGTACCTGGCCGGCCGTTCCATGCTCAGGCTGCCGCTGGTGCGGCGCCGCCCGCGCATGAGCGAGGCGATCCGCTCCTCGGCGCGGATCTACGTGGTGGAACCCGTCGCCGAGGATGGCCTCGCGTTGTTCGATGCCGCCCAGGAGCGAGGGCTCGAGGGCATCGTGGCCAAGCGGTACGACAGCCCCTACCGTCCCGGGCAGCGGCACCCCGACTGGCTCGCGATCGAGGCGGTCCGCCGCCAGGACTTTGTCGTCATCGGGTTCATCCCACAAGCCGGCGATCGCCTGCTCGAGGCGCTGATCATTGCGACCTGCGACGGACGTGGCTACCAGCCGGCGGGCCGTGTCGTCGGCGGCTTCGATGCGAGCACCGGAAAGCGCCTGCGCAAGTCACTCGACGCGCTGCCCCGAGCGCCGGCTCCAACCGACCCCCGCTGGGCCGACGACCGCATCCGCTGGGTCGAGCCGCGCATCGTAGTCGCCATCAGGTACAGCGAGTGGGATCGTAGCGGACAGGTCCGGTTTCCAATTTTCAGCGGGGTGCGTCCGGAGGTGTCGCCCCAGGAATGCGTGCGCGCGGCGATGGTCGAGCCGCGCCACGCCGCAGGGCCGCGGCTGATCGACATCCAGCTGCCTCGCCTGCCGATCTGAAAGGCTTGGCCTAGGATCTAACGGATTCGAGTACCCACGTTCCCGTTGGCAGAGGGGCTTTGCGCCTGAGCTCCAGGCCCGCGGCCGCGAACAGGATGCGGAACTCTGCCTCCGTGCGCTCCCGGCCACCTAAGACGACCATCATGTGCAGGTCGGCCATAACAAGGCGAAGATCGTCCGGAGTCGCCCGAAAGCGGTCGGGCATCAGTCGTTCGATTACCAGGAGCCGCCCGTTGGGCGGCATCGCTTCGACGCATACCTTAATGATCCGTGCCGCGTGCTTGTCGTCCCAGTCGTGAAGAATCCACCTCAACAGGTAGGCATCGCCACCTTTCGGGACCGAGTCAAAGAAGTTCCCAACTACCATCTCGCAGCGCCCGGCAACACCAGCTGCCTCCAGCTGAGCAGGCGCCCCCTCGAGCCCGGGCTTGAGATCCACGATGACTCCGCGCATCTTTGGCTGGGCCGTGAGAACTGCCGCCATAAGGGCTCCTCGGCCGCCGCCAATGTCGACCAACGTGGAAATCTCCGATAGGTCACACGCGTCTGAGAGCGCTCTTCCATCGACCTGCGCGGAAGCCGCCATGGCCGCGTTGAACCGCTCTCTTGCCACGGGGCTGCCCGCCATGTGCTCCCAGCGGGGCAGCCCGTGAACAAGTTCATAGGCGGGCTTGCCGGTCTGCACGGAATGACCGAGCTCAGCCCATGCCGCATATCCCTCGCTCAACGTCATTCGCGCCATTGCGTGTTCCCGCTGGCCTGACCGCAGGCAGGCTGATAGCGGGGTTGGGCCAAAACGTCCCTGCTCATCCTCGGTGAGCACACCGAGCGCGCAAAGCCCTCGGAGAAACCGATTCAGCGAGTCTTCGTCAGAGCCAGTCGCTTGCGCCAATTCCCCTGCGGTCATGGCACCCTCGGCGACGCGATCCGGGACAGCTAACTCAACAGCTAACCCCACGGCCTGGGACGCGCGGTAGCCCGTGATGAGACGGAAAACTTGATCCTCAGGCGCAGTCTCCAAGCTGTCCTCAGAATAGAAGGATTGACGAGGAAGACTTGGCTGTTTCTCCTTCCTGCGAGAGCTCTAGCGGTTTAGGCCGACAACGACAGCGAGAGCACGATCAACTCTCACCGCCGCAGCTGTGCCGTCAATACGGCCGGAGCTGCCTTTCTGGTAGTGCGATATCAACCCCCTGCTTGGCTTCCGTATCCGACCAGAGAGGACGTCTCATGTCGCGTGGTAGCCCGTGGCGGACACTATTCGAACAAAACGAACTGGGCCCGGGTTCGCAGGGTTTGGAGAACTAACACGATCATCAGGTGAGTGCCGAGCAGTGGCCGACTAGGGACAAGAGTCGCGATGGAAGCGCGAAAGCTCGGCCTGATCTTGGCCATCGCGGGAGCGCTCGCGATGAGCACGCCGGCCGCCGCCGCCGCAGCGACCTCAGGAGGCGTGAGAATCACCCTGACCTGCGCGATTGGGAATGGAACCACCGGGCTGGGCGCCTTCAAGGTCACGGCCAACGGGAGCAGTTCCGTTGTGAATGTTCCGTGCGGCGGCTCCGCGACCGTTACCAACCCAGGATGGATGGCCGGGGCCACGGCTACGATCGATCAGGCAGCCGGACCGGTGGGCACGAGGCTAGTCACCAACCGGAATGTGTTACTTGCTACCTACACTGTCGCATTCTTTACGTCGGCCCTGGCGTGTTCCACCGTAACTGCAGCTCCAGGGTGCCTGGCACCTACGACAGGCCTGGCGCCCAGGCGAACGAGCATCCCGCCGGTGGTGTTGATCGCCGTGCTGCTGGGCACCATAGCGTTGACAATCCTCGGGATGATACTGGCCCCGCTTTGGGTGATAGGGCAGCAAATCCGCTATTTCCATCGGCTCTACATCGACCAGCCCGAGGCCTACAAGGAGGCTATGAGACACCTGGCGCTCATGCCAGGCATGGCATGGCGGATTCGACTGAGATCCAGGCTGCTTAGGGTTCCTCTTCCTCCGGGCTTCGACGATGCGGAACGAGTGATCCATGAGGATAAACAAAGGCTCTAGTGGATGCCGTTCGGGCGGCGCGCCGCTCCTCGCGCACTTCCTGCTTTCGGAGAGCGTTCGATTGGAATAGCCCGTGGCGGATTCGAACTAGCAGGAACCGGGTGGCTGTCAGCGTCGTTCGACCCATCCGTTGGAGCTGCCGGGGGCCGGTACGCGTAGCTCAGTTCTCGTGGTGAAACTGATTCCGTTCAGCGAGGTAAGAACGCGTGTCCGGCTAACTCGAGGTTGACCAGCCCGTAAAGTAGGGGCGTGTCGATCCCGGAGCTAGTCCCGGTGCACCTGCGCGTCAACGGTGAGGAGACGGCGCTGATGGTCCCGCCCTATAAGACGCTGCTCGAAGTCTTGCGCGAGGACATGGGATTGACCGGCACCAAGCACGGCTGCGAGCTGGGCGAGTGCTCGACCTGTGGCGTGCTGGTCGATGGCAAGCCATTTCTTTCCTGCCTGAGCATGCCGCTCGACCTCGAGGGCCGCGAGATTTTAACCGTCGAAGGAATGTCCCCCGATGGCCGGTCCCATCCGTTGCAGATCGCGTTTGCCGAGCTGGGGGCAGCCCAATGCGGCTACTGCACCCCAGCCATGTTGCTGACCGCCAAGGCGCTGCTCGACCGTAATCCGCACCCGAGCCGGGATGCGATCATGGAGGCGCTGGCGGGCGTCCTGTGCCGATGCACCGGCTATCTCAAGATCTTCGAGGCCGTCGAGCTGGCCGCCTCGCGAACGGGAATCGCGGTGCGATGACCCAACCGGCTGAAGAACTCTCGATCGTCGGTAAGTCGCTGATCAAGCCCGATGCGTTTTCCAAGGTCAGCGGGCAAACGAAGTTTGCCGACGACCTGGCAATGCCACGGATGATCTACGGACGCCTCCTGCGCAGTCCGCACCCGCATGCCCGCATCCTGCATGTCGATACCGCGCGGGCTCGGGCACATCCCGGCGTGCTCGCCGTGCTCACCGGCGATGACCTTCCTGTCAAGTTCGGCATCCTGCCGGTCAGCCAGGACGAGGAGGCGTTGGCGAGAGAAAAGGTCCGCTACGTCGGCGATCCCATCGCCGCCGTCGCGGCGACCGACGAGTGGATCGCCGACGAGGCGCTCGACCTGATCGACGTCAGCTTCGCGGAGCTGCCGGCGGTGATGTCGATCGAAGAGGCGATCAAGGGTGAGGGCGAACCGATCCACGGAAAGAGCAACGTGCACAAGACCGTGGCACTCGAATTTGGCGATACCGAAGAGGCGCTGCGGGCGGCGGCTCATGTGCGCGAGGACACGGTGTTTTTCGAGGGCAATACCCACCTTCCGATGGAGCAACACGCGGCGCTGGCCCAGGTGGCGGCCGATGGCAAGCTCACGCTCTGGACTTCGTCGCAAACCCCGCATTACGTCCATCGCGCGCTGGGCAAGGTGCTCGAGATGCCGATGAGCCGCATTCGTGTGATCGCGACGCCCAACGGTGGCGGCTTCGGCGGCAAGAGCGACATCTTTTCCCATGAGCTGGTCGCCGCCAAGCTGGCACTCGTGACCGGACGCCCGGTGAAGATCACGCTGACCCGCGAGGAAGTTTTTTACGCGCACCGCGGGCGCCACCCAGTCCTGATGAAAGTCAAAACCGGGTTCGCAAAAGACGGTCGGATCACCGCCATGCAGTTCCAGAGTTTCCTCGACGGCGGCGGCTACGGCAGCTACGGAGTCGCCAGCACCTATTACACCGGCGCGCTGCAGGCGACCACCTATGCGATTCCGCGATACCGGTTCGAAGCTGTGCGCTTCTTCACCAACAAGCCGCCCTGCGGCCCCAAGCGCGGCCACGGCACACCGCAACCGCGGTTCGCCCTCGAGACCCACCTCGACAAGGTCGCCGAAGAGCTCGGCATCGACCCGGTCGAGCTGCGCCGGCGCAACCTGCCGAAGCCGGACTCGCGCACGGTCAACTGGCTGCGGATCACGAGCTTCGGCCTGGAGGCATGCATAGATAAGGTTGTCGAGGCCTCCGGCTTCTCGAAGCGGCGGACCTCCATGCCCCACGGCCGAGGCCTGGGCTTCGCGGTGAGCTCCTATCTCAGCGGCGCCGGCACCGCCATCTACTGGAACGAGATGCCGCACTCCGAGGTCCAGCTCAAGCTCGACCGCAATGGCGGCGTCTCGCTGCTCTGCGGCGCGATCGACATCGGCCAGGGCTCCGACCACATCCTGGCCGCGATCGTGGCCGAAGTCCTTGGCGTATCGCTCGAAGACATCCAGCTCACGACCGCCGACACCGACCTGACGCCGATCGACCTCGGCAGCTACTCCTCGCGCGTGACGTTCATGGCGGGCAATGCGGCGAAGGCGGCAGCGGAAAAGGTGCGCGGCCGGCTGTTCGAGGTGGCGGCCCGCACGTTGCAGTGCGATGCGGATGAGCTGATCGCGCGTGACCACCGGATCATGCGCCGTGCCCAGCCGGCGGATGGCATTGATTTCGCCCAGGCGGTCCAGCTCGCCGAGGCGCAGGGTGGGGTCGTGACCGGCACCGGAAGCTACACGCCGCCGAAGCTTGCCGGTCCCTACAAGGGATCGGGCGTTGGGCCCAGCCCGGCCTACTCCTTCTCGGCGGCCGTGGTCGAGGTCGATTGCGACAGCCGGACCGGCGAGGTCCGCGTTCCCGAGGTCTGGATCGCACACGATATCGGCCGCGCCATCAACCCCATGCTCGTGATCGGTCAGGTGGAGGGCAGCGTGTACATGGCGCTTGGCGAAGCGCTCATGGAGGAGCAGACATTCCGTCTCGGCCTGCACAAGTTTCCGTCGTTGCTCGAGTACAAGAGCCCGACTGCGCTCGAGACCCCGATCATGCATACCTACCTCGTCGAGACAATTGACCGCGAGGGTCCGTTCGGCGCCAAGGAGGCGGGGCAGGGACCACTGCTCCCCGTGATCCCAGCGGTCGCCAACGCGATCTACAACGCCTTGGGTGTGCGCATCGACGAGGTACCGATCACGCCCGACAAGGTGCTCAAGGCGATGAACGACAAGGCCAAGCGCGTCGGACCGAAGTCGGTGCCGGCCTTTCAGTTCCCGCCGCTGATCAACGCCGAGGTGCCCGACGAATGGAAGGGTAAGTAGTGCTGCGCCTTCCGCGTCTGCGCTACCTACGCCCGCGGTCCGTGGACGAGGCGTCCGAGATGGTGGCGTCGAATCCTGGCTCGATGTTCATCGCCGGCGGCACCGACCTGGTGCCAAACCTGAAGCGCCGCCAATTCGAGGTCTCGACGCTGATCAGTCTCAACGCCTTACCGAAGGGCGCCGCGGTCAGTGGCGATGCGGCGAGTGGGCTCGAGATCCGAGCCGGGGCGACGCTCGATGAGCTCGCGGCGCATCCGGCGCTCGAGGGGCCGTATCGCGCGCTCGCCCAGGCCTGCGCCTTGGTATCGACGCCGCAGGTGCGGGTGATGGGAACCCTCGGCGGCAACCTGCTGGTCGACCCGCGCTGCAACTACTACAACCAGACCTACAGTTGGCGCAAGGCGGTCGGCTTCTGCATGAAAAAGGATGGGCAGATCTGCCTGGTGGCGCGGAGCTCGCCGCGCTGCTGGGCCGTCTCGTCATCGGACAGTGCGCCGGTGGCGCTCGCCCTCAATGCGCAGGTCATGCTGCATGGCGCCGAGGGCACGCGGCGAATTCCTGCGGCCGGACTGTACAAGGACGATGGGATCGACTACACGACCAAACGCCGGGACGATGTGATCACGGCGATCCACCTTCCCTCCGTCAACGGTAAGATGACCAGCGCCTACTGGAAGCTGCGGCGCCGTCCGTCATTCGACTTTCCAATCCTGGGCGTCGCGGTCGCCATCACCTGGGATGACGGCGTGGTGAGCGAAGCCCGAGGGGCGCTCGGCGCCGTCGGATCGCACCCGGTCGACATCACGCCCTTCCTCAAGCCACTCAACGGTCAGCGGCCGGACGATGACCTGGTCGCGCAGGTCGCCGAGGCCGCGGACAAGCCGTCGAGGCCGCTCGACAACACCGATCTCAGTCACTACTGGCGGAAGCGCATGACCAAGGTCTACATCGAGCGCGCACTCCGCGACGCCTGCGGATTGCCTCCGCTGGATGGACGGCTCACCGCCCAGGTGAGAGCGAGCGCCATCTGACCGTCGCAGCGAGCCGTGAGAGGCGTCGTGGATCGGCGTTATAACGGAAGTGAGGAAGTTCGTCCCGGTCATGCTGGTCGCCCTATATCTCGCTGCCTGCGGCACACCCGCATCGACCTCGGGATCGACGGTGAAGGGCGCCACGACGCTGGTGAGACCCGACGCGGTCGAGGTCGTTGATGCCGCGAAGCGTTCGACCGACGCCGCTGCGGCCAGCAACCCGGTCGCGCCCGTCAGTCATCCGACCGACCAGCTGCCGGTGACCCCGGCATCGAGGTTGGCCGCGCCGCCGCCGGCCGCCGATCCAGACCGCGCAACACCCGGCTTCAATTGCCAGAGCTTTAACGCCCCGGGCAAGCCGAAACTCATGTGCCCGCCGCAATAGCCGGCCGCAGCCCCCGCGCCGCTTAGCTCGACAACGTAAGCTTCCCGCGATGAGGCTGTGCACCTACTCGGTGGACGCCGGCGCGCCGCGTCTGGGGGCCGATTGTGGCGCGGCCCTGCTCGACCTGGCGAGGTACTCGCACCTCCATGAAGGGCTGCGGCTGCCGGCCGAGATGCAGGGATTACTGGACGCCGGCCCGCAGGCGTGGCGGCACGCGGCGGATCTCTGCCGGCGCTTCACGTCGGAGCTCGAGAGCCACGACCTCGCCCAGGATGCCGAGGCCGGCCTCGCCTATCGCGCCGACCGCGTCCGCCTTCACGCGCCGATTCCTCGGCCGAAGAAGAACGTCTTTTGTCTTGGTCAAAACTATGCCGCGCACGCCGCTGAGTCAGGGAACCCTCCGCCGACGGCGCCGATTTACTTCACCAAGCCCCCCACCACCGTCGTCGGCCCAGACGAGGCGATTCCGTACCCACAGGGGCTGACCACGCGGCTCGATTGGGAAGTCGAGCTCGGCGTCGTCATCGGACTCGGGGGTCGGCACATTCCAGAGGCGCGCGCTCTGGATTACGTCTTTGGCTACACGGTCTTCAACGACGTCTCTGCGCGTGACCTCCAATACCGCACGGCCCAGTGGTTCAAAGGGAAGTCCCTCGACGGTAGCTGCCCGATGGGTCCGGTGATCGTCACCGCCGAGGAGATTCCGGATCCGCAGCGCTTACGCCTGCAACTGGCGGTCAATGGGGTCAAAAAGCAAGACAGCAATACCGGCGACATGATCTTCTCGGTGGCGCGGATCATCGCGGATCTTTCTGCGGGGATGACGCTCGAGCCGGGAGACTGCATCTCGACCGGGACGCCGCAGGGGGTTGGCGACGGTCGAAAGCCACCGGAGTACTTGAAGCGCGGCGACGTGATGGAGGCTGAGGTCGAGCGGATCGGCGTGCTGAGGAATCCGGTTCGCTAGGGTTGGAGGTTCCAGTGCTCCAGCATGTCGATCGCAGGATAGGCGGTCAGGTCGTATGAGACGGGCGTAATCGAAACGTAGCCGTCGTTCACCATCTTTGCGTCGGCGTGCTCCTCCAGTTCCTGAAGCTTGAAGGTGCCGTCCAACCAGTAGTAGGTCTGATTGCGGGGATCGGTGCGCTTCTCGAACCGTTCTTCGACGCGTGAGTCGCCCTGCCGCGTGATGGCGACCCCTTTGATCTTCTCTTCCGGCAGGTTGGGGATGTTGACGTTCAAGAGGGTCTTGTCGGGCAGTCCCTTCGCCAGCACCTGGAGTGCCAGCTTCCTGGTGAACTTCGCCGCGTACGTGAAGTCGGGGTGGGTGAAGGTCGCGAGCGACACCGCGATCGAGGGGATGCCCAGGATGCGCGCTTCGGTCGCGGCGCTCACCGTGCCCGAGTAGATGACGTTGGTACCGGTGTTCGAGCCGAGATTGAGCGTCGGGCGCGACCACCTCGACCTCGCCAATCTTGCGCAACTCCTGCCATGCCGCCAGGATGCCCTGCGCATAGATGCCGTCGTCGTTGGTCAACAGGATCAGCGGTTTTGCCACGATTTCGCCATCAATGATGCGCCTTCGCCAGTCCTATACTGGACCGGGCGACGATGGAAGATCCCATCCTGGAGTTCCTGCGGTCCCAGGCTCGCAACTACCGCTGCCGCGTGTGCGGCAGTAACCACAAGGGCTCGCAGCTCCGCAAGATCGGCAACCACAACAACAAGCTGATCGTGCAGGTGACATGCGGGCGCTGCCGCGATTCCTTCTTCCTACATGTCGAGTTCCAGGGTTCGATCGTCAACGCAGTCGAAGAAGTCACCCAGGTGGCAGCGCCCTCGCCGCGGGACGCGGACGAGATCGACGGCGATCCGCTGACGCACGATGAGGTGCTCGACGCCCATCAGCGGCTGGCCGCCTTCAGCGGCAAACTAACTGATCTGCTGGAGGATTAACGAGGCCGCAGGCCGAGTCGCGCTTTCGCGCGTAATAGGGCGGGTGTCGGATGCGGCCTGTATGCGCAAACGAGGCCGTTGTCATTTCGGCCGAGTGCGCGATGGGCCGCTGGACGACGCCATCGCCCG
>WNFC01002946.1_pt1 | contig 18353 bp, 18 predicted proteins | sample 5400541 | NCBI WGS metagenome assembly WNFC01 (sample SAMN13153342, study PRJNA577476) | soil metagenome | isolation source: 120 cm saprolite under Douglas fir tree site 2 hole 2 replicate 1 | place: USA:California | collected 2015-04-18 | reverse complement strand
GCGGAAGAATGGGCGATGATGCTGTAGCCGTCGGGATCGGCCTTCGCCACCACAGCCGTACCGAGCGTGCCGCCGGCGCCGACGCGATTCTCGATCACGATGGGCTGGCCCAGTTCGGCCGCAAGCCGATCGAACACCAGCCGCGGCACGACATCGGCCGCGCTGCCGGCGCCGAACGGAATGGTCGCCTTGATCAGCCGCGACGGCCAGTTTTCCGCCCGCGCCGCAAAGGTCAGCAAAAGACTTGAGAGAACAAATATCAATCGTACCGACTTATGCATCGACGCCCCGCTTTCATCGGCCGCGTTGTGGGCGTGTCCATCACGTCAGGCCGGCAGGCGCGTTGCAAGAACCGTTCCTATCGTCGGCTTTGTTGATAGCTGAAGGCATCCGCTCCACTGCCTGAGCGCGACTCCGCGGCGTATGGGCCCGGCGTTCGCCGGGGCGACGAGGAGCATCACTCCACCAGCTTGAATTGCAACAATAGCGTGCGCTGAAGCATCGAGAAATTGTCGTCGGAAATCATCGTCAGCACGGTGTCTCCCTCCGGCGTGACGTGGGCATCGATCCCCTCCATGTTGTCGATCTCGTGGCCCAGATCGGCATCGAACAGACTGGGACCATCGACCACGGCCCCCGGCGCCACCGATTTGAGCGGTATGCGCCGGATCCGGATGCCGACGCCTGCGATCCACGAAAATTTCCGCTCCAGCACCAGCAATTCGCCCGACGGCAGCAGCATCGCGTCGCTGATATCGAAATTATTGGTGCGGCGGACCGCGAACTGACCGGGCGTCTTGCCGCCGATCAGGAATGCGATCAGGTCGCCATTGGCATCGAGGCCGCGCTCGGAGAACGCGATCAGCGTGCCGGCTAGCGGCAGGCCTTTCGGTACGATCACCAGCCCCTCAAGCCCCTTGTTGCGCGGCAGCTTGCGCAGCGCCGGCGGCACGGCAATCGTCTCGCCGCGCGAGCGCGTAAAGCCCTTGCTGAAATCGTAGCGCAGGATCTCGTTGGCGCGCTCGAGGCCGATGTAAACAAAAGAGCCGTCGAGCGCGATCGACTCGGAGTCGTACCAGCCGCGCGCGGTGATCGGCCTGCCGTCGGCGCCAAGCAGCGGCGCCGCCTCGACATCGGCAAGCCCGGTCATCTCGCGGCCCTGATAGACGATGCGGCCGGTGAACCAGCTGCCCTTGTCGCTGACCGAGATGAAGCGCTCGCCCTTGGCGTCGAGCCGCAATGCCGACAGCCCGCCAAAGCCGCGAAAGCTCGAGGTCAGGATCAGTCCGCTGCGATATTCCAGGGCGCCGAACCGAACACGTGCGCGGTCTCTGGTATCGAAAGCGGGAATCGGCCGGGCGTTGACCTCGATCGAGACCGGTGTCGCGACCGAGAGTTCGTCCGGGGAAGGCTGCTTCGGCGGCGGCTGGGTTGCGAGTTGCGCCCGCGCGATCTGTGGTACCGCGGCGGACAAAAGCCCCGCCGCCGTGGACTTCAGAAAGCGGCGGCGGGAGAAATGCGCGGGTTCACCCCTCATGGTGAGGAGGCGCGCTTGCGCCGTCTCGAACCATGAGACCCGGATATCCCCCATCCTTCGAGACGCGGCGAAGGCGCCGCTCCCCAGGATGAGGTATTCCCTGTCCGCGATAAGTCATCTCATTGCGTTACGAATGCAATCTGCGCCGGCGGCTTGACGTTGCGGGCGCCGCACCGTGGGTCTCGCTGAACAGCTCGGCGAGCTTTTCGGTGATGGCGCCACCGAGCTCTTCGGCATCGACGATGGTGACCGCGCGGCGATAGTAGCGCGTGACGTCGTGACCGATGCCGATCGCGATCAATTCGACCGGCGAACGGGTCTCGATTTCCTCGATGATGTAGCGCAGATGGCGCTCCAGATAATTGCCGGGATTGACCGACAATGTGGAGTCATCGACCGGCGCGCCGTCGGAGATCATCATCAGAATCTTGCGCTGTTCGGCGCGGCCCAACAGGCGCTTATGCGCCCAGTCCAGCGCTTCGCCGTCGATGTTTTCCTTGAGCAGGCCCTCGCGCATCATCAGCCCGAGATTTTTGCGCGCGCGCCGCCACGGCGCGTCGGCGGATTTGTAGATGATGTGGCGGAGATCGTTGAGGCGGCCGGGATTGGGCGGCTTGCCGGCGGCAAGCCAGGCTTCGCGCGACTGCCCGCCCTTCCACGCCCGGGTGGTGAAGCCGAGAATTTCCACCTTGACGCCGCAGCGCTCCAGCGTCCGCGCCAGAATATCCGCGCAGGTTGCCGCCACCGTAATGGGGCGGCCACGCATCGAGCCGGAATTATCGAGCAGCAACGTCACCACGGTATCGCGGAACGTGGCTTCCTTCTCGTTCATGAACGACAGCGGATGATAGGGATCGGTCACCACACGCGACAGCCGCGCCGGATCGAGCACGCCTTCCTCGAGATCGAACTCCCAGGCGCGGTTCTGCTGCGCCATCAAGCGACGCTGCAGCCGGTTGGCAAGCCGCGCGACGATGCCCTGCAAATGCGCGAGCTGCTTGTCGAGATAACTGCGCAGGCGCTCCAGTTCGTCATGGTCGCAAAGATCCTCGGCCGCGATGACCTCGTCGAATTTCGGCGCGAAAGCGTGATATTCCGGCCCGCGCTGCTCGTTGACGCCACGCGAATTCGGCCGCGTCGCTTCGCCGGGCGTTTCATCGTCGCCGAGTTCGCCGTCATCGAAAGTGTCGCTGGTGGAGGCCTGCGCGCTTTCCATCGCGCTCTCCGACATCTCGTCGGACGTGGGCTGCGCCTGATCGGCGCTCATTTCCTGCGCCGCATCGCTGTCGGGCGAACCCTCCGCGCCGGACTGGTCGTTTTCGCCGTCGCGGTTGTCGTCCTGGTTGTCGTCATCGTCGGCCTCGGCGTTGCGGTCGTCGCCGAGTTCGAGCGCCGACAACAGATCATGCACCGCGTCGCCGAATTTCGCCTGATCCTCGGCGAGGCGGTCGAGCCGGTCGAGCCGCGCGCCGATCTTGTCTTCCAGCAGCGGACGCCAGAGATCGACCATCTTGCGGGCGGCCGTGGGCGGCGCGAGGCCGGTCAGCCGTTCGCGCACCAGCATCGCCAGCGCATCGGACAACGGCGCGTCGGCGCGGTCGGTGATCTCGTCGAACTTGCCGCGATGAAAATGATCGTCGAGCATCGCGGTGAGATTTTTCGCAACCCCCGCCATGCGCCGTGAGCCGAGCGCCTCGACCCGCGCCTGTTCGACCGCCTCGAACACGCCGCGCGCCTGCGGATTGCCCGGCATCAGCTTACGGTGCACTTTCGGATCGTGGCAGGCGAGTTTGAGCGCGATCGAATCGGCGTGGCCGCGCACGATCGCGGCGTCGCGCCGGGTCATCTTGCGCGCCGGCTCCGGCAGCCGCGCCTTGCCGGGCGCGAGGCCTGGGCGCTCGGCCGCGAACGTCACTTCCAGCTCCGGGGTTCTTGCGATCGCGCGCAGGCAGGCGGTCACCGCGCGCTTGAACGGCTCGGTCGGCGCTTCCTTCGAGCCGCCGCGGAATTTTGTGTTGGTGGTCATCGCCAGTCCTTACAGCGCCTTGGTAAACCAGTGACGCTTCACGCCGCCGGGATAGCCATCGATTGCACCGAACGCCTCATACCCGCATGCCCGGAAGAAGCCCGGGGCCTGGACGCTCATCGTGTCGAGATAGGATCGCACCGCCCCGAACCGCCGGGCCTCCTCCTCGATCTGTTCGATCAGCGCCGTCCCGTGACCCTTTCCACGAAACTGCTCTTCGATCCAGAAGAACTGGATGAACAGCACGGTCGTCCAGACCTCGCCAACAATTCCGCCGACTATCGCCCCGTCGTCACGCAGCGAGATGGCGAAGCGGCGATATTTTTGCTTCCCCATCTTCTCAGCGTTATAGCGCAGCAGTCCGCCAAGCACCGCGCGCCTGGTCGCTCCAATCGTGCGCTCGACGGAAATCGCCGGCATCGCATCAGCTCATCGCAACGTTCACCGAGGATTCCGCCAGCTCGGCGTTGAAGCAGCGCTGATAGAATTCAGCAACCAGCGGCCGTTCCAGTTCGTCGCACTTGTTGAGGAAGGTGACGCGGAAGGCAAAGCCGATGTCGGTGAAAATCTCGGCGTTCTCGGCCCAGGTGATGACCGTGCGCGGGCTCATCACGGTCGACAGATCGCCGTTGGCGAAGGCGTTGCGGGTGAGGTCCGCGAGCCGCACCATCTTGTTGACGACGTCGCGGCCCTCCGAGGTGCGGTAGTGATGTGCCTTGGCCAGCACGATCTCGACTTCCTCGTCATGGGCAAGATAGTTCAGCGTGGTGACGATCGACCAGCGGTCCATCTGGCCCTGGTTGATCTGCTGGGTGCCGTGATAGAGGCCGGACGTATCGCCGAGGCCGACCGTATTGGCGGTCGAGAACAGCCGGAACGCCGGATGCGGCTTGATCACCTTGTTCTGGTCGAGCAGCGTCAGGCGGCCGGAGACCTCGAGCACACGCTGGATCACGAACATCACGTCGGGACGGCCGGCGTCGTATTCGTCGAACACCAGCGCGATATTGTGCTGCAGCGCCCAAGGCAGAATGCCGTCGCGGAATTCGGTGACCTGCATGCCGTCACGCACCACGATGGAATCCTTGCCCACCAGATCGATACGGCTGATATGGCTGTCGAGGTTGACGCGCACGCACGGCCAGTTCAGCCGCGCCGCGACCTGCTCGATATGGGTGGATTTGCCGGTGCCATGATAGCCCGTGACCATGACGCGGCGGTTCTTGGCAAATCCGGCGAGAATGGCGAGCGTGGTGGCACGATCGAACCGATAATCCGAATCGACGTCCGGCACGTGCGGATCGACTTCGGAGTAAGCCGGCACTTCGAGATCGCTATCGATACCGAACACTTGCCGAACCGACACCTTCATGTCGGGCAAACCGGCGGGTTCCTGCACTTTGGTCATGGCGGCGGTCGTCATCAATCCTCCGAGGTCTCGGACGCTCCCGAAACCAGATTTGCGGCATGGCTGCGGATGGGGGCTAAAGTGAACGTAGCAGAGAGCACGGGCCGGCAGAAGCCCGCGGGACAATCAAAGTTCCATTGCGTTATCATCTAGATAGATGCTGGCCCCGATTTTTGGAGGGCTGCCCTGCGAATTACGCCGCACTTTCGCCGGGACAATTGGCCACCCCTCGCTCGAGGGCGCTGATGGCGCTTTCCACTCCGCCGATGAGTTATGTTAGGTCTGGGCCCCGACCGGACAGCAATACCAGCACAGGAATCTTGTGGCTTCCTTCATCGATCCCTTGATTACGTTCGTCTCGGCACATGCGTGGCTTGCCTATCTCACGCTATTCCTCGCCGCCCTCCTGGAAGCAGTTCCCATCGCAGGCTCGGTGATCCCGGGCTCGACCATTATCCTGGCGCTGAGCGCGCTGGTGCCCGGCGGCGACCTGGTGCTCGAGTGGGTGCTGGTGGCCGCGATCGGAGGTGCGTTGCTGGGCGACGGAACGGCATTCTGGATCGGACATCGCACCCAGCGCGAAATCCTGAGCTCCTGGCCGATGACGAATTACCCGCGCGTGGTGGCGCAGAGCGAAGCGTTCTTTCATCGCTGGGGCGCGCTGGCGGTGTTCTTCGCCCGATTTGTGCCGCCGATCCGCGCCTTCGTGCCGATCACGGCAGGCGCGTTGGGCATGACGCCGCTGCGCTTTTACGCCGTCAACATCCCGGCGATCCTGCTATGGGCGCCCGCGCATGTGCTGCCGGGCGTGCTGGCGGTATCCGCGCTGCACCACTACGCCGGAATTCCGCATCATACCGGGGTCGGCAAGCATTACTGGATGCTGATTGTGGTCGGCGGCGCGTTGGTTGTCGCGCTGGCGGTCTGGGTGATCCGCCGCCGACATGGCGGGACCGCCATCGAGCCGGCAGCCAAGTCGATCAAGGATTCTCGCTGAGATTTCGGCCTGCGCAGCCTCCCGCAGCTGTGCTAACTTCGGTTCCATAAGCCGGCTACCCTCCGGCAGGCGCGCGGAAATTACCGACGATGAAACGTCGCGTATTCATGATGCTGCTCGGCGGCACGGCGGCGGCTTCCATTTCGTGGCCGCTGGCGACCCGCGCGCAGCAGGCGATGCCGGTGATCGGATTCCTCAATGGCTCATCCCCGGATGGTTACGCGCCCATGGTGGCCGCCTTCCGTCAGGGTCTGAAGGAAGCAGGCTACGTCGAGGGCCAGAACGTGGCGATCGAATATCGCTGGGCCGATGGCCACTATGACAGGTTGCCGGACCTAGCGGCCGATCTAGTGCGCCACCAGGTTTCAGTCATCGCAGCGACAAGCACGCCGGCAAATCTGGTTGCGAAAAAGGCGACCAGCACCATCCCCATTGTCTTCACCACCGGCAGCGATCCGGTGCAAATAGGCCTCGTTGCGAATCTGAGCCGGCCCGGCGGCAACGTCACCGGCGTGAGCCAAATCAATGTCGAACTAATCCCGAAACGGCTGGAGCTGGCGCATGAGCTGATGCCCGCCGCGACCGCAATAACGCTGCTCGTGAACCCGAGCGACCCCTCGCGCGCTGAAGATTTGATAAAAGAAGTGCGGGCTGCGGCCGACCGTCTTGGATTGCAGCCTCATATTCTGAGGGCCACCACCGAAGCGCAAATCGAAGCCGCGTTCGCCGGCTTTGCCAAGTCGAAGGCCGGCGTGCTCCTGATTGGTGCCGACTCTTATTTCGTCAACAAGAGTCAATTGCTGGCCGAACTCTCGCTTCGCTATGCGGTGCCTGCGATTTACGAAAATAGCGAGTTCGTCAACGCCGGCGGCCTGATGAGCTACAGCGGCAACATCAAGGAATCGTATCGATGGGCCGGCCTCTACACCGGGCGGATTCTCAAGGGTGACAAGCCTGCCGACCTCCCGGTGCAGCGCGTCACCAAAGTTGAGCTGATCGTCAATCTCAAGACTGCCAAGGCGTTGGACATGACCATTCCGCTCTCGCTGCTCGGTCGCGCCGACGAGGTGATCGAGTGAGGTGCAGGCCGCGACTGCTCTCCGCGGGTCGTCGCTGCGAATCATACGCGGAACTCAGGGCCTGTTGAAAGCCGGGCTGCGCCCCGGCGCGGGACCGATGTAGCGCGCGCGGGGGCGGATCAGCCCGCCATGCCGCAATTGCTCGCTCGCATGCGCGATCCATCCGACGGTCCGCGCCATCGCAAACAGCACCAGTTCGTTGCCGGGCGGCAGGCCCAGCGCATGCACCAGCACCGCGAGCGCGTAGTCGATATTGACGAATTCGCCGGTCGCTTCGAGGATCCGCTCCGGAATCTCGGTGGTGAGTTTCTCCGCCGCGCCGGCCCGCGCCAGAGCGTCCAGCAGGGCGTGAGCGCGCGGGTCGCCGTGCTTGTAGACGCCGTGACCGAAGCCCGCGAAACGTTCGCCGAGCGCAACCCGCTCCCTGATGACCGGGGCGACATCGCGATCCACCAGCGTCTTCACGAGCTGCGCGGCCAGAACCCCGGCGCCGCCATGTCTGGGGCCTTTCAACGCCACGAGGCCGGCGATCATTGCATCATAAAGATTCAATCCGGTAGATGCCGCGCACCGCACGGTAAAGGCCGAGGCGTTGAGTTCATGGTCCGCCAGCAGCACCAGCGCACGGCGGATCAAATCGGCGGCGCGCCTGTTGTCCGGCGCCCAGGCTTTGGCGATCTGGAGAATGAAGCGGTTCCGCCGACGATGCGCCGTTCAACATCGTGGCGACCACCAGACGCAGGATGCGGCCGCCGACCATCGCGCGCCCGTCGGCGGCGCGGGTAAAGGCCCGTGGATCCGCGCTTGCGGCCAGCGCCAGCACGGCGATGGTGCGATCGATCGGTGCGGCATGGCGCGCGGCGTCGGCGACGCTGCGCATTTCGCCCGATACATGCGGGCAATTGTCCTGGGAAAACGGATCGACGCCGGTCACATCCCACAGCAACGTCGCGGCATGTTCGAGCGTGTCCTTTTCCGCAAGCTCGATGCAGTTCACGCCGCGGTAAATCGGGCCATCCTCGGTGATGGTCGAAATCGACGAATCCATCACCGGCAGATCGGCGTCGAAACTTCTGAGGCCACGCGGCTCCGGCGACGGCGCGCGTCGTTCCTTCAGCCCGCGGACGTCCTCCGCCCGATAGCGATGGCTTCGCGAATCCGACGAGGGCTCGGAGCGGATCAATCCGCGGCTGACATAGGCGTAGAGCGTGGCGGGCGAGATCGCGAGTTCCGCCGAGGCCTCGCGGGCGGAGAGATAAAGTGCCGCGGATTTCTTCATATTGATTTACATAATCAAGATTGATCAATCTGTCGAGAGGGTCGACCTTTGAGGCCTCAAAGGAGATCGACCATGAACCTGCAACTTTCCAAGAGCCCGATCGGGCTGGACGGCATTCCCGCCGCCGAAACGGTGCTCAGCCACGTCGATGGCGAACGTGGCGAACTGATCATCGCCGGCGAACGCGTGGGCGACCTCGTGCGCAAAACCGGCTTCGAGGGTGTGACCGCGCGGCTGTGGAGCGGCGGAACCGGCCAGCCGACGGCTGAGGCCACCGTGCGTGCCGCTTTGGGCGCGGCCCGCGAACGCGCCTTTGCCCGGCTTCCGGACTTGCTGGGAATTACGCGCGGCCTGTCGATCATCGATGGCTTCCGCGCCGCCATCGCCGGATTGCGCGCGGAAAACGGATTGCCGCACGAGCCCACCATTGTCGGGGCGTTTCCGGTGATCGCCGGCGCGCTGGTACGGCGCGCCGGCGGCGGTGAACCGATCGCGCCCGATCCGACCGTCAGCCACGCCGCAGATACGCTGTCGATGATGCTCAACCGCAAACCCGACGCGCGCGAGGTGGCGGCGCTGGACGCCTATTTCGTGACGGTGTGCGATCACGGCATGAACGCATCGACCTTCACCACCCGCGTCGTGGCCTCGACGCAGGCCGACCTGTTCGCGGCCGTGACGGCGGGATATTGCGCCCTGACGGGACCGCTTCATGGCGGCGCACCGGAGCCGGTGCTGGAAATGCTGGACGCCATCGGCACCAGCGAACGCATCAAGCCCTGGGTCGACAGCGCGCTGACACGCGGCGAACGGCTGATGGGCTTCGGCCACCGCATCTATCGCGTCCGCGATCCACGCGCGGACGTGCTCAAGGGCGCCATTGAGCGGCTCGCCGGCGGCGGCGCCGGTCTTCCATTCGCGGGCGAGGTCGAGGCCTATATCCGCGCGGCGTTGCGGCGGAAAAACCCGGACCGGCCGCTCGACACCAATGTGGAGTTTTTCACCGCGATCCTGCTCGACGCCCTGAAAATCCCGCGGCAGGCTTTCACGCCGATCTTCGCGGTTGCCCGCGCCGCGGGATGGACCGCGCATGCCCGCGAGCAGCAGCGGGGCGGCCGGCTGATACGGCCAAGTTCGGCCTATATCGGGGCGATGCCGGATTGAGACCACGGCTTGACGATCTCATGAGAGCGCGATCGCGCTCTCATGTCGTCTTGTCAGGTCGCGCCGCGCACGACCGTCTTGAGATAATTATATGCCTTGATGATTTCGATCAGGCGATCTTCGGTCGAACGGTCGCCGCCATTGGCGTCGGGATGGTGCTGCTTCACCAGCGCCTTGTATTTCGCCTTGACGACCTCGAGGGTCGCATCCGGGCCCAGCCCCATCACCTGCAACGCCTTGCGCTCGGCGTTGAATATTTTTCGGGTTTCCGGCTTCGGCTCGTCGCCAATGCCCGAGCCCGGACCCGGCCGCCAGCGGCCGCGGCCATTGAGCTCGCTGAACATGCTGAACGGATCGGACGCGCCTTCCAGATCGGCCTCGGGGCTGCCCTTGCCTTTCTTGGAACTGGTATTGGCGCCCATCTTCCAGGTCGGACGATGGCCGGTCAGCGCATCCTTCTGGTAACGCGCCACCGCATCCGCGTTCATACCGGAGAAGAAATTATAGGACTGGTTGTACTCGCGGACGTGATTGAGACAGAAGTGCCAGTATTCCTTGTCGTTGGCACGACCCTTGGGCGCGCGGTGCGGCCCCTTGCTCTTGCAGTCGGGCCATTCGCACATGACGGATGCTTCGCGCGCCTGTGCCTGCTGCTTCGCAGTGAGCTTGTTGGGCTTGATGCGAATGGAGTCGAAGAATTTGGATGAATCAATCGGCATGGCTGACTATGACAACGCAATGCGAAAAGCTTCAAGTCTTGACATTGCGAATACCTCACCTTCGATGCGCCATTGACGAAATGCGGTCATGGACGTATTGCCGCCGCCATGAGCGCAGGAAAAACAGTCCAGTATACTATCACAAACAAGTTGCGTGAAGCTTTCGCGCCGGAAAGCCTCGACGTCACTGACGAATCACATCTGCATGAGGGCCATGCGGGCCACAGGCCGGGCGGCGAGACGCATTTCAGGGTTTATATTGTGTCGCCTGCCTTCGAAGGGAAGAGCCGGATCGAGCGCCACCGCATGATTAATGCGACGCTGGCCGCGGAACTCGCAGGAAGCGTGCACGCGCTGGCGATCAAGGCGCAGGCGCCGGGGGAAGCTGGCGGCACGGGATAAGTCCCCTCCGGACGGCAAGAGGACCGATGACGTCGCAAAAGCTCATCGTTTTGTCCGGGCTGCCCGGTTCGGGCAAAAGCACGCTGGCGGAAGGCCTTTCCAGCACGTTATCGGCACCGGTGTTCTCGGTCGATCCGATCGAAGCCGCGATGTGGCGCGGTGGCCTTGCCAAGGCTCAAACGGGCATCGCGGCCTATGACGTCGCGATCCCGCTGGCGGACGAGCATCTGCGACTGGGGCATTCCGTCATTGTCGACGCGGTGAACCCGGTCGAGGCGGCGCGGGCCGCCTGGCGAAGCCTTGCCTCGAAATATCAAGCTGATTTGAAGATCATTGAATGCATCTGCGCGGATGAGACGGTTCATCGCCGGCGTATCGAAGCGCGGGTTCGCAATATCGACGGCATGGCAGAGGTCACCTGGGCTCGGGTGATCGAACGGCGAGCCGAATACCAGGCCTGGACCGACCGCCGGCTCACTCTGGACACATCGATCGATGCGCCGGAGAGCTTGCTCGCGGAGGCTCTCAACTACGTGCGCGCCTCCCCTTCGCCCTCGCGGAGAGCGTGAGTAGATTAAAACGCCGTGCCGGCCCGCTTCGGCTTTTTCTCCTCAAACTCGGCGTCGCGCGGCACTGCCACGATCCGAAGCGCGGTGATGCGGTTGCGCTCGCGGCGCAGGACGCGGAAGCGGAAGCCGTGGAAGGTGAAACTCTGGCCGCGCTCCGGAATCGAGCGGGCCTCGTGAATCACGAGCCCTGCGACGGTGGTCGCCTCTTCGTCCGGCAGGTGCCAGTCCATCGCACGGTTGAGATCGCGGATCGGCACCGAGCCGTCGACCACCACCGAACCGTCGGGCTGGGCGCGGACGCCGGCCACCACCACGTCGTGCTCGTCGGAAATATCGCCGACGATTTCTTCCAGAATATCCTCCAAGGTCACCATGCCTTCGACTTCGCCGTATTCGTCGACCACCAGCGCGAAATGGGTCTTGCGGCGGCGGAACGCCTTGAGCTGTTCGGACACCGGGCGCATCTCCGGTACGAACCACGGCGGCAGCGCAATCGTCGAGACATCTATCTTGGAGGTATCGCCGTCGGCGGCACGGATCGCGCGCAGCAGATCCTTGGCGTGCAGCACGCCGATGATATTTTCAGGTTTCTCACGCCACAGCGGAATCCTGGTGTATTCGGTGGCCAGCATCTCGCGCACCAGTTCTTCGGGCGGCAGGTCGGCGTTGATCATCACCATTTCGGTGCGGTGAACCATGACGTCGGAGACCTGAAGCTCGCTCAGGTCCAATAGCCCGCCGAACATGTCGCGGTCCTGCTTTTCGACCTTGCCTTCGTGATGCAGAAGATCGACCGCGCCACGCAACCGCTCGGTCGGCGACAGGATCGGCTGGTTGTGGCCGATCTTGATACCAAGCAGGCTCATCAGCACACGGACGATTGCCTCGATGATGGTGAGCAGCGGTCCGAGAATATAGACCATCACTTTCATCGGGCGCGCGACCAACAGCGACACCCGGTCCGGCGCATTGATGGCAATGGTCTTCGGCAGCACCTCGGCGAAGATCACGACCATCACCGTCATCACGCCGGTGGCGTAGAGCACGCCGACTTCGCCGAACCATGCCGTGAAAATGCCGGTCGCCAGCGCCGAGGCGCCGATATTGGCGATGTTGTTGCCGAGCAGCAGCGCGCCGATCATCCGCTCGCGCATCGCGAACAGGCTGGAAACGACGCCGGCTTCGCGGTTGCCCTGCTTCGACAATCGCAGCATGCTGGCGCGCGACGCGCCGGTCAGCGCGGTCTCGCTCGCCGAGAAGAACGCCGACACCAGCAGACAGGCGATGACGATGGAGAATGTAAGCCAGTCCATGACGTAATATTCACTTCATCTATCGTTGGAGCATGAACTCCGGGGAAAACCGGTTTCCACCCCGCATCTAGTGCGGGCAGGCTTTTTCCGGATCATGCTCTGGCTTTGCGCGCCAGCTTGGCTTTCAGAAAATCACGAACCAGCGAAGGCTCGACGTCGGGCGCTATCACGGCGCGGCCGACCGCCTGCAACAGGATGAAGGTGAGCTTGCCGCGCTTGACCTTCTTGTCCTGCGCCATCAGCGCCATCAGCGCGTCGGCATCCGTCAACCCTTCCTGGGCAAATCCCGCGATATCCTGCAGATGGGTTGGCAGACCGACCTCGGCAAGGTGATGGGTGACGCGCGCCGCGTCGGCTTCCCCGATCATCCCAAGTTGCGCGGAAAATTCCGCCGCCAGCGCCATGCCGACGGCAACGCCTTCGCCATGGAACAGCCGGTCGGAAAAGCCGGTCGCGGCCTCCAGCGCGTGGCCGAAGGTGTGACCGAGATTGAGCAGCGCCCGCTCGCCGGTTTCGCGCTCGTCGCGCGCCACGATCGCGGCCTTGGCGCGGCAGGAGGTCGCGATGGCGTGTTCGCGCGCGGCGCCGCCTTTGAAAATATCGGCGTGGTTGGCCTCCAGCCAGGCAAAGAAGGCTTCGTCGCCGAGCACGCCGTATTTGGCGACTTCGGCATAGCCGGCGCGGAACTGGCGCGGCGACAGCGTGTCGAGCACCGCGGTGTCAGCGACCACCAGAACCGGCTGATGAAACGCGCCGAGAAGATTTTTTCCGCGCGGCGAATTGATCCCGGTTTTGCCGCCGACCGACGAGTCGACCTGCGCCAGCAGCGAGGTCGGCACCTGCACGAAATCGACGCCGCGGCGCAGGATCGCAGCCGCAAAGCCGGCGAGATCGCCGACCACGCCGCCGCCAAGCGCGACCACCAGATCGTTGCGCTCGATCCTGGCCGCGATCAGCGCTTCGCTGACCTGTTCGAGACCGGCATGGGTTTTCGACCCCTCGCCTTCGTCGACAATGATTCGCGACGTGGCAATGCCGGCATCCGCCAGCGAGGCTTCGGTTTTCTCGAGCCAATGTTTGGCGACATTGCGGTCGGTGACAACAGCGGTACGGGCGCCGGGCCGCAATGCGGCGACACGGGCGCCCAGGGATTGCAGCACGTCGCGGCCGATGACGATGTCGTAGGCGCGCTCGCCGAGCGCGACATCGACCGTGATCGGATCGGAATGTTTCAGCGGCGCGGTCATCGTGTAGCGTCCATGGTGTCGGATGTTTGCTTCGGTGCCGAGGCCGCGCCGGCGCCGCACAGCCGGCTGTGCAAGGCCTCGATACATTCATCGACGATTTTTTCGTGCGGCACGTCGCGCGACCAGATCGTGATGTCCGCGTGCCGGTAGACCGGGTCGCGCTCCTCGATCAGCCGCCCGACGGTCGCGGCAGGATCCGCGGTCCGCAGCAGCGGGCGATCGGCCCGGCGCTTCACCCTGCGCATGATGATATCGGCATCCGCCTTGAGCCAGATCGAAACAGCCTTGCCGCGGATTCGGTTGCGAGTCGCCTCGCGCATGAATGCGCCGCCGCCGGTTGCGATCACGGCGGGACCGCTGTCGAGCAGCCGCGCGATCACCCGCGCCTCGCCGTCCCGGAAATATGGCTCGCCCTGGGTTTCGAAAATGTCCGGTATCGACATGCCGGCCGCCGCCTCGATCTCGATGTCGGCGTCGAGAAACGGCAGCCGCAGCCGCGCCGACAGCCGCCGCCCGATGGTCGATTTGCCGGCGCCCATCATGCCCACCAGCACGACCGAACGTGCTCCCAGCGCCGCCATGATCTCGGCGTCCTGGGATGCGCTGGTGCTGGCCGGTGAGGCTGTCTCAGGCATCGAATAGCTCTGTCGCCGCGGGATCGCAGCGTTCTGCGCCACCTATACTACCCCCGCCGATGCCGTTGCCAGAGACTCTTGCAACGGAGGGGCGAACATGTTGGTAATCGGGCTCGGCCATCCCCGTAATTTCAATGGTTAATTCGCCGCCTGAGGCTCGCTGATGCCCAGCCTGTTCCGCTTTCTGACGGTCGTCGCCGTGATCGGCGGAATCGTCTATGGCGTGATTTTCGCGCTGGCGAATTTCGTTAACCCCAAATCGCGGGAAATGACCGTCACCATCCCCGCCGACAGATTCCTCAAGAAATAGACGCCAACGCCGGTCCGGTCGTTCGAAGGTTCTGTTCGGCTTTCGATCGCGCTGGTTTGGAGAACTTCCGAATCTAAACCACATCTAAATCGAACCACACTAGAACCATAAGTCCCTTCTAGCGTCGCTGAAACCGAAGTTCGTTCCGGGTGGCGCGGTGCGGGCGAACTTTGGATTGGGGACACCAACCGATGCGTTCCGGCAAGAACTCAGACGCGAGACTGACCAACCTGTTCCTCGACATGCTGGCAGCGGAACAGGGCGCCGGCGCCAACACGCTTGATGCCTATCGCCGCGACCTCACCGATTTTTCGGAATTTCTCGCCCGAGCCGGCCAGAGCTTGGCCGGCGTTGAAACCCAGGCGCTGCGCGACTACCTCGCCGATCTCGATGCGCGCGGCTTCAAGTCGTCGAGCGTGGCGCGCCGGCTGTCGGCGATGCGGCATCTGTTTCGCTTCCTGCTCAGCGAGCGGTTTCGCAGCGACGATCCTGCCGCGATCCTGTCCGGGCCGAAGCGCGGCCGCGGCCTGCCGAAGGTGCTGTCGATATCCGACGTCGATCGCCTGCTGGTGCGTGCAAAGGCGCTGGCAGAAGCGCCGGAAGCCTCAGCGCCGCAACGGCTTCGCGCCATGCGGCTGTATTGCCTGCTCGAGGTGCTCTACGCCACCGGCCTGCGGGTCTCGGAACTGGTGACGCTGCCGCTCTCGGCGTCGCGTCGCGACGCCCGCATGATCGTGGTGCGCGGCAAGGGCAACAAGGAGCGGCTGGTGCCGCTGAACGAGGCTTCGCGACAGGCGATGGCCGACTACCTCGCCGCGATCGAAGCCCTGAAGCCGGCGAACAAGAAAAACGCCGTGGCCTCGAAATGGCTGTTTCCCTCGTTCGGCGAGAGCGGACATTTGACGCGGCAGCATTTCGCGCGCGACCTGAAGGAACTTGCCGCCGCCGCCGGGCTGGCACCCCGGCTGGTCAGTCCGCATGTGGTGCGGCATGCGTTCGCGAGCCACCTGCTGCACAACGGCGCCGATTTGCGTATCGTGCAGACGCTGCTGGGCCATACCGATATCTCGACCACGCAGATCTACACCCATGTGGTCGAGGAGCGCCTGAAAAGCCTGGTGCGTGACCTGCATCCGCTGGCGGAGAAGTAGCCTCACCCTTTGCCACCTTGACTTCTGCGCCTTCTGCCGTGAAAGAGCCATTTCCCGCCCGCGGCCTGCTTTGCGCGCACCTCGCAAAGCAGGCCCGCTCGCGCGTTGGAGTGCGCACTAAATCATTGAAGATGCGTGCTTTCTTCACGCGAACCGAAATCCGCTTCGCCTGAAACCGCGTTCGTCCTTATATTGCTTTGATGCCGGATCACATGCGCAGTTATCTCGATTTCGAAAAGCCCGTTGCCGAACTCGATTCCAAGGTCGATGAACTGCGCGCGCTGGCGGCGACCGGCAGCGACATCGGGGAAGAGATTTCGCGGATTGAGGACAAGGCCGCGCAGGCGCTGAGCGATCTCTACGCCAATCTGACGCCGTGGCAGAAGACCCTGGTGGCGCGGCATCCGCAGCGCCCGCATTTGATCGATTTCGTCAACGCGCTGATCACCGAATTCACACCGCTCGCGGGCGACCGCAAGTTCGGTGAGGACGAAGCGCTGATGGGCGGGTTCGGCCGCTTCCGCGGCGAGAGTATCTGCGTGATCGGCCAGGAAAAGGGCGCCACCACCGAATCCCGCATCAAGCATAATTTCGGCATGGCGCGCCCCGAAGGCTATCGCAAGGCGGTCCGCCTGATGGAGATGGCGGATCGATTCGGCATTCCCGTGTTGTCGATCGTGGATTCCGCCGGTGCCTATCCCGGCATCGGCGCGGAGGAGCGCGGACAGGCCGAGGCGATTGCGCGCTCGACCGATGCGTGCCTGTCGCTCGGCGTGCCCAATGTCGCGATCATCACCGGCGAAGGCATGTCGGGCGGCGCCATCGCCATCACGACGGCGAATCGCGTGCTGATGTTCGAGCACGCCATCTACAGCGTGATCTCGCCGGAGGCTGCGTCCTCGATCCTGTGGCGCGACGGAACCAAGGCCCAGGAAGCCGCGACCAGCATGAAGATCACCGCGCAGGACATGCTGCGCTTCGGCGTGATTGATTCGATTCTGAGGGAGCCGTCGGGCGGCGCGCATCGCGATCCCAACACCATGATCGCCGCCACCGGCGACGCCATTGAGCAGGCCCTCAACGATCTGCGCAATCTCGACCCGGACACGATCCGCAAGCAGCGGCGGCAGAAATTCCTCGATATCGGCCGGAAGCTGGGCTGAGGCCGCCCTTTTGGGGTGAAAAAGGCCGTCAAAACGGCCGCCCAGCCCCTAACCCCCGCTTTTTTCGGAATCGGCAATGTCGGCCCCAATTAGGCCCAGACACCGATATTTAAGGTCTATTGACCATGCCTGGGTACGGTACTGCCTTGGTGTCCCGACTGGCTTGCGAGCAAGGGGCCCAACGGATACAATTTTAATCAATGGCTTCAGGGCATGAACGCTATGGTTGGGGTGCGAAAGTTGCCCGTTGGGTGTGGAGCTTTGCATTGATCTGTCGCTCGCTGATTCGCGCGCTCATCACCTCGGCCGCGCTCGCCGCAGGTGTGCTGCTGGCCGGCTGCAACAGCGACGAAATCTCGCTGGCCAATAACGCCAAGGCCAACCAGCCCGTGCCGCCGAAACTGGTCGCGGATATGGCGGCAAAGGACATGGACCTGCAATCGCCGATGCTGGTCCGGCTGTTCAAGCAGGAAGCCGAACTCGAAGTCTGGAAGCAGGATCGCTCCGGCCGCTTCGCACTCCTGAAGAGCTATCCGATTTGCCGCTGGTCGGGTGACCTCGGGCCCAAGGTCCGCGAAGGCGACCGCCAGGCTCCGGAAGGCTTCTATTCGATCTCGCCGGGCCAGATGAACCCGCAGTCGGCCTATTATCTGTCGTTCAACACCGGCTATCCCAATGCCTTCGACAAGGCGCTGGGACGCTCCGGCTCGCAGTTGATGGTGCATGGCGACTGTTCGTCGCGCGGCTGCTACGCCATGACGGACGAGCAGATCGCGGAAATCTATTCGCTGGGGCGCGAATCCTTCTTTGGCGGCCAGCGCGCGTTCCAGTTGCAGGCCTATCCGTTCAAGATGACGCCGCTGAACATGGCCAAGCATCGCAACAACCAGAACATGCCGTTCTGGAAAATGATCAAGGAAGGCTACGATCATTTCGAGGTGACGCGGCAGGAGCCGAAGGTCGATTTCTGCGAGAAGAAATATGTATTCGACGCCGCCAAGCCGCCGGACGCCACCAAGGATCTGGTATTCGACGCCTCGGCCAAATGCCCCGCTTATGTGATCCCGGATGAAGTCGCCAATGCCGTGCGCGACAAGCAGCAGGCAGATCAAACCGAGACCGCCCAACTGATTGCCAAGGGAACACCGGTCGCCCGTAGCAACACCGGCATCGACGGCGGCATGAACAGGGTGTTCGCCTCCAAGCTGCCCGATGGCAGCACCGGACTGTCGGAAGGCGGCGACGGACAGGGCCTGTCGCTGGTCGCACTTTCCCGCGCGCCCGGAACCATCCCCTCGCACGTCAATCCGCCGCGCGGGCCTGTTACCTCCCCGGAAGAGCCGCTGGCGGCCTC
>WNFC01026838.1_pt1 | contig 18360 bp, 28 predicted proteins | sample 5400541 | NCBI WGS metagenome assembly WNFC01 (sample SAMN13153342, study PRJNA577476) | soil metagenome | isolation source: 120 cm saprolite under Douglas fir tree site 2 hole 2 replicate 1 | place: USA:California | collected 2015-04-18 | reverse complement strand
CGGCCGGCACCGACTTGGTGAGGATGTCGACCAGCGAGCCGGCGACCTCGACGCCGATGGTCCCGACGACGATCCGCTGAATCCACTGCTTGGCCGCCAGCGCCGATTTGGACTCCGCCGCGGTGATCTTCCAAAGAAATGCATATGTGTTAAAATAACACCATGACCGCGGCCATATATGCCCGAATCAGCGACGACCGCAAAGGCAAGAACGTCAGCATCGAGAGCCAGCTGAAGGACTGCCGCGTCTTTGTTCACGATCAGGGCTGGGATGCTGTCGAGTTCGTCGACAAGAACATCTCCGCCTTCAACGGGGATCTGCGCGACCGCTACTTGGAGATGCTCGTCGCAGCGAAGGTCGGCAAGGTGGACCGCATCGTCGCCTACGACCTCGACCGCCTCTACCGGGATCCCCGCGAACTCGAAGACCTGATCGCCCTCGCTGACCCCCGACGTCAGAAGCCACTTCACGTTTACGATCCCGACGGCGACCTCAACCTACATACAGAAGGAGGCATCACGGCAGCCAGGTCGCGTGTGAACACCGCCAACATGGAGTCGCGCTCGAAGTCGCGGCGGGTGAAGCGGGCAAAGAAGACTATCCGGGAAGGTGGCTACGGCAGCGGTGGGCCACGACCATTTGGGTGGAAGGCGCTGCAGGCGACCGATCAGTTTGGGAAGCCCGCGTTCAAGAGAAACGGCGCAGCCAAGATGATCTGGGCACGGGATCAGTACGAGGCGACGGAGGTTGCGCTTATCAAGACCGCTATCACCGACCTGCTGAAGGGTGCTTCGTTGCGTGACATCGCCCGACGCTGGAACGCTGATGGGATCAGGCAGCCTCAGGACCGTTCGCGTCATGGGTGGACCGCCAACATCGTTCGCCTGGTTGTGACCAATCCGCGCCTGGCAGGCCTGATCGGCCATCGACAGCAGGTCATGGACGAGAACGGCACGCTGCGCTATCTGCCGGTCGAAGTGGTGGGCCCGGCGAAGGATCTCGGGACGCCGATCATTGACCGCCCGACTTGGGAGCAGCTACAGGAACTGCTTAAGCAGCGCGGCGCAAACAATCATGCTCCACGCCACCGCAGCCTTCTAACTGGGCTCGTGACTTGCGCGAAATGCGGAGAGACTATGAAGCGAAGTGGCGCGCGTGGACAGAACGGCAACGGCTATACGCGCAAGGTCTGGCGCTGCTACCCGCCCGCGAACAACCAAGGTGGCTGGGCGGGTCACGCTGCCATCGACGCTGACGGTCTCGAAGCCTGGCTGATCGACGCGACCTTGCGGCGCGCGGACACGACCAGTCTGGCCGCGATGATGCGGGACCGGGGACGTCAGGGTCAACAAGCGCGCGACTTGGTCGCCGAGCTCGAGGAATTAGAGCGGCGCATCGATCAAGCGGCGGATAGCCATGCGGCCGGTAGGCTGCCGCTCCGTGCATTCGAGCGCACGGTCGCTGGCATCCAGCGCGAGCAACGCAAGCTGCACGGCAAGCTCGGCCCGTTAACCGCTACCGCAACCCTCGAAACCTATGCCGGCAGGCGAGGGGTCCTGCGAGCCAAGTGGCCGACTCTGACAGTTGACGAGCAGCGGGCAATCATCGCGGCCATTCTTGGCCGGGTAACTGTGTCGCCGGTGCGGACGCCAGGAAGGCCGAGTTTCGACCCTGCGCGAGTGCAGATCAGCCCCAGCATCGGACCACAACGCGCTGCGAAGAAAGCCGCTAGGCCAAGCCGATGAGCCGGCAGCGCGATCCCGTCGAGCGGCTTCTAAGGGCGCGCCTAGAGCAGGGCTTTCCACACCGCTGCACAGACCCGGTGGTGATGGCTCGCATCGCCGCCATCATCGGTCTGGACTTTCCGAACAAGCGGTCGCCGACCGAACTCGCTAGAGTCCTTCCGCCCGGGGTTTGTAACCGGCATTCAAGAGGTCCTGGTAGAGCTTCGTCTTGATTTCGTCAACCCTTTCCTGGAAGGGCCGGTAAATCAGGCCCGCGATGTCGCTTGGCTCCTCGACTGACGCCTTATACAGGATTGCCACGTGGGCCCTGCCCAAGCGCGACAGAACCATGCCCAGTTCGAGAATTACGTTCTGGCGAGCCCTGTATTTCTTGAGCTCAGCCTGTCCGGCTGGATAGCCTTCATCGTCCGGCGTTAAGAGCACGCACGCGAATCCGACGTTTCCATGCTGGCCCAGGTACTGCTCGAGCTTCTCAATAATCGTGTCGCCGGCAGCGGGTAGGTTCTCAAGAATGATCGGATCCATACCCATTCGACGGAGGATCAGTTCCAGTTGGTCGCGGACTGCCGTGTCGTGCCCGTACACGATAAACACCCGTCGATCAACCGGACTCGTTACCGGCTGCGCCTCGCCCTCAGACGCATCCGCGGTCGAGCGCTTCCGCCCGGACGCTACGAGACCGGAGACGTCGTCCGAAAGGCCGGTCTTGGTTCCTTGGATCGACAGGCGGCCGGTCTTGTACACATTGAATATCTCTCCGTCCTTGCAGCGGAATTGCACCCCGTGCTCCAGCGGGCGCTCTTCGAACTCGGTTTGCCTCTGACGGAGAAAGGCACGCATCTCATCCGACGTCACGTTCGGATTCTAGTGTGGAAATCGGTCAGCCCTGGAGCCCTACAAGCCACGCCTAGCCTGGGACGTCCCTGACGTCCGGGCCGGTCGCTTCCGCGCCTCTGCGTGGCTCTGGTGGCCCCGAACGGGCGTTCGATTGGATACCCTACCCGGCGAACTTGCCCTGGTACTCAGCCGACTTCGTGTTTGCTGTCAACGACGCCGAAGAGGAGGCGCTGACGGCTTCTCCCTGGCTTCATCGCCGTCGCGGTCCGCTGCGCAAACCAAGTGAAGATGGCCGCATCAAGACCCGCGTAAAGCGCAGCATCGGTGATCGCCTCCGCCTCAACGCGGCCAGGATCGCGGAAGCCGAGCAAGCGCTGGCAGTCGCCGCACCGGACGCAAATCTCCTGCGGCTTGAGCGGAGCTTGCGCGGTTACCGAGCGTATGAGGTGGTCCTTCAGAACCGTCGGCGGCGTGCGTCGTAATAGGGTGTTCATGTAGCCGTTCCGAGCGGCGTACGCTTCTGTGCCTCGATGGAAGGAACGACTCCCGAGGAGCTCACTTCGCAAGCGATCGAATCGGCGCGTGACGCTATGGAACAGTACGCAGAGGCAAAACTGCACCGGTTCGCGAGGGAAGCGACTCGCGCCCTGGAGATGGGAGCAAAGGCGGCCCTCGCGAAGATCAGCCCGATCCTGATTGCCGACCCCAATAGCGTCGAGTCTCAGCTTCATCTGGCCGGCCATCCAGTCGCGGGTGCGCGCCGAATCCGGACGATTACCTGTAAGGAAGCACTGCTGCGCTTGAAACGTCTCGCGCCGACGCTTCGCGTCGAAGATGTCGATCAGCTCCTCTCGGTCCGCGATGGCTCGACCCACTTTCTGGTGAGCGAAGGGGAAGCCCTGGAGTCTTTGGTAGTCCCTTTCCTGGCCTCATTCATCCTGCTCCAGCAGCGACTAGAGCTTTCCGACGAGGACGTGTTCGGCTCATACGCCGATCTCGTCTCATTCGTGCGCGAGAAACACACTAAGGAAGTAGATCGGAAGGTAGCCGCCAAAATAGCGCAGGCCCGGCACACATTTAGAGAGAGATACGGCCACCTGGAAACGAACGCGCTGAAGGTGGTCTTGCATGCAATCGAGGCCAACATCGTCCTGGAGAAGTACGACGAGCAGAAGATGCCGTGTCCCGCCTGCGACAACACAGGGGTAATCAGCGGGGAGCACGAGTTCCAGCGATGGGAAGCAGATGTTGATGAAGACGGAAGCGCGAACGGATACCCGGTCGTCACGCTGTGGGCGAGCGAGTTCAAGTGCCCAACCTGCGGCCTCCACTTGACGATGGACGAACTAGCTGCGGCGGGTCTAGAGACCGAGATCGATGTCGAAGACGTCGATGCCGAGGACTTCTATCCTGACCCCGATGACGACTACGACCCTGGCGATTGGTATGACCCGCACCACCTGGATGAGTCCGAGTTGCCGTTCAGGTAACAGATCCGTGGCCAACTTAGGCGATAAGGTGCCCGCTCGCCGGTTTAGGTACTTTATCGCGAGACACTGGCCGGTCGACCGCGACATCGGTGGCCCGGCCCTTGCGCTGGTTGCAGCCCAGGCAAAGGACCTGGAAGTTTGAGAGCTCATTCAGGCCGCCCATGCTCAGCGGGACGATGTGGTCGATCGAGAATTTCTCGGCGGTATGGGGCAGCCGGTCGTATCCGGGACAGACGTGCCCATACCGCGCGATGTGCTGGGCGATCGCCTGAGCCCGCAGCCGGCGGTATCGGCCGTCATAACCGCGAGCAGCTGCGCTGCCCCGTCCCCGAGCCTGATCACGCGCCCGCCGATGCGCGGGACAGCGCGACTGGTCCGAAAGGGCGCCGCAGTCTAGGCAGAGCTTGAGCGGGTGGCTATTCATCGGTCAAATCCAGATGGAACGGGCCGGAAACAGGCCCGTTTTGGCCTGTTTCGAGGCGATTTTTCGCATACGCCTGAACTCGAATCCCCAGTACCCAGACCCGTACGCCACCCTAGAAGCCCCAAGAGAGTGTCCAAGGCCCGGTTGAGCCGGCGATCGTCTGCCCCCCGCCCCCCGCTTGTCAGCGCCTGGTGCGGGTTTAGAGGGCTTGCGCCAGTTCGCTCGTATGCAGGCCCGCTCGCTGCTGCACCGGCCGTGCAACGTCCGGCAACCGCTTGCAGCGGCGACGTTGAGACCCACCTCAACGGCTGACCGCTGCTGGTCTAGGCATAAGTCGTCTGGAACGAGCCCAAGCGGTCCCGCGACCTGCAAGGTCCGAACCGCCTCCAGATAGCGTGACAAGCACGCTGCCACCGCTAGGCGCACCGACCGACTCCGAGGACAGTAAGGGTCAGAAGCGGGAAGCCGGACCAGGCAAGACCGCCGCACACAAAGGAGCCCGTCATGGCAGCCAAGAAGTCCGTCAAGCCGTCGGCCACGCCGCTCGTTGAGGTCGTCCTGCGCAGGCTCGGCAAGCCCGTCGGCGACGTTCCTGCCGGTCGCTACATCCTCGTCATCAATCCGAAGCTCTTCGGATCGACAGGCGATAACTGGCTCGGCGGAGCGAAGGCGACGTTCGAGTCTCGCGAGGCCGCGCTCGCAGCTGCGGCGAAGTTGGGCGGCAGGGTCGCCGCCTAAACCCTCCCGCGAGGACGGCCCGCCACATACCGAGCTGCGGCTCGGCGGACGTCTCGGGCCAAGTTCTCCTCGCAACCGTGAGCCCGGACTTCGAGTCCGGGCTCTTTTCATGCCCCGATCGGCGGCAGGGAGGCAGAGCTTTCCACGGAGTGAGGTCTCCGACTGGAGCATCGCTGCATCCAGAGCTCCGACTCCCCCGCCCGCCGATCGCTACCGTGCACAAAGGGTTGCCAGATCACTTGCTGAAAAAGACGGGCCGCCCGGCAAGGAGCGGCCGAGCGGCCACCGGATTCCATGCAAGCTAGGGCCGATTCGGCGTGCTTTTCTGCACCGCCGGAACTGGCGTCGGCGCTGCCGGCGCGACTGAAGGCAAGGGTCGGCCGTGGTGATCGAATTTCTGAGTACCCGGCGAGGACGGTCCGGCGGCGGGTCGATGAGGCGATGGCGATGCTGGCTTGAGCACCTCGACCTGTACTTGCTTGAAGGTCGGCTTCTTCATCGGGCTAGGACCTGCATCGGCGACGCACCGCGGCTGAGCATCGCGATGATGTCGATGGCGCGAACGACCTGCTCCCGACCGCCGTCGGGTTGGACCTCCCACGTTTCGCAAATCAGCCTTCGACGCGCCAGGTTGCGGACGTCGACGACGCTGATGCCGAGGATATCGGCCGCCGTCTCCAGGTCGAGGCATGGCGCCGTCTGCACACCTTTGAGCGGCCGGCCGTCCAAGCTCCGCAACCTCTCACGCAGCAAGCCAACCTTCCCGACGTCGGCGGGGGTCCTGCCGCGCGCTCGCTTCGGGTTCCGGAACACCACCAGTGGCGGGAGCTCGGTGCGAAGTCTTGGATTGCGAATCACCACGCAACCGGCTGCTGGGAGGTAGTTGTTGAGACCGTATTCGTGCATCTAGGCCGACTCCAGCTGCTCGAAATGATCGTGGTGCGCCAGGACGAGCGGATCGTCGCGATTGAACAGTTCGCCTGGCCACGCGAGTCTTCGAGTGTGCCATGCAGCGGCACCCGCCCCGTCGCTTTGTATGTCGATCGCCGCGATGCATCGGACGGCCGCGGCCGGATCCACGCCAGCACGCAACACCGGGACGAACGCCTCGGGATCCGCGCGCACCATTGGATTCCGAAACGAGTAGCGCTGCCCAATTTCGCACATCAGGCGCATCCTTAAGGGCTCCGAGGATTTCCGCGCCGTTCACGGTCCTCATCGCGAGGTCCGCTCCGTCCAACCGGCCATGTCTTCGGCGAGGTCGGTCGTTCGAATGCGTACCGGCCGACCATGCACACCGCCAAGCCGGAGCACCCTCAGCTCGCCGCGCCCGATCATCCTCGCGATCGTCGCGGTTGAGCAGCGCAACAGGGCCGCCGCTTCTCGGACCGTAAGCAACTCTGCATCCGCCTGCATTGCTCGACATAGTTTAGCAGATAGTTGCGTACGCAACTAATATGCGCCTGAAGGCGCAGGTTTCCAGCCGCCGCCGAGTAATCTCTAGCCGTGCCCGAGTCCATAAGGCAGGACGCGGAGGTCTCGATCGGCGGCGTGGTCGAAGGTGCCTGTCCTCAGTGCCGTGTCGAGGTCACGACTCACGATGGCCGTGCCTGCTGTCCGTGCTGCGGTGACAACTATCAAGCTAGCCCGCACGGCCTCGAAACGCTGAAGGCGGCGATCTGGCCACTTCAAGCCTCGCCGCAGCTGATGAAACGGCGCTTCGCCTGTGCAACCCTCACACGGTGACCCGCCATGCCCGCAGGCGCAGCGGATACGCCGCGAGCTTGAAATTAACTGGGCGTGAGCTCGATAGAGCACTCAGATTTGTGGAGATCCACGGTGCCTCGGACTTCTTTCCTCAGCCATTTGAAGTTCGGGCTTTGCGGCATAGCTGGTCCAAGGTACGACCAGTCCTCGAGAAGATCGATTTGCTGGCGTACGAGCCGACTGCGGCCATCGAAATGATCGCCCCGAAGTTTGGCTATACAGTCAGGCCTGTCCATCTCCTCGATCCAGTCGACCTAGTGCTCTTCATCGGTTTGACATTTAGATTTGCGCCTTTGCTGGAGACCAAGCGCAAGACCTATCAACAAGATCGGGTTTTCTCGAACCACTTTCTGTTGCCTCGGCCGGGCCGGCCAGCATATGTGCCTTTAGTAGCAACGGATGCCGATCGGTATCGGACGCAAGTCAACATTCGCAGTCTCGGTTCCGGAGCAGTAGCCACCGCAGACGTAGCGGACTTCTTCGCGCGCGTCTATCATCACCGGCTCGAAAGTGCGATTGCTGCAATCGGCGGGAATGAGTTGCTGTCGCGCTCGTTGATGCGGTTCATTGGAGGGTGGAGTCACGGCACCTCGTATGGGATTCCCACAGGGCCGCTGGTGTCGAACCTGTTGGCAGAGAGTGTCCTTATCGAGGTGGATGAATACCTGCTCAGCATGAATATCGAATTTGTACGGCTGGCTGACGACTACGTGCTCTTCGGCTCAAGCGAGTCCGAATGTGCTGCGGCCCTTCACGAACTGGGTCGCCGCCTGTTGCTGTCCGAAGGGCTGACTCTGAATGCCAGTAAGACTCGGGTTTGGAGCCGCGGAGATTTCCGCAAGCTTCGGGTAATGCCGAAGTCGGCCGAAGAGGCGTTACGACGTCGTATCGTCGATGACGTCTTTGGGGGAGACCCCTACGCCCATGCTGATTACGACGAACTCACGCCCGACCAGCGAGCCGCGGTCGACTCTGTTGACGCGGAGGGTTGGCTTGAGGCCGCTCTCGCGACTGAGCCTGCGGACACTGCTGCCATTAAGTTCCTACTGCACTTCCTGTCAGCCTTTAGGCGACCCGAACTAGTAGAGCCGATCCTAGCCAATCTAGCTCGCCTTATCCCGGTCTCCGAAGCGGTCGGGCGATTTCTCCTGTCCCTTGTCGGGCTACCGGTTGCTGAGAGCCAGCGACTCGGGGGCATTCTTGTCGAACACATGCAGAAGTCCGATTACCTGCCGGACTTTCAGGCGATGTGGTTGCTGGAACCGTTTGTCCACAGTCCACTTTGGAACCATTTGATGGAGCTTCGCCAATTCGCTAAAGCCCATCCGAATCCGCTAGTTCGGCGCCAAGCCATGCTAGGTATTAGCGCTATTGGGGATCGGTCCGCCCTGGTTGATTTGAAATTGGCATTCGAGGGCAGCACGCCTTGGGAGGCGCGGGCGATCGTGTTTGCATGCCGGGCTCTTCCGGCCGATGAACGTGACGCCTTCTTTCGAACGTCAGTTGGCGGTGGAGAGTGGACTCGCGCGAACCTTCTGATGCGAGCTACTCGTGAGCTGGCAACTTCCACTGTTTGAAAGCGGAAGTGTCTAAAGCTGATGGTGAGTTGCGCGCCTGACGCCGCAGGAACCAGGGACCAGGGGTAACGTTCTCGACGTGCATGAATCCCTACGCTGGCAAACGGAGGCGGCCAAACGCGAGGTGCTCGAAGGAATCTGCCCGCTATGTCTGGTCGGCTTCAGGATTCATGACGAGCGTGCGTGTTGCCCATGCTGCGGTGACAGCTATAGAGCTGGTCCTCACCGCGTCGAAATGCGCAAGTGCGCTGAGCATGGCCGGGACTGTAACCACTGGGAAGCGGTCTGGGCATCGCAACGGTAGAGCCAGACACGGCCTGGCTTCCTCTGGTGGTGAGGCCCGCGATCAATCCTCTGGTATCAGCCTCAGCTGCTCGCCCTGACTGGGGCCTTTCGTGGCCGCCTCATAGGCTCGAGCCATGAGTTTCGGAGCCTCGGGGTGATCGGTGGCGTGGATCATGTGGAACATCAGCCGGCTGTGGTGGTCCGTCTCGCTCGCGTAGATCGGCCACGGCTTGACCGACTTGTAGCCGAGGTCTTTTCGAAAGCGCTCGCAGAACGTCCGTGCCCGGTCCCACGCCGCCATCTGCATCAGCTGCGGCCACTCGGGACCTCCCCACCAGGCTTCAGCCTGCCGCCGACCATCTACCCCAAGCCCCGAGAAGGCGCGATCAAGCCAGCTCTGCGCTAGAAAGTAAAAAATCTCGATCTTGGTGCCTGATTCCTCACCGGCTTTGGACCTCGCCAGCTTCTCAACGGTCGCCCAGGTGCACTCGAACGTCCGCTGATCCAGCAGGCAGAAGGTGGCCTCCTTCTTGAGGACGCCAGGGCTGAGGATGTCGTCTACCTTCTTGTTGAAGTCACCCGGATGGATCGTGATGTCCAAGCCGGCTTTGGAGCGACTCTTGAGTGCACGGAGGGCACGGATCTGGGGTTTCTCCGCGTCGCACAGGTGAAAGTGACGTAGCCAGAGCGGCTCGAGGCCGAGCACCATCTCGGCCGCCCAGCTCTCAGGTAGGTCTGGACTTTGCGGGCCCGCGAAACCGTCGATGTAGGTGCCGTGGTGGGTCACCATCTCGAAGTAGTAGATGTACCGCGAGATGAGCCTGGCCTTGGCCGCGGTCCACAGTGGAAGAGTGGGAGCTTTGATGACGACCTCGTCGTCTGGAACCGTTCGTTCGGGCAGCTCAAACAGGAGCTCGCCCAGCTCCTCGCCTTCGGTCATCCGGTCAGCCTAACGGCACCCCCGGGCTCGGCTTAGCATGGCCTGGGGCGGGGCCGTACCGGAGGGGTGCCGGGAGGCATACTACCGCCAATCGAACAGGTGTTCGGCATGTAGGAGGAGCGTGCGCGACAAGACCCCGATCGAGTGGACCGAGGCGACGTGGAACCCAGTGACCGGCTGCGACAAAGTCAGTCCTGGGTGCGCCCACTGCTACGCCGAGACTTTCGCCGAACGCTTCCGCGGGGTGCCTGGCCACCCCTACGAACAGGGCTTTGACCTGAAGCTCTGGCCGGACCGACTGGAGGCCCCGCTTAGGTGGCGCCGACCTCGCACGATCTTCGTCAACTCGATGTCGGACCTGTTCCACCCGGGGATCCCAGACGACTATCTGCAGCGCGTGTTCGAAGTGATGGAGGCTGCTCACTGGCACGTCTTCCAGATCCTGACCAAGCGCCACGAACGCCTGGCCGAGCTCGCGCCCGACCTCCCGTGGCCGAGCAACCTCTGGATGGGCGTATCGATTGAGAACAGGCGATACGTTCAGCGCGCGGACTACCTCCGGAAGGTGCCGGCGGCGGTGCGGTTCATCTCTGCCGAACCCCTGCTTGGGTCACTCGAGACGCTGCACCTGGAAGGCATCGACTGGTTGATCGCTGGAGGCGAATCCGGACCTCATCACCGTCCGGTCCGCGTCGACTGGCTGCGCCAGCTGCGTGACATGTGCGCCCAGAGCGGGGTGGCGTTCTTCTTTAAGCAGTGGGGAGGCCGATACCCGAAAGTCGGCGGCCGCTTGCTCGATGACAAAGTCTGGTCAGAGAAGCCCTCGCCGGACCCGACGCGGTGGACGGTGACGAGGCCAGCCGGCTAGCTCGCCTTGCCGCCCTTCAAGAAATCCTGTTGATCCCCACCTGTGGGCTCGTGTCTGACGGCCTGCTGAAACGTAGGCATCACGAAGGGGGGAAGTTGCGGCTTCTTGTGGTCCTCCACTAGCTCCTGAATGCTGAGGATCTGGATCTTCGGGTAGTCGCGTTTCCAGACCTCGGAGTGGAACATGCCGGCGGTGTCGGCCTCAAGATGCATCTCTTTGGTCGGCTCTTCCAGCGTAAGGAACAGTCCGATGGCTGCTTTCTCGCGGTCCATGGCTCCTTTCAGATCGCGGACCATGCCGCTGTTGACGTGTCCGCTCTTCACACTCACGAGCACTGTCAGGAGGACGCCGTGCTTGTCGGTGAAAGTGATCACCCCGTCGATCCCACGATCGGCACCCTTCTTCTCCTTGCCGCCGACCGGCTGCGCGTCCACAAGGTTGAGCGCCCAGAACTGGAACTGATAGCGACCGTTGGGACCTTCAGCGAGTTGACGCGCTCCCTCAACCTCGGTGGGCTGACCGATTACGGGCACGTCCTCGAGCCCGAAGCTGTCCTTCAGCCGCGCACGCATGACGGCGATCGCGAGGTAGGTGATGTCGATCCCGATCCAGCGGCGTTCCAGCTTCTGGGCGCAATGATTCGCTCCAACAGCGCGATCGGCTTCTGGGTCGGATAGCCAAGTCTCTCCGCTGCCTGGGCACCGATTGGGCCTATGTCCGTCCACATGTCCTGCAACGGCACCCCCGGCATCTCATCGAGGTAGCGCTTGTATCGAGGGACCGCACCGGCCTTGGTTTGGACGACCCGCCCCTCTTTGATGAGCTCGGCCATCTTCTCCCGCGTGAATCGCCAATAGCGGGTTACCCCCAGGACTTCGTAGCTCGGGTTTCCCTTCGCTGCGCCTCCGGGTCCGGTGATGTTGTCGAGGCCGTATCGCCTGCCGGTTACTGGCTCGACGTGTTTGTAGAACCCCTCTTCGTACGCAGTGTCGTAGCCGGTGTAGATAGTGTTCCAAGTCCAATCGGCACCCTTCGTGTAAAAAAGCAGCACGTCATGGATGTGACCGTGAACCTTGCGCCCCTGCTTCGCGTCACTGTGGGCGCTACTTCGCTTCCAGGCGATCTCGGAACGAAAGGACTCAGGACCGAAGATTGAATCCAGCACGACCTTGAGGTAGTGGCTCGCGGTAGGGTCGCAATGGAGGTACAGGGACCCCGTTGACTTGAGCGTCCGGCGTAGCTCGACCAGGCGCGCGGTCATCTCCACGATGTAGGCCAGCATCTGGTTCTCGCCGATCCCCTTCCGCAGGGCGGCGATCAGCGTGCTCACTTGGTCCGGCACCCGACCTTCGTGGCGCGCCGTATTCGTCAGGTAGGCATAGACCTTCTCGGCAGTCGGCCCCCAATGCCACGTGTCCTCGAACGCGACAAGCTGGGCGTCCGTATTGGTGCCCGCCTCGTTCTTGAAGATGACGTTGTAGGCGCGGTCAGAGTTGAACGGCGGGTCTAGGTAAACGAGGTCAACCGATTCATCCGGGATGTACCGGCGCAGGATGTCCAAGTTGTCGCCGTAATAGAGGACGTTCGTGTCCATGGCGGGCCGCCCCATCTTAGTGACCGGGCGCCGCGCCCGTGCCGGCAGAATCCGCACCAGAGCCATCCGCTGCGGATCCCCTGACGCGAGCGCTTCGAGGACATCCACCGCGGTGCGCCGCACGGAAACAGCCGGACAATCGAAGCCGCCTCACGAATGCGCACGCTCATGGGAACCTATAGCCACTGCTCCCAGCGCTTTAGGAAGAACAGGTTGAAGCCGCTCACGGCCCAAACCCAGGGCAAAACTTTCGAGTCCAACTCAGCTTTGAGCGAAGGCTCCAGTAGCTCTACGAGAGACCAGTGGGCGGCCTTGTTTGTTGTCAGGTCACCAATGCCAAGGATGTGAATCGCCGCAATGCGGGTAAGCACTTCCGCTTCCAGGTCTGGCGGCGGGTTGGGTAACCACAGTTCTGGGGCGGCCTGGAGGGCCATTGTTTGGTCGACTAACTGATTGAAATGGCCGACCAGTTGTCGATACACCACCAGGCTGGCACTGAGCTGATTGTTGAGGAAGAGGCTTGGTCCGCGGGCGATTGCATCGTCTATCGCGACGGTGCCCAATTTGTACGGCATGTGGGACTTGTCGGTAAAAGATGCTCTCGAGTTCGGGAGATATGGCTTCCCGAGCCACGGCTTGTGCAACGCGAGCTCGTCCTTGATGCCATTAAGAAGACCGCCCCTTTGGGTAAACCGGTCCGCGCGGTAGACGATCCAGGCCACGACTATGCCGACCACAGCTATCTTCTCGGACGAGCTCAAGGCGCCCCAGAACTGCGTCAAGAAATCGAAGTTCACTGTGCGCGCAACCGCTGCAGCCGCTCGACCTCGCGCGTCGGGAGTACGAGTCCGAACTCGGTGGGCAGTGTCTCGACCGCACCGTGAGTGATCATGGCCTCCAGCTCAGTGCGGCTAATGCCGAGCCGGGTGGCAGCTTCTCGAACGAATAGGACTCTAACCCCGGGACCAGCCGTGACCCAAGTCGGGCCTCGTAGCGGCAGCGCTGGCGAACGGCTCTTGTTCGGTTTGGAATAAGCGTCGCCGCCGTCCGGGTCTTTGCCCAGTGCAAGCCTCGCCTGCCGACGCGCGGCGTCGACGCGCTCCCAGGTCCCGCGACCTCCCACGGCTAGCAGACTAACGCCGCCAAGCCACCGAAGACGGACTCCGCCCGACACTCGAGGGATATCTCTTCATTCCTATCGCGCCAGGCACCGACCCTTGCCTCGTTGCCCGCAAATGTTGCCTGGCATGACCGATCTGGGCAGCGGGGTCGTCACGCCGGCCAGGTTCGCCGCGACCTCGACCGCATGCGCGATACGAGCTCTTCCAGGGAATCGCGATGACGTCCCCGATGCCAGCGAGCCGCAGCCTCTACCGTCGCCGGGGGCGTGAAGGTATTACCGCACGTCCAGCACCTACGCTGCCGTCCACCAGCCGGACCGACCATGTAAGGCGCCTGACCGCAGGCCGGGCATGGAATCGCTTTCACGGGCAGCACTCTGAGAAACCGTTCTTAGGAGTCTTTTCTCCAAACCTCCCCACATCGCTTTCGTCTGCCTTAGACACTTCAGACCTCGCCCTAGCGTCCTGTCTGGAGTAGTACGTCCGTCCTTCGCTGATGACAACTCGCGTTGCGTTTAGACGTTTCTTCTTGTTTCTTAGGGCCTGGCGTTGAACTTGAAACCGTCTCAGGGCTGAGACAAAAGCGTCTCGGTACTGAGACAAAACGGTCCGAGGGCTGAGACGGTATTCGCCAAAACCGCCTCTGAGCTGAGACCGTTTGGTAACAGCCTGTAACACGGTGTCATCAGGCGACCGCATCAGACCAGCCACTTGTCGAGGTCTTCAAGCGAGTACAGGGACTTCTGGCCACGCCCGCCGCCCAGTGCGCTAAAGACCATGTGCCGCTTTTGGAGCTCGGCAAGTCCACGAAATACCGATGCGCGTGAGAAACCCGTGTGCCCGATCAGGTCATCGATGGAGATTGCCGCGGGCTCGTTGTGATCTCTGGGAGACGCCGTTTGCTGGCGCCAGAGGATCGCCCAAAGAATGGCCCAGCTCACTGAATGTGCGAAGTGGCTGCGCATGATCGCTAACGCCATCAGGTCGTGTACCTGGACGAAGCGTGCCTCCCCGGCCCAGCGACCCGTCTTGATGGAACGCCGAACAACCCAGGGTCCGCGTAGGCCATCAAGCAGCGGCCGGAGCCTCCTCGAGCTGGACCGCGCAGGGTTATGATCCCCTTGAGGTTCGACCACTCGCACTGGTGACCTCCCGTCCGGCCCGAGAAGTCAGCCTCGGGCCGTTTTTCTTTCTGGTCGCGTGCGATGTAGACGAGCTCAATATGCCGGCGACCGTGGCGAGCTGAGCCACTGTCGCATGCGGTGCCAGGCGCCCGGCCTGGATTTCTCTCGTCAGCCACGCATCCACAGGATCGGCCGCACAATTCCCTTGACGACGTGAGCCCACGGAGGTCACTTCTCAGGCCTCGCCTGCTCGACTTCGAGTGCCCGCGCGATAACGAACAGGACCTCGGGGCCAACAGGGTGGCCGTGCAAAGCCTCGGACAACGTGGCTTCGCGGATGTGATGGCGCTCGCAGAAGTCGCGTTGCGAAAGGTTCAGTCGGGCGAGCGCGCGACGAAATCGCGAGCCGTCGATGATGTCGACCGGCATAGGTCGAATACCTCCTGTCGGAGATATCCGAGTGGTGCCGTTTTACAGGGGCGCTACGGTCCCTTGCAGGTCCGAGTGAATCGGTTCAGCGGAACCGGCTCGGCTCGTTCTGACAACCCTTTCGGGTCGGGCTACGTTCCCCAAACGCCGGCTTGGATTCGCCGCCTACCCTAGCACACTTTTACGCCTAGAGCAAACACCTGTTCGTCACCCCGCTGGCGACCAGCCCGATTCCGCTCCTATGCATGCGCTGTTATTTTGCGCACTACCCGAAGGCGAAGATGAATGCCAAGGCGCCGATCGATGCGACCAGCGCCTGGCCGATGTGAATCCAGGTGGTGATCAGGTCTGTGATCGGCGTTATATCGGGTTGTGGGGCGAGAAAAATCATGCGAGCCTCCAGCGCTTTTAGTCGGAGGCTAGGAGCAGGATTCGAGAAACGAAACCCTGGGTGTTAACGACCCTTGGAGCTAACCCTTTGTTCCGGTCATACCTTGCTGACTCAAGTCGGACTGCTGGTGCGAACTATCTCCGCGCCAAACCTCCGTAGTGCATCGCAGCCGGCACGTCAACCGGCACGACTGAGCCATCTTGGTGGATTACTACAACGGAAAGGCCTCGGTTGCTGCCAGGAGACCACGTCGTCACAAGAACGCCGGATCCGGCGAAGCCCGCGACGATGACGGTGGAGTCTGCGGGCTTGTAGACATCGGTAACAGCTCCAGTCGAGAGATCCAGCCGTTTGACGGTGACGATGTTGTCCGGGGTGGTGGAGGTTCCCCACGCCGCAGTGTCATCAGCAACCTCCCACTCATTCTTCGCTGACGAGACCTGCGTCAGCTTTCCCGAGGCGGTGTCAACCTTCCAAAGCCCGGGCTGCGGAAGCTTGCCTCTCGAGACGAGGTACACGGCCGATCGGGTATAGCCCACGACGAATTTCCAACCCCAGCATCCCAGGCAAGCGTCGTTGCGCCGACCAAATTGCTCGACGGATCAGGCGAGTATGTCCCGGCTGGGACGTCCAACCAGCCGGCCCAAGGGTCGCCCTCGGTGCGAGTGTGGGGAACAATCACCGGAAGCCGGCACCTGCCGAACACGCTGGCCGTCTGCGTCGGAGGCCGCGTCACGGAGACCGTTGGCGTCGCCGAAGTCCTCGATCCGGACGCAGAAGCTCCCGCAAGCTGGGATGAGTGCCCGCATCCAACGAGCACAGCAAGGGCCAGGCATGCCGCCAATCTGCCAAATCCTTCCAGGACGCCGCCCCGGTCCATCGGTCGCATCACAAACAACGGGCGCCGGCCCACTGGAGTTACGCGACGTCACGTCCGGCTGTAGCTGCGGTTGTCAAACCACGCCGCTCCGCGGGGACAGGGATCGGGATTCAGTGCGGTGAAGTGGAGAACCCCGCCGTTGAGCGTCCACCCATACCGCCCGACGCCCTCTGGGAACTTGAGCCCGCAAACATCGGCGTTGAAGAAGTCGATCTCGGCCTTGTTGACGACTACTTCCCGCAGGCTCGTCAACCCGCCGCAGGCCGGGTCGTGCGTCAGGCGGTAGGTGGTGGCGGTGAGCGTGAGACGTAGCAGCCGGCAAGCACTGTTGCCCTCCACGGCGACGACAATCGCCGGCGGCAGAAACCATTCGCCGAGAAGGGTGGCCGGCACCGGTCCGCCTTGCGGCCGCCCGCTGGCGGCGGATGGCGACGTGACCGTCGCCGTCGAGGTTGGCTGGCCGCACGCTTGGCCAAGAAGGCCGAGCGCGATCCCGACCAGGACAGCGATCACCGGTGAACGCGGTCCGCCGTGGGCTGACATTAAGACCGGCCCACACTACACCTCACCCGAATGACGGTCTCCGCCATGACGTGCTCAGGACCTGGGCTTCATCAGGATCAGCGCCGCAGGTCCGAACACGACGATGGCGACGGCGAAAGCCAGACTCACGGAGTAACCCACCATTGCTATTACGCCGAGCACGTCGCGGCCTTTTCGAAACGACCAGATCCCGACCTCGGCCAAGGCGTAAGCCATGAAACTGGCAGTGGCAAGGATGCTCACGAGCAGCCAACCGACAACGCTTTCGAACATTGGCCGGAAATAGGTCGGCGTAACCACGTACATGAGCACAGCAAGAACTGCTGGAGCCAGGGCCGACAGGCGGACTGCAGTCTTGATGGATTACACGGTACTGAAACGATCTGAGCTCTGAATCCGGCAGTAACGCCGTTCCGGCGCGATGCGTTGCACCAACATGAGAATGGCCGGCGTTGCCTTGATCGCGCTGGTGGCTGCCTGCAGCGGGCCGGGCGCCCCTCAGGCGCAAAGTGCCTCGCCGGTCGCAGTCAGCTCGCCTGAGCCGGTCCCGTCGTTGCGCTCGGCGCCGATCCTCATCCAGACGCTTGGCTTCGCCTGCCGGCTCCCGATTTCCATCGACATCGGGCCGGGACAGCCAGGCGCCTTCATCGACTTTCCCTCGGGGACCGTCACGCCTGACCCAGCGGCAGCAGGGGCGGGTTCCATCAGTCGCCCGGGCCGAGAGCTCGTCGACTACTTCTACGGTCGCTACTTCGATCGCGCGTATTCGCGTTGGCTGCCGGTGAGCCGAATTCACGTTTCGCCGGATGGGTCCCATTACGCGTATGCAGACCGGGCGGTTGCCGAGCAACAAAACCCGCCGGCAAGGGCGACGATGCATGTGGTCGCAGTCAAAACTGGAGTGGAACTGGCTTTCGACGATGGGGCCTGGTCGAATCCGTATGAAGTCCTTGATTACGCGGCCGACGGCATCTACCTGTTTACCACCTTCGGGGCGTACCTCGGCCTATGGCTGATGGACCCGGCAACAGGCGCGATCACACGGGTTGCGAACCTGTCGAACGTCCAGGGCAGCGCAGGCGGCAAAGTCTTTTGGGTCGGCACCATCAACCCGAGCGATCAGCACCCTGTCGCCGGTGTTGCGCCCGACCAGCTCGACAGGCTCAGCCTGGTTGACGGCAGTCGGTTTACGTGGTTCTACCGGCCGGGAAGCTCGGTGCACTTTATCGGCGAGGATCTTGGCGGCCACCCGATCATCTACGTCGCCAACGCCGACGGCTCGACCGAGGTACTTGTCGTTCCGGCCCCAGGGATCAACCGTCCAATTCTTCCTTCCTGGGATGCGCTGGACACGATCAGCGATCCGATCTCAGACAGCCATGGCATTTGGTTCGGCAGCCCCAACGGCATCTACTTCTACTCCGATGCGATCGGGCTTCTCCAGAGGGTCTCGGACCAACCGGGATATCCGGCCAATGGCTGTTTCTAAAGCCGTTTATGGGCGCGAGCTCACGCGTCGCTCGACGCCGTCGAGCAAGATCTCGAGCGCGGACACCGGCTCTCCAATCGCCTCCACAGGAACCTCGGCGATGACCGGATCGACCGT
>WNFC01002940.1_pt1 | contig 18370 bp, 15 predicted proteins | sample 5400541 | NCBI WGS metagenome assembly WNFC01 (sample SAMN13153342, study PRJNA577476) | soil metagenome | isolation source: 120 cm saprolite under Douglas fir tree site 2 hole 2 replicate 1 | place: USA:California | collected 2015-04-18 | reverse complement strand
TGTTGCTTTGCCCGACACAAGATTCGGCTTCCGCAAGGGCTTTTTGGTGCGCGACCCCGACGGCCACGTGATACAGGTGACCGAAAAGTAGTGAAAATTAGGGAATTGAATGTGTAGCAGGAAGGCCTGCATCAAAAGGAATCCTTTGATGCGGCCGAAGCCTGCTGACGCCTAGTTTGAGGATTCAGCAACTCTGCAGCCTTGGTTTTCCGTGGCAAACGGTAGCAGTCCCCGCAGCGCCCGATTGCGCTGGAAGCCGCATAAATAGCGGCCTGTAGCACACTATCGCAAACCGTAGCACGTTGTCTGCTGACAACTGATAAGGGTGAGGTCGGTTGTTCGAGTCAACCCAGGCCCACCAGGTTTTCAATCACTTCCGGATGTGGCTTCCCGCCTGGCAGGGCTCTTGCGGCGACTTTTCACTCTGAGCTCTTGGCTCTCAATTGCCGACTTCATTTCGCCCCGCTGTCCTTGAACGTGACAAGGACAAAGCGTGACGTGGGGCGCGCGCCGGTGTGCACGAATGTTGCCGCAGCGCCGGCGTTGAGCCAGAGTGCTTCGCCGGAGTGCAGCTTCTTTGCCGGCTGGCCGGGAGTTTCCACACTCAATTCGGATTGGTCGAGTACAGCGAGGAGCCGCGCGGGTTGTGTATCCGCGCCGGCGATTCTGAAAATGGCCGAAACCTCGCCCGACTGCACAGCAACCTCATCGGTTTCGAAGACGAGCGTCGTCGCGGCACCGAGCGGACTTACAGTTGTCTGCGGACAATCAAGCGGGCTGTCGGCAATGACTTTCACGCAACGATTGCGCGCGGCTCCCTGCGGGCGGAGCAGCTCGATCGTGAAGTTGCGGAACGGCGTGTCGGTCTCGGTGCGCGCGACGTGAGAGAAGCCGCCTTTGGAATAGCTGACCTGCCCGTCGGTCAGCGTGACGTGAGCCTCCGGTTTTCCGGTGACCGCGTTGATGAAGTCGGCGGAGCCGACCGCAACGCCGAAATAGGGAAGGTCGTGATTATGAAGCAGAGTCGCCTGGTGACCCGCTATCCCGAAGGCCCACACGCGCAGGTACTCATTTTCGAACAGGAGATGGTGATGCGGCTCGTCTTTGAGCGCGACGGGAGCCGTCGCGGGCGCCTGGGCGCCGACGGCGCATGAAAGAAACAGAATCGCCGAGAAGAGTATGGATTTCATGGCTTCGCCTCCGCGGAAGTGTTGAGGCGGAAGCTACTCCACATCGCCGCAAGTGTCAACGCCAGAGCAGCTTTTCGAGCTCTTCAGGACTCAGATCCGCGTCGCAAGAGATGTTCTTCAGGAGTCTTGGTTGGAGTAGTTTGAGTCTGCCCAGACCCACCATCTCTCCTCACCTGGATTCGTCTCGAGGTTGTGGCCCGCTGCATCAGAGGCGCGGTTGTTCGGTAGATCCCCTCGCTGCCGAGAATCCGTGTCTCCGGGCGGTCTGCGTTTGAAATGGGTTGGCACTCCCACGCCCGGAGCGGCCTGCGCTTGAGGCCATGGGCAGGGTGTCGTATCATGCGGCCCGGCGGACGATACCGGGGAGAGCTTTCCCGCTTCTATGATCACACGCTGGATTGGTGAGGGCAGCCGCTGGCTGCTCGATAAAATCGTGGGTGCGATTGCTGCGACCGGCATCAACCCCAACCTGCTGACATTTTTCGGACTGTTGGTCAATTTCTGGGCGGCGGTGCACTTCGCCCGCGGGCAATTCCGCATGGCCGCGGCCCTGATTTTCCTGGCCGGCTTCCTGGATATCCTCGACGGGCAGGTGGCGCGCCGCGAGGGGCGTGTCACTGCGTTCGGCGCCTTCTATGACTCGACCCTGGACCGCTACTCCGACATGGCGCTCTACATGGGCCTGCTGGTCTATTACGCGGTCAACGGGCGGTCGTCCTACGTGATCCTGGCCGCGGCGGCCACAGCCGGCTCGGTGATGGTCAGCTACGCACGGGCGCGCGCCGAATCGCTGATCCCCACCTGCAAAGTGGGCTTCATGGAGCGGCCCGAACGGCTGGTGCTGCTGATCATCGGCGGCACATTCAACCGTATGGCCCCGGTCCTCTGGGTGATAGCCGTAATCTCCACCATCACAGTCATCCACCGCATCGTTTACACCTGGCAAGAAACGCGCGCCGGGCGCACTTTGCCGGGCATCCGCCTCACGCTGTAGTCGTCGTTCAGCAGAAGTTTGTCATTCTGCGCGAGCGCGCCGCTCGCGGAGAACCGCGGCCAACGCAGCGAAGGATCTCGCTTGCATGGAGCGCCGCGGATTCGTCATTGGGGTGCATGCACGGTGAGATTCCTTCGACTCCGACAAGGCCGGGGGCTCAGGATGACGATGAAGGGAAACTTTCCCGCAATTTCATGGCCTCGTCCACGGGCCGCGAAATAATCCCGCGCACGCGCTCCCGCAGAGCCTCCACTTCGTCTTTGCGTAGGCCCTTGGTTTCAATCGTATCGTGCAGGTGTACCACGATTTTCGAGGGGCGTAGCATCCAACTATCCTTCCGGTTGAATTCAAACGACCCGATAATGCTGACCGGCACGATGGGATAGCCGAACTGCCGCGCCATGCGGAAGACGCCGTCCTTGAACGGGCCGACGCGGCCGTCGCGCGTACGGCTGCCTTCGGGGAAGACGGCGAGGCTCGTGCCGCTATCGAGCGCGGCCCGAGTGAGCCGCCACATGCGCTTCAAGTCGGGCGGCCGGGATTCCTCCGGAACTGGCACATTGCCAAAGCGCTTCATCATCCAGCCGTACACTGGAATCTTGAAATGCGATTCCAGTTCCAGCCCGCGCACGAACTGTGGGATGGCCGAATACAGCACAAACGGGTCAAAGAGATTGACGTGGTTGACGATGAAGAAGCTGGTGCGCCGCGGGTCAAATCCCGGCGCGCGCCGCACCTCGAACCCGACTCCGGCCAGCCGAAGGATGTTGCGGCAGAGGATGCGCTGCGGGCGGTCGTTTTTCCTCGGGTCAATGAAGATCCCCAGCAAGACCAGGCCGCTGCACACCACGAAAAAGTGGATGCAGCTTACAACCCACAGAACCCCGCTACGCAAGACGAGATAGAGTTTGCTCATATCAGGACATCGAGCGCGCCCGGCAGGGCTTCCAGATGCTGGCAACGCAGCGTGAGCACCTCGCCGTCCACCATGACGTCCACCGGTTCCTTCAGGGCAAACTCGATCCGCCGCGCCCCGAGGCGCGATGCCATCGGATGCGCCAAGTGCGAGCCGTCGTAGAGCGTGTGCAGATTGCGGATCAGTCCGGCGCGCCCGATCGGCCCCCAGCGCACAAACTCCACCAGACCGTCGCTGGTTGAGGCCAGCGGCGCGATCATCATCTTACCCCCGGTGAATTTGCTGTTGCTGAAGCTCAGGAACAAGCAGCGGCGGCGGTCGAACTCCTCCTGGCCTTCGACGCGTAGGGGAAACGCGCGGCGGCGGAGGCGCACCAGGCAAGTCAGGACGCCCAGCAGATAACCCAACTCACCCAGTCGCTTGAACCGCCGGTTGGTGAGGGCGGCGACGTCGGCGGTGAAGCCCATACTCAGCAGGTTGATGTAGTAAAGCACTCCCTCCTGGTGTGTGAGCCGCAGGACGTCGCATGGCTGCTTGCGCCCGTAAAGGATGGCTTGAATTGCGTGCTCAACCCCGTGGTCAGTGAAGTCCCGCAAGAACGAGTTGCCGGTGCCCAGAGGAAGAAACCCGAGCGCGACGCGTTCGCCGGAGGCAGCTTCCGGATACAGCCCGTTGACGATTTCGTAGGAGGTGCCGTCGCCGCCCACGGCGATGAAGCGGCGGTAGCCTCTTGCGTACGCTTCGCGGGTGAGCGTCGTTGCGTGGCCAGGGCCGCGGCTCCGGGCGACGTCGAACTCTATCCCCGCTGCGCGGAGCCTTGCCAGCGCCAGCGGAGCAAGACGGCCGCAGCGCCCGCCGCCCGCGGCTGGGTTGACTACGGCCATGAAGCGCTCGTTCACAGCGCCACCACAGCTTGCGAGCGGTCCAGGCGCCCGCGAATCTGCTCGGCCAGCGCTGCGCGCTTGATTTTCATCGAAGCGGTGCGAGGAAAGTCCTCGTCCCAGAGGACGTAACCGCTGATGCGCTTGAACGGCAGCAGGCGGCGATTACGGCTGCCCAGTTCTTCAAGCAGAGCATCGCTGAAAGGCTGGCCGCGCTCGAGCCGGAGCACGGCCACCAGTTGCTCGCCGACCATGCTGCGCTCGGGCCAGAGGTAATTGGCTGCAAACACGCAGAACTCCTTCACGGGCAGGCCCTCGAAGACGTTCTCGATGTCTTCCGGATAGATGTTCTTACCTTCGGCGGTGACGATCATGTTCTTCTTTCGCCCGAACAGTTGCAGGTGGCCCGTCGAGTCGAGCCGGCCGAGGTCGCCGGTCAACAGCCAGCCATTGACAATCGTCTCCGCGGTCATCTCCGGGTCGTCCAGGTAGTGCGACATCACCGTCTTGCTGCGCACTGTGACCTCACCGATGCCGTCGGGCGCGGGGTTGAGGATGCGCACCTCCATCCCCGGCAGCGGCTTGCCCACCGTGTCTGGACGGAACGGCTTGAAGTCGTTCAGCGTGACCACGGTGCCCGCTTCGGTCAAACCGTAGGCGTTGGCCACTGGGATTCCCAGGTCGTAAAAAAATTGCAGAGTTACTGGCTCGGTAAACGCCCCGCCAACAAATAGCGCCCGCAACTCGCCGCCGAAGGCCTGATGCACCTGAGCGAGGAGTCGCCGGCTCAGCGCCAGGCGGGGCCGCCGGCGCGTGAGTAGGTGGTTGAGTGCGACCAGCCCATTGAAGAGCATTCGCTTGTGCGCCGGCAGGGCCGCAAACCGCTCCCGCAGACCTCTCTCCAGGTTCTTGAGCACCAGCGGCACCAGGGTCATATACGTGATTTTGTAGCGCCGGAACGCCTCGCGCACATATTCCGGCCGCAGCGTGCGCAGGTGCACGACCGCCGCGCCGCAGGTGAACGGGCCGATGAAGCCCACCATGAAGTCAATGGCATGGTTGGTGGGGAGAATGCTGAGATACCGCACCCCCGGCCAGAACGGATAGAGCGAGGTCAGCGCCATGCACTGCTCGAGATAGTTTTCATGCGTCATCACGCAGCCCTTGGGCCGCCCGCCTGTGCCCGAGGAATAAACGATGCAGGCCATGTCTGTTCTCTGGCGAGGCACGAACGCCGGCTCGCGGGTATCCTTAAACTCTTCCCAGCGGCGCGCGCCGGCCAGGTCAGTTTCCGGCGGCGCTTCAGTGACCAACACCGTTTTGGCCCGCAGGTCGCGGAAATCCTCCGCCTGCGTCAGGGCGCTCCAGATCGGGTATTCAGTCACCAGCACGCGCGCCTCCGAGTGCGCCAGCAGTTGCAGTTGCTCGGGAGCTGTCAGCTTGTAGTCGAGTGGCACCAGCACCCCGCCCGAGTGGAACGCGGCATAGGCCGAGATCAGCCATTTCGACTGATTGGTCATGATGATCGCCGCCCGGTCGCCTGCGGCGAAACCCGAGCGCTCGAGCGCACTCGCGAGCGGCAGCGCCGCCTGCTTGAACTGGCCGTAGGTCAGCCGGCACCGCTCGCGGTCGCGGTCGGCTTCAATCAGGCAGGTTTCCTCGGGCCAGCGCTCCAACGCGTCGCGGAGCGCCGCCCCGAGCGAGTCATAGCGGCTCAGGTCCAGCATCACAGGCGGGCTTGGATGCGGCGGGCCAGGGCGCGGAAGTCGGTGACGCCCTGGATCTCATAGTCGGGTAGCTCGACACCGAAATGGTTTTCCAGGCGCGTCAGCAGGTCGAGCGCCTGCAGACTGTCAATTCCCAACTTCTTGAAGAAGTCGTCGTCCGGTGAGAGTTTTTCACGGGGCACTTTGAAGTGTGTCGCGGCGAGCCCAACGATTTCTTCGGTGGTCTGTTCCAGTGTGCGCATGGGAAGGCTCAACCCCTTAGATTCCCCGTCAGATCATGGCAGGTAAGGCAGGGCATCAGTGCTTTCAACAAATTTGCGCAGGCCCGCCTCCACTACCGGCCGGGTGAACAGCTCGCAGAAGACATCGATCTCGCGTCGCAGCTCCTCGTACGGAATAGGTTTGATGAACCGCTTTGCTGCGGCGCTGGTCGGCCGGTCGAACTTCTTGACCTGGGCGGCGGTGGACCGCGCCACGCGCAGCGCCTCTCCCTCGGACGTCACCTGGCTGACCAGCCCCACGCCCAGCGCTTTGGTGGCATTGATGCTGCGGCCGGTCAGCAGAAGGTCTCTCACCACGGCGTTTCCCAGATCCCGCTTGAGGCGAGGGATGCCGCCGAAGCCGGGGATCAGCCCCAGGCGCAGCTCGGGGAAGCAGAACCGCGCCATCTTGTCGGCGATGATCAGATCGCAGGCGAGCGCCAGCTCAAAGCCGCCGCCGAAGCAGACGCCGTGCACCGCGGCGATGGTGGTGAGCGGCGAGGTGTCGAGAATGTTCATCACGCGGTGGATGCGCTCGAGAAACTCGCGCACGCCGGCCACACGTGCGCCGACGGCCATGGCTTGCGAGCTTGCATAGAGCTCGCGGAGGTCGGCGCCGGCGCTGAACCCGGCTGGCCGCGTGCTGTGAATGATCAGGGCGCTGGCCTGGTTTGCAGCGCTTTCGAGCGCGGTGGCGAATTTTTCCAACTCCTCAAGCATGGCCGAGCCGATTTCATTGCACGGCTCGCGGTGCAGCGCGAGCTCTAGGACATCGTCGGCCAGCTCCCAGGAAAGTGTTTGGCCCCGGAAGCTTTTCATGCGTCCTTCCTGTGGTACATCTGCTCGATTTGCGCCTGGTAGCGCGCCGCAATGGCGTCACGTTTCAATTTGCCGTTGGCCGTCAGCAGCCCGCCCTCGATGGTAAACGGGTCTCGCTCGATGTGGACGGCGCGGATGTGCTTGTAGTGAGGCAATTGCGGGTTGACCGCGGCGATTTGCGCCTCCACCTGCTCGCGGGTCACCTCACCGGTCACGAGCGCCCCGAGATAGCTCTTTCCGTTGCCCACTACGACCACCTGCTGTGCGCCGGGAAGCGACCTCAGCATCGACTCTTCGATCGGCTCAGGCGCGACATTGTGGCCCGTACTGAGGATGATCAGGTTTTTCAGCCGCCCGATGATGCCCCAGGTGCCCGCATCGCTCAAATTCCCCAAGTCGCCCGTACGGAACCAGCCGTCGCGCATTGCCTGCGCGGTCTCCCCGGGCCGGTTCCAATAGCCGGCAAAAATGTTGGGGCCACGCACAAGGATCTCTTCGTCCGCACCCAGCTTCATTTCGATGCCGGGGATCGCCGGGCCGACGCGACCCGCCTCGATCCGCCGGGGATCGTCCAGCGTGCAAATTGCGGTGGTCTCCGTCAGCCCGTAAACCTGCAGCACCGGCACGCCCAGCATCATGAAAAAGAGCTGCGTCTCCTTGGCCAGCGGCGCTGAACCGCAGATCAACGCTTTCAGGTTCGGACCCAGCCGCTTCCGGATCGCGGGAAACACCACTGCGTTCGCCAAAGCTAGCCACATGCTATCAAACAGGCGGCGCTGATCGGTCTGCCGGCGAAACCACGCCGCCCTGGCCATCTCAAATAGGGAAAGCGCAATACCGCCGCGACGCGTCAACTCCTGCTCGACCCCGGTGCGGATCCTTTCCAGCAGCGCCGGAACGTTGAGGAAATAGTTCGGCTCCGCCAGGCGGATTTCGTCCGCCAGACTAGCCAGGTCGGTCGAAAGGGTCAGCACGCTCGAGCGAGAGAGGCATGAGAGCAGCAGGATCCACGATCCGGCGAAGCAGAATGGGAGGTAATGGAAAACCCGGTCGGGCTGTCGTCGCGGGCCCATCAGCAAATCGAGTCGCGCTGTGGTGCAAGCGAGCATGTGATTCAGGTTGCCGACGGTGAGGATAACCCCTTTCGCCTCGCCCGAGGTGCCGGAAGTATAGATGATCGCGACCGGGTCTCTGGGAGTGAGCGTCACCGGTGAAGGGCCGAACTCCCCTGCGGACGAAGCCCTTGCGAACACCTCATCAAACAAGGCGCGGCGGGGCGCTTCGGGCCAGGCCTGCGTGATTGCGTCGCGCAGAGGCGCATCGCCGCAGCAGACCAGCGACGCCGAGCAGTCCTTGACCATGGCCGCAAGTTCGGCGGGCGCTTGCCGGGCATAGAGCGGCACGACGATGATGCCTTCAGCCATCATCGCCAGATCGACCGCCACCCAACGGATGCTGTTGTGCGCGAGCAGGGCGCAACGATCGCCCCGGCGCAGGTTTGCACTCTGCAGAAAACTGCGGGCCGCGCCTACCAAAGCCAGCAGCTCGCCGCCTGAGGCGGTCACTAGGCCCCCCTCGCGGAGCTCCTGAATCACGGCCCTGTCCGACGATTTGCTCAGGCGGTCGAATATCTGCTCGAGGAAATTCATGGCTCGGGAATCGATTTAAAAAATCGAAGAGTCACAAAGTCGAAAAATCAAACAACCAATCCTGCTCAAGAACTTTTCGCAGCTGACACACCGGATCCTCTATCTCTTGGAGTCTTCGACCCTTGGACTGCTTGACTTTTCGTCTCCTTGGCTCTGTGCCCGCGTGGCCCTGTTCTCAGCCGTACGTCTCGACCAGCTTGCGCAGGCCGGGGCTGAGCGGCGGCAGGTAATTCTCCCAACTGTGCACTCCGGTGCGCACAGGGAACTCCGGATAGCGCTGCTGTACGTGCTGCTCGAGGTGAACGCCCATGCGGGCCATGGCCTTCAAGTTTTTCACTACCGTTCGGCCGATGGCTTCGCGGATGACCGGACAATCCTTTCGCAGCTCCTCCATGGCCGCAACGAGCTTCGTTTCCAGGGCCGGGTCGTCCACGGTCAGCAGCAAATGGGGGTGACCCCGTTCGTGCATCAGGTTGCGGATGCGCTCGTCCATGGTCACTCCGACTGAAGGCACTAGCGCCGGCATGGCCGTGACAATTCCGTGATACCGCGACGACACCATCAGGTCGCCGCAGCGCAGCACGCTCACCAGTTCGTACATGTTGTGGTCGTCCGAGGTGATCACCGGCGCGCCGCCCAACCGCCGGGCGATCTCCTGGCAGGCGTTGGTGTCCAGGCGCTCCATGGCCACGAGGACCGGGAAAACGGCGTGTCGTTTCCGGAAAGCGTCCACCGCGTTGGCGATGGCATTGAGGTAACGCTGGTAGGCTGTCCGGACACTCGGCCCGGAGGTGTGGAAGTAGACCGACCGATAGTGACTTTCCTTGTAGGCGCCAGCCAGCGCCCGGGCGGCAAACTTTGCCACCGATGCCTTCACCGGCCACCAGAACGGGTTGATCGGGCAGACCACCAGCACGGGTGAGGCTTCGTCCCAGCCCGCTTCGCGGAGCGCCTTGCGGCCGTACTCGGGCCCCTGCGGTTCAAACGTCCAGGCTGTGTCGGTGCCGAGTTCGGTCGGCACGCCCAGCTCGCTGAGCAGCGCCTGCGACTCCTCATTGCGCGTGATCACCAGCGACTGGCCGCAATAGCGCCGGCACATCCGGGCCAGCAGCGGGTCCATCTGACCGGCTTCGGCGCCGTAGCCGACCGAAAGCTTGTTCTGGGCCGCGGCAATGCCCAGCGCACCGATCATCATCGTCGTCAGGGCGTTGGCGAACTTGCTCTTGAACATGGAGCCCTCGCACGCCACCACGCCGTGGTGCTTGGGCACTTCACGGTAGAGAAACGGTGGGAAGATGTCTGGCAGCCTGACCTGCGTCGCGGTGCCGAAATATCCGCGAGTCAGCGCGAAGTTCTGCGTCATGACGCTCAGATCCAAGCGGTCGGCGCCGAGCACCTGGCGGACCTGCCGTAGCATCTCCTCGACCCGCAAATCCGAGCCGGTGTTGCGCGTGCCGTTATAGCCGGCGAATAGCAGTTTGAGCTTTTCGCCGGGCCTCCACGGATGTCCCGCGCCCAGCATCCAGCGCAGCTTGCTGAGCTCAATCAGGCTGCTGACCCACGCCGCCAGCACCAGGTCGGTCATGCGACGGATCCCCGGGCGACAACAGACTCGCCGGCTGCGGCGGGCCACTCCTGGTAGGGGTAGGTGAACCGGTTTTCGCGGCTAAACTTCAGCAGCGGATAGCTGTACTTGGAGAATGGCGCAGGGGCGCGGCCCATCTCCGCGACCACACGCGTGTTGTCGAACACTGTGTTCCAGATCAAGTAGGGCAGGAACACCTTGAGCAGCGAGGCGCCGTACGCGATGTTGCCGGATCGGTTTGCCAGGGCGTTGACCGCCGCGGTGGACAGCCGTTCCAGCCACGGCAAGAAAACGGGCTTGCGTTTGCCTCGTGCGGCGGCCAGCGCGTCGGTCAGCTCGCGGAAGGTCTGCGAGCCGGTGCCGGAGGAGAGGTGATAAATCTCATGCGCGGGCTTCTCTTTTTGGTGCAGCGTTACGATGGCGTCCGCGACATAGTCCACGGGCACGATGTCAATCTGGTCGTCCGGCCGGAACGGCAGGACCGGCAGCCCGGCCAGGAACACAAACGCCCGGACCATGTCGAACTGCGTGGTGGCGGCGCGGCGGCTGTCACCCAGCACGATGCTCGGCCGGAAGACGGTGCGCGGCACGTCGGACAGCAGCTCGCGCACCATGTGCTCGCAGAATTTTTTTGTGCGGGAGTAGGGGTCGTAGTCGGAGCGGTCCCATTCGATGGCCGAGTCCTCGGTGACCACCTCGTTGCGGCGCACGCCTGCCACTGCTACGGTGCTCACCTGGCTGAAGCGGCGCAGGCCGTGGGTCGCCTGCGCCCGGGCCGCCAGTTGAATCACCTCGAGCGTGCCACGCAGGTTGACGTTCAGGCAACTCTTCTCCGACTTGCGGTTGAGCGAGGCCGCGCAGTGGATGACCGAATCGGTGGTTGCAGCCAGGCGCCGGTAATCGTCTTCAGGCAGCCCGAATCGCGTCTCGGTCAGGTCGCCCCGGAAGACGCTGATGCGCGTGGAGAGGAAGTTGTGGAAGCGCGCAAAGTCCATGTGCAACTGCAACGCGCGCCACAGCCGCACTTCAGCCTCGTGTGCGTCCTTCGAGCGGACCAGCAAGCTGAGCGAATCGCGGTGAGCTTCCAGCAGGCCGGCGACGATGTGCGCCCCGATATAGCCGGTGGAGCCGGTTACGAAGATGGCCATGTGGCTTTGGCGCACGGTGGCGCGGCAGAAGGAGCGGCCACATCCCGGGCGGGGCCGTTGCCGGAGGGTTCTGGGAGTTGAAAGGCGCGCCGGGGCCGGATATCGGGCGTGCGCCCCTCCAGCAGCGGATAACACCACCTCCGGAGCGCCGGGATGTGGATGTTGATCCAGTACTCCCACCAGTCGATCGCGCCGGGGTCGTAGCCGAAGGCTTCCTTTTCCTCAGGCGGAAGCGCTTCGGAGAGCAGCTGTACGTTTTCCGCCTCGAATACGTGCTCGTTGTGGAGGATAAAGGGCTCGTAGAGCTCGATGAGCTTCTCTACGCGGGCCAGGTCGCGCTCCCGCCGGGCCAGTGGCGGCCGCTTGAACTGCATCGCCGAGGCAGCTCGGTTGATGCCCTGCACGAACGCCTTTTGCGCCGGCACGGAGAGTTTACGGTAGCGGCTCTTCGACACCGGGATGGTCTCGAACTTCGACCGCAGCCAGTGCTCCAGGCCCTGCTGGGCGCGGTAGTGCTTGCGGTGGGCCAGGCTGGTCAACTCGATCGAGCGGCCCATATCGCAGGGGTTGGCGGCCGAGGTTGCGAGCTGGTAAAGCCGCTGGTGGCGCCGCGCCACCACCGCCGCAGCGACCAGAGTGATTCCCCGGGAGACGAGGTCTACCGGGATCACGTCCAGGCACTTGCGCTCGTTGGTTGGCAGTTGCCGGAAGTAAGTGCCGAGCAGGTAGGAAAGGGGCGCCGAGGTGTTGATCCCCTCATTCCATCCGCGGAAGGGCTGCGCCGTCGAGGTCTCGACGATGGAAGGCCGCACAACCGCCACCGGCAAATCGGCGCCGTGCCGGGCGATCAACGATTCGGCCAGGCTCTTGGTGAAGGTATAGGTGTTGGGCCAGCCCAGATGCCGTGCTCGGCGCATTCCGGCTTTGGTCAAGCGATTTCGCAGCCAGCGCGCCCGGTTCCTGCGGATGAATGTATCAAGCTCCGCGCCCGGAGGGTCCGGAGCCGGAGCACGTTTTCCCAAGGCCTGGCGTCGAAGGGTCGCGGTCACTTCGGCGCTCTCGGCGCGCTCTTCGACCTGCTTCACCAATTCTTGAAGCGACTGCCATTCGCGCTCGGCGTCAAAGTCTGGCAGGTGCGCCGGCGTGGAATTCGGGTGCAGCTCCTCAGTGACCCGGCCGTCACGGGCGCCCACAACGTAGCAGGTCGAAAGGTGCACCAGCCCGGCATGGTCGCACTCCCGGACGAACTCCAGCAGGTGCGCCACCGCCGCGACGTTGGCGGACAGGGCGTCGCGCAGGTCGGGATTGAAATCCGTCAGACCGGAACTGTTCACCACCAGATCGAGCGCGTCGGTCAGCCGGGCTCGGGTCGCAGGCTCGATGCCCAGGCCCGGCTGGCTTAGGTCTCCCTCAATCACCTCGATCCGCGCGCCCAGGAATTTGCCCAGGTCGCCGCCGTGGCGGATGTGCAATGGATCGAAGGCCGGCGACTCTTCGACGATCTTCTCGAAGCGCCGCTGAGCACTGTTCGACCGCTGCCGCCGGACCAACAGATAAATCTGGCCAATATCCGGCAGATCGCTCAACAGGTTGACCAGCCACACCTTGCCGATGAACCCGGTGACGCCCACCAGCAGGACGTGTTTCCCTTGCAGCGACTCCCGCACCGAAAACCGGTCGAGCTGCTTGGCATGGTCGAACAGCACCAGAGGTCGGTGGCTGGCCAGCGCAGGGCGCTTCGCTGATGTGACCGCCGCCTCCAGGGTTTCGGGTTTCGCCGCAAAGCCGAGTGCGCGAGCCAGTTTCTCCGGTGGAACCCGGCCATCGGCACGGCGGCTGGTCAGAAGCGCCAGGGCGCCTCGGGGACGAATAACCGGCTCAAGCAGCCGCCCAGTGGCGAGGCCGTCGCGGAATTCGAGGCGGTTGGCCACCAGCCGCTCGACGCCGAGGAAATTCGCCAGGGGCCGCATTACGTGGTCCAATCCCTGGCTGACCAGGATGACCTGGCCGTTGGCAGTCATCCATTCCTTGAGCTTCCGCATGCCCTTCGGTTTGAGCTGCGGCTTCAGGACATAGTGAAAATACTCCTCGCCCAGCAGGTCGAGACGGTCGCGACTTACTCCACGCAACAGGCCGTGCAGCACCCGCGTGGCGAAAACCCGGTCGGCGGAATACAGCAACGGCCGGACCAGAACCAACAGGGCCACGCTCCCGCGGCGCGCCCAACGTTCAAGGAAGCTCTGCGCGTTCCACGTGAAGTAAGCGACCGGGCGCACCGCGCCGAGGTCGAGCAGGCTCCCCTCGACCCGCCAGAACGTTGTGGCAGCGAGAGCGCCTGCCTCGGCCGGTTGGGGCAGACCCGCAGCGGCTGGCTTGTCTGCGGCCTGGCGCTCGAATTGAAGTCTCGGTGTGCTCACTTGGTTCGATCCAGCCTACTGAAAAACGTATACGGCTGCGTGCAGACAAACTAGCGTTTGGGGGAATACTGAAATTAGCATTCTATTTGGCGGGTAGCAAGGGCCGAAGGCTTCACCAGCTCGGTGGCATGCAAGGGGGAGCGCACCGGCGGGAGCGGGCTGCAGAAGCATCGGCCGCGGCGAGCTGTGGCCCTGTGGGGCTCAGACGCCCCAGCCATAGCGCTCGAGAGTTTCGAGCGAGGCGTGCATTTCCGAGCGGATGAGCTCGACCAGGCCGGAGCAACCCACGACGCGGCTGCCCGGCTCGGCGATGTCCACAGTGCGGTAACCGCTAGACAGTACTTGGTCAATCGCGGTTTCGATCCACTCCGCCTCGGCCGCCAGGCCGAACGATTCGCGGAGCATCATACTGGCGCAGAGGATAGCGCCGAGCGGGCACGCGCAATCTTTTCCGGCAAGCGATGGCGCCGAGCCATGGATCGGCTCGAAAAGCGGCGGGCCAAGGCCGCAGCTCATCGAGGGCACCAGGCCAATCGAGCCGACCAGTCCGGCTGCGCCATCGCTCAGGATGTCGCCGAACATGTTTGACGTGACCAGCACGTCGAATTGCTCCGGCGCCAGCACAAGCTGCATGGCAGCGTTGTCCACATAGAGGTGTTCGAGCGCGACATCGGGATATTCAGCGGCCAAGCGCGTCACGGTCTTGCGCCACAGGGCGGAACTCGCCAGGATATTCGCCTTGTCCACCGAAGCCAAGCGTTTCGAGCGGCTCTGGGCGCGGGCAAAGGCAAACCGGGCCACCCGGTCAATCTCCTCGGTACTGTAGCTTTCCGTGTCGTGCGCGCGTTCGGTCCCGTTCTCAGCTTCGGTCCGGTGCGCGCCGAAGTAAATTCCGCCGGCCAATTCGCGCACGATCTCAAAGTCGATGTTGCCCGTGCGTCCCTGCTTGAGCGGCGAGATGCCGCGCAGCGGCTCGCGCAAGCGGATGGGGCGGAGGTTGATGTAGAGCTCCAGCTTCTTGCGGATGGCGAGCAGTCCGCTCTCCGGACGCTTACCGAGCGGCAAGGCGTCCCACCGCGGCCCGCCCACGGCGCCCAGCAGCACCGCATCCGCGGTGCGGCAGGCGTCGAGAGTCTGGTTGGGGAGCGCTATGAGGCCGGCGTCAATGGCGGCCCCGCCGATGGGATACTCGGCCAACTCGAACTGGTGGCCGAACTCCGCGGCGCAGTCTTCCAGGACGCGGGCGGCGGCCCGGATGACTTCCGGGCCGATGCCGTCGCCCGGCAGAAGCACGATGGTCTTGGCGACTTGTGTCATGGCAAGCTCACAAGAGCGCTGCTGGCAATGGTTATGTGGCCGCGGGAGCGGCGTCGGCAACCGTCGCGGCCGATGCACGCCCGCGAAGCACCTGGTGAATAATCACAAGCAGATCGCGGTCGCGCACCTGCTTGGCTTGGTCGGCCAGCGCGATAAGCCGCCGGTAGCACTCGGCCAGTTGCTCCTCAGTGGTCTCGTAGCCCAGTTCATTCAGCCGGAGCCGGAGCGCGTTTCGCCCCGAATGTTTTCCCAGGACGAGCTGCCGCGACGGCACTCCCACCGCCTCCGGCGGAATGATCTCGTAGGTCAGCGGGTTCTTGATAATTCCGTCCTGGTGAATCCCGGCTTCGTGCGCAAAAGCGTTCGCGCCGACTACGGCCTTGTTGGGCGGCACCGCCACGCCGGTGATGGTGGTGAGCAGCCGGCTGGTCGGATAAATCTTTTCCAGACGGATGTTCGTATTGACGCCGAAGCTCGCCTGGCGCACCGCCAGTGCCACGACGATCTCTTCGAGCGAGGCGTTGCCGGCGCGCTCGCCGATGCCGTTGATGGTGCACTCCACTTGCCGGGCGCCTGCACACACCGCCGCTAGGGAGTTGGCTACGGCCATGCCCAGGTCGTTGTGGCAGTGCGCGCTGAGTGTAATGCCTGGCGCGTTTCCGATGCGCTCGCGTACCCGGCGGAAAATCTCGGCGTACTCCTCCGGGACCGCATAGCCAACCGTGTCGGGGATGTTGAGTGTTGTCGCGCCCGCCTCGGCGGCCGCGGCAAAGACCTCGCCGAGGAATTCGATATCGCTGCGGCTGGCATCCTCGGCGGAGAATTCCACGTCCGGGCAGCGTTCGCGGGCGTAGCGCACCATTTTCACGATGGCCTCAAGTGCCTGGGCGCGGGTGAAGCGCAGCTTGGCGCGCAGATGCAGGTCCGAGGTGGCGAGAAAAATGTGCACCCGCGGCCGCTGGGCCGGCTCAAGCGCTTCGAGCGCGGCGTCCACGTCTTCTCTCTTGGCGCGGGCGAGCGCCGCAACCTGACAGCCGCGGATTTCCCGCGCGACGGAGCGCACCGCTTCCAGGTCGCCGCGGGAGGCGATGGGGAAGCCGGCCTCGATGATGTCTACGCCGAGCTCCTCGAGCTGCCGGGCCAGGCGGAGCTTCTCCGGGACGGTCATGGAGAAGCCGGGCGACTGCTCGCCATCGCGCAGGGTGGTGTCGAAGATCCGGAGCGTATCCATCGCGCCCCCTTCCCGGAGGTGGCTGCCAGCTAACCGCAAAGGCTCCTTTTCAGTCAAATTTATATTTATTGTCAGTGCCATAACAAAATCTTATGATAGTGCAACCCGACTGCCGGGGAGGAAACCCATGGACCTCGCCCAACTTCACGTGTTCCTGACAGTGGCGCGGGAGCGCAGCTTCTCGCGCGCCGCGGAAAAGCTCTATCGCACCCAGCCTGCGGTCAGCATTGCCATCCGCAAGCTCGAGGAAACGATCGGCCAGCCGCTGTTCCTCCGCGGCGCGCGCCACGCCAAGCTGACTGATGCGGGCGAGCTGCTGAGCGAATATGCCGAGCGCTTGCTCAACCTGCGCGACGAAATCGGCAAGGGCATGGAGGACTTGAGCGGGCTGCGCCGCGGCCGGCTCTCGCTCGGGGTGAACGAAAGCTCCATCCACGCCCTGCTGCCGGCCCTGGCGCGCTACCGCCGGCTCTATCCCGAGGTGGACATCGCCGTCCATCGTACGTTTTCCCGCGACATTCCGCGGGAGGTGCTGAACTATCGTCTCGATCTCGGAGTGGTTTCCTACATGCCGCAGGAGGTCCAACTCTCCGCCACGGAAATTTTTCGCGATGAGCTGGCGTTTGTGGTTTATCCGCGGCATCGGCTGGCCCGGCGCCGCTCGGTAGACCTCGAGGAACTGGGCCGGGAAAGCTTTATCGCGCACATTGTGGAATCGCCCTATCGCCGGCGGGTGATCCAGCTCTTTGAGCGCCATCAAGTGCCGCTGCAGATGCGCGTGGAGCTGCCCACGATCGAAAGCATCAAGCGGTTTGTACAGATGGAGATGGGCGTGGCCATTGTGCCGCGGATGTGCGTGCGGTGGGAGGTCGATGGCGGCGCCCTGGTGGAGCTAAAGATCCGGCAATTGAAGCTGCCACGGCACTTGTACCTGCTCTCGCGTCGGGGTACCCGGCTCTCGCATGCGGCGGCGGCACTGGTCCGGTTGTTGCGGGGCGTGCCAGCCCGGGGCTAAGTCTTGACGACGATGCCGCCCATCAGCTCAAAGCCGTGTGTGCGGAGCCGGCTCGAGGCCGAGAGAGCGGGTGGCGCTGGAGAAGGTTGCGCCCGCGGCGGCGTCCGTGGCCAGGTAAGGAATGGCCAATTTCAATCTGCACAGCGGGTCAGTGCGAAGAACTTGCGGCGGGCTCGAGCGCCTGCAGTTCGGGGTCGGAGGACAACTCGGCGGGAAACGCCTCGACGAAGTGCTGGAGGTGCGGCAGAAAGAGGTAGCGGTAGCGAAACGCCTCCATCTCCTCGATCGCCTGGTCAGTGGTCCAGTGGTCAAACGTGATGCGGTAGAGCGCGACCATGACTCCGGTTCGATCGGCGCCGCGGTAGCAGTGCACAAAAACCGTCTTGTCCGGATTGTCGCGCAACAGAGTGAGAAACGCCACGACCTGCTCGTGCGTGGGTTCGTGCTGGGCGTTCCAGGGGAAACTGACAAACCGCATGCCGAGCGACTCCACCTGGTCCTTTTCAGCGGTGAGACCTTCGTGTCCGACATTGAGCTTCACGATGATGTCGATGCCCAGCCTGTTCAGTTCCGCGAAGCCGACAGGAGTGGGCTGGGCGCCGCGGTAGAGCCGGCTGTTCACGCGGCCGAAGTTGCTGACGCCGTCGAGGGAAAGCTTTTCGTCCCAGTCGGAAGCGGCGCGCCACACTTCCTGTGCGGCTACGCCTGCGGCGACGGCGAGAACGACAACCAGCAAGCGAGTTGCTGCGCGGGATTTCGCGCTGTTGCGCGTGGAAGGAAACAGAAGCTCCACTCTACCGCCTTTCCGCCTCCTCAAGCCTATCCGGGGCGCCAGCAACTTGCAAGGGGGGAAAGGCAAAGATTCCGGGATTGCGACACCCTAGTTAGACCATGGAGTCTTCGGCTTCCCGCGGGATAATTGAACAAGTATGCGGCCGGTAGCTGGGCGGCGGGGTAGGTAAGAGGAAGCATGGCGGCGTGAAACCGCCGCTACACAGGCCTCAAAAACGGCGGGCGGACCTACTTGATGCGGAACCTTATCGTGACCAGCACTTGGAGAGCGATCGGCTGATCATTGAGTCTCGCTGGCTCGTATTTCCACTTCCGCAGCGCCTCCATGGCTGCTTGTTGCAACAGTGCAGGACCCGAGACTACCTTCAGGAGACCCACGCTGCCGGTCGCGCTAATCTCCGCCTGGATGACGACGTCGCCCTCGACCCT
>WNFC01009010.1_pt1 | contig 18372 bp, 16 predicted proteins | sample 5400541 | NCBI WGS metagenome assembly WNFC01 (sample SAMN13153342, study PRJNA577476) | soil metagenome | isolation source: 120 cm saprolite under Douglas fir tree site 2 hole 2 replicate 1 | place: USA:California | collected 2015-04-18 | reverse complement strand
GGATGCGGGCCGGGGCGGCCAGCCGAGAATCCTTCCGCGATGACAAGGTAGCGCCACAAGCGGTTTCCTCTGGTAGGATACACAATAAATGGCGACCCCCACGATGAACGGAATCGGTTTGACGGCGGTGAAAACCTGTCCGGCGGAAGTTCGCGAGATTCTCTACTCCGTGGCCAGCGGCACGGAACTGACGTTCGAACAGGGGCTGCTCCTGGCGACGGCGGAAGGTCCGGCACTGGATGCGCTCGTGAGAGTTGCGGATCAGTTGCGGCGAGAGACCGTCGGAGACGCAATCACTTACGTCGTGAATCGCAACATCAACTTCACAAATGTTTGTTTCGTGGGATGCAGTTTTTGCGGCTTTGGACGCGGGCCCGGAGCCCCGGATGCGTACTCGCTCTCTTTCGAGGAAGTGGTGCGCCGCGCGCGCGAGGCCTGGGAACGCGGCGCCACGGAGGTTTGCGTTCAGGGCGGGTTGCCGCGCGACCTCGATGGGTTTTACTACCGGAATCTGCTGCGGGCCATAAAGCATGCCATTCCCGAAATGCACGTGCATGCATTCTCGCCGATGGAAATTGATTACGGCGTGAAGAAAACAGGAATTGCACTGCGCGACTACCTGCGCATGATGAAGGACGAGGGGCTTGGCAGCATTCCCGGCACGGCGGCGGAGATTCTGGATGATCGCGTGAGAAAGGAACTGAGCCCGAACAAATTGCAGGCCGCACGGTGGGTGGAGATCATCACCGCTGCGCATGAGCTGGGCATTCCCACGACATCAACGATGATGTATGGTCACGTCGAAGAGCCGGCGGATTGGGTGCGGCACATACTCCTCTTGCGCACCATTCAAAAACGCACTGGTGGATTTACGGAGTTCGTGCCGTTGGGATTCATTCATGAGAAGACGCGGCTCTACCGTCATGGTGGAGCGCGGCCCGGAGCGAAGCGCGAGGAACACTTGCGGGTACACGCGCTGGCGCGCGTGCTGCTGCACGGCGCGATCAAGAATTTGCAGGTCTCCTGGGTAAAACTGGGATTCGAAACATCGCTCGCGTGTTTGCAGGCCGGCGCAAACGATTTCAGCGGAACGCTCATGGAAGAGAGTATTTCCAAGGCCGCCGGCGCGACTTTCGGGGAATATGTTTCGCCGGAAGAATTTCGCGCCAGGATTCGATCGATTGCGCGAGTCCCCGCGGAACGGACGACGACCTACAAAATTCGGCGCATATTTGAAGAGCCGGAAGATCATCCGCGGACAGTGCCGTCGCAACTCCCGATGGTTCGGGCGGAGAGCCACGTGACGTACACCGAAGGCGCCTACTGAGCGATTTCCATGCCCGCACTCCTCTTACCGGTCAAGGACCTGAACAATGCGAAGAAGAGGTTGATGGGCGTGCTGACGCCGGAGGAGCGGTTTGCGCTGGCGGAGGCGATGCTGGCGGACACCATTCGAGCGGTCCGAGGCGTTGAGTTGGCGGAGAAAATTTTTGTCGTGACGAATTATGAGCCTGCGATGCGCGTCGCCCAGGAAAATGGCTGGGAGATTTTGCGGGAAGAGCGGCAAATTTCGGAGAGTGATTCCGTGGATGCCGCGTCCAGGATTTGTGAAGACCGGGGTGTCACGGCTTTGTTGCGAGTGCCCCTTGATGTTCCGCTGGTGCAGTCCAGTGACATCGATGAATTGCTGGCGGTTCAGTGTGAAGAACCGGCGCTGGTGATCGTTCCGTCGCGGGACGGCTTGGGAACAAATGCGATCTTGCGCATGCCGCCGGCCTTGTTCCCGTCGCATTTTGGCGAGGGAAGTTATGCCAAGCATGTTGGCGAAGCGGAACGCGTTGGCGCGCGGGTGATCCTGCGAAGGAACACAAGACTGGAAATGGATGTGGATGATGAGGCGGATCTGCGGGCGCTGCTGAAACACGATTTGAGCGGGACCGCGACGGGACGCTGGCTTCGCGAGAGCGGAGTGGAAGCTCGATATCGGCCGCAAATTGCAAAGGCCGCAAAGTTTGCCGCAGAGAACTAAGGGAAAGCCCATACGTTGACGAACGTGCGATGAAGCGGAAAATCTATTCAAGTATCGATGCCATCGTTGCGGATATTCCGATAGCGCGCGGCAGCGAATTCCGGAGATGAGTTTCGCTTGATTTTATAAGGAGGACTAAATGAGCCAGGTGATTCCAGAAAAATATGCGGATTTGCTGGAGAAACAGGCGTTCGGAAATCTGGGGACGCTGATGAGGGACGGTAGCCCGCAAGTCACACCCGTGTGGGTGGATTACGACGGAAAATTCGTGCGCTTCAATTCAGCGAAGGGCCGCGTGAAGGACAAGAATATCCGGCGCGATCCCCGCGTTTCGATTTCACTTCAGGATCCCGCGAATCCCTACCGCTATCTGGAAATTCGCGGCAAGGTCGTGGAAATTACTGAAAACGGCGCGGACGATCACATCAACAAACTCTCGCAAAAATATCTGGGCAATCCCGTCTATCCGTACCGCCAGCCCGGCGAAGTGCGCGTGACCTACAAAATCGAGCCGGAAAAAGTCAGCTCGATGGGCTGACGAATTCAGAAACTGGAAATTGGAAAATCGAAATTCGAAATTCGTAAAGACTGATGAGCTGTTTTCCAAGTTGCACTTTCCAATTTTCTGTTCTCCATTTTCTAGTTTCCATTTTCCAATTTCCACTTTCTGGCCGTATTTCTCTTCTCGATTGAGAACTGACGGCTGAAAACTGTTCACTGAAAACTCATAAGCGCGCGGCGACGCGCGCGGCGATGCGGCCGTCAACCGTCCGGAACATGAATACAAGACTGTCCGTGAGAGGCACCCCGGCGCTGGGGACGAGCAGCTGATAGGACCACTGGAAACGTGGAGGCAATTCAGCAGCGAGAGTCGTGGCGTACGGGGAAACTCGTTCGACCCGAGCCTCGACTTCCGTTACGTTTTTCACCGGCCGCAGATCCAGACCGCGCTTCCAATAGATCATGAGTTGCAGATGACTCACCATTTCCCGGGTTAAGTAAATATGCGGCCTGATGTCGTGGAGGTCGGGCGCGCACGGTTGATCGCGAATGGCGAAGGATACGGCGAGAGCTTCCGGAAACTGACCGACGGTTTCCGGGCCGCGGCGGAAGACCGTGCCGTGCTGATCATCGACGCGCTTCAGATGTTCGAAAAACTCTCCTGCATTCATCTCGCCGGCAACGCGGAAGCAGACGCCATTGGGGAGCGAACCATCGGTTGCAAAAAAAACGCCGCCGTCGTAGTTCCAGACGGACTTGCCGCGTTTTGTCTGGCTGAGAGACGCGCCCGGAGCGCAACCGAGAAAAATCAGGAATGCGAGGCCAGCGATTTTGTAGTCCAGGAAACGCATGAGTGGCGGCCATGCCCAAGAAAGTTTACTCCTTGCGGGAAGCGGCAAGAAGAAAAGTGAAGCCGTTAAAACTGTGGATAGCTTTGCCTTCTCCCTCGGGCTTGACGGCGCCCTGGCCCGATCGCACCACTTGGATTGCTTCGACGAGTTTCGGAAGAACATCAGGTTGCGCAACGGGAATGTTGTGCGCGCCCAGCACGAGTTTCAATTCCGGTGAAAGTGCCGCAAGCCGCTTTACTGAGTTGGCGTAGGCATCGAGATCGGTTTCCGGCCGATACAGCCAGATCGGTCCGGGATAGTACGTGTCGCCGGTGAAGAGCAAGCCGTTGACGCGATCGAGAAGACAGATGGTGTCCGGCGTGTGACCGGGCGTAGAAATGACTTCGAGTGTGCGGCCACCGAGATTGATTTTGAAACCATCGTGAATCGCGTGGGAAATTTTCCAGGGTTTTGTCGCGTACGTTTTTGAATTGAAGCCCTTGGGTAAATCGCCGCAGAGTTGGTCGGGGGCGATTTCCGATTGGGCATCTTCGCGCGAGCCTTTTGCATGAATTGCCAGTTGCCGCCAACGTGATCGTTGTGGGTGTGCGAGTTAAGAACGACGACGGGCCGCGACGTCAATTTGGTGGTGATTTTGCGAATGTCGCCGATGCCCATTCCCGTGTCGAAGAGGAGTGCTTGCTTGTTGCCGACAATTAGATAGGAGATGACTTCTTCGGCTTGATGCGGTTCGTAGATGGCGAAAACTCCCGGGGCGATTTTGTAGACCTCGAACCATGGTTCGGTGGGAAGGATGCGTTCTAGGGATTTGTATTCGGGGCGCGGAAGTGCGCGGCACCATTCGGGGATCTGCTCGCTTACGGGTAGCCTGGGCGCTTGGGGCGCAGCATGCTGCGCCACTACAAAGGAATCGCGGTGGCGCGCTGGTTGCGCTGGTTTTTGTTGCGCAGGGGGGAGGAGAGTTAAAACCATCATTCCAGTGACCAGGATGCTCGCGGTTTGGGTCATCAATTCTTTCCGGAACTCGCAGAAATGAAAATCGATTTTGGGAGCATCATGTGGACGCCTTTGTTGCCGTCGACGAGCTCGGTGATGTGGAGATCGGCGGCGACGCTCGAGAGCATGTAAGCGTCGTCGCGGGAGAGATGCTTTTCGGTCACGAGGAAATCGATCATCTCGCGGACGGCGAGCGTGGCGCAGGCATTCAGGTCATCGTTGAGGCCCATGGTGATGTAGTGCGTGGGCGTCTCGGCGCGCGGCCACTTCAGGTGCATGTCCTTGCGCACGATGAATTGAAACGTGCCGATGAGCGAAGTTTCCAGCGCGGTGATATCCACTTCGCCGTCGCCCTGTCCGGCATGGCCGTCGCCGACTTCAAAGAGCGCGCCGGGCGCATGCACCGGAATGTAGAGCGTGGTGCCGGCGACGAGGTCCTTGTTATCAAGATTGCCGGCCATGATCCACGGCGGAGCGCTGTTGAAGCGGCCCGCACTTTCGGGCGGTGCGTCGCCCATGCTGCCGAAAAAGGGATGGAGCGGAATCTCGATACCCGGCGCGAATTTCGCCACCATGCGCTTTTCATCCAGCGGAATGATTTTCATTTTCGAGTAAGGATAATCGTCGGGCAGATAGCCGCGGCCGGGGCCGAAGGCGTTGTACGCGTAAGGAATCGCCAGCTTTATCGCCAGAATGTTCACTTCCAGCACGTCGCCAATTTCCGCGCCTTCAATGTAAATCGGCCCCGTAAGAATGTGCCCGCCGGGCCCTTTGTCCTTGACCTGATCGGTAATGTCGCGCAGCGATTGCTCGACTTGATCCGGCGGCAGGCCCGCATCTTCGAGCCGCTTCGGGCTATTAGTGATCAGCGTCTGAATCTCCACCGTATCGCCGGACTTGACGCGCAGCACCGGCGCCGCCTTCGCATCGTAATAACCCCAAGCCACCGTCTTCGGCGTCGGCTTCAGCGTGTGAGTCGCTGAGGCACCCGTTTGCTGGGTGAAGAGCGAAGGCGCCGAAAGTAGAATTCCAAAACCCAAAAAGATTGCGCGGCTAGTCATGCGATCTCCCAGAATGATGGCACCCATCTAAGTAGGCTCTGCCGCCGCGAGAACCCAAGGCACTTTGGCGGTGAACTCAAGCTGGACGAGGGAAAGGCCCGCAAATGGTTCTCGGACAAGTCCGAGACGCGAGCTGAATCCCAAACTGAAATACTCACTTGTTTCCTCAAGATCTGGCTGCCAGATGTTCTCCGTGACTTGCCTGGCCGCGTCAGCGCCCGAAATAATCGAACCGACGAAATGGTACCAGCCTCCATACAGGTGTCTGCCCGATTTCAGACGAGCCATATGGTAGATTTCGACCTCGCGATGAGGTGAGATACCCAGCTTCTCCAATAGGGCGACTATTTGTGGCACGTAGATTTGGTCCCGGGCGGCAGCAAAGTTAAGGCAAGGTTCACAGCCACACTCTTCGGGACCGCCCATAGACACTGCAGCATATGCTTTCCTCGTGGACTCAGGATCGCAGCTTAGTTGCCAACGGCCAAAATGAATCGACTCCATAGTCTCTAATCCTCGCTCGCGCTCATATTAGGGGTGGGTCATGTTCTCGGGGCGGACGAGGGCGTCGAATTCTTCGGCGGTGACGTAGCCGAGTTTGAGGGCGGCTTCGCGGAGGCTGATGCGGGCGTGGTGGGCGGCTTTGGCGACTTGGGCGGCGTTGTCGTAGCCGATTTTGGGGGCGAGGGCGGTGACTAGCATGAGCGAATTTTGGACGTAACGATCGATTTGCTCGCGATTGGCTTCGATGCCGCGGACGCAATGTTCGACGAAGCTGTTGCAGGCGTCGGCGAGGAGTTCGACGGAGTGGAGATAATTGAAAATAATGACGGGCTTGAAGACGTTGAGCTCGAAATTGCCTTGCGAGCCGGCGAAGCCGATGGCGGCGTCGTTGCCCATGACTTGCACGGAGACCATGGTGAGGGCTTCGGCCTGCGTGGGGTTCACTTTGCCGGGCATGATGGAAGAACCGGGCTCGTTTTCGGGAAGAGTGAGTTCGCCGAGGCCGCAGCGGGGGCCGGAGGCGAGCCAGCGAATGTCGTTGGCGATTTTCATGAGCGAGGCGGCGAGAGTTTTTAATGCCCCAGAGGCGAAGACGAGTTCGTCGTGCGCGGAGAGCGCGGCGAATTTGTTGGGATGCGAGCGGAAGGGGAGGCCGGTGAGCTCGGCGATTTTGCGGGCGGTTTTTCCAGCGAATTCGGGATGAGCATTGAGGCCGGTGCCGACGGCGGTGCCTCCGATGGCGAGATCGTAGAGGCCGTCGAGAGCCACGGCGACGCGTCCGCCATCGCGGTCGAGCAGATTTACATAGCCGGAAAATTCCTGACCGAGGGTGAGCGGCGTGGCGTCCTGCAAATGGGTGCGGCCAATTTTGACGATGTCCGCGAACTCTTTGGCTTTGACGTCGAGAGCGTCGCGAAGAGTTTTGATCGCGGGGAGGAGACGGCGCGCGGTTTCCGTGGCGGCAGCAATGTGCATGGCGGCGGGAAACGTGTCGTTGGAGGATTGCGACATGTTGACGTCGTCGTTGGGGTGAATGGGTTTCTTGCTGCCCATTTCGCCGCCGGCGATTTCGATTGCGCGATTGGAGATGACTTCGTTGACGTTCATGTTGGTCTGCGTGCCGCTGCCGGTTTGCCAGACGCGAAGAGGGAAGTGCTCGTCGAGTTTTCCTTCGATGACTTCATCAGCGGCTTGGGTGATGAGCTTCGCTTTTTCAGATGGGAGCTTGCCGAGATCCTGATTGACGAGCGCGGCGGCTTTTTTGAGGATGCCAAAGGCGCGAATCAGTTCGGGGGGCATGACGTCCTTGCCGATGGCGAAGTGAATGAGCGAGCGGGCGGTCTGCGCGCCGTAGTAGCGGTCGGCGGGGACGTCGATCTTGCCCATGGAGTCAGATTCAGTCGATCTTGCCCATGGAGTCAGATTCAGTGCGAGTCGGGGTGGTCAGGGCGGATTGCGTGGCTTCAGACATGGGAGGACTCCTTGATCGGTAACTGGGAAGATTCTACCAGCAAGTGACTCGTGACTAGTGACTTGTGACTGGCACGCGGGCGGAGGTTGAAAGTTGACAGTTGAAAGTTGAAAGAAGGACTCAGAATTAACACAGAGGTCACTGAGAGCACAGAGTGCACAGAGACGGAAGCAGAAGAGGGATCGCCACCAAGAGATCGAGCGGGCTGAGAGGAGAAAGAGCTACTCAACAAGGCAGCCCCTCCCCCACCCTGCATGATTTTTGGCAAAGAGTGCGGAAGCGATTGAAAGGAAAAGAGTTGAGTTTTTAAGAGGTGCAAAAAAGCGCAAAAGAGTGCGCAATAATATGAAAACAAAGGATTTCGGGACAGAATTCCTTTTCGGAAATCTAGTTAACAATTCATGGCGATCCCCCCGGGGGGTCTCGGAAGTGTGGCAAGCAAAGGAGTTAAAAGCAGCCGATTTTGGAAGTGTGGCAAGGAAAGGAGTTATGGGTGATTTTTTTGGATGTGTGGCAAACAAAGAAGTTACTGGCTGGCGTACGGGGATAGAGGAATCGCAAGAAGCTGGGAGCGACCCAGAAAGAGGGAGGAGCGAGCAACTCACACTATATTATAGCATATAGGTACAGTCTGTCAAGCGTTAACAGCAAATGGTTTGGATGCTTGGACTTACGAGGGCGTACAATCTTTTGGCTGCTTGCTACGAAACAACCTGACCAAGCCACCCGCGAACGTCCTTGAATTGCCGCTGGAAGAGAGGGCCCTGATGGCGCTTGTGGCGGCGGTTGAAAAGGTCATCGAAGAACACGCCCGTGAAGGATTGCCGTTATATATCTGGCGCGGCGGTCAAGCCGTTGCGGTTCCTGCCGAAGAGCTACGCAAGCGTCCCTGAAGTAATTCCCAAAATGGTTTGGCTGGTGCGAGAGAGGGGGTGCCGGTCTGAATTGTCACCGGAAAAAAGGTGATGTTGACCTTTCATGAATCAAATCGATGCTGAGGCGGCATCAGGCGGTGTTAGAATCCGATTGCGAGTCAGCCTCCGGAAAAAACGTCAAGGAGTGCCCCCTAACAACTAGAGTGCCATCGGTGCAAGGAAGGCTCCCGAAGGCCCGACTGAATGCGAAAGGAGAATTTCAATGAGGAAAAATGCGGTAGCCCTGGCATCTTTTCTTATTCTCCTGGTGGCGGCGGTCATTGGGTCCTGTGCGAGACCTTACCACGAGGAAAACGAACATTACGTCTTCGTTGCGACCAACATTAATTTGCCGTACTGGCAGGAAGCGCAGGCAGGCTTTCTGGACGCGGCCAAAGCGCTCGGCGTGAGGGGCGAACTGATCGGTCCGACGACCTATGACCCCGGCAAAGAAGCAGGGATGTTCCGGGACATCGTGGAACAGCACCCTGCGGGAATTTGCCTTTCCGCAGCGCGACCGGAGTTTTTCCGAGCGTACATTGACAAAGCGGTGGAGGAAGGCATTCCGGTCATTTGCGTGGACGCGGATGTGCCGGATTCGAAGCGGGTGCTGTATATCGGAACGGATAACTTCAAGGCTGGGAGAGAGAGCATGAAGCGGATGGCGGCGCTCGTTCCCGGAAAAGGAAACATTGTGGTCATCACCATTCCGGGACAGCGTAATCTGGACGATCGATTGGCGGGCGTGGCCGACGCGTTGAAGAATTTTCCTGCTATGAAGCTGACGAAGATACTTGATGACAAGGGGGATTGGCGGAACGCTTTTGACCAAGTCTCCGAGCTGATCCTGAAGAAAGACAAAATAGACGGAATTATTTGCCTGGAGGCGGCAGGAGGTCCCGGCGCCGCGGATGCGCTGAACCGGTTCGAGATGGCAGGCAAGCTGCCGATCGTGGCGTTCGACAAAGATCCAAAGACATTGGACTTGATCGAGAGAGGAGCAATTGCGTCAACGATTGCTCAGAAGCCTTACGTGATGAGCTACTACGGGCTAAAATTCCTGGACGACCTGCACCACAACGCAGTGAGGGAATTCAAGGACTGGCGCACCGCCCCGGCAGCCCCGTTGCCGAGCTGGGTGGATACCGGCACGGCGGTGGTAGATAAGGATAATCTGGCTGCGTTTCGCGAGGCATCGGCAGCGCACCCTAAACCACAGTAAAGAAGTGCGCTCCCCCCGCGCAAAGGCGGGGCGCAAAAGCATGAGGACAGCGGCGGTTCCTCACTGACTTCATAGGCCCGCACAGTGGGGACCGATGCATAGGAAAATCAAAACCAAGGGGCCGATTTGCGGTGGGCGATAGTACGAGTGGGGCAACAGCGCAGCGAGGTTCTCGAGGGTCATGTATAATTTTTGGCGGGGGATTCTGCTCCTTTCATGGCTGAAGACACAACGGTAGTGCGGGCAAGCGCGAAAACACGGCTGCGGAGGCGGATGCGGTTCCTGCGGACGCGTGCGCGGGAGCTGAAGATGATCGGGAAGGCGGTCGCTTCGACGAAGCACCCCATCCTGGTGCACATCATCCCCATGCGGCAATGCAATCTTGCGTGCACGTACTGCAACGAATTCGATGATTTCTCGAAGCCGGTGCCGCTGGAGGAGATGAAGAAGCGGCTGGACGCGCTGGCGGACATGGGGACTTCGATCATCACGATCAGCGGCGGGGAGCCGCTGATGCATCCGGAGCTGGACGAGGTGATCCGGCACATGCGGCGGCGGGGCATGATCGCGGGGCTAATCACCAACGGTTTCTATCTGAACAAAGAACGCATTGAGCGGTTGAACAGGGCGGGGCTGGAGCACCTGCAGATCAGCATTGATAACGTGGTGCCGGACGAGGTTTCCAAGAAGAGCTTGAAAACGCTGGACGGCCGGCTGGTGATGCTGTCGCAGTACGCGGTGTTCCAGGTGAACATCAACTCCGTGCTGGGCAGCGGAGTGAAAGATCCGGAAGATGCGCTGAAGATTGCGCACCGGGCCGTGGAGCTGGGATTCACGAGCACGGTGGGGATTATTCACGACAACAACGGGCAATTGAAACCGCTGGGGCCGCACGAGCAGGAAATTTTTGAAGAGGTCATGGCGCTGGGGAAGCGGTCGTTCTCGCGATTTAACGAGTTTCAGCATAACGTGGCGCGGGGGCGGGAACACGACTGGCGGTGCCGCTCGGGCTCGCGGTACTTGTACATTTGCGAGGACGGGCTGGTGCACTGGTGCTCGCAGCAGCGCGGATATCCGGGGATTCCGCTGTCGAAGTACACGCCGGAGATGCGCCACCGGGAGTACTCCACGAAGAAGTTTTGCGCGCCGCGGTGTACCGTTTCGTGCGTGCAGCAGGTGGGGATACTGGATAACTGGCGCGACCCACAAAACCTCCAGCCGATGCCAATGACGCCGCCGGCAGCCCCGCCAGCGGAGCTGGTGCACATCGGGCAAACCCGCGGCGACTCCTGATTTCGGACGGTCTGAGCTGAGCTGTTGCCTACTTTGTATTTTCTCTCCGCGCACATCCTCCTCTTGAGCGATTGACGGTCAGCCCCGGCTTGCCAACAATGAATACATGCCATGTCTAGCGATTGAGATTGAAAATCTGACTAAGGAATATCCCTTCGGGTTTTTGCACCTCAGGAAGAAAACGTCGCTCGAAGGGCTGAACATGCAGGTGGAGACGGGCGAGGTCTTTGGTTTTATCGGACCGAACGGCGCCGGTAAATCGACGACCATCAAACTACTGATGAGGCTGATTTTTCCGACGGCGGGAAGTGCGCGAATCCTTGGCAAGCCGATCAGCGACGTGGAAATGCACAGGGACGTCGGTTATCTGCCCGAGCAGCCCTACTTCTACGATTATTTGACCGCGGCGGAAGTGCTCGACTATTTTGCGCGGTTTCACGATCTGACCGCGGCTGACCGGAAAGAGCGCGTGGAACGCATGCTGAAGAAAGTGGGGCTCGAAACCGCGCGTAAGATACAGCTTCGCAAGTACTCGAAAGGGATGCTGCAGCGCGTGGGGCTGGCGCAGGCGATCCTGCACGATCCGAAAGTAGTGATTCTAGATGAGCCGATGTCGGGGCTGGACCCGGTCGGCAGGCGCGAGGTGCGCGACATTATTCTGGAGTTGAAGAGGGACGGGAAGACGGTGATGTTTTCCACGCACATTCTCTCGGACGCGGAGATGTTGTGCGACCGGGTGGGCGTGATTGTCGGAGGAAAGCTCCGCGGGGTGGGCGCGCCGGGCACCCTCGTGGACATGAAAACGCAGGGGATGGAGATTCTTTTTGAGTTGACGGGAACGAGTAATGCGCCGCTGCTGTCCAAGGCCACGCGCACGGGCGACCGTTACCGGCTGCAGGTGGCCGAGGAAGAGCTGTACGCCGCAATCGAGCAACTGCGGGGAGCCGGGGCGCGGATCGTCTCCGTGGCAGAAGTGAAAGCGACGCTGGAAGAATTTTTCATGAACCTGGTGGAGGCGGACCGCGCGCAGGCAGCGGCGGTCGAGGTGAGCGGGAAATGAGGCGCGTGGGCGCAGTTGCCTTGAATACGTTTCGCGAAGCAGTGCGCGACCGCGTGCTGTATAACCTGGTGTTTTTCGCGCTGCTGATGATGGGGGCGGCCATCGTCGTGGGACAGATTTCGATCGGGATCGAGGACGTAGTTATCGTGAGTCTGGGCTTGAGCGCTATATCGGTGATCGGGCTGTTGATCTCGGTGTTCATCGGCGTTGCTCTGGTCTCCAAGGAAATGGACAAGCGCACGCTCTACGCGCTGCTGGCGAAGCCGGTGCGGCGATGGGAATTCCTGTTGGGGAAATTCATGGGGCTGGTGCTGACGCTGGCAGTGAACACGGCTGCGATGGCGCTGGGACTGCTGCTGGCGATGCTCTATGTGAAGCACTCGCTGGCAAGAGGCGATGCGGCGGTGCTGGTGGCGGTGTATTTCATCGTGCTGAAGCTGGCGCTGATCGTCGCGCTGGCGCTGCTGTTTTCCTGCTTTACCACGCCGCTGCTGGCCATATTGTTCACCGCCGGCTTGTACATCGCCGGATTGTACGTGCAGGAGCTGCGGAATATGCCGCTCGAGGCGATGAGTCCGGCGATGTCCGCCTTCACGAAATGGCTCTCCTATCTGCTTCCGAATTTTGAAAATTTCAACGTGATGGCCATAGCCGCGCACGGGCGAGCGGTCCCCGGGGCGTTGATCCTGCAAAACACGCTGTACACGGTAGTCTATTGCACGATCGTCCTGACTGCAGCGGCCGCCGTGTTTTCGCGGCGGAATTTGAAATGAAACGGGAGAAGATCATCGCGTGGGTGCTGCTGCTGGTCCTGCCGCTTGGATTTGCAGGCATTTGGCGGTTACAGCATAGCATCGACGCGGAGCGCGCATCGTTAGGCGAGGAGCGCGATGACGTCCTGCTGCGCTCTGGAAAGCTTGTGAAATTGATGAGTCTGGAATACGCGCCGCTGCTGGCGGACATTTACTGGACGCGCGTGGTGCAATACTACGGAAACAAGCACGTGCGAAGGCAGGCGAATCTCGAGTTGCTCTGGCCGCTCCTGGATATCACCACGACGCTCGATCCGAATTTGCTGATTTCCTACCGGTTCGGCGCGATATTTCTCAGCCAGGCGGCGCCGGCCGGGGCGGGCAGGCCGGACCTGGCGGTGCAACTGATCCAGCGCGGCATCCAAGCGAATCCGGAGTACTGGCGCCTCTATGAAGACCTGGGATTCGTCTACTACATCGATCTGAAGGATTACCAGAAGGCGTCGGAAGCCTTTCTGGAAGGAAGCAAGAATCCCAGCGCGCTGCCGTGGATGAAAGTGATGGCGGCCAAGATTGCCGCGGAAGGGGAGTCCTTCGAGACCTCGGCGTTCTTGTGGAAGGATATTTACGATTCGACGCGCGATCCGGAGATCAAGAAGAATGCTCTGATGCATTTGCAGTTGCTCAAAGTGAGAGAAGATTGCAAGCAGCTCGATGCGCTTGCCGATGAATACGCGAGGCGGTACGGAAAACGCCCGGCGCGCATGAGCGAGATGGTCTCGGCGGGGCTGCTCCACGGAATTCCCGGCGATCCCCTGGGTTTCGCTTACATTCTAGGCGAGGACGGAAAAGCTGAGCTCAATCAGGATAGCCCGCTCCTCCAACAACAGTTGCTGCTCAACCTTTTCAAGTAAGTTGCGCCCCTGGATTCCACCCGTTTGTTACAGAATCCAGCTTGAAATTTGAAATCGAGGCTGCGGAGGAATCGCAAAAGCGGCAGCTGGGCCCCGACAAGAGTCGGGGTAAACCGCCTCATTCCATGCGGGCACGCGGTTCAATTATTCCGAGGTGCAGAGCAGCGTCAACTGAGGATCAACGACAATTTTGCGCGGGGGTGTTGGAACGACGAAGTGAAACGAAGTTTCCGGCCCGGCCGCTACGACCTTGCCGAGGAGCGCGCCGTGTCCGGCACCGCCGCCGGCATAGAGGGGAACGCTGGCGACGAACGAGCGCGGCACGCCGGTCTGAAAGAGCTTCCCGCGAATCTGATAACCTTTTTCCGTGTGGTGAGCCGTGAATTCCACGCGATAGTGCGGAATCCCTGTTCCACGCACCCACTCTTCGAAGAACCATTCCATGGAACGCCCGCCATCGAGGTCCATGCCGGGTGTCATGACGGCTTCCACTTCGCGCTGCAGGTCATCGGTGGAGAGGGCGCGGTAGGCGTACTTGGTCACGAGCGTTTGCAGGAGAGCGGTGAACCGCGCATCGGGATTCCTGGCGCCGGGCTGGCGCAGCATTTCTCGCAGCATGTGAATGATCCAGGAGCCCTTGCCATAGATGATTTCTTCGTAGGCAGCAGAGGACTTCGAGGAATTGAGGCGCGTACCGAGGGTTAGCGCGCCGATATCTCCCGCTGCTTCCACGGCGCCTGGTAATTTTTCAACGAGCTGCTGGCGGTAGCGCGCGAGCCAGACGTGCAAGGTGTGATCCGGGTTCTTCTTGGTGTCGGCGAAGAGCAGGGCGAGATAATTTGCGATGGCTTCGTCAATCCACTGGTCGCGGTACTTCGACCATGCGACGACGTTGCCCCACCATTGATGCGCGACTTCGTGATAAGGAACCAGCTTGGTGAAGTGCTCCTGGCCGGCGGTGCTCAGCCCTGCGCGCTGCTGTGCTTCCGAAGGCAAGAAGGAATAGGTGGAAAGGTAGAGCAGGCCGGGCCAGCCCTGCCCGAAGGTTCCGGGAATCTGCGAGACGCTGAGGTTGTGGTAAGGGAAGGGACCACTGAATGTTTCGAAAAAACGGATCGAGGAATCGATCTCTTTGCCAAGTTGCTTGAGCGCATCGGCCGGGCTCGGAGAGGGAGGAGGCGGCACGACCGAGTGTCCCGTCGAGGCAGCACCGAACGGCCCGGAAGGGATAGCGAGGGCATCCGCGACTTGCGAGGACAGGCGCCTGCGCAGATCTTCCTCGAGTTCACGATTGGCGTAGACATCGACGGAATGAGCCCCGGAGGCAACGGAGGCTGAGGCGTATTCGCCGAGATTGAAGCCCGCAACGGAGATGGGCTTCTCCGCCTTCCAGTGGCCAACACGGAATTCTCCTTCCTCGTGTTCTTCGAGTTTGGAGCCGGTGGCGATCAAGCGAAGCTTGCGCGGCCAGCGCAGGAGGAAGTCATAAGAAGAAAATTCCGCGCTGTCTCCGAGGTGCGGGTACCAGCTTTCTCTCGCGCCGACAAACAGAACGCCGTTTCCCGCGTCCTGGATGACGTTGCCCCGGTAATGAAAATGAAGCGTGAATTCCTGGCTGTACGCGGGAGTTTGCGGAAGAACGACTTCCAAGTAGTCGTTGCCGCGGGCGCTGCGCTCCTGGAGGTTCATGCCCTCATTTTGAAAATAGGGGAGGGAGTTATCGTGATCGCCGGTGACGCTGTCGATCGTCAGAACCCGGGAAAGCTGGAAAGCGAGAACGCGCTCCGTTCCGGTTTCCGCGCGCAATCGCAAGCTGGCGGTGGCATCCATTGAGTTGTTCGAGGAAATCGTAGTCTCAATGGAGTAGTGCAAAGCGCGAAAGGCCGCTGGAAGAACGGGAGAGTCCGGAACTCGGTGCGAGGTCCAGACATCGTAAAAAGATCTGCCGCCGGCTTTGTGGACTTGTCCGAGGAGGAATTGCTCGTCACGCCGCGTGTCAAGCACCACATCGAACGGGCCGGTGGCCGTGCCTTCAAGCCCGGCGTAAAAACAGGGCTTAGGGTTGGGCGACAGCCGATCAAAGAGAATGCGCAGGGTGTAGCTGGGATTGAGCTGAGTTACGGCGGAATCCCATTGCGCTCCGACGGAAGTATCCGTCTGAGGCACAAGATTCGCGGCGCGGAATTGGCGAAGAAGCTCGCCGGCGGTATCGTCCGTGAAGCGGAGATAACCGTTGATGAATTCCTGGTCGAGGACAGGAGCGCCGAGAAAACGCCCCATCTGCTGTTTTTCGACCGGATCGCGCGGGGCCGCCAGAACGTGACCGCGCCCGGAAAAGACGGCGCCGGTAATCTGCTCATCGAGAGGAGAGAAAAAGGCGAGCGTCCCCTCTTCAAAGGAGAGAACGGCATCGCCGCGCCTCAGCTGGATGTGATTGGCGGGAGTGATGCGATAAACATTGGAGGGATCGATGCGCAGCGCCTTGATCGCATCATACAATTCATGAGGTGATCTTTCCGTGTCTGGAAAGGCTGCCGGTGCCAGGAGACACCAAACCGCGAAAAGGATTACCCCCACCCTCATGCAGGAAGTGTAGTCACTTTCGGCATGAGGGAACAAGGCGGACCGCGCGGACTCGCGGCCGCCGATTAGGATGGGAAGATACCGCGCATGATTTCAGCTCGCCGAATTCGCATTGTCTTGTTGGGAGTCGCGCTCCTGTCCCTGAGCAGCCGGGCAGCGGCGGACACGATTGTCCTGAAGAACGGCCGCCGCATCAGCGCTCTGAGCGCGGTCGAAGAAGGCGAAAAGGTAAAGTATCTGACCGCCGCCGGCGAGTTGAGCTTGCCGAAATCCATCGTCGACCATATTGAGAGAGGTGGCGCGGCGCCGATGGCCGGCTCGCCGGGAGCCGATGTCGCGAACCTGTCGATTGCCCCGCCGGCGATGGAATCGAGCACAGCGGTCGCCGAGGTCGAACAGGGCGCGGTCCACGACGGGGCGATCGACCGGGAATACATTGCGAAACTGGAAAGCGCAGCTCACTCGGGCGGGCGGGAGGCCAATCAGAGCGCGGCGCTGGGGCATCATGCGGCAGCGAATTTCGAATTGGCCCACGGCGACATGGAGCATGCGCTCTCCGACGCGCGAACAGCATTGAGCTATGCGCCGGAAGAACCGGTGTTGCTCATGAACGTGGGCTACCTCCTTCTCAGGCGGAGCGAGTTTAAGGAATCCCTGGAATATTTGGAGCGTGCGCGGCGATTTGCGCCGGACAGTGCAGATGTGCCGAAGCTGGAGGGCTGGGCCTACTACGGTTTGAACAAACTGGACCAGGCGGTTGCCGAGTGGAAGCGCGCGCAAGCGCTGCGGCCGGACAAAGAAGTCCAGGTGGCGCTGGACAAGGCGCTGGCCGATAAGCAGGAAGAAGAGAGCTACAAGGAGAACGCGAGCAGCCACTTCAAACTACGCTACAGCGGTGCAGCCGCGCCGGCGCTGGCGCGGGACGTGCTGCGAACGCTGGAGAGGCACTTTTCGGCCATCGAATCCGAACTGAACTTTACGCCACCGGAATCGATCGGCGTGATTCTGTACACGCAAGACGCCTTCAGCGATATTACCAAGGCGCCGGCGTGGGCGGGGGCGCTGAACGATGGACGCATTCGCGTGCCGGTGCAGGGACTGGAGAGCGTGGACTCGGAGTTGTCGCGCGTCCTGAAACATGAGCTGACGCACAGCTTCATCGCGCAGAAGACGCGCAGCGCTTGCATGGGGCTGGCAGCGAGCTGCGCGATCCGCGCGCCGGCCTGGATTCAGGAAGGATTGGCGCAATGGATGGAGGGCCAGCGCTGCGGAGAGGATGCCGCGGTTCTTCTGCAGATTTACAGTGCTGGTCATGCCATCCCGCTCGGCCGCCTCGAAGGCTCGTGGCTGAACATGAGCGGGGATACGGCGCGCTATGCGTATGCCTGGGCGCTGGCGAACATCGAATACATCGTGCAGGCCGACGGGATGGGCGATATGGAACGAATCCTCGACCGCATCGGGGCGGGCATGGCGACCGAGGCGGCGCTGCGCGAAGTGCTGCACAGCGATTACAACGATCTGATGCAATCCACTGCGGAATATCTGCGGAAGACTTACGGCCGCTAGAATCGAAGGGGGATTTCCCATGACCATGGTAAAAGCGGTTGGCGTTCAATGGCCGCGGAACGATGACAACCTGAATGACTTGGAGGACACGATTGGAAACGGTTCTGGGATCTATCTTCTCTATCATGGAGCTATGCCTGTTTACATTGGCCGCGGAATACTTGTGAAGAGATTGAAGTCGCATCACGGAGAAAAGTCCAAAAAGCATAAGTATTGGGACCGCTTCTCGTGGTTTGTGATAGACAATTCAGGCAGAGAAAAAGATCTAGAAAGCCTGCTACTCCAGGCGTTGCCTTTCTACATTCGTGTGTTAAACAAACAGACCGCAAAATTCCATCGAAAAATACGATACAAACACGAACACAACGAGCTGCCGTATGTTCCTCTTCCAAAGCTCCCGCCGCTGCGAAAGACTCGCTGAACTGCGTTCCAGCCTGTTAAGAGTGAAATAAGAGTGCCGCCAGGAGTGCGGCGCGGGCGGGCATGGTGTTGATGAGGACGTGCTCGCGCGAGGAATGAGCGCCGTCACCGACGGCACCGAGGCCGTCGAGCGTGGGGATGCCGAGCGCGCCGGAGTAATTTCCGTCCGAGCCACCACCGACGGTGCATTCGCCTAAGGAGAGATTCATTTGCTTCGCCAGTGATTTGGCGC
>WNFC01012731.1_pt1 | contig 18373 bp, 14 predicted proteins | sample 5400541 | NCBI WGS metagenome assembly WNFC01 (sample SAMN13153342, study PRJNA577476) | soil metagenome | isolation source: 120 cm saprolite under Douglas fir tree site 2 hole 2 replicate 1 | place: USA:California | collected 2015-04-18 | reverse complement strand
CCGGAATAAAAAGCGGCGTCCGGTTTGAGCGTCGATTTGGACAAACCCGGTGGCTCAGGAGCGGTGTAGGAATAAAACGCGGCTTGCACCCCGTTGCCGCCGGGCCAGAAGCCGTGACTGATCACTTCGTGAGAGTACGCTTCCTGAGTCCACTTATCGTTGGCTTCACGCGCGGGCGCGACACGGCCCGAGAAGCGAGTGACGGCGTGATCGAAGCTGCCCCACCAGAAATGCACCGGGCTGACTTTGCCGATGAAGCGCGCGCGGAACTCCTTGAACACCTCATCGACGTTTACGAGTGCGCGCCAGTAGCGGTTTGCGTACTCGGCGTCGTAAGACTTGTGCGTCTGATCCTGATCAAAGCGAATCGGGTTCGGGATCTCAACCGGCATCGGCCAAATCTTAATGTCGATTCCTAAATCCCTGAGGGCCGACATTACCTCCTGATAAAACCCAGCGACGGATTGCGGCCGGAGCGCGAGTGTCGTCAGCGCGCCGTCGCTGCAGTCAATACGCAGTTTGTGGTCGATGAAGTCGAATTCGATCTCAAAGATGCGATCCCGGTAAGGCATGGGCGAAGTTGTCAGGCCGCGCGCGGAAACGTGCAGCGTGACATTCCACCAATGGTTGACCAGAGGAGTCTGCTTCATGCGGATCTTGCCGACGATTTGAGTCCACATGTGGAGCGTGGCGAGGGTGTCTTGCCACTCTTCGAGGACGAGTGAAGGCCAAGTGTTGGTGGTCATGGCGCCAAAGATAGCGCGAAGCGCGGCGAATGAGCCAGCGTCAGCAAACGGGGCAGTAGCCCGACCGTCAGGGAGGGCGTAGGTCGTATCAATTCAGCAAATCAATTCACCAAAGGCGGCAGGTCGGGGTTGCAACGCGGAAAAAGGTGCTCACGCCCTCCCTGACGGTCGGGCTACTGCCCCGCGGTACTCGCGCGTTGAATCTTGATCCCACCCGCTAACGCGGGTGGTACTGACCTGTCTTGCTCAGGCAGGTGGTACTGACTGCGCGTCGGTGATAGATTGTTCATCTATCCTAAGTATCTGAAGGGAACGAGCAATAATCATGTCATCACCACAACCAACTCAAACCACGCCGCGTCGTTATCAACTTTTCATCGACGGTCAATTCGTCGACGCTGAATCGGGCAAGACCTTCAGTTCGCCGAACCCGGCTACCGGCGAGACCTTCGCCGAAGTAGCCGAAGCCGACAAAGCCGACGTTGATAAAGCTGTGGCTGCCGCGCGTAAAGCTATGACCGGCAAATGGTCAAAGATGAGCGCGCGCGATCGCGGGCGGCTCCTTTACAAACTTTCGCAATTGATTGAAGAGCACGCGGGCGAACTGGCGGCGCTGGAGACGACGGACAATGGCAAGCCGATTAAGGAATCGACTTACATCGATTTGCCGGGCGTGGTCGAGAACTTTGAATACTTCGCCGGCTGGTCGACGAAGATCGAAGGCGAGACGATTCCCGTGCCGGGGCAGATGTTCAATTACACTTTGCGCGAGCCGGTCGGCGTCTGTGGGCAAATCATTCCCTGGAACTTTCCCTTGTTGATGGCCGCATGGAAACTCGCGCCTGCACTCGCGGCCGGCAACACCGTCGTCTTGAAGCCTGCGGAGCAAACTCCGGTGACTGCGCTCGAACTCGCAAAGCTGATTTCTGAAGCCGGCTTTCCCGAGGGCGTGGTCAACATCATTCCGGGTTACGGCGAGACAGCGGGCGCGGCGCTCGCTTCACATCCGGGCATCGACAAGATTGCGTTCACCGGCTCAACTGAAATTGGAAAAGTGATTGCGAAAGCCGCGTCGGATAATCTGACAAAGGTTTCGCTTGAGCTCGGCGGCAAAGCACCGAACGTGATCTTTGCGGACGCTGATCTCGATCAAGCAGTCAACGGCGCGATGATGGGAATCTTTTTCAACCAGGGTCAGGTGTGCTGTGCGGGCTCGCGTCTGTTCGTCGAAGCGAAAGTGAAAGACGAATTCCTCGCGCGCTTCAAAGAGAAGGCGGACAAAATCAAAGTCGGCGATCCGATGGACAAGGCGACGCTGATGGGCCCGCAAGTTTCCATGGAACAGCTCAACAAGATCAAGAGCTACGTGGCGATCGCGCGTGAAGAAGGCGCCACAGTTTTCAGCGGCGGCGCGGCGCCGGAACTCGAAGGCGCGTTTCAGAACGGCTATTTCTTTCAACCGACCATCTTCAGCGAAGTTGATAACACGATGCGGGTGGCGCAGGAAGAGATCTTTGGGCCGGTGACGTCCGTGATCACGTTCGACAATGACGACGATCTACTGCGACAGGCAAACGAAACGATGTACGGCTTGTCCGCCGGCATCTGGACGCGCGACATCACACGCGCGCACCGCTTTGCTAAAGGAGTGAAGGCCGGCGTCGTCTGGATCAATACCTACAACATGTTCAATGCCGCCTCGCCATTTGGCGGATACAAACAATCGGGCTATGGCCGTGAGATGGGCAAGCACGCGCTCGAACTCTATACGCAGGTCAAGAGCGTCTGGGTCGATCTTTCGGGCAAGCCAATTGGTTGGTTTGGGAAGTGAGCGACGGAATCAGAAACTGATCCGGACACCAATCTGCGCAGAGAACGGAATTCCGACGGTCGTTCCCGGTCCGAAGAAGTCTCCCAACGCACCCGCCGGCACTCGCAGATCTCGCAGAGTAATTGGCCTCGTCGAGGTGCAGGCCGAATTCAGGCAGAAGTGGCGCGCATTATCCAGCTCGCCCCGCGGCACCGGCAACGCCGAAAGATCGGGGATGAAGTTGTTGCCGGGATTTGTGCGATTCAAAAGATTAAAGAACTCGACAAACGGCTTGATCGTCGCACGGTCTCCCCAATGAAAATCGCGGCTAACGCGTAAGTCGATCTGGTAATAAGGAGTGCCGCGAAATTGATCGAGAGATGTTTGCACACCATTGACCACTGCGCGATCATTCGAATCGATACCGTCATCGTTTAGGTCGACCGGAGTGGCGAGCGTAAAAGGACGCGCGCTCTCGAACTGCGAAAGCGTTATCAACTCAATCTTGCCGGGCAAACGCAGAGTCCCCGCCAGCACAAACCGATGCCGCACGTCCTCGCCGGACGGACCGAAGTCGCCCCGGCCGAAAGCGTTGCGCACGTCGCTCACTCCATTTACGTAGTCGGCCAGTTCGCCAACTGTCGCGCCCCAGGTCTTCGCGCTCGACAGCGTGTAGTGCGCGGAAAGTTCGAAGCGCTTTGAGAAACTGTGCTGGACCAGAAACGCGACCCCGTCATAGCGCGACCGATTGTCTGTACGGAAGAGCGAGATGCTCGGCGCCGTGGCCGGCAACGTAAAGTCGCTGACGTATTCGTAACGACGGTACTGATGCACGCCCTGTTGATGTTCATAATGAACGTTCAATCGCCAGGTCGGAGTCAGCACGCGCTCAACGCCAAAGCTAAACTGCAAGGCGTAGGGCGTGTGATAGTCTGGATCGATCACCGCACCTTGCTCACCGGCAGCAAGTAGGCCGCTGAAAGGTTCGTTGACTGCCCGAAAAGCGTCGACCCATCCGTTTTGATTTAGATCGTTGTAGTACATACCAACACCAGCGCGGATGACAGTCTTTGTCGAACGACCGGGCGAATAAGCAAAGCCCAGGCGTGGCGCAAAGGCTCGGCGATAGTCGCGCGGAATGCCGGGCGAGAGTCCGATGCGCAGCGCGTTGAGGGTGATGACGGCCGGGTTCTGATCCTGGTTGCGCCCCGAAGCTCGGAACAATCCGAAGGTCGTGTCGTAGCGCAATCCAAGATTCAGGGTAAGGCTCGGACGAATGCGCCACGAGTCTTGAACGTACAGTCCCAGCCTTTTCACACTTTGCGAAAACGTACCATTGCTGGCGGGGATAAATTCGCTGCCGGCGATGAAATCTGCGGTGAAGTCGGCGGGGTTGGCGAGATAGAACGTCGGCTCCTCGGGAAACTGAACCAGAGTCTCGGCATCGTCGGCCAGCCGGCCGCTGAGAACTGGTTCGTAAATAAAGTTCGCGCCGAACTTGACCGCATGCTTTCCGCCGGTGCGCGCGACGTCGTAACGGAACTGATACTTGCGCTGATCGCGCCGGATCGGAAAGGCAGTGATACCCGTAACGAATTGATTGTCGCCGAACGTTTCAAATCCCGACGTAGTAATCGCGGTCGAGCTAAATGGAAACGCCAGCGCCAGGCCGATGTGCGAGTTTCGATCTTTGGTATGATGAAAGTCGCTGGCCTGGAAGACGAGATTTCCCAGCCACTTCGAGTTGAATTGAAACTGATTGTTAACCAGAAAGCTGTAGTAATTCGAGCGAGTGAACGCACCCGTTGAAGGCAGCGTTGATTGCTGAATCAGGTCGTTATGCGTGTGATTCCGATCCAACGAACCGCGGAAGAACCATTGCGATCGCTCCGACTGAAACCAATCGATCCTGGTTGAGAACAAAACATCGCGGAAAGGCACCGGAACCGAAGTCGGAACGTCAATCGATCTGACACCGGGGATCAGTCTCATTGACGCCAACCGGGCCAGAGCGGTGAACTCACTCAGACTGAGTGCGCTGTACGCTACACTCGCGTTTTCGTGAATGTACTCGAGAGAAGAAAAGAACCAAAGCTTGCCGGTCTTGACCGGGCCTCCGAACGCAGCGATTCCATTATGTCGGGAGAAAGGTTGTTTTGGATTCGGCTCAGGATTGTCCAGAACATTGCGGGCGTTGAAAGCGCGGGCGCGAAAATAATAACCAAAGTCTCCATGCCATTGATCCGTGCCGCGGCGCGTACTGATGATTACCGAGCCGCCATTCGTACGCGAAGTATCAGCATCGAACTGCGAGGTGCGCACGACGAATTCCTGCATCGCGTCAGGCGAGTAGTTTTGCAGGAAGCCGCCGATGTAATCATCGTTGTTATCGCCGCCGTCAACCGAGAGATCGAGATTGAGGCCGGAGCTGCCGCCAAACGCAACCGCCGTAATGCGCGCCTTCGTTGGATCGGACGGCTCGACAGGTTGAGTCATCGGCGCCAGGTACGCAATGTTCGCAAAACTCCGGTGCGCCAGCGGAATGTTCGCCAAATCTTTCTTTGCGATCAAGGTCTTTTGCACGCTGCTCGTGGTTTCGAGGGGTTGTGAATACAGCGACGATCCGCTGTCTGCAACCTGCACGCTCGCGGTCACGGCTCCCGGCTTCAACACGACCGGAATCGTCGGAGACGAGTTGACCGTGACCTGGACGACGTACGTCACCGGCGAGAAGTTGGTGGCGCTGACACTGACACGATAATCGTTGGGCGGCAAACCTTCCATCCGATACTCGCCCATGGAATTAGTTATGGCTACCCGTTTGAGCGATGATCCGACCGCTTCGGCAGTGACTATCGCACCCGCGATCCGAGCGCCGTTTGGATCGCTGACAGTTCCTACCAATGCGCCCTGCGGAGTCTGTGCAGCGGCCATGCTTGCCAACAGCAGCAGAACACCAACGGCGTTGGTTACGATTAGCAGTCGGTTTGCGTTCCTTGGGGCCATCACTCTCTCCTACTCCGTGCCGGGCCGATTAGGATCGACCGCGCCAGCTCGCCACGCGCTGAAATCGCCAGAATAGCGGCGTTAGGTAGACTACTACCAACGCCCGTATTTCTCTGCGATAACTGTTGTGAGATTTGCCTGAGTTAAGGAGGGCACTTTTGCAAATCCTTGCACGATGCGCTCAAGGAAATAAGGAGCCGCCAGTCCAGATGTTGTTGCACGGCGGAGTTTTGCATCCTAGAATGCGACGGCTTCGACCGCAATCCGAAATCAACTGATCGGTGAGTTGTGGCACGCGCATCTTGCGCGTGAGTCACGGGCGGGACGCCCGTGCCACCATTATCCGAAATCAAGTGATCTTAATCTTCTTCACGGCCTTCGGAACTGTTTTTGTCGCTGAGATTGTCGGCGACAAACTGCTTTACACCACGGGCGTGTTGGCCGCGCGGTATCGCACGTTGCCGATCATGTTGGGCATGGCGATCGCCTTCATGGCCAAGATGGGCGTAGCGGTGCTGGTCGGCGAGGCCATTTCGAAATTGCCAGGGCCTCTGGTGGCGACCATCACTGCGATTAGCTTTCTGGGAGTCGCGTTCGCGCTGTGGCGAAAATCGGATCGCCCGCGAAATTCAGACAAGAAGCATCGCGCGTCAAAGGCCGCCATGGTTTCGTTCGCGGCGATTTTCTTTTCTGAGTGGGGCGACGTCGGACAGATCACCGCGGCGACATTGGCGGCGAAATATCACCTGGCATTAATCGTTTGGCTGGGGGCTGTCAGCGCCATGGTGACGAAGGGCGCACTTGCGGCCTTTCTGGGCGCCGGCATTCGTCGTTGGATTAGCGATCGGATTGCGCGGAAAGTTGTGCGTTACGTCGCGGTCGGATTGCTTCTGGTCTTAGGCTTGCTCTCGGTACTCGAAATCTTGATTGAGAAACGCTAACTTGGTGGCTGGTACAAAGTGTTGAAGATCTCAAATCCTGAGCGCAAAGCCGCCTTTCGGTTCATCGTCTGTCTCGGCTTCGTCAGTCTGTTCGCGGACATGACTTACGAAGGCGCGCACAGCGTGATTGGACCGCTCCTGAAAGATCTCGGCGCGAGCGCGACGCAAGTCGGAATCATCGCGGGCCTGGGAGAGATGATTGCGGCGAGCCTGCGTTACTTTTCCGGCAGACTGGCGGACAAGACGCGCGCGTATTGGACGATCACGACCCTTGGATATTTCTTGAATCTGGTGGTGGTGCCGGGACTCGCGTTCGCCGGGAACTGGCAAGCCGCCGCGTTACTCATAATCGCGGAGCGGACGGGAAAGAGTTTGCGCGGGCCGGCGCGCGACGTTTTGCTTTCGGAAGCCACGGAAGTCGTCGGCCACGGAAAGGGTTTTGGGTTGCACGCAGCGATGGATCAAACGGGCGCGGTTCTCGGGCCGCTGTTGGTGGCCGCTTCAGTAGCGAGAACGCATCACTTTAGTTCCGCGTTCCTGTGGCTGGCAGTACCGGCGGTTGGAGCGTTTGTCGCTTTGCTGTTTGCGCGGGCTGCCCGGCCAAACAAGGGCACCCCGTCTCCGGCTCCGAAAGGAAAGCAACTTCCGAAAGTGTTTTGGATCTATGTACTCGCGGCAGGACTCCTGGCGCTTGGCTTTGTTGATTTCCCTCTGCTTGCGTATCACTTTCAACAGGGTTCGCTGGTAAAGCCGGAGGTGATCCCGCTGCTGTACGCCGGAGCGATGGGCGTCAATGGCTTGACCGCGCTGGTGTTCGGCAGGCTGTTCGATCGCTTTGGAATTCAAATCATCGTGCTGGGAATTCTGGTTTCACTTCTCGCTCTGCCATTTGGTTTTCTCGGTGGGGCGAGCGGCGTCTACATCAGCGTCGCGTGTTGGGCGACTGGCATGGGTGCGCAGGACGCGACGTTGCGCTCGGGCATTTCGCAAGTCGTCTCGATGAACAAGCGTGGCAGCGCTTTCGGCGCATTCAACGCGGCTTACGGCGTGTTGTGGTTTCTGGGCAGCGTGACGATGGGAGTGCTCTACGATTATTCGTTGATCGCGCTGGTAGTCTTTGGCATCGCCGCGCAACTGATTGCCGCGACATTGTTCGTTTGGCTGCGCCGGCCACTAGCGGCGGCAGTGCGACACTAGTCGTGACCCTCACCGACAGAAAATCAACTCAATAGGTTGTTTTGGTGGTGTCGTATTTTGAGGGTCTTGCCCAAAAAGTGATGTGGTAGGACGAGACAAGCTAATACTGGGAGCGCGGGCGCCCTCGCCCGCACAGCGTGCGCAGCACACTCTCGATCTTCCCGACGCTGTAGCTGGTTCGCGCTTCGCGCTCATAGCGGGCGAGGGCGCCCGCGTTCCCGGTACTAACGGGCTCGTTCCAGATTGGATCGACTTTTTGGGCAAAGCCTATCTTGAGAGATTGCCTTTCGAGTTAACGATCCACAATGACACGAAACCAAACTACGACACGATCATTTAGGCAAGAGCCTGGACGACGCGCTCCATCGCAACGTGGAGCGATGCGAGCGCATGCGTATTCGTGAGGGTAAGGGTCAGACCGGTGAGCAGCAGAAACAGTCCAATTCTTTCAGCCCAGGAGATGAAGATGACTTTCGGTTGCGGCTGACCTGCGCCGGCCAGAGTCACGAGTCGATTCACGCGGCCCATGACGCCCTGTGTTTCATCGCCGAGAATAAACGCGCCGGCCGGCATCGATGGCCTGACTCCCGCGGGAACCATGCGGGCAATCTCGATCAGGGCCGAAGCCAGGTTCAGGGCCACCGCCGAACCGCGATCGGCCGCATGTTCGTCCGCCGCCACTTCAGCATTTTCTGACCAGGCTCGATCAATCGAACGGCCGCAGGGAACAATCATCAGGGCGTCGCGGCAAACTCGAAGGAGCGAGCGCTTCAGGTTATCGCGCGCCGCCAGATGTCCGCATTCGTGCGCGATGGCCGCGACCATCTCGTCCTGACTCAGCGACTCGATCACGCGCTCGGCAATGAACAGACGTGGTCTGAACATGCCGACGACCGCGATGATTGGGAAGGGATGTGAAATGCGAAACGTGGGAACGTCGATTTCAGGGAGCTTTATCGGCGTCGCTGAGTTGAGCCATTTTTTCAACAAAGAGCGCGTCGCCAGCCACGAGCGGAAGCCGCGGGACAAGGCCAGCGCGACGCCAATCGCAGAAAGGATTGCCAGGGCGCCAAGTTTCTTGCTGACGAATTCGTTTGTTGAATAGGGCTCGTAAGCGATGTATGAAGGAATCAGAAGTGCCGCGACGGAAATCAATGCGACTGCCGGTGGACCGACGCGCATCGCGAACAAAACCTCAGCCCGCGTGCGGGCGGAACATCTCCGCATCGGCCTCTCGATCAAACGCCAAAGCGCTGCTGCAGCCAACGATGCGACTGCGTTGATGGTCAGCAGTGTTGCTAATGCCAGACTGATTCCAAGCGACTTGTACATAACCGATCAGGCCTTACGCCGCAGTGTTCGTTTCTTTTCCCGCACCAGGCGATCGAGTTCGTCGAGCAACTGCCGATCGTTTTCGCTCACCGTGTCGACGATGCAAGCGAGCACCGGTTCGATTCCTTCCGCGCCGCCGCCCAGCAAACCGTCGATTACGTCTGCCCGGATTCCATGTTCGAATTCTTCGCGCGACACGGCGGGCGCATACAGAAACGCGCGCCCGTCTTTGCGCCGGGCGAGCAGCTTCTTTTTGTACAGCCGATCGAGCGTGGTCATCAGCGTCGTGTACGCCACCTGTTCGTCGAAGACTACGTAGATGTCGCGCACACTGACTTCGCCGTGCCGCCAGGCTTGGTCGAGGACTTGTCGCTCGAGTTTACCGAGCGCGAGCGAAGCCACTTCGCTCGGCCGGCGAAATCCGCGCAAGAAGAATCGAGGAGCTTTCATGCGGAGAGCATTCTTAAACAGAGTTCCGAATGTGTCAACCCCAAGATTCAAGTCACTGGATAGGCCGAAGTACAGCAGACTTGTACTAAACGTTGCATTAGTCGCTCTAGAAAGGCGTGGTAACGTACGCGAACTTTGGGGGATGAATGAAATCCAAGAGTTTCGACTACAGGAAGATTCCCAATCATGCGATTCCGCGAAAGCGTTGGATCAAACGGCCAATGCTTCAGGTGACGCTCTTCAATGGAATCCAGCGTCAGCAGCTTGTCTGCCTGGTTGATTCAGGCGCCGATGAGTGTCTTTTCCACGCCTCGGTCGCTAGAAGTCTCGGAATCGACGTGGAAAACGGTCGGTACAAAGAGTTTGACGGGATCGCAGGTAGCCTCGAGGCCTACATTCATCCAGTTGAGATTCAAGTTCAAGACTTTGCCGAACGGGTGAAGGTCGAAGCAGGCTTTACAGAATCAGAGGGCGTTCACGCGATTCTGGGCCAAGTAGGATTCTTTGAAAACTTTAGGATTTGTTTTGAGCGTTACCGCTGGAGAATTGAGGTCGGCAACCGTTCCGAACCTATGAGAAGTTCGATGGAATAATACCCCGGTCAAAAGCCGGGACCTTCATTAGCACCGCATTTGGGAAGCCTCTCTTTTCCGCATCCTGAATAGCTTCGACTGCGTCCTTGCCACTGCCGACCACAATTTCAGCCCCATGGTCCTCAATAAAGGCCACCCATTCGTTTTCATGTTCCTCTAGCTGCTTCAGGAACGCTAATACGAAATCGACCTCAACCTTGTGCGGGATGATGCCGCGCTTGTGGCCTTCGGTAAGTAGACGACGCACGGCTTCGCGGCCCCGTTCGCTGTAATCGAGCGTCAGGTCGTTTACCCACATCGCGACAAAGCGATCCGCGAGCGCCGGGTCCATGTCGCGCGCGAACTGCATCGCGTACTGCAAGGCGTCTTCGCGATTGTCGAGCGAGTAACGAATGCTTTGCTTCAGCAAATCTGAGACTTCGCTGATCGTCTCTTTGCCCAGGTCGCGCCGGATCGCGTTGCCGCCCATCGGCAAAGGCAAGCCGCCCGTGTGTTCGTGCCACCACTCGCCAAGATCGAGCACCTTCTTCAAACCGAGGTTGTGATAAAAGAGCTGGCCTTCGTGAATCAGCAAGCCAGCGTCACAGCGGCCTTCAGTGACTGCGTCGATGATCTGATCGAAGGGGACAACTTCGTATTTGAAATCCGGATTGTAAAGGCGCAGCGTCAGAAACGCACTGGTCAAAGTGCCGGGCACGGCGATCTTCGCTTTTGATAGGTCCGCCGGATCCAGTTCTTCGTTCGCCACGACGACCGGCCCGTAGTTATCGCCAATCGAAGCACCGTGCGGCAGCAACGCGTACTTGTCCGCGACGTAGGCGTAAGCATGAAAGCTGATCGCGGTGACGTCATAGGTTCCCTTGCGCGCTGCTTCGTTCAGCGTTTGGATGTCCTGGAGCGTATGTTCGAATTCAATGTCGCCGGTTTCGATCTTGTTCGTCGCCAGAGCGTAGAACATAAACGCATCGTCTGAATCAGGCGAGTGCGCGATACTTATTTGTTTGGTTGCAGTTTGTGTCATTTGAATCTGGCGCACCGGTGAACCAGCCGCGCTTTTCTTATTCAGGCAGATACAGCTTCTGTGTCTCTCTTCAGTCGATTGTAAAGCGTGTCGCGCTCGACCGCTTCAAAGCCGGCATCTTCGATCAATTCGACAAGTTCTGATTTGGTCATCTTCACTTCGTTATTGGTTTCAATCGAATAACTCTCCGTCAACTCACCGCCTTCGGTAATGGTGCCGTCCACGTCGTTCGCGCCGAAATGCAGGGCAACTTGCGCGAGGCGTTTGCCGAGCATGACCCAGTACGCTTTGATGTGCGCAAAGTTGTCGAGCATCAGGCGCGACACCGCCATCGTCTTCAACGAATCTACGCCGGATGGTCCCGGCAAATGCGCGAGCTGCGTGTCGGGCGGATAAAACGCGAGCGGAATAAAGCATTGAAAACCGTTGGACTTGTCCTGCTGTTCGCGCAAACGAATCATGTGATCGACGCGGTCTTCGATCGATTCAATGTGGCCGTAAAGCATCGTCGCGTTTGTTTTCAAGCCCGCCGCGTGCACCTTGCCGGCAAGGTCCAGCCAGCGCTCAGCATCGCACTTGTGCGCGCAAATCATCGAGCGCGTCGGCTCGCGAAAAATCTCAGCGCCGCCGCCCGGACAGGAATCCAAGCCAGCGGCGATCAACTGTCGAATCATGTCTTCGTCCGGCATCTTGTAGAAATGAGCGAAATGATCCAGCTCGACCATCGTGAACGCCTTCAGGTGGAGCTGTGGATATTCCTTCTTCAAAGATGAAAGCAGGTCAGTGAAGTAGCTGAACGGCAGTTTCGTGTTCAGTCCGCCGGTAATATGCAGTTCGGTCGCGCCTTCCGAGACGGCCTGGCCCGCGATGCGCAGGGAATCATCGATGTTATGCGTGTAAGCGTCCGGCTGGCGCGGGGTGCGGTAGAACCCGCAAAACTTGCAGTCAACGTAGCAGACGTTCGTCGGATTGAAATGCCGGTTGACGTTGAAATAAGTCGTGCGGCCATGTTTCTGGCGACGGACGGTGTCGGCGAGTTTGCCCAGGGCGTTGAGATCGTTGGTCGCGAAGAGGGCTATGCCGTCTTCAAGAGACAAGCGCAAACCGCTTTCTACTTTGGCGCTGATTTCGTTCAGTTTTTGGTCGTGTGAAAAGCTCATGTTTAGTTCGAGTCTATCTATGTTGAAAAAGCACCGCGCTGCCGAAACTTAGAAACAGGATCACGCTCACAAAAGCATTAGTCGTAAAAAACGCGGCGTTTAGTTTGCTCAAATCGTTCGCGCGCACCAGCGTGTGCTGGTAAATCAGCAAGGCGCCCGTAGCGATTACGCCGATGATAGCCAGCAAACCCAGGTTCGTTACGAAGTATAGCAAAACCAGCGCGGCGAATGCTCCCGCGTGCAACCCGCGCGAAATCCAAAGCGCGCGCGCGATGCCAAAACGTGCCGGAATTGAGTACAAACCTTCGCGCCGATCGAAATCGTAGTCCTGGCAAGCGTAAAGCACGTCAAAGCCTGCGGTCCAAAGCAGCACGACCAGCGAGAGTAGCAACGGTGCGGGACTGTCGATCGTGCCGCGCACGGCAATCCAAGCGCCGGTGGGCGCGATCGCCAGGCACCAGCCAAGAATCAGATGAGACAGCGTCGTCCAACGCTTCGTGTACGAGTAGAGCATGACGCTGGCCAAAGCGAGCGGTGAAAGGATCAGTGTCAGGCGGTTGAGCATAGCGGCAGCGAACAAAAACATACCCGCGCCGGCAATCGTGAATATCAACACAAAGACGACTGAGAGTTTCCCTGCGGGAATCGCGCGCGCCTTCGTGCGCGGATTGCGCGCGTCATAGTCTTTGTCGGCGATGCGATTGAAAGCCATCGCCGTCGAGCGCGCGCCCACCATTGCGACTGCGATCCACAGAAGCTGCGAAAAGCTCGGCAGGCCGCGTGCGGCCAACACCGCGCCCAGCAAAGCAAACGGCAACGCAAAAAGCGTGTGCTCGATCTTGATCATTTCGAGCGTCGTGCGGATGTTGCTAACGATTCCTGCGGACATCTTGGGTGAAAATGTTAAGTGAAAGTTGCTTTGCGCCGGTAAGTCGATCTTACGTTTGCCCAGCGGCATTCGCAAGCGGCGGTTGCGCGACGAATGAATTGGAATTTAGCCGCCGCCAAAGCGCAATGCTAGAATCAGGGCGAACGCCATGACCAACGGCCGAAAAACAGGAAAAACGCGTCGAGTCCGGGCAAGTTCGCCGCGAACTCGGCGCGGCGTCAGGATCACGGTCTTTGCGCGGTCGCTCGTGAAAGAGTGGCGACGGCTGGGGTTGCCGGCGGCGAACGCTCGCGTCGTGGTTGCCGTTTCGGGCGGCGCCGATTCGGTAGCGCTGTTGGGCGCGCTCAATGAGATGAGCCAATCGAAGAAGCTGAAGGTCAAACTGTTTGTCGCGCACCTGGATCACGGGCTGCGAAAAGATTCGCGGGCGGACGCGCGTTGGGTAAAGGCCTTAGCGAAGCGGCTTGGCCATGAGAGTCTGGCCCGGCGAGTTGACGTGACAGCATTGGCGTCCGGCAGTGGCGCCAATCTGGAACAGGCTTCGCGGCAGGCGCGTTACAAATTTCTGGCGAAGGTCGCGAAAGAAAAGCGAGCGGTCGTCGTTCTAACGGCGCATACGATGGATGATCAAGCGGAGACAGTTGTGTTGAATCTCTTGCGCGGCAGCGGGATGGACGGCCTCAGCGGAATTGAGCCCGCGCGGCGATTGGGCGAGGGAAGTGAAATTATTCTGGCGCGCCCCCTGTTGAGCTGGGCCCGGCGCCAAGACACCGAAAGCTATTGCCGCTTGCGGGCGGTTGAGTTTCTCACTGATGAGATGAACACGGACGAAAAGTTCACGCGTGTGCGCGTCCGCCGGCAACTGTTGCCGCAGATGGAAAGTTTCAATCCCAGGATCGTCGAAGGGTTGGCACGAACTGCGGAGTTGCTGCGCGAAGACTTTACGGCCCTGGATCAAGCCGCTGGTCGTTTGCTGGCACTGGCCAGGGAAGACGAAGGCTCGCGTTTGCGAATCGACTTGCTGGCGCTCGCCCCAACGGCTTTGCGGCGGCGCGCTTTGCGTCAATGGATCGACGAGGGTCGCGGAGACCTGAAGCGGATTGAGCGCGTGCACGTTTTGGCGGTTGAGAGCCTGCTGTTCGGGGATCGAGGCGGACGGGTGATCGAATTACCGGGCGGCCCTAAAGTCCTGCGCCGGCAGAAGTGGTTGCAATTTGTGGTGACCGAATCCTAGAACCTGATCGGAAACGGATGCGTAATACCATCGCGGCGATCACGGCGGGCACCTGAAGGGGCAAGTCACAGCATCTTAGGGACGCCTTTTTTAGGGGCAGAGATTGGGTGTTGGGAACGCCAATCGGTTTGGGATTTTTACTGCCGATTTGAGGTATGATCGGCGACGGAGGAAGTAAAGACTTTGAGTTCGACGGCCAGACAAATCGTTTTTTGGGCACTAATCATCCTGGGTGCGCTCTTGATCTACAAGCTGGTTAATCCCGGCAGCAAGAACACGCAGAACATCGATCTTACTCAACTCGAAGACAAAATAAACAAAGGCGAGTTGAAGCAGTTGACGGTCAGGGCTACTGAGACCGTCGCTGTCGATCGGGTGAGCGGAGTTGAGTATCACATCCAATTATCGAACGAACACACGAAGGCAGAGATTCTCAGCGAAGCGCGCGGCAGCGTTAACGGGAAGCCGCGCGTCGATAAGGTTGAAGATGAGCCGAGTTCCAGCTATTGGCTGCCCGCGCTCTATTACCTTCTGCCGTTCGCGCTGCTGCTTGGGTTTTGGATCTTTATGTTGCGGCAGATGCAATCCGGCGGCAATAAAGCTCTCTCGTTTGGGAAATCGCGCGCGAAGCTCCTCAGTAATCAGCAGAAGCGCGTGACTTTCAAAGACGTCGCGGGCGTCGAAGAGGCCAAGGAAGAACTGCAGGAGATCATCGAGTTCCTGAAAGAGCCACAAAAGTTTCAAAAGCTCGGCGGCCGCATTCCCAAAGGCGTCCTGATGATGGGCCCGCCGGGAACCGGCAAGACTTTGCTGGCCCGCGCGATTGCCGGCGAGGCCAACGTGCCGTTCTTTTCGATTTCAGGTTCGGATTTTGTCGAGATGTTCGTCGGCGTTGGCGCTTCACGCGTACGCGATCTGTTCGAGCAAGGCAAGAAGAATGCGCCCTGCATCATCTTCATTGACGAGATTGACGCTGTTGGTCGCCATCGCGGCGCGGGCCTCGGCGGCGGACATGACGAGCGCGAGCAGACCCTGAATCAGTTGCTGGTAGAGATGGACGGGTTTGAATCGAACGACGGCGTGATCTTGATCGCTTCGACGAATCGGCCTGACGTTTTGGATCCGGCCCTGCTTCGACCCGGGCGATTTGATCGGCGCGTCGTCGTATCCAGACCTGACGTGCGCGGCCGCGAAGGCATTTTGAAAGTTCACACGCGCAAGATTCCGCTCGGTGAAGATGTCGACATCAGCATCATCGCGCGCGGCACGCCGGGATTTACCGGCGCCGATCTCGCTAACCTGGTGAACGAAGCCGCGCTCAACGCGGCCCGCTACAACAAAAAAGTTGTCGCCATGCATGATTTCGAGTTGGCCAAGGACAAAGTGCTGATGGGCGCTGAGCGCAAGAGCATGGTCATCTCGAACGAAGAGAAACGCGTTACGGCCTATCACGAAGCGGGCCACACGCTGGTCGGATTGAAGGTGCCGAACGCCGATCCGGTGCATAAGGTGACGATCATTCCGCGCGGCATGGCGCTCGGCGTAACTCAGCAACTGCCGGAAGGCGACCGCCACAACTATACGAAGGACTATTTGCTTGGGCAGATTTCGATCCTGATGGGCGGCCGCATCGCGGAAGAGACTTTCCTCGGCGGCATCACCACCGGCGCGTCGAACGACATCGAGAAGGCGACAGAGCTGGCGCGCGCGATGGTCTGCGAGTACGGCATGTCCGAGCTGGGCCCGCTGACCTTTGGCAAGAAGGAAGAGCAAATCTTTCTGGGCCGCGAGATTGCTCAGCATCGAGATTACTCGGAAGAGACTTCAATTCGCATCGATTCCGAAGTGCGCAAGATTGTCACCGAACAGTACGAGCGCGCGACGAAGATCATTCAGGAGAATCGCGATACGCTGGTGCGTCTGGCGGATGCATTGCTCGAGCATGAGTCGCTCGACGGCGTGCAGATTCGTCGCATTGTTGCCGGGCTACCGCTTGAAGACGCTGAATCACCGTCAACGGTAAGTGAAGACGAGCCGCAATTAAAAGAACCGGTGCAGCGCCCGCTGAAGCCAATCCTGCCGCCGATCACGGGCAGCACGCCGGCGACGGCGTAGCGAAAGTCAAAAGTAAAAAGGTAAAAAGAAAAAGGTGAGGGCGAAGGCTCTCACCTTTTGTTTTGGTAAAGCGGAATGGCGCCTGATTTCCTATTGAATCGGGATTGCAAGTTCCGCCAGTAAGCTTTGAAGGTCTTGTCGATTAGACTTCGGAAATACCACTTGACCGCCAGTTTCCTTCGTGATTTCCTTGAGAAGATCGACAGCTTTGGAGCGCTGACTAGGGCGAGTGAAACCACCTTCAGAATCCAGTTGCTGGACCAGTCCGATCGCGTAGACGCGGATCTTCAGCTCCTTTAACTTTCGTGCCAGTTGTTTCTGCGTCGCCGCGCTCGCTCTCTCTTCACCATCGGTAACCAGAATGATTACTCGGTCGGAAAAGTCTGGATCGCCGGCTTTCTCGCCAAGCCCTTCCGCAATAAACTGAATCGCATCAAGCAGAGTCGTTTGCCCTCCCTCGACGTAGAGATTGTTTATAGAATCCTCCAACACCGCCGGGTCCTGGCTCTGTTCAAGTCGCAGGATTGGCACCGCTCTTGATTCCTTCGGTATGCCCTGGGAATGGAAGTCAAATATCGAAACCGGTCCGTGCTCATGGATCTGTTGCGCCACGGCTTTGCCGATTTCTTTGACGCGGTCGAACTGAGTCCTCATTGAGCCGGTGTTATCCAGCAACATCCCGTACGCGATCCTCTTTTTCTCCTGGGCGCTGCTGAGAGCAGAGAGTGATAGAAGCACCAGGAAGGTCGGGAGGGTCCGAGAAAGTTTCGATACGATATTCATTGCTTCGGCGTAAGTCTGGAGTATCATACGCCGCGAAAGTTGAATCTTCCAGGTTGTTGGATCGCCGCCTGAGAGCTTTTAATCACGGAAAGAGATCATGTCCGAAACCGCCGACGACCAACCTCAACTGAAAGAACCGGTTCAGTGACCGCTGAAGCCAATCCTGCCGCCGATCACGGGCAGCACGCCGGCGGGGGGCATGGCGAAAGTCAAAAGTAAAAAGGTAAAAAAGAAAAAGGCGAGAGTTGCGACTCTCGCCTTTTTCGTGTGTAAGCAGCTGCGCTGCGATTTCGGGAAATCGCAATGGTCAGCGATCCAGCACCCCCTCGTGTTGCAGGGCATACTTCAGCGAAGTCGAGTCGACGAAAGAAACTATTCTTTCGTCTACCCAGAACACAGAGGCGTAATTCCTATTTCTCTCAGGATTGAATCTTATCGTGACTGCCCGCTCCCCGATCTTATTACCATTCGCGTCTAACTTCTCGTTCCGTTCGATGACCGTAACAGCCTGTCGCACTCTTTGCTCAAAGACCTGGTGGGCCTTTGCAGCCGTTACATAACCTTCGTGGCCATAGGTTAAAAGCGAAGAGTCGGACGACGTACATGACGTGTAGGTGAACCCTCCGCGCCCGTCGAATAGGGTTCCATGCACGATTCCGCCGCAGTCCCACCGAACGGGCACGACCATCATGCCAACAAGAGCGGCGAGAGCAAAGACCGAAATTCGAATCAGCATTCGTTTGATCATTGCGTTCTCGAATTCTCATGGGCTAATACCTCCACTCACGCGCCAAGGCACAGAATGTTCCAGATAGACACCGAGCCTTTACTTTTTCCTTTTTCCTTTTTACTTTTGCTTTGTGGAAACCGCAGACGTCGTCATTATCGGGAGCGGCATTGTCGGATCGAGTGTCGCCTATCATCTGGCGCAAGCCGGATGTACCAACGTACTGGTCGTCGAGCGCGAGGCGCACCAGGGCAAGGGCTCGACCGGGAAAAGCATGGGCGGCGTGCGCGCGCAGTTTTCGACGCCGGTAAACATACAGATGTCGCGGTACTCGATCGACTTCTTTTCGCGCTTTGATGAAGTCGTAGG
>WNFC01010083.1_pt1 | contig 18373 bp, 9 predicted proteins | sample 5400541 | NCBI WGS metagenome assembly WNFC01 (sample SAMN13153342, study PRJNA577476) | soil metagenome | isolation source: 120 cm saprolite under Douglas fir tree site 2 hole 2 replicate 1 | place: USA:California | collected 2015-04-18 | reverse complement strand
AGTTATTTGACGAAGTGGTGGGTGGCTGGCAGGTTTCCGGCACCGTTGTTCTCCAGACTGGAAATCCCTTCACCGTTTACGCAGATCAGGCCAACTACACGCAAGCAGGTTCGACTTTTCCGAACCGGAATCCCGGAGTCAGTTGGAAGCCAGCGCACCAATCCATCCAGAACTGGTATAACGCAGGGGCCTTCCTTCGACCCGCCGATGGAACCTTCGGCAACGTGAGAAGGAACAGCCTCTATGGGCCGGGACTTAAGGTTTTCAATTTCTCAGCCGCCAAGTCTTTCACGGTGCCTTACGGAGAAGGAATCAAAGTCGAGTTTCGCGCCGATGCCCAAAACGTGTTCAATCATGCCAGCTTCGGCAATCCAAGCACGGGTCTTGGCGGTTCTTCCGGCCCGGGCACACCTTACACCAGCACGAGCTCCATCAGTTCGTTAACAGTCAACGGGCGCAACCTGCAACTTGCGCTGCACGTCAGCTTCTAACACTGGGCAATTTTGTCCTGAACAAGAGACGGCGATTCGTCGCCGTCTCTTCCTTTTTGCGTCATACTCTATGATTCGCCCCACTATATAATCTGGATGGTTCAGAATGATTCCGAAGTTTCGAATTGCCTCTGCGGGGTTCGTCCTACTGCTCTGCGCTACATCCGGTCTCTCTCAGGCGACAGAAGACAAGCAGAAGGCGTTTGCGGAGCACCTCCAAAAAGCAACCGGCTACCTCCGTGAAAAGAAGCCTGCCCTGGCGATTCCGGAGTTCCAGGCCGCGGTGGCCATTGATCCCACAAATGTGGATGCGCAGGCAAACCTGGGCGTTCTGCTGTTCTTTCAGGGGAAGGCAGCCGACTCCATTCCCCACTTTCGCGCCGCCCTAGAGGGGCAGCCCGGCCTGTCGAAGATTCAAGGCTTGCTGGGAATGGCCGAGAGCCGCACCCAGGACTTCGCGAATGCGCGCAAGGATATGGAAGCTGCCTTCCCTGCGCTCCTGGACCAGCGGTTTCAGGTGCAACTTGGACTGGAGCTTGTCGGCCTCTACACGCAAAGTGGCGACCTGGAGAACGCAGCGGCGGTCATCGCGCAGTTGCGGCAGGCAGCCCCCGATAGCGCGGAGGTGCTCTATGCCGCCTACCGCACCTATTCCGATCTTGCGGGCGAGTCGATGCTCGCCCTTTCATTGGCTGCTCCGGACTCCGCGCACATGCACCAGTTGCTGGCTCACGAAGACACCCGGCAGGGAAATACCGCCGGTGCCATCGCGCAATATCGTAAGGCAATTGCCATCGATCCGCATCTTCCGGGCGTTCATTTCGAATTGGCCGAACTGCTCCGTACCTCGACGGACGAGACAGTGAAGAAAGAGGCCGAACAGGAATACCACGCCGCCACGCGGGAAAATTCCCAGGATGAGAAGGCGATTCTCAGGCTCGCGGAGCTTGACGTGCAAAAGGGGAATACCGAGCAGTCTTACAAGGAATACACAAAAGCCGTCGAACTGCAGCCCACCGACGCGGATGCAAAGTTGGGATTGGCCAAGATTTTGATTGCGATGAATCAAACGGACAAGGCGCTGGCGCTGCTCGAAGACACCGTGAAACTGGAGCCCACTAACGCCACCGCGCACTACCGCTTGGCGACGCTCTATCGGAAAATGGGGCGTGCGGACGATGCCAAGCGCGAGGTCGAACTCTACCAAAAATTTAAGGAGATGAAAGAGAAGCTGCGCGCACTCTACAAAGAACTTCAGATTCAGCCCAAGGAGATTCGTGCGGACGAACAGGATGAAAAATAGCACCGGAGCGCGAGGCATCTCTGCAACGTCGAAGATACTGCCGACTGCATTTCTCCGATCGTGCACGGTGCTTTTCATCCTCTGCCTGAATGTGGCGGCAATGGGACAAATGGGAACGCCCACCCCGCTTCCACCTGCAGAGCGTAAAAAGGCGGAGGCCGAGAGCAAGGCAAGCGGCGCACTGGCCAACTATCCGCATTTGGTGGATATTACGGATTCCACCGGCATTCATTTCGAACACCTGTCGAGTCCTGAAGCAAAATTCATTGCGGAGTCGATGAGCGGGGGAGTCGCGCTGATCGATTACGACGGCGATGGCTGGCAGGACATTTATTTTACGAATGCGCAGAGCGTGGAGATGGCCCTGCATGGCGCCAAAGCTCGGAGCGCCTTATTTCACAACAACCACGATGGAACATTCACGGATGTCACCGACAAGGCAGGGGTAGGCTATCCCTGCTGGGCGATGGGCGCGGTCGTTGGCGATTACAACAACGACGGCCGACCTGATCTGCTGGTGACCTGTCTGGGCGGCGCGGTGCTCTATCGCAACAACGGCGACGGAACATTTACCGATGTGACCAAGGCCAGCGGACTTGCCGGTGACTCCGGGTGGGCGACGGGAGCGGCCTTTGGCGATTATGACGGTGATGGCTGGGCTGATCTCTTTGTGTCCCATTATGTGGATTTTCACCTGGACGATCTGCCCGCATTCGGTTCCGGCAAATCGTGCAAATACCTGGGACTCGATGTGCAGTGCGGCCCGCGCGGGCTGAAGGGATCTGCCGACAATCTTTACCACAATAACGGGGATGGGACGTTTACCGATGTATCGAAGAAATCCGGAGTCGACGATCCCGAGCACCGCTATGGCCTGACCGCCATCTGGTCGGATTTCGACAATGACGGAAAACTCGATCTCTTTGTTACGAACGACGGCCAGGCGAACTACTTGTACCAGGGCGACGGCACGGGAAGATTCGTCGATGTCGCTCTCACTTCCGGCGTGGCGGCGAACGAGGACGGACTTGAACAGGCAAACATGGGAGTGGCCTTCGGCGACTATCTGCACACCGGGCGCATGTCTCTGTTGCTTTCGCACTTTGACAATGAGTACGCTGCCCTCTGTCGCAACGATAGTGGAATGAACGATGGAGGAATGAACTTCACCGATATGTCGATCGCTTCGGGCGTTGCCAGGGGCACGCAAGGCTATGTGGGCTGGGGAGACGCCTTCGTCGACTTCGACAACGATGGCTGGGAGGACTTCTTCCTGGTCAACGGACACGTGTATCCGCAGGTGGATAGCGCTCACACGGCCACCAGATACCTGGAGCCGAAGCTTCTGTTCGTCAATCAACGAGACGGAACCTTCAAAAACGCGAGCAGGCTGGCTGGAGAGGCGATTCAGATCGGGCAGGTAAGCCGCGGGCTTGCTGTGGGCGATCTTTTCAACGACGGAAAGATGGAGGCGGTGATTGAAAACCTGGTGGGCAAGCCCATGGTTCTACGTCCCGAAGGAGGCCCGCAGAACCATTGGGTCAGTTTTCAACTGGAAGGCGTAAAGACGAATCGTCTGGCCTTGAATGCGCGCGTACGAGCCACAGCCGGAGACCTGGTGCAAGTGGGCGAAGTCCTCAGCGGCGGAAGCTACCTGTCGCAGCACGATCTGCGAATCCACCTCGGCCTGGGCAGCCACGAGCGTCTCGATCAGGCTGAAGTCTTGTGGCCAGATGGGAAAAAGGAAACGCTCACCAATCTGGCTGCCGACCGGTTTTACACGGTGCGCGAAGGGAAGGGAGTAGTCTCCAGCAAACTGCCAGAGCATCGCGTGAAGCTTCCTTAGTATGGCCATCGGCACAACCGCAAATCGTCTCCGTGCAGTCCTGCTATTGGCGGCGCTGTTTCCTGGAGGAGGACCCTCTGTTGGGGCGCAGAACACCGGCCATCCCGCTGAGTCTCCCCTCATGCGGCAATTCCACCAAGCGCTCAGCCTCGCCGAGCACGGCGACAGGCAGGGGGCAATGAATGTTGTCCTTCACTTGCTTGAGCACCGTCCGGATTTTGCGCCGGCAATCAAGCTGAAGGGCATGCTGCTGGAGGAGGCAGGCCGTACCTCCGAGGCGGCGACCGCCTATGAAGACGCTCTGAAGCTCGCGCCGAACGACGAAGATCTCCTGCTGAAAGCAGGCCTCTACAAACTGTCCGCGGGCCAAACGAAAGAAGCCATCAAGCTGCTGCAACGCTGCATCCGGATTCTTCCCGGCGACGGAGATGCACAGTATTATCTGGCCCAGGCCTATCACCTGAATGGGCAGGACGACCTGGCGTTGCGCGCCATCCAGCAGGGCTTGAAAGCCGAGCCCGACAATGTATCGGTGTGGCAGAAGTACGGAGAACTGCTGTGCGGTACTGGGGATTGCCAAGCGGGGCTGCGGTGGCTGCTCAAGGCACAGCGTTCCGATGCCAAGCTGCCGCGCATTGATTATGACATTGCTGCGACGGATTATAGATTGATGGATCTTGCCGGTGCCGCGCACTATGCCGCGCGCGCGGTTCAATCCCAGCCCGACGATGTGACAGCCTTGCAACTGCTGGCTACTGCCGATGTGAAGCTCGCCAAATGGCAAGAGGCCAGGAATGCATTTGAACGCATCCTGACATTCAAGAGCGACGATGTGGAGTCGTTGTTGGGACTCGGCCAGTGCGAAGTGGAACTGAAGAACTATCCGGCCGCCGTGGATAAATTGCAATCGGTCTTGCGGCTGGACCCCAAGCGGCTGTTGGCGCATTTCTATCTGTCACGGGCGTTTGCCGGGATGGGCAGGACGGCGGACGCGCAGCACGAGGCTGCACTCCATCAGTTGATGATGGAACAGATGACATTCATCCGCTCCGTGGAGAGCGACGAACGCGAAAGGCCCATCAAGGCTCAAGCCCAGCAATTGCTGGAAGAGCATCGCGAACGGGATGCGTTGCAGCTGTATCGGGAACATTTCAAGGGAACTCCCGCCACTCCAGCGGATGCGCATGTGTTTGTTGGGAAACTATATCTCTTCATGGGAAATACCGAAGATGGGCTGCGCAGTCTTCATCGTGCGCTGGAAGTTCAGCCCACCGTTCGAGGAGCTCATACTTATGAGGGAATACTGGCGCTGAAACTGGGTGACCTGAGCAGGGCGGAGAATGAGTTTAAGGCGGAACTAGGAAACGACCCGAACTATCAGGTGGCGATTGCCGAGATGGGCGAGGTCCGCTACCACCAGGGGCTATGGTCCGATGCGGCGGAACAACTGGCGAAGTCCAGAACCACGACTCCGGAGTTGCTCTATATGCTTTGTGATTCTTACTTCCATATCGGGAGAGTGTCGGATGCCAACTTGACTGCCGAAACGATCGCGGCGTACGCGAGAAACAAGCCTGAAATCATGAAAGACCTTATCCAGCTTCTCCTCCGCAATGGGCAAACGGAGCTGGCGCACGGTTTGTCGGCTAATCTCGCGCCGTGATAGGTGCAGCGCTCTCGGTCACGGTGAGGATCTGATCTGCTTTAACATTTGTCAAAACCTGCATGATGCCGCTCGGCCATGAGAGTGTAATGGTTTCTACGACGCTGGCCGAGCCCAGCCCGAAGTGTACACGCTTATCGCTCGAAGAGTTGTAGCTAACCGCGGTTGTCGCCTGGTTGTACTGGGTGCCCAGAGAAGTTGTTACCTTGACCTTTGTTCCCAGACCGTCGCGGTTGGATTTGACGCCCACGAGTTTCAGAATAATCCAGTGGTTTCGGTTGCCGGAACGGTTCATCCATATCTCCGGCGGGCCGTTCAGAACCGTCACCACGACATCTACTTTGCCGTCGTTGTTGAGGTCGCCGAAGGCGGCGCCGCGATGCGGAGCGGGAACTGAGAAAGCCGTTCCGGTTTTTGCACTCAGATCCTCAAAGGTCAGATTGCCTTTGTTGCGAAAAACTTGATTCGGAAGCGCAAAAGGCCTGTGTGCCAGTTCCATGGCATTGTCCAGGATGTCGGAGTTGGCGGTGAACAGGTCCTTGTTCCCGTCGTTGTCGAAATCGAAAACCCCCACTCCCCAGGCCGTTGAGCGGCTGGTCAGGGCGCTCAGTCCTGCCGTGGCGGTGACATCCTGAAACTGACCATCCCCTAGATTCTTATAGAGGGGAAAGCCTTCCCCGAACATCGCAGTTTCAAAGATATCCGGCTTTCCATCGTTGTCGATATCCCGAAAATCGGCGCCCATGCCGGCTATGGCGTTGCCGAATGCGTTGTACGCAGCCCCGGCGAGCATCGCGACATTGGTAAAAGTTCCATCCCGGTTGTTGTGAAGAAGATAATTCTCGAAAGTATCGTTGGAGACGAAGATATCGGTAAATCCGTCGTTGTCGTAGTCGGCAAACGCTAAACCCATCCCTTTGCCAACATACTGGGAAATGTGGGACTGTTCGGAGACGTCGGTAAAAGTGCCATCGCCATTGTTGCGATAGAGGATGTTCGGCATTCCCAGAAAATCGACCGGTGAGCAGTAGGCCGGAAGTCCTTGCTGAACGCAGAGAGTTGCAGTGTTGATTTTGTAATTGAGGTAGTTCACCACAAAGAGGTCGAGCCGCCCATCGTTGTTGTAATCGAACCATCCCGCAGCTACAGACCATGCCTTGCCGAGCTTGGGGACGAAACCGCCGACTCCCGCCTTCTCGGTGACGTCCGTGAAGGTGCCGTCGCTATTGTTATGGAAAAGCTGGTTGCGGTTGACGCCGGTAACGTAAAGATCGACAGATCCATCATTGTCGTAGTCGCCGGCGGCCACTCCCATCGAATAGCCGATGCCCTGCAGGCCGGCTTTCTCAGTTACATCGGTGAAAGTGCCGTCCCCGTTGTTGCGGAAGAGCCGGTTTGAGTAACTGGCATCGCTCTTTTCAAGCGACAGGATGGCCGCGCCATTGGTAAAGAAGATGTCCAGCAAACCGTCGTTGTTGTAATCGAAGACCGCTACTCCGCCAGTCATGGTTTCAAACGTGTACCGCTGAGGACTGACGCTGTTCTTGAGCTCGAACTTAATCTTCGATTGTTCGATGACGTTCTCGAATTGGATCGCCGATGCGGCCGGCACCGCCGCATTCGCGGACTTTTTGCCGGGTGCGGCTCGGCGGGGCTGCCCTGCCTGATGGGGCGCGGGGCCTGGGACCGGGGCGGCCGGTGGGGCTTGGGCATGCAGGCTGGGAACGCTCCACAGCAGGCAAAGGGTCAGCTTGGCCGCAAGAACGATTCCGGTGGCAGCGCTTCTCGAATCGGCATCGGCGATACGCAGGTTCGGAACCGTTTGCTGATATGACATGCTGATCCTTACCGAAAGGAGACCTTCTTACTGACCGTGAGCGTCAGAGCAAGCACATGGTTGACGAACGTCCTAATTGCCTGCCATGATCGGCACCGGCGCACTTGTCGATAGAGCACTAAGATTTAACGCCAACGACACAGTCATGGTTGATGCTCGGTCGAACCAAGGAAACCGCGTGGAACATGGACTCCACGCCTTCAGGCATGGACAGTTGGAAGCCTCGCCCTGGGCGGAGCCAAACGACATGATATCCCTGCATGGCCTGAAAAACCAACTTAGCCTGAAAAGTATGAAAAGTGTTGCATTACGCCTGCAACTGCCTGCATCTTGACCTTTACCATCTAGCAGAAGAGAATTGCTGCCATAAACCGGACCGCCTCTTTCGTGAACTTGCGAGCTGCGAAATAACTTCAGCTTGAGGACTGATTCATGTTACGCATTCAGTTGATTCTTCTTCTTATCCTCGCGATCGTTCCCTATTCGCCAGCCTCCGTCGTCCATGTCCCCGCGGATCAACCTACAATTCAAGCGGGAATCACTGCGGCAATCAACGGGGATACTGTGGCTCGTCGCTCCCGGTACGTACATCGAGAACATTAATTTCATTGGTACCACTGCTGCAAAAAGTAAATCCGCAGCATGCGCTCTACTCCCACCGGCCGCCGCCCGTTCCCAGGCTTGGGATAATGCGGCGCCACCAGCGCGCACAACTCGCGCCACGGCACCACCTGCTCCATCTCCTCCAGAAATATCGTTCGCCGCGCTCCAGAAATATCGTTCGCCGCGTCTTCCTCGTGTACTGCTCAAAGCCAGTCATCATCGCTAGGGTCCTCTGTTTCATTTCTCAGACACTCTAATTTGACCGGTTGTGGAAAGCAGAGAGCTTAATCAGAGTCTCCCTAGCGTGTTTGCGGAGAAGTTTCGATTGCGCGATGAGAAAAAGCCACCACGCTTCACCAAAAACGCAAATGCGATGTCGGTGCGCCTCGGCACTTGGCTTTCACGTGGGTTAGATGCTACCGCCGGGCCAAGCTCTCCCGGATGCCAGCTGATCGCCTACAATTTCGTCGACATCGACATCAGGCGGACTTGCGTGGGCCCACAGATACCGAGTCCGTCAGCGTCCTAAAACTCTCTCCACAGGGCGGAACACCGGCATCAGTTTGTTTCTTCGCAAAACAGCGTCGGTAGAAGGGAAATACCGTAAAAACGCACGCTCTGGAGGTAAACCTATCTCCTCCTGGGGGAGGAAGGCCGTAGCGTCTTTTTACCTGCGCGAGATCATGCCTCCAGCAGTGGGCTTTGTCAAGGGGTCCAGCCCCATACTTTGCGCAATCCTGGAACCCACATTCGACGTAGTCCATATGGACTAGTCCATTGATACAGAAAGCGAGCATTTGAGGGCAAGACAGCCGCGGATACCATGAGTGCGATCCTCAAGGAGGAGCCTGCCGAGCTTTCGGGCATCGGCCGCAATCTTCCTCCGGCGCTGGGACGCATCGTTGATCGCTGTCTCGAAAAGGACCCGGCGGAACGGTTTCAATCAGCGCGCGACTTGGCCTTCAATCTGGAGTTGCTCAGCCGTGAGGAAAGTGGAAGCGGCGCGGCGGTGGCACTCCCTGCAAGGAAGGGTCGACGCTGGCTGACAGCAGCTTGGGTTGCTTTGGCGCTATTAGGGGCGGCGGGTCTTGGATTCCTGGCACGAGGGCTGAAACCGCGGTCGGAGAATTCTTCCCCAGTAGAGTTGATGCGGCTTACGGACTTTGTGGGCATGGAAGAATTTCCGGCGTTGTCGCCCGATGGCAAGTCGGTAGCGTTCACGGCCGACGTCGGCGGACGGAGGCAAGTTTGGGTCCGATTGCTGTCGGGAGATACGCCGTTGCAAGTGACCCACGACGATGCCGACCATCAATACCCGCGTTGGTCGCCGGATTCCTCATCACTGATTTATTTCTCTCCTTCCCAGGAGCCGGACGGAGAGGGAAAAATCTGGCAGGTCCCCGCGTTGGGAGGAACGGCTCGGCCGCTGGTCAGCAGCCTGGGTGGTGCTGACCTCAGTCATGACGGCAAACACATCGCCTATTTCCACTCCAATCAGGGAGAACTCGAGCTCGCCGTGGCAGATCCGGACGGCTCAAACTCTCGCAAGCTCTCGGCCCTTCCGAACGAATACAACTATTCTGACCTGCGCTGGTCTCCCGACGACAGGAAATTAGGATTCCAGCGAGGCAGAACCTTTGATTACCTGTACGTATACGACACAGATGTGTTTTATGTGCCGGCGGAAGGGGGCAGCCCGCAAGCGATCACGCGGGATGGGAATCCGCTGGCGGGTTTTGCCTGGCTTCCCGACAGCTCCGCAGTGGTCTACAGCTCTTCCCGAGGCGATACAGTTCTCTACCTGCGAACCATGAACCTGTGGTCGGTCAAAACCGGGGGAGAGAATCTACGGCAACTCACTTTCGGGGAGACGTCTTACATCTCGCCGGACCTGGATCGGCGCGGCAGCATCGTCGCGACCCGCAGGCAGATTCAGTTCGATATTTGGCGATACCCGGTTGACGGCTGCCCGGAAGAAAACGTTCGCCGTGGTATCGAGATCACGCACCAGACCGGCACAGTGCAAACGCCGTCCGCGGGCCCGGGAGACCGCGAACTTGCATATCTGAGCGACAGTGGAGGCCATGGCAATCTCTGGATACTCAATCTCAAAACCCAGCAGAATCGTCAGGTCACCTTTGAACACGATCCGCAAGTCGCGATTGGCGTGCCCGTCTGGTCCCCGGACGGAAAGCACATTGCCTACGTGAAGCGCGGACTCAACGCGTGGAACATCGATCTGTGGCTGATGAATCCCGATGGGAGCGACGTTCACAAAGTATCGGACGGCGGCGGTTGGGCTTGCTGGTCTCCAGACAGCCGATGGCTGTATTTCTCGTCGCCCGGCCAGAATGGATTTGGCATAGAGAAAGCCTCTCCCGCGGGTGGCCCCCACCAGTTGGTGCGCGAGGAAGGACAGAAACCGGCGGTTGATGCGGGAGGAAGGCTTTTCTTCGTGATGAGTCTGCCCGCGCTGAATGGGTTGTCGGACGTGGAGATACTAGTAGCCAATCCCGAGAACGGACCGGCGCAGAAGTTGGCTCGGATTTCGGGATCGCGGTTGTCAAGCTGGCTTCTGATGCAGCCGGTGCTCTCTCCAGACGGCAAGTGGCTGGCAGCGCTGCTGACCGATGGACCGACCACCGATATTTGGGCGCAACCGACGGCTGCAGGACCGATGCGTCGCATCACCGACTTTGGCCATCAAGCAACGTTTATCACCCGGAGAGTTTCCTGGTCGTCGGATGGACACTCTATCTACGCCGCAGTGGGAAAAGGCGAGGCCGACATTCTACTGTTAAGCAATCTGAAGCCATAGCCAAGGTGTGACATCCTCAGATCGGGGTCTGCGGAGCGCAAGGGATGTGCGGGGTGAGTGCCACCAGCCGTCACGCGGTCCTCGACATGTTGCTTCCTTCCGTCGAAGTTTGGCGCGGGGGCAGTGTAGTGCGTATCCGTGGGAATTGTTCGCGATTCGTAACAGAGCAAGATTGCTAGTCCGATGTGCAAATACTGGGCTAAACTAGCGACCTTCCCTGTAGTCCGCCGGCCTTGAAGGAGAAAACCTATGACCGCCTCCGGTCGCCGTCTTGTTATGTTGACGATTGTTCTGATCAGCGTCTCCATCGCTTCAGCCCAGGACTTCAAGAAGCAAGTGATCTACCAGATCATTACCGACAGATTTGTCAATGGATCTACCGCGAATGACAATCCTTCACAAAGCGCGGGACTGTTCGATTCGACTATGACCAATTGGCATCTCTACTGGGGCGGCGATCTTACCGGCATTCAGCAGAAGCTGAGTTACTTGAAAGGCATGGGTGTGACCGCAATCTGGATTTCGCCGCCCGTGGACAATCTCAACCTTAATGTCCCAGATAATTCGGGCAATCCGACTGCGCCCTACCACGGATACAGCGCACGCGACTTCAAACGAATTGAAGAGCACTACGGGGACAGTGCGAATGCCTGGACAGAGTTTGACGCCCTGGTTACAGCAGCGCACCAGAACGGCATCAAGGTGATCGTGGACTTCGCGGCGAACCACAGTAATCCGGAGAGTGCTGGCGAGTTCGGCTCACTATACGACAACGGCACTTTCGTCGCGGCCTACAACAACGATCCCAACGGAGTCTTCCACCATAACCCTGATGTAAGTGATTTCAATGATCGCTATCAATTACAGTATTACAGCATTTTCAGCCTGGCTGATCTGAACCAGGAGAACGCGACGGTTGACGCCTACTTGAAAGCCGCGTTGCTGCAACTGCAGCAGCATGGTGTCGACGGCTTTCGTATGGACGCGGTAAAGCATGTGACATGGGGTTGGGAATACGGTGAGGTGAACTCGATATTCAACAACGGCCCGAGCTTTGTGTTTGGCGAGTGGCTGGAAGGGGGCACGGGCGACACTCTCTATCACGACTCCTATAAATTCGCCAACAAAAGCGGTATGTCACTCCTGGATTACCCGCTGTACACAGCAGTGAAAGATGTTTTTGCGAACAGTAATTCCTTTACTGAAATTGACACCACTTTGACGTCTGAGAATAGCAACTTTCTTTGGCCGAATGACCTGGTAACCTTTGTGGATAATCACGACCAGGCCCGGCTTCTCAGCACTAACAACAACACCAACCGGTTGAATGAAGCGACGGCATTCATCCTGACCTGCCGAGGTATCCCCATCATTTACTACGGGGACGAACAATACCTGCACAACGATACAAATGGAGGAGGCGATCCCTACAATCGTCCGTGGATGTCCTCTTTCAGCACGACGACTACCGGTTACCAACTTGTGGCAAAACTAGCCGCGTTGAGACAGAGTAATCCGGCTTTGGCCTACGGCAGCTCGCAGCAGCGCTGGATCAATAGCGATGTGTATATCTATGAGCGGAAGTTCTTCAATGATGTGGTTCTGACTGCGATTAACAAGAGCGACACTACGTCATACAGCATCGGTGGGCTCTTGACAGCACTGCCTGCGGGAACTTATTCGGACTATCTCGGTGGATTGATGGGCGGCATGAGCATCACTGTGAACTCCGGAGGGGGGAACAATCCAGTGAATACCTTCAATCTGCTGGCACACACGGTTGCAGTGTGGCAGAACACATCGACCGCAGCGACACCAGAAGTAGGCTCGATCGGGCCCACCGTTGGCCAGCTTGGAGTGAAGGTCACTATCGCGGGCAAGGGCTTCGGCAGTGCGACGGGCAGCGTTCTGTTTGGCAGCACAGCTGCGACGATCAATTCGTGGTCAGACACTGGCGTGACCTTCACTGTCCCCGCGGTGGGGAATGCAATCTACAACGTACAGCTCAAGAACTCATCGGGAACGGCGGCGAACACCATCCAATTCACCGTACTCACGGCGAAATTAGTTTCGGTTACCTTCACAGTCAATAACGCGTCACCCACCAATGTAGGCGATTACATTTTCCTGACTGGTAATACAGTGGAGCTCGGCAACTGGGGCACAGCGTTCGACACAGCGGTGGGTCCCATGCTCACGCCTAACTACCCCAACTGGTTCATCAACAGTTCGATGCCGGCTGGGACAACGATCCAATTCAAATTCATAAAAATCGCCTCCAATGGCACGGTGACTTGGGAAGGTGGTTCCAATCATACTTACACTGTCCCAACCAGCGGCACAGGTTTCGTTACGGTGAACTGGCAGAATTGAAGAGGGGATTGTCGATTCGCGTATGCATGGACGGCCGATGCTCATGGTAGGGTGTTGTGCCCATCACGGAGTAGATCGAACCTGGAACACGATCTTGAATAACTGCTTAAGCAAATCAGTGGATCCATCGACACTCAAGCATCGATCACAACAATGAAAGCTGCTGCCTGGAGCTTTGGCTGCGAACTTTGCTCCTGTTCGGATTTCGTAACCATCTCCATTCTTCATTTGACCTTCCCTCAGCCGTTAACGCCATGGAATATCGCTTGACTCTCTCATCTCCTGATGGCACAATGCGCGCTACTTCCCTTAGGCTAGCGTTAGTCGACTGCCGGGCCCGATCGCAAACTTATCTTCAAGAACCGACGATATCCTTTCAGCCAAACATGGCTTGAAAGCAAGGTCCGTTGGTAATTGAGGTGGCTTAGCGAGCCCAGCACTTCAATTCTGAGGTAGCAATGCCTGAAGCCGAAGAACATCCCTTATCGTTTGTCGAAGTGCTCGCCGAGGAATACAGAGTCCTTCGCGGAAAAACCGACTGGAGAGCCGATACCGAGCAGAGTCTTCTCCTGAAAATGGACGAAGAGACGCCTCTTAGTGCTTTATGCATTTCGGGGGGCGGCATCCGTAGCGCCACTTTTGCTCTCGGCGCGATTCAAGCATTGGCTCAAAAAGGTATTCTCGCCGGCTTTGATTACCTTTCGACAGTATCTGGCGGAGGCTATATCGGCGGCTGGCTTACAGCCTGGAAGCAGCGTGAAAAAGGCATCGAGGAAATCATTCCGAAGCTGCAGCCGATAGCTCCTGCGCCTGCGCCGGGAACGGTGGATCCGGTTCAGCACCTGCGCGAGTACAACAACTATCTCACTCCCAAGCTCGGGTTGCTCTCAACCGATACGTGGACACTGGCGGCCACCATCGTGCGGAACATGATGCTCAATTGGCTGGTCCTGGTGCCGATCCTTATGCTCATTCTGATGGTGCCCCGCTTGGTATTAGCGTTGGCGAGGCTGGGAGTAACTCTCCAGGATTTCTATGGTGATGCTGCGCAGGCGTATGCCAGCACTGCGCTGGACGATGTGATCCCCGTAGTTGGCGGTCTGCTGTTCGCTGTAGGCATCGTCAACACGATGCGTTACCTGCCCGGAGTAGGCAAGAAGGATCATTCCGAATTCGATTTTCTCAAGTATTGTCTGGCACCGTTTATTGGCGCCGCGGCGGCCTTTATCACATTTGATTCATGGTACTGCTCGACCGATGCTGGCTATGCCACGAACCTGCCAGATTTTCGCCACCTATTGTTTTGGGTTACCGGTTCCGGCATGGCCGGATGGATCGCATACCTGCTGGTGAGTGGGAGGACCTTCCGGGAAAAGCGACGGTTCATTGCAGGGCTTAGTGTGGCGATATTATTCACCTGCTTCATCATCTCGTCTTGCGCTTGGTTGCTGGCTGCAAAGCTCTACCAGCACGTAAGTTGGGCTGTGTATTTGACGGTGGCCGCGCCCTTGTTGCTCCTGGCATTCATGCTTGCGGTAACTCTCTTCGTGGGTCTGACCAGTTACATCTTGGAAGATGAAGACCGAGAATGGTTTTCCCGTGCCGCCGCCTGGATGTTGCTATTTATTGTGTCCTGGGTCAGCCTGTGCGGATTGGTGCTTCTCGCTCCTACCTGGGCCATTGGATTCCCCAAGTGGGGCCGTGCAATGTTTGCCGCACTTGGTACGGCTAGCGGCTGGATCAGTGCCCTGGGCGGCCTTAGCCCCAAGACCAAAGTTAAACAGGGAGGGGACACGCCTCAGTCCAGCAGAGGCGGACTAATCCTTGATCTAGCCACGAAGATCGCCGCACCTATATTCGTGGCTGTGTTTTTAACCGGCCTGGCGATACTTACAGATTGGCTTCTTTCCGTGAGCGGCTTGGTGAGTGAAACCTGGTTGAACCACGACGCCATTATAGAAAATACACACGCCGAAGCCATTCTCCTTCTCTCGTTCGTATTTTTGGGATTCGGCTGGGTCATGGCCCGCTACATCAATATCAACAAATTTTCGCTGAATGGAATGTACCGTAACCGTTTGATTCGCGCCTACTTGGGTGCTTCGAACGATCGTCGCCATGTAAACAGGTTCATTGGTTTTGCCGAAAGCGACAACCTCCAGATGCACGAGTTGGTTCCGAGTCTCAAGCCGTTTCATGTTGTGAATATTGCTCTCAACCTTGTAGCTGGCAGACGGCTGGCATGGCAGCAGCGCAAAGCGGAATCGTTCACGGTTACGCCTTTGTATACGGGCAATTGTGCACTCGGCTACCGTTCCTCTGCTAAGTACGGCGGAGCGAAGGGCATTTCGCTCGGGACGGCAATTACCATCTCGGGCGCGGCTGCGAGCCCGAACATGGGGTACCACTCTTCTCCGGTGATCGGTTTTATTATGACATTGTTCAATGCGCGGCTTGGCGCCTGGCTTGGCAACCCTGGAAAGGCCGGCTCCAAAACGTGGCAGAAGGCGGGTCCCACCTCGGCGATAGGGTCGCTGATGAAAGAGTCCCTTGGACTCACGAACGATACGAGTGAATACGTATATCTCTCCGACGGCGGGCACTTCGAGAATCTCGCGACTTATGAAATGGTTCGGCGAGGCTGTCGGCAGATCGTTGTGCTCGATTCCGGATGCGACCCCGATTTCACTTACGAAGATCTGGGCAATGCTCTTCGCAAGATCCGCATCGACCTGAAAATCCCCATCGACTTTGACGACTCTTTGAAACTATTGCGCGCAAAGCACACCCGCTTTGCTGTCGCGACGATTCGCTATTCCGCTTTGGATGCGAAGCGCAAAGATGGATCCCTGCTTTACATCAAACCGATCATGCTGGGCAATGAGCCTCCGGATGTCACAGCCTACCAACGTGCTAACCAGGATTTTCCTCACCAAGGCACCGACGATCAATGGTTCAACGAGTCACAGACGGAAAGCTACAGAATGCTCGGGGTCCACAGTGTCAATGAGATCTGTGGGGACTGGGACTGCACTAAAGGCCTATGCGGCTTGCTGGAGCACCTTCGCGTCGCACATCGTTCGGAGATTTCAGACCGCGGGTCTGCCATCGACTCGTCGCTTCTCCAACCTTTGTAACGGTTCGTTGCAGGGCTTAACCGGGGAACGATGAAGTCAAAAGCCAGCGATTGTAAGGGAGATGGAATGAACGGGAAAGTGCTTTTCGCGATACTTATAGTCTTGTTGCTGGCCGTGGGAGCTTTCCTGTATTTGAATTCGAGTCAGTTCAAAGTCGTAGTTCCGCAGTATCAGAAACCGCCAGAACAGTTGGTACACGTAGAGCAGGGGTGGACAGAGGATCAGCGTCTTCGCTTTCATCACACGCCGCAGGGAACTCGCCTTGTCCCTTATGGCTGGTTCATGGCGCTGGAGCAGCCATGCTTCTCGCTATTCGGTTGTGAAATGTTTGCCGATAAGACCTACTTGGCGCGTTTCGGCTTCCTATCCAGTCGGGCGGAGTCCAAACTCAACCCGGATGGACTACCCATCGGCTTCGCCCGGCAGGAAGATTTTCATGACCCAGATACCGGGAAGACCTATCCGGTGGTGGGGCTAAACTGCGCTGCCTGTCACACCGGAGAGCTGCACTATGGCAAATACGCGGTGCAGATCGATGGCGCACCCGCCATGATCGAGGTTACGGAATTTCAGAAGGCGCTTGCGCTCTCTGTGGGTTTCACAAAATTTATTCCCTTTCGCTACGGTCGTTTCGAAAAGCGTGTACTCGGGCCTAATGCTTCTGAAGATCAGAAGGCTTATTTGAAAAGGACCTTTGCCGCATTCCTCAATAACGCAGACTTTGAGCTGAAGAATACAGGGCCGGGGAAAGGGATCTATGACAATCCGGCCGGATTTGATCGTACAGACGCTCTGACCCGCATCGGAAATCAGGTGTTCGCCGTTGACATGAAAAATGCGGCCAACTTTGCGCCAGCGAATGCCCCAGTCCGCTTCCCCCAGATTTGGGATGCTTCCTGGTTTACGTGGGTCCAGTACAACTCCTCGATTTCAGACCCGCTGGTTCGCAATGTTGGCGAAGCGCTGGGCGTGCGGGCAGCCGTTAAGCTCTACGGGCCCGATGCAAAGGATTTCGGAAACAGTGTTAATGTCGAGGGCCTTAAAACCCTTGAGGAGCTACTTTCTGGTCCTGCTCCATACCAGGGCCTGTGGTCGCCGAAGTGGCCATCTGTCTTTCCCGAACTGGACAGCAAAAAAGTTCTCCGCGGTGCCGAACTCTACAAGGTGCACTGTCAAGGTTGCCACTTGCCGCCGGTCCAAGAACTCATCACTGACCTGAAGTCTCCGCGGTCGACTTATTGGTGGGAAAACAGCCAGGGTAAACGCTTGTTGAAGGTAAAGGACGTGAAGGTGGACTACATCGGCACCGATCCCCACGAGGCAACCGACTTTATCAATCGCACGGCAGATACGGGCGACCTCGGCAAAGGGCAGGTCTCTGCAGCAGTCGGCTTGGATCTGGTTACCAATGGGATCGTCAACAAATTTTTCGACAAAATGAAATTGACTCCACAACAGCAGATTGAATGGAGAGGGAACCGCGACCCTCGCGATCCTGCAGTGCGTTCGGAATCCATCTATAAAGCCAGGCCGTTAAACGGCATTTGGGCTGTGGGTCCGTATCTGCACAATGGGTCTGTCCCCAATTTGTACGCGTTACTTTCGCCGCAGAACGAAAGGCCCGACACATTTTGGACAGGAAGCAAGGAGTTCGATCCCGTCAAGGTTGGTCACGATACCTCTGAAATCAAGGGGGGCTATCTTTACGATGTCAGCAGAACAGGCAGCAGCAACCATGGTCACGAGTTTAAGGATGGGCCTAGAGGGAATGGGGTGATTGGTCCGGGACTTCCTCCGGAAGACCGCTTGGCCATCATCGAATACTTGAAAGCACTCTAGTCCGGCGAGACCATCCATTCCGAGTCAGCAACCCCTGTTTGACGTTTTGACGCCCTCATTTTCCGCCTGTTAAACTGTTGCTTTGCCATATTAATTCAACCCTCCACCGTTACCACTAGAAGGGAAGTCCGTGCGCGCACAAACCCGCCATCAACTGAAACAGGATGCCTTTAGCCGCGTCACCATGGAAGCGGCGGAGAAGACCGCCCACTGGACAGTAGAACACCGGTCGACTTTGGTCATTGTCGGAGTCGTCGTCGCGGTAGTATTGGCGGCCACGCTGGGCGGGTGGTATTACCTGAGCGCGCAGGATGAGAAGGCCAGCCTGGAGTTTTCCCAAGCGGTTCGCACTCTGGACACGCCCCTGCGCCCCGCCGGTTCGCCCCCGCAGCCGGACGTGCCCAGCTTCACCTCGGCCAAAGAGCGCGTCGAGGCCGCCCAGAAACAGTTCCAGCAGATCGTG
>WNFC01002939.1_pt1 | contig 18373 bp, 17 predicted proteins | sample 5400541 | NCBI WGS metagenome assembly WNFC01 (sample SAMN13153342, study PRJNA577476) | soil metagenome | isolation source: 120 cm saprolite under Douglas fir tree site 2 hole 2 replicate 1 | place: USA:California | collected 2015-04-18 | reverse complement strand
CGCTGCGCCACTCGCCGGCGACGAAGGCCTGGCGGGGCCAGGATGGTCGGTCACTCATAAGTCACCCCTCGAGGGCCAGAATATCAGCGGGCGGAAGGAAGCGGCGGTCCGCGCCGGTCGGAGTTGCGCCAGACGACGAACACGCCGTAGTTCGCGCAAGAGGGGTCCTCGAGGTAGTCCGGGCTCAGCCCGTACACGTGATACCCGCGGTGGAGCTGCACGGAGAGAGTCGGATCGTCCAGCTCCCCGCGCACCACGCGCGACACGTAGGCCTCGATGGCCATGGCCTCGCGATGACGGTGGTAACCGTTCGGCATCGCGCCCTCGACGTGACCGGCGAGGCCCAGGCGGCGGCACAGGCCCTGGCGCTCCTCGTAAAGGAGGGTCGCGAGGCCGCGGCGGCGGAAGTCGGGATGCACTCCGATGTCCGCGCCATAGAGCCAGTCGCCCGCGGGCTGGTGGTGCGACAGCCAGTTGCCGGCGACGGCGTCGATGTAGCGATGCTGGTAGTGGTGAAAGTCGATCGTGGTCCGGAAGTCGGTGGAAGCGGCGACCACCCGGCCCGTCGCCGTCTCGACCACGGCGTGCTGCCCTTCCGGGAACACGAGGACGTGGGCGCGATAGTGCTCGGCGCGCATCCGCTCGCTCGCGCTGAGGGTGGGGAAGCACGCCTCCTGGATGGCGGCCAGCTCGTCCGCCATCCTCTCTTCCGAGCGGACCACCGCGAAGCGCCCGTCTTCGGCCACGCGACATGGTACGACCGGAATGCGATCATCTGGCGGATGACCGGGCCCGGGCATTCACGTGTCGTCCGCGTCGCGGTGGTCCTTGGACTCGCGATGCTGGCCGCGCCCCCGATCGCGCGCGCGCAGGCCGCGCCGCCCGCCCCGACGCCGGGCATCTCGGACAACAGCTTCCTGCTCGAAGAGGCCTACAACCAGGAGTTCGGCGTCGTCCAGCACATCAGCGCCCTGAGCCGCTTCGGTCCCTCCGACTGGATCTACACCTTCACCCAGGAATGGCCGGTGCCCGGCCCCAGGCACCAGCTCAGCGTGACCGTGCCCCTGCAGGGCGTGGAGGGGGCGCACGGCCTCGGCGACGTCGCGATCAACTATCGCTACCAGGTGCGCGACAAGAATGGGATCGCGTGCGCGCCACGCCTGAGCCTGCTCGTCCCCACCGGGTCCTCGTCGAAGGGCCTGGGCGCAGGTGGCACCGGCCTGCAGACGAACGTTGCCGTGAGCATCGCGCTGGGCAAGCCGGCGGTGGCCCACGAGAACGTCGGCGCGACCTGGATCCCGCGCGCGAAGGACGATGCGGGCGACCGCGCCCGAACGCTCGGCTTCAACGCCGGGCAAAGCGTGATCTGGCTGGTCCGTCCGACGCTCAACGCCCTCATGGAGCTGGCCTGGACGCGGGGACAGGACGTGGTGGGCCCGGGCCGCACGGCACGCCGCGACACCGTGTACCTGAGCCCCGGCGTTCGCTGGGCGTACAACTTCGCGAGCGGGCTCCAGATCGTTCCCGGCCTGGCCGTACCCATCGGGATCGGGCCCAGCCGCGGCGACACCGCCATCTTCTTGTACTTGAGCTTCGAGCACCCGTTCCGCCGCGCGAAGTGACCCTTCTACGCAGGCGCGAGGGTGGCGCCGGGTCAGACCGGGCGGACGCGGGGTCGTCGCATCCTCAGGCCAGAAAACCCAGCTCTGGTCCCGGCGCGTAGGCGGGGAAGAGAGGGCTGGACTCCGGGACCTTCAGATGCTTTCGGGCGACCTCGAGGAAGACATCGCGGAAGTCCGTCGTCACCGCCAGATCGCGATCCTCGAAGAGCTGGCTCTTCTTGAGGCCGGGCCAGCGGCCGTAGATCCGGCCGCCCTTGACCGATCCGCCGAGCACCATCCCGCAGTAGCCCGTCCCATGGTCCGTCCCGGCGGAGCCGTTGACGTACACGGAGCGCCCGAACTCGGTCGTCACGACCACGGCCACGTCGTCGATCAGTGGGCCCAGGTCCCGATCGAAGGCCGCGAGCGCCGCCCCGACGGCGGGGTAATCGACGTTGTTCTTCTCGAGCTGCAAGGCATGCGAATCGAAGTCGGCGTTTCCGCTCACGCCGCAGAAGATGCACCTCGTGCCGATGCCGGCCTTGATGATCTGAGCGGTCTGGCGCAGCGCGTTGCCCACCGGAGCCGAGGGATAGACCGCGCCCTTCGACGGCTCGTCGCCCTTTTGCAGGAGGACGCGCAGGCTCTCGATGCCGTCGAAGATGTCGGTCGTGACGGGGGCGAGGGGTGTCCCGTCGTACATCGACTTCAGCCGCCGTTCCGCCTCCGCCTGCCAGTTCTTGGCGCGAAGTCGGAAGGCCTTGAGGCTGAGGGCGACCAGCACCTCTTCCGGTCCGAGAAACGTCAGCGGGCTCTGGGTCGAGAACGAGACGGCCTTGGTCACACCCCGGCCGGGCAGGGCCTGCAGCGTGCGTGCGAGTGAGCCCGTCGTTGCGCCCCGGATGCCCGGCGTCCCCGTCTCGGAGAAGTCCTGGGCCGAGAAATGCGAGCGGGTCATCTCGTAGTTGCCCATGGCGTGCACGAACGCCAGACGCCCCTCGGCATACAGAGGCTTGAGGGGAGCCATCCCCGGATGGAGGCCGAAGGAGTCATCCAGGGCGACGACACCGTCGGGCTTGCCGGGGGCGGGCAGCGCGATGCCCCCACGCGCCTCGTAGTAATCCGGATCTGCGTAAGGAACGACCATGTTGAGCCCGTCCGCGCCGCCCCTGAGGAAGACGTGCACCAGGACCTTGTTGCGTGGTACCGCCGTCTCCGCCAGGCGCGCGAGCAGCGACGAGGGCTGGGCGCCGACACCGAGGACGGCGAGGCCTGCACCTTTGAGAAAAATGCGACGCGAGAGCTCCCAACTCATCGCCTCATCTCCACTGCATCTCAGGGCTGGCCAGGATGAGGGCGGCCACTTTGGCCAGGGTGCCCGGCCCCTCGGCGGAAAGGCCGTGCACCGCCTGAAGCATGCGATCGGGCAAGCCGTTCCCGAAGATCTCGCGGTTGAAGAAGGCGGCCACGGAGGCGACCCGCGCCGGGTTGCCCCCGTGCTGGGTGACGATCTCGGGCAGCCTCGAGACGACTCCCTGGATCGTTCCTTCGCCCAGATCGAACGCGAAGTTGAGCCGGTGCAGGTAGGCGGGGCTCACCCAGTCCGCTCCGCGGTCGGAGTATCCGGTCGGAGGCGTGCAGAGATACGGACGCATGCCCATGTTGTCGAGGTGCCAGTTGAGGCCGGGGCTCGCGGACAGCACCCCGGAGCCGGTGGCGCGGAGCGCGCTCACGACGTACTCGAAGGGCGTCTTCGGCTTGCGCGCCGCGGCCGGGGACCAGAACTCCTCGCTGGTAAAGAGCTCCCGGACGACACGGCGGATATCCCCTCCCGTCGAGGAGAACGTGCGGGCACAGCGCTCGACCAGACTCTCGGGGGGATCGTCCGCGACGAACCGGCGAGCCAGCTTCAAGGAGATGAAGCGCGCGGTCGCGGGATGGCCGGCGAGATGGTCGAGCAGCTTGTCGCCGTCCTCGATCCCTCCCCCCGCCGGGAGCTTCAGGCCGAAGACCTCTTTGGCTTCCGTGTCGTGCTGCTCGGCGCGGAACGCGAAGCGGCCCGGGCTCACGACGTGCATGGCCTTGACCGAATCGATCGTCCACCCGGTGAAGCAGCGGGCGGACTGGGTGACGTCGGCCTGCGTATACCCGGCGGTCACGCCCAGCGTGTGCAGCTCCATCAGCTCGCGACCGTAGTTTTCGTTGAGGCCGAGCACGCGCCGGCCGTTCACCACCGTGTCCTTCCTGCTCAAGTAGTTGTCCAGGTACACGACCATGGCCGGATGCCGGGCGGTGGCCTTGAGCAGGTCGGAGAACTTACCGAGGACGTGCGGCCGGATGGCTTCGCGCTCGTAGGAAGTGACGCTGATCCGGACGAACGCGGACCGCGCATTGACGTTGAAATGGTTGAACCAGAAATCGACGAGCGCCTCCTCGAGCTGGTTCCTCGATTCCACGGCGCGGATCAGCTTGGGGCTTTCGAAGGCTTCCACGACGTCGGAGAGGTGCGGACCTGTCTTCGGCTCCGGGAAGACGGCGAAGGTCAGGATGTCCGGGATCGAATAGTCCATCGCCTTGAACCGTGCCAGGGCCTGGTGAAGGGCAGGATCGGGAACGGGATGGAGCTGCTCGTCCAGGTAAGCCTCGATGCCCTTGGCCAGGACTTCCTTCACCTGCCCCGGCCGGGGACCGAAGCCCGCTCGGTTGAGGAGGTGGACCACGGCGGCGGGATCGTCGGCCTTGGCGGGGATGCTCATCGATCGGATCTCTCTCAGGGACTGGAGGCGAGGCGCGCCGGGGCTTTGGTCTCGGTGCCGCTCTCGCAGTCCACCGCTTCGACCCGCGATGAACGCTCGCGAGCCTCCGGATTCGAACGACGCTGGTCTTGCGCGGGTCTTTACCCACGTTGCAGGTCCCAAGCCAGCCGCAGAAGGCGCTAAGTGATTGCCATATCGATTCTTATTGGCTCGGTCCCTCTCGTGGCCCATGCCATTCTTGACCCATCTGTGTATTTCTGCCACAGTCGCACACGCCCGTGCATCTCTCCACAAAACTCGCGATCGCGCTGACGTTGATGGCCACGCTCGTACTGGGCTCGTACGGCGGTGTCCAGCTATGGCAGGAGGACAGGGATCTGCGGAACGCCGCTGACCGGGATTTCCGGCTCTTGTGCCGGGCCGTGCAGGTCTCCGTGGAGCATTTCATCCGGGAGGGGCACGAGACGAGCGTCCGCACCATGCTCGCTTCGCTCGAGCGGGAGGACTCCGGCGTCGGCGTGCACGTCTTCGATTCCGCGGGACGGCTCACCGTCGACTCCTGGGGCAGCAACGAGACGACGGAGCTGGCCCGTCAATCGGTGCGGCGGGTGGGAAGTTCCGCGCAGTCCCTGGTCTACTTCGAGGGTCCTCGTGGTCTATCCCATCTGGTTGGAGTCTTCCCACTCCGCGCGGAGGACGGGTCGAGCCTCGGCGCGGTGGCGGTCGTACGGCCGCTCGACGAGCTGCGGCGGGACCTCACGTCGGAGACGATCTCGACGATCGCTCAGATCCTGACGCTCCTGGCCGGCATCGTCGGCGTCATCTGGGTCCTGCTGTCGATCCACGTCCGCCGCCCCCTCGTGGACCTCATCGCGGCGATGCACACGGTGAGGGACGGTGATCTCGGCGGCGGCGTTCCCGTGCATCGCCGGGACGAGTTGGGAGAGGTTGCGGCCGAGTTCAACTCCATGGTGCGCGATCTCGCCGAGGCCCGGTACGAACTGATCGCGGCCGCCGACGCGCGCGCGGCACTGGAGGCCGGCTTGCTGCGAGTCGACAAGCTCGTCACGGTCGGGCAGCTCTCAGCGGGCCTCGCCCACGAGATCGGGTCGCCCCTGCAGATCCTGAACGGGCGTGCGCTCGCCCTGGCCGCCCGGACAGACCTGCCGTCCGAGGTCATCCGGAGCGCGCGGATAATGGCGGAGCAGTCGGATCGAATCGCCAGGATCGTCGAACAGCTCCTGGCGTTCGCGCGCCGCAAGCCGGCCGACATGGGAGAGATCGATATCGGGAGCGCCATACGCGCCGTCGTCGACCTGATCGAGCCTGAGGCGCGACGCCGAGGGGTCCAGACCGACTTCGAGTGCGCGGATGCGCTCCCACGGGTCGTCGCCGATGCGGATGGGGTCCAGCAGGTGGCGCTCAACCTGCTGACCAACGCGCTGCGAGCCACCCCGCGAGGTGGCCGCGTCCGGCTCGCGATGACAACCTCCTCGTTCAAGGTGGAGCAAGGCAGTCGAGAGCGACCGTCGGTGTCGTTCGTGGTAGAGGACACGGGCGGCGGCATTCCCGACGAGGTGCGGCGCCGCATCTTCGAGCCCTTCTTCACGACCTGGACGGATTTGGGAGGGACGGGCCTGGGGCTGACGGTGGTCAAGTCGATCGTCGATCAGCACGGCGGAGCGATCCTCGTGTCGTCCGCGAGAGGCTCCGGGACACGGTTCACCGTGCACTTTCCGCTCGCGGGCGTGGCGGCGGCCACCGGCGTCGTCGCCTGAGATCGTCCATGACCAAGAAACTCCTCGTTCTCGACGATGACCCGGGAGTGGTGGACTTTCTGCGCGACAGCCTCACCGACCGCGGCTTCGCCGTGGCGGGGCTGACGTCGCCGGCGGCCGCCCTGGCCCGGATCACGTCGGAACCTTTCGACCTCGTCATCACGGACGTCGAGATGCCGGAGATGCGGGGCACGGATCTGCTCTCGGCAATCCTGCAGGAAAGACCCGATCAGCTCGTCATGCTGATCACGGCGTTCGGAAGCATCGAGCTCGCCATGGCGATCATCCGCGCCGGCGCCTGCGACTTCCTCGCGAAGCCGTTCAAGATCGAGGCGCTCGTCTTTGCCATCGAGCGGGCGTTCCGCGATCGACAGATGCGCCGCGAGATCGTGCGGCTCCGGACGGTGGCTCGAGAGCAGGATCCGGGGGGCCTGGTCGCGAGGAGCGCCGCGATGCGGAACGTAGTCGAGACTGCGCGCCGGGCCGCCCGCGGGGACGCCACCGTGCTCCTTACCGGCGAGACCGGCACGGGGAAGGGCGCGATCGCCAGGCTCATCCACGACTCGAGCGCCCGACGAGACCACCCATTCCTTCACTTGAACTGTGCCTCGTTGCCCGTGAACCTGATCGAGAGCGAGCTGTTCGGCGTCCGCAAAGGAGCGTTCACGGACGCGCGGGAGGACAGGGCGGGCGTGTTCGTCGCGGCGGGCCAGGGTACTTTGTTCCTGGACGAGGTCGGAGAGCTGCCCCTGGATACCCAGGCGAAGCTGCTCCACGTGCTGGAAGCCGGAAAGGTCCGCCCCCTCGGAGGAACGTCCGAGGTGGCGGTCAAGACGCGGCTCGTCGCCGCCACGAACCGCCCTCTCGAGACGCTGCTGCGGGAGGGGCGGTTTCGTCCGGACCTTTACTACCGTCTCAACGTCATCCGCATCGAAGTCCCGCCGCTCAGGGAGCGTCGCGAAGACATCGTCCCGCTGGTGGACCTGTTCTTGAGCCGCTCCCACGAACGGCACATCCGCTCGTTGATTGGAGTGTCGGCGGCGGCCATGAGGCGGCTGGTGGCGTACCGCTGGCCGGGCAACGTACGGGAGCTGGCGAACGTGCTCGAGCGCGCGATGGCGTTGACGGACCACGACACCCTCGTCCCGGAAGACCTGGATTTCCCGAAGGACGGCGATGGCCCGGAGGCCCTGCTTTCCCGAAGCGCGGCGAGCCATCTTCCCCTGGAAGCCCTCGAACGGGCCTACGTCCGCCGGGTCATGGAGGCGCACAGGGGCAACAAGGCCGCGGCGGCGCGAGCCTTGGGCATCGATCGCCGGACTCTCTATCGGAAGCTCGGATGAGCGCTCGTCTATCGTGAGCTTCGAGCACCCGTTCCGCCGCGCGAAGTGACGGTCCACACGCCATGCGCGTGACCGGCCGCACTGCCTTGCTCCGAGTGCGCCGCGTGCACCGCATCCGGCACCCGGTCGCCCTACAATCGGCCGGATGCGCAGCACCGACCGCTTCTCGATCGAGGACGTCCGCTGCGACGTGGCCGGCGCGTCGCTCGCCGTCACCAACCTCAGCGTCGGGGGGTTCTTCGTTGCCTGCGAGCCCCCCCTGCCCCTGGGACACTCCGTAGCCTTCGATCTCGTGTTCGCCGATGGGTGGCGCGCTCCCGCGGTGGGCCGCGTGGCCTGGGTGAACGGGCAGGAGTCGGAAAGCTCCACCCTGCCCACGGGCTGCGGCATCACCATCACCAAGATCGCCTTCCCGGACAAGCTGGCCCTCGTCGACCGCTTGCGCCGCGCCGCCACCGTCCCCGACCCGCCGCGTTAGGATTGGGTTCATGGCGGAGATCGGCCGCACGCTCCTCGTCCTGGGGGGCGTGCTCGTCGTCGTCGGCCTGCTCCTCATGTTCGGGGGCCGGATCCCCGGCCTGGGCCGGCTGCCCGGCGACATCGTCTATCGGCGGGGGAGCTTCACCTTCTATTTCCCCCTCGTCACCTCGCTCCTCCTCAGCCTCCTGCTGACGGCGATCCTCGCCATCTTCCGGCGCTGATCCTGGCCGCGGCTTGCCCGCCGCCGCGATTCCGTAGGATCCTTGGCCTCTTCACGGAGCCTCGGGCCGCTCCTGTTGGGGGTGTGGGTGTCCATCAAATCCGACCGCTGGATCAGGCGTATGGCCGTCGAGCACCGGATGATCGAGCCGTTCTCGGACAAGCAGGTCCGCGACGGCGTGGTCTCGTACGGCCTGTCGTCCTACGGCTACGACGTCCGCATCGCCGACGAGTTCAAGATCTTCACCAACATCAACTCGACGATCGTGGATCCCAAGCATTTCGATCCCCGATCCTTCGTGGACTTCAAGGGCGACGTCTGCATCATCCCGCCGAACTCCTTCGCCCTCGCGCGCACCGTGGAGTACTTCCGCGTCCCCCGCAACGTGCTCTGCACCTGCGTCGGAAAGTCCACCTACGCGCGTTGCGGCATCATCGTGAACGTCACGCCCTTCGAGCCGGAGTGGGAGGGCATCGTCACCCTCGAGGTCTCCAACACCACGCCCCTGCCCGCGAAGATCTACGCGAACGAAGGGATCGCGCAGGTCCTCTTCTTCGAGGGCGACGAGCCCTGCGAGGTCTCCTACGCGGACAAGAAGGGCAAGTACCAGGCCCAGCAGACGCTGACGCTCCCGAAACTGTAGTGTCGGACGAGTAGGGGGGACAGAGGGGGTCCAGGGGGGGACGAGGAGCGAGTTCCTGGCCGGCGCCCCGCAGTCCCCCCTTGGCGCTCTGGCCGCTCCGCGAAGCGGGGCGGCCGGAGCGGTTAATGAAGACAGGAACCCATGGTCGAAGAAACCGTCACGATGGAAGGCCACCTCATCGACTCGGACATCCTGCGCAAGGCGTTCGCGCGGATCGTCGAGGGCGGAGGCGACTTCGAGGTCCTCGAATTCAAGGTCGGCAAGACCAACGATGCCCCGTCCTTCATCCGCCTGGCCGTGAGGGCGGAGGCGCCCGATGCCGTGGACCGGATCCTCGAGGACCTCAGCTACCTCGGCGCCACCGCGGAGGGGCCGGGCAAGGGACACGGGAAGAAGGGCGCGGCGAAGACCCTGGTCGAGAACGTCCGCTTCGCGCCGGCGGAGGCGGACGGGATCCTGCCCGACGAGTTCTACTCGACCACGAACTTCGACACCTTCGTGCGCGTGGACGGGAAGTGGGAGCCTGCGCGCGACCAGAAGATGGATTGCGCGCTCGTCCTGCGCGAGGGCGCGCCCACCTGCGTCAAGCAGGGCCAGGTGCGGGCGGGGGAGAGGGTGGCCCTGCGCGGGCCGGGCATCCGCGTGCGCCCGCTGGAGCGCAGCCGCGACTATTCCGTGTTCGGCTTCATGTCGAACGACGTCTCCGCGGAGACCAACAAGGGCATCGTCATCGCGGGCAGCGCGCGCGAGATGCGGCGGACCCGGGAGGCGGGGGAGAAGATCGTGGTGGTGGCCGGTCCCGCCATCGTCCATTCCGGTGGCGACGTCGCGCTCGCGCGCCTCGTGCGTGACGGGTGGGTGGACGTGCTGCTCACGGGCAACGCGTTCGCGACGCACGACCTCGAGAAGGCGATCCTCAAGACCAGCCTGGGCGTGTGCCAGATGAGCGGCCGCGCCATCGAAGGAGGCAGCCGCCATCACCTCTGGACGATCAACGCCGTCAACCGCGCCGGCGGCATCCGGCCCGCCGTCGAGTCCGGCCTCGTCCCCTCCGGCGTCATGTACGAGGTGGTGAAGAAGGGCATCCCGTTCGTCCTGGCCGGCTCCATCCGTGACGACGGGCCCCTGAAGGACGTCATCACGGACACGCTGGCGGCGCAGAAGGCGTACGTCGGTGCCCTGCGCGGGGCGGGCATGTGCCTCATGCTCGCCTCCGCGCTCCATTCCATCGCCGTGGGCAACCTGCTGCCCGCCCGCGTGCGCACGGTGTGCGTCGACATGGCGGAGTCGGTGCCGGTCAAGCTCTCGAACCGCGGAACGATGCAGGCCGTCGGCCTCGTCACCGACGTGGGGTTCTTCCTGGAGCGCCTGGAATCGGAGCTGGCCGGCTAGGCATGGCTCGTGCAAGCGAGCAGTCGAGGAGCTGCTCGATGACGATCGCCGCCGCCGTGCTCGCCTTGTTCGGGGGGGCCGCCCCCTCTGCCGCGTTCCATTCCCCCACGGAGCTTCAGGCCTGGCTCACGTACTACCATCGCGAGCCCCGCCCGGAGCTCGTCGTGGCCGCGCTGGTGGCGCTCGAGAGCGAGCTGCCGCGACATGGGTCCACCCTCGAGGCGGAGGCGGCGCGAGGAGGCATGCGCTCGTTCTTCGGCCGCGTCCTGGCCAAGAGCCCCGACGCCGTGGTCGAGGTCGAAGGGCACCCCTTCGCGCCGGGCACCCGCCGCTTCGTGGCGGAGGCGCTCTGGCGGTGCGGCACGAAGGCGTGCGCGAGCGCGCTCGCGCGGTGGGGGGTGGACGCGGGGTCTCCCGCGCCGGACATCCGCGCCGTGCCCGTGGATTCACGCGCCGCCATCGATGACCTGTGGGCGAGCTACTCCGCCACGGGCGATCGAGCGTACGTGGAGCGGGTCATTGCCGCCCTGCCCGCCTCTCCCGCGCCGGACGCGCCCGCCGGCGGCGTAGGCGCGGCCGCCCTGCGGTCGCTCACCAGCAGCGCGATCGCGGATCCGGACGTGCTGGCCGTGTGCATCGACTCCGCGGCCACGGCGGCACCGGGCCGCAAGGCGGTGCTGGACGACATCGTCCGCCGCGCCCGCCGCGCCCGCGGAGAGGATCCCGGCTAAGCTCTCCCAGGTATGTGGGTGTTCCTCGTCGCCCTCGTGCTCGCCGCCCTGGCGGGTCCGGTCGCGGCCGCTCCGGCGTCCGCTCCCATCGCGGACTATTCCGTCGAGGCCGGTGACGGCGCGCGCGAGCTGCGCGTGCAGGCCGCCTTCACGGAGGGCCCTTCCGGCGGCGACCTCGTGTTCGAGGACGGGATGGGCCGCTACGTGCGCGAGGCGGAGGTGGCGAGCGGTAGGACATGGACGGCGGCCACGGTCGAGGACGACACGCTGCGCACCACCGGCTGTCGGCGCGGCTGCCGGGTGCGCTATCGCTTCGGGCTCGACGAGGCGGCCCGCGGCGCGCGCAATCGCAACTCCGCGTTCGAGCAGGGCGGCGCGCTGGTGGCCGCGCCTTCGGTCTGGCTGGTCCGTCCAGCGGTCCGGGGTCCCGGCCGCTACCGCCTGCGCGTGACGACGCCCGCGGGCATTTCCTTCGCCACCGGGATCTTTCCGGCGGGACCCGGGACGTACGAAGCGGACCTGGCCGACCTTCCCGAGGCGCCGTACTCGGCCTTCGGGCCCTTCGAAACCGCGCACATCCGCGTGACCGGGGGCGAAGTGGAGGTCGCGGTCCTGCCGGGGGAGACGGGGCTGGATCGGACCACGCTCCTGGCCTGGGTGGAGCGGGCGGCGGGCGACGTGGCCTCGTACTACGGCCGGTTCCCCTTGCCGCGCGCGCTGGTCATCCTGATTCCAGGCGGCCGCCGCGGGGTGGGGTTCGGCACCACGATGGGCAACGGCGGCGGGTCGATCATGATCTGGGTGGGCGCGGCGGTTAGCGAGACCGACCTGCGCCGCGACTGGGTCCTCACCCACGAGATGGTCCACCTGGGCCTGCCCAACCTCCCCCGCGCCCAGCATTGGATGGAGGAGGGGCTGGCCACCTACGTGGAGCCGATTGCGCGCGCCCGCCACGGCCACCTGACGGTGGAGGAGGTGTGGACCGACCTCGTGCGCCGCACGCCGCAGGGCGTGCCCGGTGCAGGCGGCCTCGACGCAAGCCGCGGCTTCCAGGCCATCTACTGGGGAGGCGCGCTGTTCTGGCTCCTGGCCGACGTGGAGATCCGCGAGCGAACGGACAACCGGCGGTCGCTGGAGGACGCGCTGCGCGGGATCCTCGACGCCGGAGGCAGCATCGCCGTCACATGGCCCGTGGAGCGCACGCTGGCGGCGGCCGACCGCGCCGTCAGCGTCCCCGTGCTGGGCCCGCTCTATGCCCGCCTGGCGCAGTCGGCGCCGCAGGTGGATCTGGCGGCTCTCTGGGCGCGCCTGGGGCTGGAGGACGCGGGGGGCATCCACTTCCGCGATGACGCGCCGCTGGCGCGCATCAGGAGGGCGATTACAGAGCCGCCTACGGCGGCGTCACGCGGGGCCCGCTAGCTAGACGGCGTTCGTAGCTGACAGACCGACCTGGCCACAAGCCTCTTATCTGTTAACCGCGTGAGTCGCGTGGCGCCGACGTTCCCCGATCGCTCGACCCAGACTCTTCCTTTTTTGGGTCTGACAGATTTCTCACGAGATTCTCCAGGGGCAACGCGAGGGAGTTCACGGAGTCTTACGAGAATCGCGGTCTGGCCTCGCGCAAGCCCCGCGGAGCCAGTCAAGGGTCCAAGGCCAACTCGCGCGACCAAACCATCCGCCGCGTGCGTCCTGAAGCCGTCGAGGCGGGCCAAAAACGTGTGTCATCTCTCGATGTTATGAAGAGACATGAACACGAACCTCCTTGCCATCGCGGCACAGCTTTCCGACGACGCGCTTCGGGCCAAGGTGAAGCTCCTGGCTCTGTGCTCCCGCGAAGTGACCGTGGAGCTGATCGCGCACCTTGCCGTGCTCGAAGTGCGCAAGCTCCACTGTTCCGAGGGCCCGGGTTCACTCTTCCGGTATTGCACCGAGATCCTCAGGTTTTCCGAGGCGGCCGCTTGTAACCGCATCAAGGCTGCGCGGGCCGCTCGGAAGTTTCCTGTGATCCTCGACCTGCTGGCGGACGGATCCGTGAACCTGACCACCGTCCGTCTCCTTGCGCCACACCTGAGGCCGGAGAATCACCGGGCCATCCTCGCGGAGGCGACAGGTATGACACGGAGGCAGGTCGACAAGCTGGTGGCCCGTCTCGCCCCCCAGCCCGACGTTCCGCCATCCATCCGGAAGCTGCCCGCGCCGACCGTCGTTGCCGCGGTACCCGCCACGGTAACGCCCGGGTTGGAGCGGCCGACGGCCGCTCCAACGGCCTCGGGCCAGAGCCCAGTGAGCCCGATGACGGAGGGAGCAACGGCGGAGAGACCAACGATTGCGGCGGCATTGCCGCCCGTAGTCAAGGGGCCGGCGATCGCTCCGCTCTCGCCAGAACGTTACCGCGTACAGTTCACGGTCGGTCCGGAGACCGAGGGACAGCTCCGACGCCTCCAGGACCTTCTGCGCGGGGAGATCCCGGACGGCGATCCCGGTGCCATCTTTGCTCGCGCGCTCCCGCTGCTCTTGCGAGAGGTCGAGAGGAGGAAGTTCGCCGCCACCACGAAGCCGCGGCCGGGCCGCGGCACGAAGGCGCGTTCCCGGCATGTCCCTGCGGACGTCCAGCGAAAGGCGTGGCAGTGCGACGGCGGGCAGTGCGGCTATGTCTCGAAGGATGGGCGCCGGTGCACCGAGCGCAGCTACCTCGAGTTCCACCATGCCGAGCCGTATTCCTTCGGCGGTGAAGCGACCGTCGAGAACATCTCGCTGCGCTGCCGGGGTCACAACGTCTACGAGGCCGAGTTGATCTTCGGCCCTTATGACCCGTCCCGCGTACGCGAGACTCCGGCGGTGTACGGACACTCAGGAGGCTACTGGTCCCGGGACCAGTAGCCAGGTCGCGGATCGGCCTCCGGATCAGCGCATGGCGCGGAGAGTGCGCGCCATCGCGCCGGCGAGCCTGGGTCAGATGGCCCCTGAGTGCGATCGAGGGACCGCTCGATGGCGCAAGTCGCGGGCGGCCGCGCCATCCGACGGGCAGTCCCGGAGGCGCTATTCCTCCGCCATGAACGGGTACTTGTAATCCCGCGGCGGCGCGAACGTCTCCTTGATCGTGCGCGCGCTGACCCAGCGCACCAGGTTCAGCTTCGAGCCCGCCTTGTCGTTCGTGCCCGAGGCGCGGGCCCCGCCAAACGGCTGCTGGCCGACCACGGCCCCCGTCGGCTTGTCGTTGACGTAGAAGTTGCCGGCGGCGTGGCGCAGACCGGACGAGGCCTCGCGCACGGCGCGCCGGTCCTGGGCGAAGACGGATCCGGTCAGCGCGTACGGTGAGGTCGAGTCGACGACCTGGAGCGTCTCCGTCCAGCGCGCGTCGTCGTAGACGTGCGCGGTGACCACGGGACCGAAGATCTCCTCGCAGAGCAGGCGATGCCCGGCGTCGTCCGCCTCCACCAGCGTCGGCTCGATGAACCAGCCTTTCTCGCCGCGGGCGCCGCCGCCGGCGACGATCTTCGCGCTTCGCTTCGCTTCGGCCAGGTACTCGCTGATCTTCTCGAACGCGCGCGCGTCGATGACCGCGCCCATGAAGTTGCGGAAGTCGGTCACGTCGCCCATCTTGATCTCGCGCATCATGGCCACCGCGCGGTCGCGCACGTCGGGCCAGAGCGACCGCGGCACGTAGGCGCGGCTCGCCGCCGAGCACTTCTGGCCCTGGTACTCGAACCCGCCGCGCACGATGGCGACGGCGAGGGCCTGCGCATCGGCGGAAGGGTGGGCCACGATGAAGTCCTTGCCCCCCGTCTCGCCCACGATCCGGGGGTACGAGCGGTAGCGCGACATCCCGGCCCCGATCGTCTTCCACATCGAGTTGAAGACCGAGGTGGACCCGGTGAAATGGACGCCGGCGAGGTCGCGGTGGCTCAGCGCCGTCTCCGTGATCATGGCCGCGTCGCCCGCCACGAGGTTGATGACGCCCGGCGGCAGCCCTGCCTCCTGCAGGAGGCGCAGCGTGTACCAGGCGGAGAGCATCGCGGACGAGGCGGGCTTCCAGAGGACGGTGTTGCCCATGAGGGCGGGCGCGGTGGGAAGGTTCCCGCCGATGGCCGTGAAGTTGAACGGCGTGATCGCGTAGACGAACCCTTCGAGGGGCCGGTATTCGAGCTGGTTCCAGACGCCGCGATCGGAGATCGGCTGCTCCTCGTGGAGCTGCTGGGCGTAGAAGGGGTTGAACCGCCAGAAGTCCGCCATCTCGCAGGCGGAGTCGATCTCGGCCTGGAAGATCGTCTTCGACTGGCCGAGCATGGTGGCGGCGTTGAGGACGGGGCGCCAGGTCGTGGCCAGTAGCTCGGCCGCTTTCAGAAAGATCGCGGCGCGATCCTCCAGAGGCCAGGCCGACCAGTCGCGGTGGGCCTCGGCGGCGGCCGCGATCGCCCGCTCGACGTCCTCGCGGCGCGCGCGATGCCAGCGCGCCACGATGTGCCCGTGGTCGTGCGGCATGACCGTGTTCGTGGTCTCGCCCGTGCGCACCTCGCGCCCGCCGATGACGAGAGGGATCTCGATCGTCTCCCCTGCCATCTGCTTCAGGCGCGCCTTCACCTCGGCCTTCTCCGGCGAGCCGGGCGCGTACGCCTTGACCGGCTCGTTGACGGGAGGAGGCACGCGGCGGTGGCCGCCAAACGCCGCGGTCACGGCCGAGAAGGGCGGGACGCGATCCTCACCGGATTTGGGGAATGTCTCGGGCACGGGTGTGTCCTCCTGTGGGAATGCTAACCCCGGCGGCCTCCGCTCCGGCGCCGGTCCGATCCGCGAGGACGGGCCGCAGCAGCGCGCCCAGCGCGTCCAGGCGGTACGACCCGTCGGACGGATTGTGGTAGCCGAGCGCGCGCTCCTCCGCCGTGAGCTGTCCGAAGTCCTTCATCGGCTCGAAGGCGTGCCCCTCGTGCCACTCGTTGAACGAGTTGATGTACACGAGGAAGAACCCGCGGCGGGCGTTGGAGAGCGCGGGATCGGTCTGCACGGCGAGCGTGGCCTGGAAGGCGGAGGCGATGCGCATCTGGCTCAGGCGGGCCGCGCGCTCGCGCTCCTCGCTGCGCGACCAGTCGATGACCGCCTCCGTGGGCGGGGCGAAGGCGGGCGGCGCGTAGCACGATCCCGGAGGGGCCTCGCGGTCCAGGATCATGTCGAAGCCGGGATTGACGTTGAACGAGAACACGAGGTCGTTGGCCGACGCTCCCGCGGCGTACCCCGCGTAACGGTCGGGCGCGATGTAGTTGTCGAAGACCGTGATCCCGTCGAAGCCCGACGCCACCGTGCGCGTCCAGTGGAGCGAATCGGCCAGGAGCGTGACGTGGTCGAACTGTCCGCGCAAGGCGTCCCGGATCTCGTCCGTCTGCGAGCGCCACTGCGCGTCCGTCGTGTAGTTCGAGATGGGGCTCGTCTGGCCGTGGCAGTCCGTGGAATCGGTGGGCAGGATGCAGGCGAACCCCTTGAAGAGCGGGCCCTCGCGGCCGTCCGCGCTGCGCAGCAGCAGCAGCGCGTCGAAGCCCCGCTTCTCTCCGTACTCGCGGACGAGGTAGCGCACGTCCTTGGCGAAGACCTTGCCGCGGTCGTCGCGATAGGGCTCCAGGCAGAAGGTCACCTTGATGTCGTAGTGCGCCATCACGTCCATCACGTCGTGGACGGCGGCGTCCGTGTAGTGGCCGATGCCCCACCAGCTGAGGGCGATCGCACCCACGCCGGAGTCGGCGATCCAGCGCGCCTGCTGCTCGAGCACGGCGCGCGCGCGCGAATCGTACGGACCCAGCCGCGGGACGTAGTTCGAAGAAAGGTCGAGCGGAGGCCGCCGGTCGAGATAGTCCCAGTGGAGGTAGTCGGGCGGGCCGCCGTACCAGGGATAGAAATCGAAGATGAAATGGCGCCGGAGGTCGGAGAAGCGCTGGGCGAGCGTCGGCAGCGTCGCCGGCGAGGGAGCCACGACCGGCGGTCCCGCGGCCAGGGCGGGCCTGGCCCAGGTCGCGGCCAGCGAAGCGGCCGGCCAGGCGAGCGCGGCGCGGCCCGCCCTCTCCAGGAACGCACGCCGGGTGTGGATGGCCCCCACTTTCAGTCTCCCCAGACGATTGTAGGCCTGGGGGGCACCGGCGGCGCCACCGCCCTCAGGGGCGGCGATGACTCGCGATCTCATCCAGGCGGCCGTCGACCTGGGTGACCAGGGACGCGACCAGATCGGCCACGTCGCGATAGAACGGCCGATCGATCCGCTCGTCCCGGAGGCGCTGGACGATGTAGGCGCGGGCCCGCGCGTTGCCCTCCGTGCCCGTCTGCCGGCCCTCCATGTCGGGTGCGGACAGGCGGCGCGCGTCCTCGAGGAGCTGTCCCTCGTCCACGTTCGCGGCCCCCCGCGCGCCTCCGGGCAGCGTCGCGTGGAGCCGCCCCTTCTCGATGGCGGTCGCGGCGCCCAGCCACACCGCGAGGAGCGCGAGGACGGCTAGCCGCCGGAGGATCCCGCGGCGAGTCGGCCAGTGCAGCCGCATGGCGACGATCCTAACCGGATGACGGCGGCGGGGGAGTGAGGCACGATGAGGGCGCCTGCGCGCCATGTGGTCCACCCTCGTCGATTCGCTCGTCTACTTCCCCGACCGGGAGCTTTACGGCGACCCCGCGGACGTGGGGCTCGCCTTCACCGACCTCACCATCCCGACCGAGGACGGAGAGCGCCTGCACGCCTGGTGGGTCCCCACGCGAAAGGCGCCCGCGCGCGGCCACGTCCTCTTCTTCCACGGCAACGCCGGCAACGTGTCGCATCGGCTCGAGCACGCGCTGGCCCTCACCGCCGCCGGCCTCGACGTCCTTCTCCTCGACTACCGCGGCTACGGCCGCAGCACGGGCCGGCCGGGCGAGGAAGGGCTGGCTCGGGACGCGCGCGCGGCTCGGGCCGCGCTGGTGGCGGGCGGAGAAGTGGACCCGGCGCGCCTGGTCTACATGGGGGAGTCACTGGGGGGCGCGGTCGCGCTCCGGCTCGCGCTGGAGGAGGCGCCCCTCGCTTGCGTGCTGCAGTCCACCTTCACGAGCCTGCGCGACGTGGCGCGCCAGCACTATCCGGCCGCGCTCTCCGCGCTGGCCGGGGACGCCTATCCCAACCGGGAACGAATCGGCCGCGTGCGCGCGCCGGTCTTGATCCTGCACGGCGAGCTCGACGAGATCGTTCCCGTGGGGCACGCGGAGGCCCTGTTCGAGGCGGCCCGGGAGCCGCGGCGGTTGCACGTCGTGTCCGGAGCGGGACACAACGACCTGGTGCAGGCGATGGGTCCGTCCTACGGGACCGAGGTGGCCGCCTGGTTGCGGTGACGGCCGTCGATCGCGTGATCGCGGTGGGCGCGCTGGTGGTGTTGACGGGAGTGGCGCTCGCGCTTCCGCCTCGTCCGTTCGGCGATGCGCCGGAGTATCT
>WNFC01010129.1_pt1 | contig 18374 bp, 17 predicted proteins | sample 5400541 | NCBI WGS metagenome assembly WNFC01 (sample SAMN13153342, study PRJNA577476) | soil metagenome | isolation source: 120 cm saprolite under Douglas fir tree site 2 hole 2 replicate 1 | place: USA:California | collected 2015-04-18 | reverse complement strand
GCAATCGGTGCTGAGCAGAGCAGCAATTCCATCTTGATGCTGGGCGGTGAGAGCGGTGGAGGGACGAATTTCAACGTTGTGCCGGAGCAATGCTGGTTCACCGTCGACCGGCGCATCAACCCGGAAGAAGATCTCGACGCGGAAAAAGACCGGCTCACCGGAGTGCTCGAAAAGTGTCGGCGTGACGGTATTCGCCTGGAGTGGGAGATTTTGCAGGAAGGCCGAGCGGCCGCGTGCTCGGCGGAGGAGAAGCTAGGCCGTGCGCTCACGCAAAGCGTGCAGGCCGTAGTTGGCGAGGCACCGCGATTTGAGATGTGTCCCGGTTTGCTGGAGATTCGCTTTTACAGCGCGCTGGGAATTCCAGCCTACGCGTATGGACCCGGGTTGCTCGCGGTTGCACACGGGCCGCAGGAATACGTCGATTTGCGCAAGGTGCGCGATTGCGCCGCGATTTACGCGCTCACAGCAATCGAGATGTTGAACGCGTGAATACTTCGAGTCGTCTATGGCAGGCCAAAGCTGAATAACGCGGAGCCGGCGGCTACCGCGACATACTCTTTTCCGTCGATGGCGTAAGCCATCGGCGACGAGTACACCGACGCGCCGGCTTGGAAGTGCCACAGCGCTTTGCCGCTCGCGGCGTCCAGCGCGATAAAGTTTCCCTCCGCGTCGCCGGTGAAGACCAGGCCGCCCGCGGTCGAGAGCACTCCGGACCATGTGGGCGACGGATGCTTCCATTCCCATTTGATTTTTCCGGTGTCGGGATCGATCGCGCGGAGCGCGCCCCAAAACGGCTCGGCATCATCGTTGGGAAAATACGCGCTGCCGTAATACGCGTGGCCTGCCTGGTAAGGCTGCGCCGCGGTGCTGAAAATGTCGCACTGTTCGCGCGCGGTCACGTAGAACAATCCGGTTTGCGGGTCGAAGGTGGGCGACATCCAGTTTGTCGCGCCAGCGGCGCCGGGGCAGACGCGGCTACCCTCCGGAGTGGGGCTCGCTTCCTTGTTGCCGACCGGGCGCCCCTCCGCGTCCTTGCTGCTGCTCCAGGTAACTTTGGCAAACGTGCTCGAGAAGAGTAACTTGCCGTGGCTGCGGTCGATCACGTAGAAGAAGCCGTTGCGGTCGGCCTGAATCAGCAGGTGCTTGCCGTCGCGCTCCAGCAATACCGGCACTTGCGTGGCGTCGTAATCGTGCTCGTCGTGCTTGGTAAACTGGAAATACCATTTCAGCTTGCCAGTGTCCACGTCCAGGGCCAGGAGTGAATTGCTGTAGAGGTTGTCGCCCGCGCGCCCCTCGCCGCGATTGGAAGGCGACGGATTGCCGGTCGTCCAGAACGTCGTGTTGGTTGCCGGATCGTACGAGCCGGTGATCCACGCAGGAGCGCCGCCAGTTTTCCAGGACTCGCCTTCCCAGCTTTCGTGACCAGGTTCGCTCGGACCGGGAATGGTGTAGAAACGCCATTTGCGCTCGCCGGTATTTGCGTCGTACGCGTCGATGAATCCGCGAATGCCATACTCACCGCCGCTGACCCCGGCGATGACCAGATTTTTCACGGCCAGCGGCGCCAGCGTGATGCTGTAGCCCTTGGTGTAATCGAAAGCGTTCACATCCCACACGACGTTGCCGGTCTTGCCATCGAGCGCGATTACGTGCGAATCCAGTGTGCCCAGGAAGACTTTATCGCCGAGAATGGCCAGACCGCGATTGATGCGCCCGCAGCACGGCCGAATGTCGGCTGGCAGCGCGCGCTGGTATTGCCAGATGGGCCTGCCGGTGCGCGCGTCCAAAGCGAAAGCGCGGTCGTCTTGGCCCGTGCCATACAGCACGCCGTCGACCACCAGGGGCGTGGCTTCAAATTTTCCGCCGGCCATGGTCTGGTACGCCCACTTCGGCACCAGCGCATGCGCGTTGGCCGTATTGATCTGGTCGAGCGTGCTAAACCGGCGACCCGCGTAGTCGCCCGAATAGGTCAGCCAATTCTGCGGCTCCTTCGCGGAATCGAGCAGGCGTTGGGGCGTCACCTGCGCCTGGGCAATTCCACTGAACAAACCGCAAATTACCATTGTTGCCGTCGCGCAAATCGTATGCCTCATCACTAGCCTCGCACCGCCGTCTTGATGAACAAGGATTCTAAGCACCCTCTAGACGCCCTCAACCAACACTATGTTGGTTTTCGCCGCTTTGAGCATTGCAGCCTTCATTTCTCCATATTCTTCGCATCCGTACCAACGTTTTGCCTGCTCCATATTTGGAAATTCCAGCACGACCACTCGCGCGGGCTGCCAGTCTCCTTCCATCACTTCGAATTGGCCTCCGCGCACGATGTAGCGCCCGCCATACTTTGTCAGCGTCCCAGGCACGCGCTCCAGGTATTCCCGCATTCCTGCAGGGTTGTGAACATCCACATCGACGATAAAGTAGGCTGGCATCTTTACCCCCAATTCAGCGCTCACAACTCACTTGCTGCCTCCCAGGCTCAGTAGATAGGCAACAATGTCCTGCAAATCTTTCTCCGGCACCATTTTCTCGTCGTACTTCGGCATCAACGACTCGCGGCTCTTGTCGAAGGATCGCAGCTTGTCTTTCTCGAAAAGGTGAAGCTGCTCGCGCATATCGAGCATTTGCAGCGTGAAGTTGTCCTCGTTCAGGACCACGCCCTGGAATTTCTGGCCGCGATCGTCGACCACCGTCACGGTCTCGTACTCCTGCGAGAACTCCTTCATGGCTTCCGAAATTCCCTGCGCCAGGCGCCGGCTGGGATTGCGCACGGAATCGACAATGTATTCAATCGACCGGGCAGAGCCCGTGGCCGTCAGGTCCGGACCGAGACGGCCGCCTTTGCCTTCAATCATGTGGCACGTGGCGCACGCCGCTGAGCCGGTGAAAAGTTCTTTGCCGTGCGCGGCATTTCCCGTCGGCGGGCCTGAAGTTTTCACTTGCACGCTGCGAATGTAGGAAATCACCTGCCAGATTTCCTCTTCGGTCATGCCGACGCCTTGCTGCGTCGCGCCATTCTGAGGCATGGCCGTGCCAGGAACTCCTTCGTTGATCGTACGAAACAAATCCGCGTCGGCATTTCCGTGCTTCTTCCGCGCGCGCGTCAGGTCCGGACCGCGTCCGCCGCCGCGGGCGCCCAGCCCGTGGCAAAACGCGCAGTTGGCGCGAAATTCAAATTCCCCCAGCTTCGCGGCGTTGGAATCATTGGCCAGCGGATTTTTGTCCTGCGCGCGTACGGAGTTCGCAACAGCAAGAAAATGCGCCGCCGCAAGGATAGCGAGAACTCCCATATACCGTCCGGGCGCACGTGAGAAAGCAATCCCCATACTTCCTCCTGCATCGAAGCACGCCAAAAATTTGTCCGCACTATACCACCGCAAGGCGCAAAATCGCTCCGCGCCCTACTTAATAAAGTTGGTACTCACTCAGTTCTTTGCAGGAGGCACGGCGGGCAGGAGCTTAGTCTTGCGTTCCGACAGGTTTTCTCGCCTCATCATATCGGTGTACTCGGCAATTTCGTCATCGATCTTCTTGATTTCCAAAGCAAGCTCAAGATCATGCGGATTTCGCGAATATTTCTTGAACAGCGAGTTCCTCTTGTCGCTCAAGTCTCCGCGTTTTTTCTTCCAAAGATCCTTGCCTGCCAACGTGGGGTTGCCCATGCAACCAGTGTGGACGCGTTTTGGCATTATTGATACAGATTAGTGTCGCTTGGTGCCCGCCCCGTCATTCGGGTTAGGGCGCCTCGGGCCTCGCTTTCGAGTCCGCCTCCCGATTCTGTACTGCCGCATGCGAAGAGTTTGACATGGGCCTGTCGCTGGCCTAGTATCCGCGGCAATACCGCAAGGCATGGCGAGGAATGGTGCATGAGCGATTGGGTGCACATACAGGCGGATTCCGGGGAACAGTTGATGCAGTTGCATCACTTTTCGATTGTGAAGGAGCAGCCCAGCGGTAACGTGACATTTGCGATCACCGTGAAGGAGTTTGCCGTGCCGCCTCCCGGGCAGCACCTGAGATTTTATGCGGAGGCCGACAAGGCCGTGAACCAGAAGACCGCTTCGTTTGTTCCGTGCGGATGGGGGCCTTCGATTTTTTCGGCCCTAGGAGATTGCGTGCGGCTGATCCGGCAGTTTCCGTACGAAGGCGAGGAGCGTGCGGCGCCGTGATCCTGCATTTCACAAGACGAACACTGCAGCCAGGTGTGGCCGTGCTCGCGATGCAGGGCAGCATACATTGTGGGCCGGAATGCGCGCGGCTGGAGCGCGAGGTGGAAGGGATGATCGCGGCTGGCGAAACGCGGGTGATTTTTGATATGGCCGGCGTCACCCATGCCGACAGCGCGGCGATTGGCTCGATCGTAAGGTGCTTGACGAAGCTGAAAAGTGCAGGTGGGGCGCTGCGTATCGCTGCGGTACAGCCGATGATTGACTATAGCGTGAAATTGACGCGGGTGAATAAGCTGATCGAGATATTCCCCACCGTGGAGCTAGCCGCGAAGGGATTTTCCGCGCCGGAGACAAGTGCAGGTCAGCAGGCCTGACATATCGAAAACTGCAACAGGGCGATGCACAGTAAAGTAGCTCCCTTCACCGTCCGATCCCCGGACGTTCCGGTTCGTCGCTTGCATCCGCGATCTCTAGATGTTCCGCATTTTCATTTGGACAGGAACAGACGAGGCCAACTACTTTAGGCACGAAGCAGGAGAACCGATGCTAACGGACAACTACGCAAATGTAAACGGCATTCGCCTGCACTACGTCACCTCCGGAACAGGTCCGCTCATCCTGTTTCTACACGGTTTCCCGGAGTTCTGGTATGCCTGGAAGAATCAACTGACCGACTTCGGCCGCGATCATCAAGCCGTCGCGCTCGACATGCGCGGCTTCAATCTCTCCGACAAGCCCACTGACGTCGCTCAGTATCGCCTCAATGTCTTAGTCGAGGACATTCGCGCCTTCGCCGCTCATCTTTCTCCCGCCAAGAAGTTTGTTCTCGTGGGTCACGACTGGGGTGGCTTTGTAGCCTGGGCCTTCGCCATTGCTCACGCGGAAGCACTCGAGAAATTGGTGATCATCAACGCCCCGCATCCCGCCGTTTTCGCGCGCCTCTTGACTTCCGATCCCGCCCAGCAAAAGGCCAGCGAGTACATGGAAATATTCCGCAGCGCTCAAGCCGAACAGATTCTCTCGGCCAACAATTTTGACATTCTGGCCAACAAGGTCATGGTCTTCGGCTCGAAAAACGGCCTGCTGCCCGAAGACAAGCCCGAATACGCAAAAGCCTGGTCGCAGCCCGGCGCGCTCACCGGCGGTCTCAACTACTATCGCGCCAATCGAGTCAGCGCGCCGCCGCTGGCCGATCCCGCGAATGCATCATCCTTCGCGGTCAACGTTCCCACCCTGGTCATCTGGGGCGAAAAGGATCCCGCCTTGGTCCCACAAAACCTCGATGGCCTCGGTGAGTTCGTTCCGCAATTAACCATCAAACGCATTCCCGAAGCCTCTCACTGGCTCGTCCACAGACAATCTGCCGAGGTAACCGCTTACATCCGCGAGTTCCTCCAAACAGTGCAGCGAGGCAAAGCTAAGGCATAGGCTTAGGGATCAAAGCTTGCTTAGGCAGAGATTTTTGCACACCCGTGCACAGATTTTCACAACTTTGGCGTGAGATTTCGATTGACGACAATAACGAGAAAAACTATCCTCACGCCAGATTGAACCGGAAGCGTAAAAGCTTTGCGGCTCAGTTCATAGAGGGCGCAAAAAGCCTAACGGTGGATGCGCCCTCATTTTTTTGCCGTGACGGGCCTTCTCTCGTGCAACCGCAAATCAGTTATGTCGCCGCGGCAGTGGATAGCCACCAACCTTTGCCAGCGCACCAACAGCTCTCATCAGGCGTCGTGTTACGCCGTAACGACCGCACGTTTCTCGAATCACCCCGCGCAAATGCTTTGGCGAGCTTCGCCGCAGTCTCCTCGTCACGAGCCCCGATGCACGGGATGAACATCGCTGGACACACGAACCGCGCCTCGTAACGATCGTTCGACGCGCGCGTTATCAGCAGCATGCCTCCCGCGCCCGGCATGCCACCCGGACCATCCGCCGGCGTCAAAGGGAAGAGCAATCGGCCAGTCAGCCGCAATGCATCGACCCAGATATCCAGCGGAGCGGTGGCTCCGGCGTTGACGTAGATCGCATCGCATTCCGGCAGTGTTCCTTCCGTGCCCGAACGGTGATGTGCGGCAACATTGGGCAAATTAGCCAGGTTGCGCGCAGCTTCCTGCGCAAGGTCCTGCTCGATCTCATACGCGGCAACCGAACCTGTCGGTCCCGTAAGCTTTGCCAGCAGGGCCGTGTAATAGCCCGTCCCGGCGCCAATGTGGATTGTCGTCTCCCCCTCCCTCACGTTCAGCGCCGCAAGACAAATAGCGTGCAGAGCCGGCTGCCCATTGTTGATTTTGCGCTCCGGCGCAAGCCCCACCACCACGTCCTGGCACAAGAAAGCCGGATCGGCCGACGGTGTCTCAATGTACCCGCCGCCGGTAAATATCTTCCATGGCCCCGGCCCCACGAAGCGCTCCCGAGGCACAGACGCAAAGGCATTCCTAAGCCGGCCGTCCTCCTTCGCAGCCCGTGCGTTAGCAGTAACCAAGTCCGCAAAAAACGCTCGATGACTCTCCAACCGGTCCACGCCTCGCCCTCCCCCGCCGCGCCAAAGTCTATCCTAGGCGACACATCGATCCCTCTAACAGCGGCGGCTCGCTCCCCTGTGCCAATTCGCCTAATTCCAGTCATCAAGATGAAACCCATCACTCCCCTTACATTTCTTGCGAAATGTGCACTATCGCACAGTATTGACGCTCACAAAGCTTGATACTGGGGTCGCGAAGTTTTTAGAAGGAGACTCATGTTCAAGATCTCGAGTATCACGCTTTCAGTCGTTATGGCGCTAGGCGCATCGGCGCAAGCGCAGGCCCAAACGCAAGTGCCGGCGGATTCCGGCAATCCAACACCGACGTACCGAATCAACGTAGTCAGCCGTACAACCCGCGCGGTGAGCTATAGACACCGCAGTGGGGCCACAAAGATCAATTTCCAAGGGACCGAGTTGATGCCTGGCGCGGCAGGCGAGGCCAAAGTCGAGAGCAAGCGCGGGACGCTGGCAATCGAAGCCGAATTTTCCGGACTAAACAGGCCCACCAGTTTTGGCAACGAGTATCTGACCTATGTCCTGTGGGCCATTTCGCCGGAAGGCCGGCCCGTGAACATCGGCGAAGTTTTGGTGGGCGATAACCACCGCAGCAAGCTGGACGTCACCACGGACCTGCAGGCTTTCGCGCTGATCGTCACTGCGGAGCCTTATTATGCCGTGCGCCGTCCCAGCAACCTCGTGGTCCTCGAGAACGCTATTCGCCCGGACACCGTCGGCGCTACCGAGGCCGTGGACGCCAAGTATGAATTGATCGATCGCGGCGGCTACATTCCCACCGGCTATAAATTCGACCCGGTTATTCTGAACGCCAAATTGCCGCTCGAATTCTTTGAAGCGCGCAATGCCGTCCGCATAGCGCAATCTGCCGGCGCCGAAAGATACGCCGCAGCAAGCTACCAAAAGGCCGTTGGCCAGATGAACGAGGCCGATGCCGTCGCCACCACCAAGCATGAAAACAAGAAGTCGCTTGTCGCCTTGTCCCGCGAAGTCGTGCAGACCGCGGAAGACGCTCGTGAAATCGCCGTGAAGCATATCGACGAAGAACGCGCCGAGTCCGAACGCGCCGCGGGTGCCGGACGTGAAGCTAACGCCAAGGCTCGTGCCAGCGAGGAATCGCAGCGCCGGGTCAACGCCGAAGCCGTTACCGCTGACGCCGTTCGCCAGCGTGATGACGCAGACCGCAAGAACCTCGATGCGCAAGCCGCCGCCCGACAGGCTCGCAGCCTCCTCCGATGCGCAGCTTCAACAAGCCGTTCGCGACCGCGAAGAGCTTCGTGCGCGTCTCCTCCAGCAATTCAGCTTGATCCTGGAAACTCGCGACACCGCTCGCGGCCTGGTCGTCAATATGTCGGACGTGCTCTTTGACTCCGGCAAGTTCACGCTCCGTCCGCTGGCACGCGAGAAGCTGGCCAAAATATCCGGCATCGTGCTGGCTTATCCGTCGCTCAAGCTGGCCGTCGAAGGCAACACCGATAGCGTTGGCACCGAAGCTTTCAATCAGCAGCTCTCCGAGCACCGCGCCGAAGGCGTCCGCAGCTTTCTAACCCAGCAAGGCGTCCCGGAATCTTCGACCACCGCTACGGGCTTCGGTAAGACTCGGCCCATCGCGTCCAACGATACCTCCGAAGGCCGTCAGCAAAATCGTCGCGTCGAGTTGGTCGTCTCGGGTGAAGTGATCGGCACCAGGATCGTTTCCCTCAGCCTGCAACCTGTCGCGGCAATCACACCTCAGTAAGCAAACCGCAAATGAGAGAGCCGGCTCCCTTCGGGAACCGGCTCTTTTCTTTGCTATACGCTCGTACCTGCGGGCAGAGTCAGCCAAGTCACCTCTCGGCTTAATCGTGGTCTGGATGACTGTGCCGCCAATTCCAATAGTGCCTCTGCGCTCGGTAATGTTGCCGGTGGTACTCAACATAAGTCCGGTGCCGTTCTACCAGATAACGCCGGTATGCGCGATCTTCGTGGTCATCCCAGTCATGGTAATCACGGTGGTCCCGATCGTAGACTCGCACCTGCACTTGCGGTCTGGGGCCGGCCATGATTGCGGTTGGCGCAGCAATGGCCGCAGCCAAGAGTAGTGAACTGATGTAGCGATTTATACGTTGCATGAAGCAATCCTCCAAGCCCGAGATGCCCTACGTGCAGAACCCCGGTTGCCATTACTGTGTGCCCCTTGCGTCGCGATATCTGTTCCGTACCGCACATGTTTGAAAACAATTCGCAATTAGCGCAGTGCCCAGATTTGGCCTTTACGTCTGGGCCTGGAAGCTTCGCCCACGGAGTGGCAACTTCAAGACACTGTGGAAGGAAGGTCGGGCCGGTGCCGGCTCCAAAAAAGCTCGGAGGCGCCATAAACGTCGCGCCTCCGAGCAGCCTTGGGGTTAGTTGCTGTTTTACGAGTCCTTGTCGTCAGTGGTCTTAGTCGTCGTCACGATGGTCTTTGTCCTTGTCATGACGGTCTTTGTCTTTGTCATGATGGTCTTTGGTCCTTGTCATGATGGTCTTTGTCCTTGTCATGATGGTCTTTCTCTTTGTCACGATCATCGTCGTCGTTGCGATCATCGTCGTCATTCTTGCAGCCTGCTCCGCCCTGAGCCGCGAGGGCGCAGGTTCCGTGGAGGTTGGGGCGAGTCAGGGTCACGGCGCCCTTCGCCAAGACACGTCCGATTAAGGTTCCGTCGGTACTAGTGAAGCTCCCGGTCGGCCCACCTGCGAGAATGTTTCCCTGGAACGTCGAACCGGTAAACGTGCTATCGGCGCCGACGAGCCAATACACGTTACAGGGTTGACCGCCGTTGGCCATGACCACATGGAACCCAGTGCCGGTGAGGCCGTGGTCGATTTTGAAAACCCAGACCGCATTGGCATTGCCACCGGCGTCGAGCGTCAAGGTGATGGTGGTGAACGTTAGCCCCGCAGCCGAGGTGTTGCAATACACACCCGGCAAGAGCGTGAATGAAGTTGGCGGGGCATCGGCCAGGGAACCGGTGCAAATGCTGTTCGCGACAAGCGCATTCTGATACGCGGTGTTGAGGGCAATCAGAGCCTTGCTGGCGGCCAGGTCGCCCTGGTGAACTGTTCCCACAACCAAGCAGCCGGTAGAATTTGTGAAAAGGCCGGGGGAGACGCCTACGTCTCCGCTGATCACGCCGGGGGCAGTACAGGTCACATTCGAGCTACCCAGGACCGCGAAGGTTGCCGCCGTGCCCAGTGATGGCGCCGTCTGCGCCCGGGCCAGGCTGCCCATACTCAACACGCAAATAACTAACAAAAGTCTTTTCATATCAAAGCTCCTTGGCTTGATTTCCCTTCATCGTCGCTGACAGCGCGGGACTAGCACTGTCGAGTCGACCTCGAGCTCCAAAGCGGCGTGCATGCTAACAAGATTTGCACGCTGGTATCTGTCCCCTTCAAGACACCCTCGAAAGAAACTGGCAGCAGGTTCGTCTGGCTGTTCCTTCCGAGTCGAGACGAGCACCAGTAATACGGGTACCTCTTCACGGCGGCGTGCCTGTGCCCGTGCTATAGGTCGGCTTTCGCAGAAACCGCGTCGGGGGAGATGCCGCTACGCGCCGTGAGTTGGTATGGGTTGGACGCCAGTGGCCCACGTGTTATGCGATTGAAGAAGAAGTTAAACCTTCCACAACGGTTCGGATCTTAGCCGGATAGCACAGAAGTCGTTTCTGCGTCTGCATCTCGAAAGCAGAAAATCCGGAGGCTTTGCGATCTGGAGTCGAACCTTACTTAACTGCCTGTGATTAAGTATGTGGAAATCTTAACGGTTGTGCTTGACAACATTAGTTAATTCCAATAGTCTGGTTGCGTACCAACAGAGGCAGAACGGCAATCTGAGTTGACATGAGTTATCTGAAATTGCCTTCAGGACAGCTCTAAACGTTTCAATGGAGGCTTAAATGAGAACTATGAATCGCTTTGAACAACCTTTCCGCGGGGCTTCGACCCTGCAGGAACAGATCAATCGCGTGTTTGGCGATGCGGTGGGACGTACCGGCGAGGAGTCGAATTTGACCCCTTGGGCCCCGGCCGTCGACATCTACGAAACCGAGAATGAACTGGTCGTTAAGGCCGACCTGCCGGACGTCAATCCCCAGGACCTGGACATCCGTGTGGAGAACAACATCCTCACCATTCGCGGCGAACGCAAGTTTGAGACCAAGGTGAGCGAGGACAACTATCTGCGCGTCGAACGCGCCTATGGCTCGTTCAGCCGCAGCTTCTCGCTGGCCAACTCCGTGAAAACGGACGCCATCAAGGCCGATTATCAGAATGGTGTGCTGACCCTGAGCATTCCGAAGCGCGAAGAAGCGAAGCCGAAGCAGATCAAAGTGAATGTGGGAACGCATGCAGTGGCAGCTGCGGGAACGCATGCAATGGCGGCGGCGGCTGGCCGCTAAAAGGGAACCATACCGAAGACGAAGAGCAGCAAGGGGCTGGCGATATCGCCGGCCCCTTCTTGCGTCCTGCTCCTTGTTCTTCGCTTCACACAGTATTCAGGGCCTTCGCTCCGGCATGCTAGAATAAGCAGCATTCGCCCTAGCACTTGAATCACACATTGCGATGATATCAACAGCGCCCAATCCTAGTCTAACCCCGCGCGAGGTGCTTGCCGCTTGGCGCAGAATCCTGAGCGGCCGCATCCCCATGCTGTCCATTGAGATCACCCGCGAATGCCCGCTCAGTTGTCCCGGTTGCTACGCCTACGGCGAAACGCATTTGGGCGGCGAAGTCACCCTGCGCGACCTGCATGACTTGCGCGGTGACGCCCTGGTCGAAGGTGTTTTGGGACTCGTGCGCAAGCATGAGCCCCTCCATGTTTCCTTGGTCGGCGGCGAGCCTTTGATTCGGCATCGCGAACTCAGCCGCATTCTCCCTGCACTCAGCGAGCTGGGCGTTTTCACGATGGTGGTTACCAGTGCTGTGATTCCTATCCCGTTGGAGTGGATGAAGATCCCCCGCTTGCGCGTGGCCGTCTCGGTGGACGGGCTGCCGGAGCATCACGACATCCGCCGCAAGCCCGCAACCTACGAGCGCATCCTCCAAAACATAGAAGGCCGCGAGGTCAACGTCCACTGGGTCGTTACGCGCCCCATGCTTGAGCGGCCCGACTACCTGCAAGAGTATGTGTCCTTCTGGAGCGCGCGGCCCGAGGTCGACCACATCTGGGTGAGCGTGTACACTCCTCAGCTTGGCGAACAAAGTTTGGAAATGCTGACTTCCGAGGATCGCGAAGTCCTGGCGCGGCGCTTGCCCTCCTTACATCAGCAATATCCGAAGCTCTTGATTACTGAGGGGATGGCCCAAGCTATCCTGCATCCTCCAAAAAATCCCGATGATTGCCTTTTCTCCAAAATGTCCGCCAACTATTCGGCTGATCTGCAAAGCCGCGTGGAGCCTTGCGTTTTTGGCGGCACGCCAGACTGCTCGCAGTGCGGCTGTGCAATCAGTAGCGCTTTACACTGGATTAGAACGATCAAGGTGGCCGGTCCTATGAAGGTCGATCATTTCGTCAGGGGGTCGATCGGTGTTGGCTCGCTAATGAACCGCCTCCGCTCGCACTCGATCCGGCCTTCGCGCTGGCGTTCCGGCGCGGCGAAGCCAAAGCCACCCGCCGATCTCGTACAAATCCAGCCCTGAGGCCGGTCCCACCTCTGCTCCGTAAAGCGCATCTAACGCTTACAGCCTATGCACAATTTTTCTCGCCGGGAACTGCTGAAACTCGGTGCGGCAACAGCCGCGGCAGAACTAGCGTCTTTCAGTTTGCACGGATGCGGCCGTGGTTCTGTCACTTCTCCGCCGGTTCCTTCCGCTTGCTCCAAATTAACCGACATCGAGCACGTGGTGATCCTCATTCAAGAAAACCGCTCTTTCGATCACTACTTTGGAAGCTACCGCGGCGTCCGTGGATTTTCCGATCAAAGCATGGCATTCCGGCAGCCCGACCCAGCGAACACCACGAATTCCCCTGTGGGGACACTCTTGCCATTCCACCTGGACACCTCCACCACGAATGCCGCCTGCACCCACGACATCAACCACGACTGGGTGCCGCAGCATCAAAGCTGGGACAACAGAGCAATGGATGGTTTTGTTACCTCGCGTCTTCCGCTCAATCCCAATGACGCCGTATTAACCATGGGCTACTACACGCGTGCTGACATTCCCTACTCCTACGCTCTCGCCGATGCTTTCACCATTTGCGACAACTATTTTTGCTCGGTGATGGGTCCGACCGACCCGAACCGCCTCTATACCATGGCGGCCTCCCTCGACCCCGGCGGCACCAACGGCGGACCGATCTTGCAGACCATCATTACAAATCGCACAGCGTTTTACGGCCGTCTCACCTACACCACCATGCCCGAGCAGCTTCAGGCTCGCGGAATTTCCTGGAAGGTATACTCATCGCCGGATGAGACGGTTCTGGGCGGCATTCTCTCCGACAATGTTCTTTCCTACTTCAAAAATTTTCAGGACCCGGCCTCGGTCCTCCATCAGAATGCCTTCGGACCTCAGTTTCCCGCGGACTTCCTGGCCGACGTGGTGTCGGGCAATTTGCCGCAAGTCTCCTGGTTGGTGGGATCGGTCGTAACTTCGGACCATCCGCCTTCGCCTTCCATTCTTGGTGAGAACACTCTTTCGCTCATCATCAATGCTCTAACGGCGAACCCCGCACTGTGGGCAAAAACGCTTTTGTTGGTCACCTACGATGAAAATGGCGGATTTTTTGATCACGTCGCTCCGGTGACCGCGCCTCCCGGCACGCCCGGCGAATTTGTCACCGCGCCCGCGGTCCCGGACCCTACCGTAATCGGCAGTCCCGCGATAACCGGCCCCATCGGATTGGGTTTTCGCGTCCCCACGCTGATCGTCTCGCCCTTCAGTCGCGGCGGCTTCGTGTCCTCGGACCTTTTCGATCACACTTCCGTGTTGCGATTCCTGGAGACTCGCTTCGGCGCGGAAGTGCCCAATTTGAGCGCCTGGCGTCGCGCGGCGGTCGGGGACCTAACCAGCGCGCTCAATTTCAAGAAACCTGACCAGTCGATCCCGAATCTGCCCTCTACACTTTCCGCCATTCCCCAGGTGATCCAGCAATGCGTCGCGAGCCTGGCCGGAACCACACCCTACACCGTGCCAACCACCCAGACCCTTCCGATCCAGGAAACCGGAGCCGCTACGCGCCCCAGCGGTCTCTGCTAGTCAGCAACAAGACGAGGAACTCCGTCACTTCCCGTAAACCAACACGTGAAACGTTCCTTGAATCGCCGGGCGCGGCGGGTGCGGCCGCTCCGCGGTCGGCGCCGGTGCTGGACCAAAGTCCGCCGTGTCCAGGAACAGGTTGTGCGTCTTGGTGTCGAGGCCCATGGTTTTGGCGCCGTATTCGCTCTTGATGGTTTCCGCTTCGCTGAATTTGTCGGGGGAGTCTTCGTGGAATATGTGCACCATGCCCTCGCGCGTGGAAACAAAGAGCAGTCCGGTTGCGGGCTCGTAGGCGGCGGCATCTACGCCGGCCGAAATGGGGAATGACTGGAGTACTTTTCCGCTGTCGGAGTCGAGCACAACAAGCATCTGCGGATTGCGTCCGGCGCTGAAGAGTCGATGGTGCGGAACGTCCATGGCGAGCGCTGTCGGCGCTCCGGCGGGAGCGAGCGGCCAGCGCGATTTGATCTTTAGCGTGCGGGAATCAATGGCCACAAGTTCGCTCTTGTCTTCCAGATTGACGTAAACGGTTCCGTTGCCATCAGCCACGGCAAACTCCGGGCCGCCGCCAAGATCGATGGTCCCCACCACGCTGCCGCTCTTCGCGTCAATCACCGTGGAACTGTGCGGATCGCCATTCATCACGAAGACGCGCTTCGAGAACGGATCGTAAGCGATGCTGTCGGCGTCCTTGTCGGCTTTCGCTTCGCCGGTCACCTTGAGGTTCTGCAGATCAAAAATGATCACCTTGCCCTGCGCGCCGTCAGTGATGAAGCCGCGCCCAAACTCGCTAGCCAACGCGACCCCGTGATCTTGCTTCAAACCGGTGATGTTGGTGATTAGGGCGCCAGTGTCGGCGTCGATGACCTTGATCTCCGTGCCATGCGAAAGGTACACGCGGCGCGCGGCGGAATCGACCGTAATGTAGTCGAAATACTCGCGAGTGCTCCCCTCCGCCGCGCCGAAGCTATATTTCTTCAGCAGGTGATAGCCGGGCGCAGCCGCCATCAGCCAGAAAGCACCCAACGCGATCACGAGCACGCAACTTGCAGCACGCCCAACACTATAAGACTTCATGCGAACCCTCCCTTGCGACTGGAGGCAGTCCAGTTCGATACGTTGGCTCCTCGTCGCCGAAGGAAACTATCGCGCCGAGTCTAAACAGAACATAAACGCACGCTTCGCGGACATAGCGGCGGCCTTCCGGCCGGCGTCCGTGTAGCGGCGAGTTCACCTCGCCATTTTTGTTTCCCTTCGCAGCTCCGACCTTCAGGCTGGCGTTGCAGGGTACGACTCTTCGTCCAAGGTAAGCCGTGAGTGTTATTGACTTACTCTCCACACAACCGTATACTTTCCCTGTCCTTTCCCCCAAGAGGTTGCGTATGAAAACCGAAGTTTCCACGGTCACCACCAAAGGCCAGCTCGTCATTCCCTCCAAGCTGCGTCGCAAATACGCCATCCGCAAAGGCACGCAAGTCGCCTTCGTCGAAGAGGAAAACCGCCTCGTTCTCCAGCCCCTCACGCCGGAATTCATTCGCAGCCTGCGCGGCTCTCTCAAACGCGACCCTTCCGCCCTGAAAATCCTGCAGGCAGAGCGCAAGCGCGACCGCGAACTATGAAACGAATCGTTCTCGACGCTACTGCCGTCATGACCTTTTTCGAGGATCGGCCCGGCGCGGCCAAGGTCGAAGACCTCCTTGCCCGCGCCACCGAAGGCAAATGCGAGCTGCGCGTAGTCAATTGGGGCGAAGCGTACTATTCCGTGTGTCGCGCCAAAGGTCCCGGCGTGGCGCGCAAGGTCCTCGCCGAAATCGCTCAGTTGCCCATTGATCTGGTGGACGCCGGCTACGAACTCACCAAACTCGCCGCCGAGCTGCACGCCGATCACAAACTCCCCTACGCCGACTGCTTCGCCGCCGCCCTTGCCGCCAATCGCAAAGCCTCCCTCGCCACCAGCGACGCCGACTTCGCCAAACTCGAACGCCGCCTCACCCTCCTCTGGACCCGCTGACCTCACCCCAGCCCCCATTCTTTCGGATCTGTTGCAAGGAAAGAACTTGCAGGAGGGTGATTTTGGATCATTCGCAAAGACAGAAGTTAGAGGCTCGGCGTTCGAGGTTGGACAAAGGGGAGGAAGCACCCCCACACCCCCTAGGGTTTCGTATGGATGTGAAACGAAAGGGGTTGTGGAAGAAGGAGTTGTAAGAGTATGAAAACAAAGGGGCGAGAAAACAACGGCAAACGATAACGCCGAGGCACAGAGCGCACCGAGGTGTCGCAGAGGTACCCCCACCCGGGTGTTTTGGGAAAAGAGGCTGCAAGCCATTGAAAACAAAGGACAGGAGTCGGAAAAAGGGGACACCCTTCGCAGCTCAGGGTAAAAAGAGGCTGCAATCGCTTGAAAGGTCGAGGGTTAGGTTCGGACGAGCGGGCGTCATGTGCGGCAAAGGATGGGATGCGTACCTGGTTGCGAAAATACACACGGGGTTGCGGAAGAAAGAAGGGACGAAACGGGGACACTGTCAGCAACCTTAATGCCGAGATTACCGCATCCGTTACTGTTTGTCAAGTGAGAACTTAAAGGCTGTGAATTGAATGGGTTGCGGGCGAGTGCGGAGCTGGTTCTCAAGAAAGTAACAAAAAGAAACAAATGCATCACGCTTTCGCGAACGCAAGGGTACCCGCCTGGGCTCTCCGCAACCACCAAGATCTTGTGTCCTCGTGATAGTGTCTTCGTTCAAAAGGAGGCCGAGAATGCGTTTACTGTCAGGTCCAGGCTCCATAGTGCGTGCAGCGATGGTGCGTGCAGCGACGATTCTGGTCGTCGCTTCGCTGGTTTCCACATGTGTATGTCTGGCGGATTCCCACGCAGACCTGCTCCGTGCGCACGAAGCGTTCCACAACGCATTGCGCGATGCAGACTCCCCCGCGCTTCTGCGCCTCCTCGATGACCACTTCACGTGGACACACACCGACAGCCAAGTGCAAAGTAAGTCCGACGTAGTCGGGACCATTCGCGACGGCAAACTGCGCTACGCCGAGTTGAGGACGGATCAGGAAACTTTTAACGAGTACGCCAAAGCCGCGGTGGTCACCGGCCATTCCACGCGACGCTACGCCGACGCGGCAAAGCCGTTCGAGCTGCGCTACACGCTGACCTTCGTGAAGAGCGGCCGCGACTGGAAAGTCGCCGCCTATCACACCACCATCTTCACCCCGGGAGCCGGACAGCCGCTGCAGGTTCGCCTCGGCTATCCCGATACGGCCAAGCTGCTCATCCTCAACGCCGATGATCTAGCCGTGACCCATTCCGAGAATATCGCCAGCTTCGCTGCGCTCGACCAAAAGCTGATTACCTCGGCCACGGTTATGGTGCCCTGTCCGTGGTTCACGGAGGTCGCCGCTTATGCCAAGACGCATCCCGAAGCGGATCTGGGCCTGCACCTTACGTTGACCTCGGAATGGCAGACGTTCCGCTGGGGACCCATTGCCTCGCGTGCCCTCGTTCCCAGTCTGGTCGGCCCCGACGGCTATTTTTATGCAAGTTCCCCCGACGTTGTGAAGCATGCCAAGCTGGACGAAGTCGAGATGGAGATTCGCGCACAGATCGAGCGAGCGAAGTCGATGGGCGTGGAGCCTTCGCATCTCGATGCGCACATGCACTCGCTGTACGCCTCACCGGAATTGTTTGGCGTGTTCCTGAAGGTGGCGCACGACTACAAGCTGCCGATTCGAGGGGCGCGCAACATCAAATTGTTTCAGGCCGTGCTGCCTTTGATGGCTCGTGGCGATCCCGTTCCGGACGCCATCTTTTCCCCCGGGGTGGATGTTCCGCCATCCGGCTGGACGGACTACTACGTGAATCTGATCAACAACCTGCAGCCGGGCGTCACCGAAATTTTCGTGCACCTCGCGCACGACGATGCGGAAACCCAGGCGGTCACCGTGGATCATCCGAATTGGGGCGCCGCTTGGCGGCAGCGCGAGGTCGAGGCCGTGTCCAGCCCGGCATTTCGCAGGGCGCTTGAAGACAATCTCATCATCCTCATCGGCTGGCGCGACATTAAGAAGCTGCTGTGACAGCGCTATTGGCGGTGACGCACACCGGTACGCGGTTCAATGGGCTTGCGGGGTCGGCGCCTTCATCAATTCCACAAACATCTTGTTAAATCTCGCCAGATCCAAATCCATCTGGATTTCGACCGGTTGTGCGCCAAGTTTCGGGTTATCTTTGTCTACCCAGGTCAGTGTGTTTCCGTAGGCCGCACCGTGGTCGATGTCCACGCTCATATAGCGGATTTCCTTTCTAGTGATCAGCGTCGAGTCAATCCACGCGGCGGCCGCCAGTTCATCCCACATATAGGAACCGCCCTGGTCTGCCATAAAGAACTTCACTACGTACTGCGCTGCGGCGCTGTTGCTCTTCTTGATTTCGGCGATCATTT
>WNFC01005197.1_pt1 | contig 18381 bp, 13 predicted proteins | sample 5400541 | NCBI WGS metagenome assembly WNFC01 (sample SAMN13153342, study PRJNA577476) | soil metagenome | isolation source: 120 cm saprolite under Douglas fir tree site 2 hole 2 replicate 1 | place: USA:California | collected 2015-04-18 | reverse complement strand
GAGAGCACCGAAACGAGCCATTAACTCCTGCAAGCAGCCCCTACTACAAAATACATCCCGGGACTGCAATTAACACTAGTTGTCAGCACCGCCGCCCACGGCTAACTTTAGGGCGACAGTGTGACCTGATCGGCGCCTAGGCCGATTCGGGGACGGCTAGCCAGCCGGATCGTCCGGCTCAACGGCGCAATGCCAAAGGAATCCAGACTGAATTCGGAGAGAATCCAATGAGACTCATCACTAACAAGACACTGCGACTGCGACTGCTCTATCTTCCCGCGTTCATCCTTCTGCTGGCCAGCTTCGCTTATGCAGCGACGCCAACGAAAAAGTTCGAAGCCGGCAAGAAGGCTAAGGTCACTGGCACCATCGTCGCCCGCAACGGTGACCTGGTGGTCATCAATGTGAAGAAGGAAAGCACATCGGCGATCGTCAACATCACGGACAACACCGCAATTGAACGCGAAAAGTCGTTCAGGCGCAAAGCGGACATGGACGTCACCGCCATGGTTCCGGGTTTGACTATCTCTGCGGAAGGCGTTGGCAACAGCAAGGGTCAACTGGACGCCGGCAAGATCACCTTTAATCCCGACGCTTTTGCCATCGAAGTTGCCGAGGAACAGCAGATCGAGGCCAACAAGTCCGCAGCGGCTAATGCGCAAACCACAGCGAATCAGGGTGTCGCCGCAGCGGGCCAGGCACAGGCCTCGGCGAACAAGGCTCAATCCTCCGCCAACCAGGCGCAAGGTACGGCCAACGCTGCTGGCGCCGGAGCCGTTATGGACGCTGAGGCGATCTCGCTCGTCAACAAACGGGTGTCGGACCTCGGCGACTATAAGACCGTAGTCGAAGCCGCGCTCTTCTTCGAATCAGACCAATCGAGCCTGTCGGCAGATGACAAGAAAGTATTGGACAAGCTCGCCTCGGACGCGATGTCGACCCAGAACTACATGATCGAGATCGCGGGTTATGCCTCCAGCACTGGAACAAAGGCCCTGAACCAGAAGCTCAGTGACGAACGCGCAGCCGCCGTCACAGATTACCTGCGCAACTCGGCCAATGTGCCAATGCGGCGCATTCTGGCGCCCGCTGGTTATGGAGCAACGCATCCGGCCGCAACAAACACCGATCCCGAGGGAAGGGACATCAACCGGCGTGTGGACGTGAAGGTATTGGTCAACAAGGGTCTTAATGAATCGATTTGATGGTGGGAAGCCAATTGGCTGCCCGCTCCGAAAGCGAAGCTCGTTCCCATGCTTCGCTTGTATTGGCTGAAGGAGACCCCTCGGTCGATCCTCGACGGGTCATAGCCGTTGCCATGCAATAAGTGCAACATCGCAGACGAATAATCGCGGCTGGGGCACAACGTCCCAGCCGTTTTCCTTTCATTCAGCGACGGAACTGAATGTCCTCCTGAACCTCCGGCCTAACGCGTAGGCGATTATCCGCTGCTCAGCCGGCGCGAACATCCATCGAAGAAGAAACAGTCGCGAACCGGTGTCTCCAGATGCGGAATCAATATGGGAAAAACAGAAGTTTCCCCCGGCCCCGAAACTTCCGCGGTCTCGTCCTGGGCGTCCTTTTCCTGGGCCTCTCCTACCTGGGTCTCTCCCCGACCCTCTTCCCGCAGCAAATAGCCGCGCGGCAAACATCCGATCCCGCAACCGGCGAGTCTGACCTGCCCAACGCCCCCGGTTGGGAGTCCCCCTCCCCACAATCGCTGACCCCGCAATCCACCGCCAGCATCAGCGGATACGTCTTCGACATCAACGGAGGTATCGTCTCCAGCGCCAAAGTCACCCTTAAAGATCAGAGCGGTCTGGCTGAGCGCGTCGAAATAGCTGACGGCACCGGCTCTTTCTCTTTCAAAAACCTGCCAGCCGGAACCTTCAAGATCCGGGTCACCGCGCTCGACCTCGAACCATACGAATCCTACGAGTTCACTGTCCACTCCAGAGAAAACCGCCAACTCCCGATAATCGCTCTTCCCATCGCCACATCCACCGTAAACATTCAGGTCACCGTCACCAAAGAGCAGATCGCCGAGGAACAGGTCAGCGCCCAGATGCAGCAGCGCGTCTTTGGAATCTTCCCGAACTTCAACACCAGCTTCATCTGGAACGCCGCACCGCTGAAGCCAAAACAAAAGTTCCGCCTCGCCTTTCGTTCGGCCGTTGATCCTGTCACCTTCTTCACCACCAGCACGCTCGCCGGCATCCAGCAGGCGCGCGACACCTACCCGGACTACGGCCAGGGCGCCGTAGGCTACGGAAAGCGCTATGGAGCCGACTACGGCGACATCTTCATCGGCCGCATGCTCGGCGCGGCCGTCTTCCCCTCCCTCTTCCGTCAGGATCCACGCTACTTCTATCAAGGCACCGGAAGCATCAGCTCTCGGGCCTGGCACGCCCTCTCCTCCGCATTCCTCTGCCGCGGCGACAGTGGCCGCCGCCAGTTCAACTACTCCCACATCCTCGGTAACTTCGCCGCCGGGGGTATCTCCAACTTCTATCGACCCGAAGAAGATCGCGGCGTCGTTCTCGCCATCGACAACGCCCTCCTGCGCACCGCCAACAACGCCGCCGGCAACCTCGTCCGCGAGTTCGCACTGAAAAACATCACCACCAAAATCCCCGCCTACGCAAAAGGGAAACAAAGGCCTGCCGCTGAACTTGCGGAGCCGTAACCAACATCGAAAACGGATTGCAATGTGTCAGCCAAGCTTTTGTTGCCGCTAACCGACTTTTGAGGTGGTAGACTGCCTCCGCGAATCTAAGCATCGCTCAGAAAATGCGAATTTTACGTCCACAATTTTTGATCGTTGGTTCAGCCCTACTCATCGCCACACTCTGGCCAGTGCATTCATTGAGTGCACCACCGTGGGAGATCTGTATCGTTGATGAATCGAATCACCCGGTTGTTGCCGTTTACGTCCTTGAAAGCTATCAAAACTACCCTGTTGATCCGCGATGGCACGATGATGAACTCTATACGGGAGAAAACGGGTGTGCGCACTTTCTCGCCAAGAGAGCAAAAGCCTCTCTCTTGCACCGTCTTTGGTGGTCATTACGTTTGAGGACGTGGGGGCGGAGATTCGGCCCAAATTCCCATGTAACTGCGTTTAGTGAACGACTCAGGGGTGTTGACGTTGACGTCAGAGACGGCAAAATGTTCTCTTGGCACGGTGAACCGGAACAGATGAAGTCTCTGATCATCTTGAAACCGAAGTGAAGTTATCTCGGGAAGTGAACTTATCTCGGTTGGTGCGCTCAAACCGCTCCATTACCCAAAGTCCCACCCCATTGAATTACCAGAAAAATCGTTGTATGATCAGTATTGCAGACGATTTTGTTCCGTCGTAAGAGTGAGCCGTGACCACGCCGGTGATTTGACGGAAGAGATGAGTGGGCCAAAGCCCACTTTTTATTTGCTCTAAAAAGCGTCCTGTTTTTACGGCAAAATGAACCGGAAGTACAGCTTATGGCAGTCCAGTTAGACGAAATTCGAGCAACCGCGCAACGTGTCGCCGCCTCACACAACCTAGAGCTAGTCGATCTCGAGTTTCAGGGCGGCGCCAAATTTCGCACGTTGCGGGTCTTTATCGAGAAGAACGCTGCAGAACGTGTAAAACTGGCTGAGTTGGCCGCAGCCGGAACAGCAGAACTACCGAAGGGCGTGCCAGTCGAGATGCTCTCCGGCGTCACCCACGAGGATTGCACGCAGTTTGCGCAGGACTTCGGCACGGTACTCGACGTAGAAGACCTGATCCCAGGGGCGGAGTACACCCTCGAGGTCTCCTCGCCGGGATTAGAACGAAAGCTATTCCGGCCCGAAGATTTCACCCGGTTTCAAGGCAGTCTGATCAAGCTACAGACCTTCACTCCGGTCAATAAAAACAGGCAGTGGCAAGGCCGTCTGACAAAGTTCTCTGACGGCGTACTGACGATCGACCTCTCTGCCGTCAAACAGAAGGGCAAGGCAAAGAAGGCCGTGACCGAATCGACCGTCGACATCGCGCTCGCGAACGTCGAAAAGGCCAATCTGGTCGCAGAGATTTAGGAGGTTGCTGAAAAGTCGTTGTCGTGGTTTTTTCGGAGGGAGCGCAGGGCTTTAGCCCTGCGACATGCGTTCAAATTGCCTATGGGCTTTAGCCCCGGGTCTTCCCTTTTAGTAGCCACAATGCGAATTTTTCAACACCTCCTGGCAGCAAACTTCACCGGAGACTCTCCGGCGAAAACAAGAAACAAACCCAAAACATCGGGCAAGAGTGAAGGACGAGTGAACAATGGCAAGTGTTCTGTATCAATCAATTGAGACGTTAAGCCGCGATAAGGGAATCGAACCGGCCGTTGTAGTCGGCGCCGTAGAGGACGCCATTGCCCTCGCCACGCGCAAATACTACAAGACCCAGGAAAACATGCGCGCCGAGATGGACCGCGAAACCGGCGAGATCCGCGCCTACGTCTTCAAGACCGTCGTCGAGAGCCCCGAACAGGTCGAAGACAACATCAACCAGATGACCCTCGAACAGGCCCGCGAGCTCGCCCCCGAGGTCGAGGTCGGCGGAGAACTACGCTTCTACAAGGACACCACGCCGCTCGGCCGCATCGCCGCCCAGATGGCCAAGCAGGTCATCTTCCAGAAGGTCCGCGAAGCCGAACGCGACACCGTCTTCAACGAGTACAACCACCGCGCCGGCGAGGTCCTCAACGCAACCGTCAAGCGCCTCGAGCCCATGGACGTCATCTTCGATCTCGGCAAAGCCGAAGCCCGCATGCCCAAGCGCGAGCAGTCCCGCCTCGAGCAGTTTGCCGTAGGCGAGCGCGTCCGCGTCGTCCTCCTCCGCGTAGACCGCGCAGCCAAGGGCCCGCAGGTCATCGTCTCCCGCGCCGCTCCGGCACTCGTGCAAAACCTCTTCCAGTCCGAGGTCCCCGAGATCTACGACGGCACCGTCACCATCAAGGCCATCGCCCGCGAGGCCGGCGAGCGGACCAAGATCGCTGTTCAGTCCCGCGACAAGGACGTCGACCCCGTCGGCGCCTGCGTCGGCATGAAGGGCATGCGCGTCCAGTCCATCATCCGCGAACTGCGCGGCGAAAAAATCGACATCATCGAGTACTCCGACGAGATCACCACCTTCGCCGAGAAGGCCCTGCAACCCGCCAAGGTCAGCCGCGTCTCCATCACCGACCTCGCCGACAAGCAGATCGAGGTCATCGTCGACGACACCCAGCTCTCCCTCGCCATCGGCAAAAAGGGCCAGAACGTCCGCCTCGCCGCCAAGCTCCTGCAGTGGAAGATCGACATCAAGAGCGAAGAGGAGAAGCGCCAGGAGGTCGAGCAGCAAATGCAGGCCATGTCCGGCGGCCCCACCACGCCGATCGAACAGGTCACCGAGCTCGGCGAAGCTGTCCTCGAGAAACTCATCGCTGCCGGCATCACCACCGTAGAAGCACTCGCCGACATGACCCCCGAGCAGCTCGAAGAGGTCCCCGGCATCGGCGAAAAGACGGTAGAAAAGATCTCCGTCGCCGTCCGCCACTACTTCGGTCAATACGAAGAAGGCGAAGAGCGTCCCGAGCCAACCGTCTCGCCTGTAGCAGCAGAGTCAGAACCGAGTTCCATGGAAAAGACACCCGAAGCCATTCTGGCCGAAGAGGCCGGCGCCGGCAGGGCAAGGGAAGTCAACACTGTCTCCACCGAAGACATCGCCGATCGCGAAGAGGCCGAATCGACCAGTGACGCCTTCAGCGAGAACGATGCCCGGGAAGAGCGAATCGAACAGAATAACGACACCGTAGACAGGCTGGTGAACGATAGCCAGGAGGTCTCCGACGAAGGTATCGAAGACGGAAACGACCGTGGCTAGCCAATTCAGCCACGCAGCACAGAGTTCCCTGAATCGCGAAGTCCGCAATTTCAGGGGTAACACTTACAATAGAGATTCAACCCTCCATGAGGCTGATATGAACAGCTAAGCGCGCAGGGCAGCAAAAACGAAAAGGGACGGATGAGCAAAGTTCGAATCAACGATCTGGCACGGGAACTGGAAGTAAAGAGCAGGCCAATCCTGGACGCGCTCGAAGCAATCGGCGTGACCGGAAAGACCCATTCCAGCTCCATCGAAGCCGACCAGGCCGAAAGGGTCCGGGAGTACTTCAAGAACGGCGGCAAGAGCAGTACCGCGAGCAGGCAGCCGGCCGACACCAAGCCGAAGTTTGACCTCTCCAAGGTCTCCAAACCCGGCGACGCCCTCAAGGCCATCCTCGAGCGCAAGCAGGCCGAAGCCGCAGCCAAGGCAGCCCCGCCACGCCCAACCGCCGTTGTTGCGCCTCCGTCCTCCGTCACGGCCGCCCCTCCTGCATCGCCCCGTGTCGCCGCAGCCCCGCCGCCCGCGGCAGCCGCATCACAGCCCCAAACCGCGCCCCACACCGGCCCCCCAACCGGATCCCAGACGGCGCCACCCGCGCAGCCCCGTCGCATCGTTCCGCAGCCGCGCCCGCAGGCAAACATCGTCGTGCCCCCCTCTGCCCCAGCCATCGCGAGCAAACCTCCCGTCGGCCCCGTCATCGCACGCCCTCCGGTCGCAGTCGCACCTCCGGCAACCCCTCCTGTCGCCGCCACTCCACCCGCAGCCAAGCCCGCACCTCCCGCAGCCCCGCCCGTCGAAGCGGCAGCCCCCGCGCCAACCCCTGCGGCCCCTGCACCTGCTGCCCACGCACCCGCTGCAGCCGCTCCATCGCCTGCAGCCGAGTCGCCCGCCGCAGCCGATCCAGCAGAAGCACCGGCAGAGTCCGCCGCCCCTTCAGCCCCCCCGATCCGCCGCGTCATCATGCCCCAGACCGGCCCACGCCCCATCTACACTGCCCCGGCCGGCGCCCCGGGAATCCCCCAGCGAGGCCGCCCCATCTTCGAGCGTCCCCGTCCGCAATCCCCCGGCGCCCCCGGTTCTCGTCCGCAATCGTCTACCGCCCCCGGCGCACGCCGCCCGATGCACCCGACCCGCACCTTCCCCGGCGGCCCATCCGGCCCCGGCGGAGCACCCGGACGCCCCGGCTTTACCCCCGGCAGCGCTCGCCCGGCCTTTGGCGCACGTCCCGGCTTCGGCGCCCGTCCCGGCGGAGCACCCGGAGCCCTTCCCGGCCCCGGCGAAGCCCCGCCGACCGGCATGCGTCCCGCCGCACGTCCCGGCCAGCGCCGTGGCGCACAGCGTTACGAGAAGACCAAAGAAGGCCCGATGAAGGGTTTCCAGCCGCCACCACGCTTCGGCGGCGCGCCCATCTCCCGTGAGCCCCTGCCCATCACCCGCACCATCACGGTCACCGAAGGCATCAGCGTCAAAGATCTCGCCGAAAAACTCGACGTCCGCGGCAAAGACCTCATCGCCACCCTCCTCATGAAGGGCGTCTTCGTCACCGTCAACCAGTCCCTCGAAGGCGAGCTGGTCAAAGACGTCGCCCGCCAGTTCGGCGCCGACGCCACCGTTATCACCGTCGAAGAGCAGCTCGAAAACGAAGCTATCGAAGGCTTCCTCGAAGACACCACCGGCATGGTCGAAATCGTCCGCTCACCAGTCGTAACCGTGATGGGCCACGTCGACCACGGCAAAACCTCGCTCCTCGACGCCATCCGCTCCACCGACGTAGCCGGAGGCGAAGCCGGCGGCATCACCCAGCACATCGGCGCCTACAAGGTCAAAATCACCAAGCCCGACTCCCCCGCCTTCGGCCGCGAGATCGTCTTTCTCGACACCCCTGGTCACGAGGCCTTCACCCGCATGCGTGCCCGCGGAGCCAAGGTCACCGACATCGTCGTCATCGTCGTCGCAGCCGACGACGGCGTCATGCCCCAGACCCTCGAGGCCATCGACCACGCCCGCGCCGCTAACGTCCCCATCATCGTCGCGGTCAACAAAATCGACAAACCGGAAGCCAACCCCTCACGCGTCATCAACCAGCTCGCCACGCGCGGCCTCCAGCCCTCCAATCAGGGCGGCGACACCGAGTTCGTCGAAGTCTCCGCGAAGAAGCACATCAACCTCGACAAGCTCGAAGAGATGATCTGCCTCGTCGCCGACGTCAACGAACAGAAATCCCAGCCCGACCGTCCTGCCGTCGGCACCGTCATCGAAGCCAAGCTCGATCGCGGCCGCGGCGCCGTCGCATCGATCCTCGTACAAAACGGAACCCTCCGCACCGGCGACACCTACATCGTCGGCAACACCTTCGGCAAGATCCGCGCCATGTTCGACGACCGTGGCCGCGCCATCATCGAAGCCGGCCCGTCCACCCCAGTCGAAATCCTCGGCCTCGAAGGCATGCCCGACGCAGGCGACACCTTCCTCGTCATGGCCGACCGCGACAAGGCCAAGGGCATCGCCCAGTACCGCAAGATGAAGGAGCGCGAAGCGCAACTCGCCAAGAGCTCCCGCGTCTCGCTCGAAGGCCTCGCCGAGCAGATCAAGCAGGCCGGCATGAAGGACCTCAACCTCATCCTCAAGGGCGACGTGCAGGGCTCGGTCGAGGTCCTCGCCGACTCGCTCCAGCGCATGTCCACCGAAAAGGTGCGCGTCCGCGTCCTCCACTCCGGCGTCGGCGCCATCACCGAGTCCGACGTCCTCCTCGCCTCGGCCTCGAACGCAGTCGTCATCGGCTTCAACGTCCGGCCTGACCGCAAGGCCGCCGAGGTTGCCGAGCGCGAAAACGTCGAGATCCGCCTGCACTCCATCATCTACGAGTTGCAGGACGAGATCACCAAGGCGATGTACGGCCTCCTCGAGCCCGTCTTCAAGGAGAACTACGCCGGCCGCGCCGAGGTTCTCAACGTCTTCAAGATCACCAAGGTCGGCCAGATCGCCGGCTGCCGCGTCACCGACGGCCTCATCCGCCGCGACCATCAGGTCCGTCTCATGCGCGAAGGAGCCGAACTCTGGAAGGGCAAGATCGCCTCCCTCAAGCGCTTCAAGGACGACGTCAGCGAGGTCCGTCAGGGCGTCGAGTGCGGCATCGACCTCGCCGGCTACAAGGACATCCAGATCGGCGACATCATCGAAGCCTTCACCACCGAAAAACTCGCCGCAGAACTAGGCCAGAACGCCGCCGCAGCCCGCAAAGCCGAGAAGGCCGAAAAAGAACGCGAAGCCGCAGCAGCCACCGCAGCAGCCACCGCCGAAAACTCAGTCAACGCCTAACCGAAATCAAACCCAAACATCAAAAAGGCCGGGAGCAATCCCGGCTTTGCTTTTTAAGACTCGCCATTCTCAATCTCAATATATGCTTTTGCTTCTAGGTACCCCAAGGCTTTAGCCTTGGGTCTCTCAAAGCAGATCGCAAAAGCAGCCAACCTCTCTGCCGAAGGCTGGAGCGAAGGCAAAGCCGAAGCGACTGATTCATTGTCTTTGCTTTTGCCTTTTGTATTTGGAGTTTGCTATGTGCATTCCTCTTCTCTTTTCAGGTTTGGTTTTCCTGAGCACGAGTTTCACAGGTCACTCTCAAACTCAAACCGCCGCCCGTATGGAGCACGGCAAGATCGTTCACAACGCGGGATCTGCGACCGTTCAGACGAACGACTCCCGGGCCCTGGCTCAGGCTGTTGTCGCAATACGACAGGAGTATGGCTGGCTTGTCGATTATGAGGATCCCATCTACTCGGGATCTGAACTCGTCGACGCGAGGACTCTATATAAAGACTGGTTTCTTGCTCATCCAGAACTGAAGAGTGGCTTAGTGGCCGCGGGTGGTCCGTTTGTTAGCACGTATGCTGAGTCGTTCGACCCCGCCAAATCCACTGACGCTGATCGAGCTGCGGTCCTCATGCAGGTTCTGTCCGACTACGCCAAATCTGGATATGCCGGACACTTTGTCCTTCAGCAACTCGGTCCAGGCAGACTGGCCGTGATCGGGCAAAACTCAGGCAATTCCATCTTGTCCACAACTATCTCCGTCGATTTTGACCACACGCCTGCATTCGATGCTCTTGAAAAAATGCTGCATATCGTAGGAACCAAAACCGCCTACCGAGTCGGTTTGGGCTTCGTCCCAAACAATCCGCTGATGCATTGCATCATCACTTCTAGCTTCACGGATAAAACGGCGCGCTTCATTCTGCAGTCAGTTCTGGATAGCTGTTCTTTGCCGCTTACCTGGCAAGCTTTGTATGGTGTCACCGGCAACTTCTATTTGGTGAATCTCGATTCCGCCGTCCGTGTGTTTACCGACGCGGAGGGCAATAGACGTTACGGTCCGCCCCCGCCGCTAAAATCCGTACCAAGATGTCCCGTAGCAGTCGTAGAATCACCCGCTCCCGATCACTGTTCGCCGACCCCACCTCGCTAAGCCTTCATCCGCACCGTACTGATCGAATCCGCCAACAACTTCACCGTCGCCATCTTCCCACCCGCACGGATCTCCACAAACTGCTCATGCTGGGCCGCGTTCCGCAAGAGGATCACCAGCGTCCCATCCGGATTCACAAACCCCACCGCATCGTCGCACGTCCCCGTCGTCTCCACCCGCTTCGCTCCCACCTCCACAAAGTGGCTCAGGTGCTTCATCAGGTAATAATCGTGGTTATAGCGGAAGCTCTTCGCAGCACCATCCACGCTAATCAGCGAGTTCTGCGCCCATCCCCACGTGCTCATCCCTCCCTGGTCGACAGAGATGTTCCAGTACATATACGCGCCCGCTCCCGACCGCAGATAGTGCTTCATCAGCTGCCAGCGGTACGTCGTGTACGCCCAGCTATTCGACCCATCCCCGCACTCCTGCTCCGACTGATAGACCATCAGCTTCGGAAACTCCCTATGCAGCCCCGGCAGCGCATTCTTCCCTGCCCACTGCACTCCCAGCCCGCTGATGTATCGCCCCGCCTCCGGATCAGCCATCACCACCTCAAGCATCTTCGGATCTCCACGCTCCAGCGTGCCAAAGAAAACCGCCACCTTCCGTTCCGACATCTCCGGCCCCAGGTATCGAATAAACTTCGCCAATCCCTCCGGCGTCCACGTGCAGCTGGGAAAATTCTGCGCCGAGTTGAACTCATTCTGCGGCATCACCATCCCCACGCGAATCCCCTCCTTGGCATACGCATCGATGAACCGTCCAAAGTACTTCGCATAAGCCCGCAGATATTGTTCCTCAAGCAGGAACATATCTTCGCCCTCATGCCCTATCTGGTCCGGCCGTATCCCATTGTCCTTCTGCCCCGCCCGCCCCGGAGCCTCCGCATAAAACCCATTCTTCTTCATCCAGCTCGGAGCCGACCACGGCGACGCCCACATCCGCAGCTTCGGCTCATACCGCTGCGCCGCGTGAATAAATGGAATCAGCGTCGCCCGATCGTTCTCAATGCTGAAGTGCTTCAGGTCAAAGTCATCCTTTGTCTCGTCATACGAGTACGCCTTCAGCGCAAAATCATTCGCCCCAATCGGCATCCTGCAAAGTGAGAATCGCGCACCCGCAACCGGATCGAATAACTCCCGCAAAACACTCTCGCGATCCCCCTCACTCAGCTTGCTAAGCGAAGTCCATCCCAGCTCATTGAAGCACCCGCCAAACCCCTCCATCGTCTGCGCCGTCGCCGACACGTCCACATTGAGATTTAGCGCATCCCACCGCCACCCCGGCTTAGCCAGCGGCTGTGCCTGCCACGCAGCGTCCTTCGTCGTCGAAACACACGTAGCGACATCCGTGCCTGCATTCGTTGCCTGGTGCGCAGCACGAAGCGGCGCCCCCGCTCCCAACGCCCACGCCGAACCAACCCCCTGCAAAAACTGCCGCCGATTCCACTCACTTTTCATCATGGCTGAACAGCATATCGCATGCCATCGATGCGGCAATACCTTCGGGTGCCCCACATCTCGATTTTGAGATGTGGGTTCACTGCATCGACTTTCTTGTTGTCATCCCCTGAGAGCCTGCCCTGAGCGAACTCGAAAAAGGGATCTGCTGTTACTACTTCTTGCCCTTACAAACGTCCCAGCTAAGGTATGCTCTGGCTTGACTCAAAAAAGCAAAGGCGAAGGCGAGAATGTCCCTAATATACAAACCCGATATTCGCAGGTTCCTTCTCATATTTGCAGTCGCCACAAATTGGGCCGTTCACGCCCAAGTGACGTCCTTGCAAAACGGCGTTTCTAATATCAGGGCAACTGTCCCGTTCATAGGCTGCCAAGCGGATGGTCAGGCAGGCCCTTTGGACGCCCCAAAAGGAAACAGCAAGGCAATAGAAGTACCTACGAAAGCAGGTCAACAGCTCTCCTATTACAAAGCCGAACAGGGACTTGGCGTTCTCGCACCGAAAGGATGGTATTGCTTTGCAACCTACGGCTCCAATGGTGGTTCCTTATATGTGAGCCAACAACCGATTGACGTCGCGAACCTATTCTCTGACAACTGGAAGGGCTTTACCGGTCCAGTTATTCAAATCTCCGGAGAAGAGGGAGGCACATCCGGAAGATTCGGTGTCGCAAGTATGATTGCGCGTGTGTTCCCTAGCCACAAAGCGTTCGTTCGCAATGTGATCGCGAGCGGGCTTGCCGAGGCAAACGATTTTCCCTCTGGTCCCTATCCGAAAGATAGGCTTGTCTACAAGAGCAAAGAGGTCGTCGAATATCAGACCCCAGCCGAAACAGATGGACTGGGAACACAGTCAAGACTGCAGAAGAATGCTGATCCCATTCGCGGAGTCGCAATCCTTGTTGGAAACCAACACGAACCCAGTCTCGTCTTTCTCGCGGCCCGCCTACCTTCGGAGATGGAACCTCTAACCTCAATAATCGTTCAGCAAGTAGAACGCGACGCCGCTCGGCCGGAACATTGAGTAAGTGCGCCGGGTGCCCCATTCAAGCAGTCTCACCGCATGAGTGGCCAATTGCGCAAAGAGCGCGATCCAACATGATTCCCAGTTTCTTACCCATGTCGCCATCGGCGCGCTCGTTCTCTCTTCACCAGAGAATCGATCTCGGCCACACCTTCCTCTGCCGCCACATCGACATACGCCTCTGAAATCCGTTGGCTCAGCGCGTCGAAGCGATCCTGCTTCCGGCGAGTATGCGCAAATAGTTCGGCGTCCACAAATGCAGCCACCGGCTCGCCATCCTTATTGATCACGATGCTGTCATTGCGGTATCGCACTTTATTCACCATCTTCCCAAGAATCTGCGGAAAATTGACTGCATTCACTTCAGTGCACCATAGATATCCCGATCATAATAGGGTCATACATTGTCGGAGAATGCGGGAAAAGCAGCTTTCCACAGCTCAATCCTTGACACGCCTGATAACCTTAAGTCATGAGAAAAGCCCGGCCACGCGCCGGGCCTTCGCATTTAAACCCGGAAGACTTGACCTACAAGTCCAGACTCATGTCTTCTGGTTTGAAGACTTTGCGCACTTTTCACCCGAGGAGGGGGAGGCACATGCCGAACACCATCACCGAGACGAAGACCGACACCAAATTCGACCTCGCCGCCATCCAGCAAGCCCTCCGCGAAAATAAAATCGACGGCTGGCTCTTCTACGACCATCACCACCGCGACCCCCTCGCCTACTCCATCCTCGGCCTCGACCCCAACATGCACGTCACCCGTCGCTGGTACTACTTCATTCCCGCACAAGGCGAGCCAAAGAAACTCGTCCACCGCATCGAGTCCTTCCGCCTCGACACCCTCCCCGGCACAAAAACCGCCTACTCCTCCTGGCAGGAGCTCGAGTCCCAACTCCAGACCCTCCTCACCGGCGCAACCAAAATCGCCATGCAGTACTCCCCGCGCAATGCCATCATGTACATCTCCATGGTCGACGCCGGCACCATCGAACTTCTCCGCGACCTCGGCAAACAAATCGTAAGCTCCGCCGACCTCGTCAGCCAGTTCGAAGCCGTCCTCACCGACGAGCAGCTCGCCACCCATTACATCGCCCAAGAAAAAATCGACCAGATCCTCGACGCCGCCTGGAAGGAGATCGGCACCCGCGCCCGCAACGGCGGCACCGACGAACACGCCATGGTCCAGTACCTCCAGCAAGCCATGGCCCGCGAGAATCTCGTCCCGCCCCATCCGCAAAGGCGACTTCGTCCTCATCGACATCTGGGCACAACTCGCCAACCAGCCTACCTCCGTCTGGTACGACATCACCTGGACCGGCGTCGTAGGCCGCGAGCCCACCGAGCGCGAGCAACTCATCTTCTCCACCGTCCGCGACGCCCGCGACGCCTCCATCAAGCTCGTACAAGACGCCTTCGCCGCCAACCAACCCATCGCCGGCTGGCAGGCCGACGACGCTGCCCGCAACGTCATCCGCAAAGCCGGCTTCGGCGACGCCTTCACCCACCGCACCGGCCACAACATCGGGCCCGTCATCCACGGCAACGGCGCGCACCTCGACAATCTAGAAACCCACGACGAGCGCCTCCTTCTGCCCAACACCTGCTTCTCCGTCGAACCCGGCCTCTACTTCCCCGGCGAATTCGGAGTCCGCAGTGAGGTCGACATGATCGCCCGCAAAGGCAAAGCCGAGGTCACCGGCCGCATCCAGACCGAACTCGTTCGCGCGTAACTGGTATCATCAAAACAGCAATGGCCACTGACGTCTCAGCACAAACCCGCGCCCAATCCTCTTCATTCCCGGTGATGGTCCTGATCGCCGGCTGGCTCATCCCCGGCGCAGGCCACCTCATGCTGCGCAAATATATTCGCGGCACCCTCCTCATGGTTTCGATCGTGGCGATGTTCGCTATCGGCCTTGCCTTGAAGGGCAAGATCTACTCCCCCAACACCGGCGACCTGCTCGACATCCTCAACTTCGCCGGCGACCTCGGCAACGGTTTGCTCTACGTTCTAGCCCGCGTCTTCGACCTCGGCCAGGTTACCGTACAGGTAGCAACCGCTGACTACGGTACGAAGTTCATGGTCGTCGCCGGCCTGCTGAACATCATCTCCGCCGTCGACGCCCACTCGCTGGCCACTGGGAGGAAGCGCTCGTGACCATCTCACACTTCGGAGCAGTCCTTCTCTTCTCTCTCTTCACCTCGGTCGTCTTCGGCATCACCCAGCGCACCGAACCCCGCATGATGATTCGCTTCGGCGCCTTCTGTTTTGCCCTCTTCGTCGGGGGCACCATCGTGGCAAGCTGGGTCATGTGGCTCATCAAACACTAAACGTTCTGGTCTCAACCAGACCCGGGCCGTGGCATTGCAATCGAATCCCCTTTGCCATAGGCTAGTCGTGGCAGGTGGATCTTCTCGACAACATCGCCCTGTTGAAATGAAGATTGCGGGAGTGGCGAAATGGCAGACGCACTTGGTTTAGGTCCAAGCGGAGAAATCCGTGGGGGTTCGAGTCCCTTCTCCCGCACCAGACTCTTCTTAAAATCCGCAGCACAACCCAACCCGGAAAGAGATCAATGAGCCCGCAGAACCCAAACCCGCAGGAACAACCCACGCTTAAGCTCACCAGCACCGAGGACTACCGCGACGGCTACGCCAACAGTGTCCAGGTCCGCATGAGCGTCTGGGACTTCTTCCTCGTCTTCGGGACCATGAGCCAGCAGAGCGCCGACGAGCTCACCGTCAGGAACTTCCAGGGCATCTACCTCAGTCCGCAGCAGGCCAAGGCCCTCTGGAATGTGCTCGGCCACAACCTCGCCCAGTACGAGCAGACCTTCGGCTCCATCACACTCGAGCATCTCCCCCAAGCCGGCGGCCCCGTCAACTAAAAGCGTGACCCTCCTAAGCAGTGCAGGAAAAGACGCCCAGCAGTCAAACGGCGACATCCCTCTCTGGATGCTCTATCCGCTCTTCTTCGTCGGCATTTACCTCTCTCACTATCGCCTCCTCCGGCTCCCCTACTTCTGGGACGAAGCCGGCTACTACATCCCTGCCGCCTGGGATTTCTTCCGTCTCGGCACCCTGATCCCGCAGACCACCGTCACCAACGGCCACCCACCCCTTCCGTCGATCCTCCTCGCTGCCTGGTGGCACCTCTCTGGATACGTCGTCAGCGGCACCCGCACCCTGGTCTGCATGGTCGCGGCGGCCGCTCTGCTCGGCGTCTTCAAACTCGCAAAAACCCTCACCACCACCGCAGTCGCCGCAGTCACAGTCATCCTCACCGCGATCTACCCCGTCTGGTACGCGCAAAGCACACTCGCCCACGCCGACATCTTCGCCGCTGCCTTCACCCTCTGGGGACTCGCCTTCTATCTCGACCGCACCGAACCAACAAGCAACAGAAACGCGTTCTTAGGCGCTCTCATGTTCTCCCTCGCTGCTCTCTCCAAAGAGACGGCAGTCGTAACGCCAGCTGCTCTCGCCTGCAGGGAAACAATCCTCCTGATCCGCAATCGACGCGAACCGATTTTGCGCCGACTCCGCCTGAACTGGCTCTTACCTTTGCTCGCACCGATCCTCCCGCTGGCAGCGTGGTACGCCTATCACTATCACCAAACCGGCTTCGTCTTCGGCAACCCCGAGTTCCTCCGCTACAACGCCACCGCAAACCTCGACGCCTACCGCATCGCCCTCTGCCTCTGGCATCGGCTCCTCCATCTAACGACCCACATGAACATGTTCGTGCCGGTCATCTGCACGATAGCTGTCCTCTTCATTCCCGTCTCTTCCACCGCACCGCCAGCTATTCCAAAGCCACAACTCAAAGCCATCGCCGTCGTCCTCCTCGCCAACTGGATCGCCTACTCTATCCTCGGCGGCGCGCTGCTCACCCGCTACTTGCTTCCGATGTTTCCGCTCATCCTCCTCCTCTGCGCAGCCACTTGGCATCGCCATCTCCGCCAATGGTGGGCCCTCGCCGCTCTCACTGCCGCGGCCTTCCTCGCCGGCATCTGGATCAACCCGCCTTATGCCTTCGCCCCGGAAGACAATCTCACGTACCGCGACATGATCGTCGTCCATCAGCGCGCCGTCCGCTTCATCGACCAGACCTATCCGCAGGCCACCGTCCTCACCGCCTGGCCCGCCACCACCGAACTCAATCGCCCCGAACTCGGATATACCAATCATCCCATCAAGACCTTCGCCATTCAGAACTTCGCGATCGACCAGATCCAGAAGGCCGCAGCCGACCCCGGAAGCTACGACGTAGCCCTCATCTTCTCGACCAAGTGGCAGCCGCCAACCAATCAGATCAATCTCGGCCGCCGCAACGAGTCCGCGGACACGAAGTACTTCGACTTCCACCGCGATCTCTCCCCAGCCGAAGTCGCAGCTCTGCTGCATGGCGACGTCGTATGGCAGGCTCACCGCAAAGGCGAGTGGGCCGCCGTGATTCATTTCCCGCGCATCGTCGAAGCCGCGTTGATTCAGCCCGACAAACCTGGCTCAGCTCGACCAACATCGACGCTCTATACTCATATCTGTGACATTGCACGCTCAACTTCGCCGTCCGCTCCAAAAACTCCAAAGACGCTGGTCCGCACTGCTGCTGCTCCTGGGCGCTATTCCCGCACTCTCCCAATCAGCCCCATCCCCTGAAACGCCGGAGACAGGCGGCCGCGTCGTCCTTGTCCTCCCCTTCGACAATCGCTCCGGACAGACCAACCTCGCCTGGGTCGGCGACTCCTTTCCCGACACCCTCAACCAGCGCCTGACCTCGGTAGGGTTCCTGACCATCACCCGCGACGACCGGCAGTTTGCTCTCGACCACCTTGGCCTCCCCGTCGACTTCAGACCCTCGCGCGCGACCACCATCCGCATCGCCCAAACCCTCGACGCCGACTTTGTGATCGTAGGCAGCTACACCGTAAGCAACGGCCGGATCGCCGTGCAGGCACAGGTCCTCGAGGTCAACAAACTGCGTCTGTCCCAATCTCTGGAAGACTCCAGCGAACTCGCTCGCCTCTTCGACGTGGAGAACGCCATCGCATGGAAGGTCGCACGGCAGATCGATCCCCACCTCAATGTAGCCCAGCAGACCTTCCTCGCTGCTTCAGGGGGCGTCAAGCTCAGCGCCTTTGAAAACTACATCCGCGGCACCGACGCAACCACATCGCAGGAACGAATCAAGCGCCTGCAGATGGCCATACAGGACACACCCAACTACCCAGCCGCGCTCCTCGCCCTGGGCAAGGCCGAATTCGCACAGCGCGACTACGACCAGGCCGCCGCGACACTTGCCAGAATCCCTCGGACCGACCGCCGCGCCCTCGAAGCCAACTTCTACATCGGCCTGGCCCGCTTCAACTCCGGAAAGTACGCCGAGGCCGAATCAGCCTTCGCCTTCGTCGCCAGCAGACTGCCCCTTCCTGAAGTCGTCAACAATCAGGCTGTCGCCTCCAGCCGCCAGGGTCACGATGCTGTTCCGCTATTTCAACGAGCGTCCACAGCCGACCCCAACGACGCGGACTATCACTACAACCTCGCCGTCGC